>Ga0307416_100002651_pt1 | contig 10358 bp, 10 predicted proteins | sample DK1Cmetagenome_2_FD_203821 | JGI IMG/M metagenome (GOLD analysis project Ga0307416, IMG submission 203821) | Maize rhizosphere microbial communities from greenhouse at UC Davis, California, United States - DK15-C-3 | ecosystem: Host-associated > Plants > Roots > Rhizosphere > Soil | place...
CCTGCGGGCGTCGACCGGCGTCCGGCCCGAGGTCGCCGGCAAGCCGGAGCGGGCCCTGCTCGACACCGCCGCGGCGGCCATCGGCCCCGGCCCGTACCTGATGGTCGGCGATCGGGCCGACACCGACCTGGACGGGGCCCACCGGCTCGGCTGGTCGACCGCCCTGGTCCTCAGCGGCGTGACCAGGCTGGTCGACCTGCCCGAGCTGACCAATGCCCCCGACCATCTCCTGACCGACGTCGGTGGACTGCTCGACCCGCCCGGCCCGGTCGTCCGCCCCGCCGACCCGCCCGACCAGGCCGCCGCCGCCCGCCTCCTGGAGATCGCGGCGGGCGGGTCGGCGGCGGCGACCGGCGGGCCACCGGTCGCCGAGACCGGTCAGCCGCTGCGGGTGGTGGCGATCGACCAGGACCGGGTCGTCGGCGCCGCCGCCGTCCGCCCCGCCGGGACGCTCGGCCTGCTGGACGGGCCGGTGGTCGAGGAGGCCTGGCGGGGCCGCCTGGTCGGCACCCGCCTGGCCGCCACCGCCTGCATCCAGGCCCGCGCCGCCGGCCTGGGCCGGGTCGCCGCCTCGAACGCCGCCGTGCGATTTCTGGGTCGCCTCGGGTTCCGCCCGGTCCCCGACCACGACCCGCCGCTCGTCCGCGAGCTCGGCGACGGCTAGCGCTGCTGATAGTCCCAGGCGCGCGGGGGTGGCGGGCGGCGGGTGCGAAGGCCGCCGAAGAGGATGATCAGGACCACGCCGGCCGCGAACCCGACGACGTGGGCCAGGTAGGCCACGCCGGCACCCTCGGCGGTGGCGGCGCCCTGGAAGTAGAGCCACTGCAGGACGAACCAGGAGCCGAGCACGACCCAGGCCGGGAGCCAGACCGGGATGAAGAACAGGAACGGCACCAGGCTGGTCACCCGGGCCCGGGGGAACAGGACCAGGTAGGCGCCGAGCACCCCGGCGATGGCCCCCGACGCCCCAACCAGGGTCTGCTCGCTGGTCGGGTCGGAGAGGGCGAACCCGTAGGTCGCCAGGTACCCGCAGGCGAGATAGAAGAGCAGGTAGCGCCCACGGCCGAGCCGGTCCTCGACGTTGTTGCCGAACACGAACAGGAACAGCATGTTGCCGACCAGATGGAGCAGCCCGCCGTGCAGGAACATGGCCGACAGCACCGACAGGGCCGGGATCTTGCGGTAGTCGGGCCGCACAGCCACGCACCGGTCGCCCGAGGGAGGACCCGCGGTCACGTCCAGCGGGTCGTTGTCGAGCAGCTCCACCGGGATGGCCGCCCACTCCCGGAAGAAGGCGAGCTGGCGGCAGAACCCGGCCGGGGTGTTGGCGTCGCCGCCGACGTCGATCGGCGAGATCGGCGAGATGAAGAACACCACCACGTTGATGGTGATGAGCGTCCAGTTGACAACCGCCGGGCGGCGGGTCGGGTTGTCGTCGTGGATCGGGATGAGCCCGAGCATCTGACCCCTACAGGAGGCTGCGCAGCCGCAGCAGGTCGACGATGCTGGCGTCCACCTTGACCTTGCCCGAGGTGAACGCGGACAGGAACGAGATCCGCCCCTCGACCAGGTCGACCAGGTCGTCGGAGCCGACCCGCAGGGTGATGTCGGCGCGCCCGTTGGGCGGGGCCTCGCTGGGCTGGGAGACATGCCCGTTCTCGACCACCGAGTACCAGTCGGCCCCCAGGTCGGCGACGTGGCAGCGCAGGACCTTGCGGGTCGGGATGGCCGAGCGCACGTTGGCCTCGTTGCCGTCCAGGCGCGACATCAGCACCCCGAGCTGCCGCTCGACCTCGGCCTTGTTCGCCACGCCCATCCTCTCTGTCCCTGCTTCCGGCTCCCCGGGGTTCTACCACACGGAGTGGTCGCCAACCCGAGCTCGTTGACCGGTTCTGAGGCCGCTGACAGAATCCAGGCGCCGGACACGCGCTGGAGGTGGTGAGGTGGCGAGCGGGAGGGAACAGTATTTTCAGGCGCTGGCGAGCCTCAGCGACCTGACCCGGACCCAGGCCGAGCGGGTGGCGGCGCTGCTCGCCAAGCAGGGCGAGGTCCAGTCGGCCCAGGTCGGCCGGGTCACCGAGGACCTGATGCGCCGCACCCAGAAGAACCGCGAGATCATGAGCCGCCTGATCCAGCGGGAGGTCAAGCGCCAGCTCGGTGTCCTCGGCATGGCCACCCGGGACGAGGTCGCGCGCCTCCAGCAGCGCGTGCGCGCCCTCGAACAGGAGGTCGAGCGGGCCGGCAAGACCGCCGCGGCCAGCCCCTCCCCAGCCAAGGCGACCACGACGTCGCCCGGGACCACCAGGTCAAGGGCCTCCAGGACCACCGCCACGTCGGCCAAGCCCGGGACAGCCAAGCCCTCGACCCGGACCCGCACCGCGGGGGCGAGCACGCGCTCCACCGCCTCCTCGCCCGGCACCCGCCGCAAGAAGGGCACCGGGTCGGCGAGCGGAGGGTCCGAAGGATCCGGTTCGGGGTCCGGCAGCGGCGGGTCCGCGGGATCGGGTTCGGGGTCCGGCAGCGGCGGGTCCGGCGACGGGCGCGCTTGACCGACCCGGCCCGGTGCCGAGGGCCCCGGTCGGTGTCCGTCCCCACCCTATACTGGCCGGGTTGTCGCCGTCGCGGGAGGTGTTGTGAGCGGGCCAGCCGATCCGCTGTCGCAGGGCAACGGTGCCCCCGACCCGGCGGCCGCGGTCGAGGCGGCACTCGCCGGGCTCGACGAGGCTGACCTGGCCACCCACGCGGACGCCTTTGCGGCGGTCAATGACGTCATCCTGGCCGAGCTCCAGCGGCTTGAGGCGCTGTAGGGGCCCGGTGGCGACCCGGGTGCGGCTGGACCGCGAGCTGGTCCGGCGGGGTCTGGCGCCCAGCCGGGAGGCGGCCACCGCGGCGATTCGCGACGGGCGGGTCCTGGTCGCCGGCACGGTGGCGGCCAAGCCGTCGACCCTGGTCTCCGCCGCCGACCCGGTCGCTCTGGCCGGCCCGGCCCGGCGCTGGGCCAGCCGGGGTGGCGACAAGCTGGCCCCGGCCCTTGAGCGGCTCGGCGTGCCGGTGGCCGGGCGGCGCTGCCTTGACGCCGGCGCCTCCACCGGCGGCTTCACCGACGTGCTGCTGGACGCCGGGGCGGTCGAGGTCGTGGCCGTCGACGTCGGCTACGGCCAGCTCGAGCTCCGCCTGCGCCAGGACCCGCGGGTCAGGGTGCTCGACCGGACCAACGTGCGTGCGCTCGATGCCGAGCTGGTCGGCGGGCCGGTCGACCTGACCGTGGCCGACCTGTCGTTCATCTCGCTTCGGCTGGTCCTGCCCGTCCTTGCCGGGCTGACCCGTGACGACGGCGACCTGGTGCTGCTGGTCAAGCCCCAGTTCGAGGCCGGCCGGGAGGCGGTCGGCCGCGGCGGGGTGGTCCGCGACCCGGCGGCCAGGGGGGCCGCCGTCCGCGCCGTCGCCGAGGCCGGCCAGCCGCTCGGGCTCGGCGTGGGCGGGGTCTGCCCCTCGCCCCTCCCCGGCCCGGCCGGCAACCTCGAGCTGTTCCTCCATCTCCGCGCCGGGGCCCCCTCCCTCGACGAGACCGCCCTCCAGGCGGCGCTGACCGAGGGCGCCGCCCTCCCCGGGGCGGCGTCATGACCGGAGGGGTGGGTAATCTCAAGAGCGTCGGGGTGGTGGTGCACCCGGGGAGGCCGCCAGCGATCGAGCTGGGCAAGCTCCTGGCCGCGTGGGCCGAGGAGCACGGGATCGAGCTGCGCACCCTGGCCTCCGAGCGTGGCTGCGTCGGCGACGACGTGCCCTGTGTCGAGGAGGCCGACTTCGCCCCCGGGCTCGACCTGGTGGTGGCCCTCGGCGGCGACGGCACCCTGCTGCGGGCCCTTGGGCTGGTCCTGACCGAGCAGGTGCCGGCCCTTGGGGTCAACGCCGGCCGGCTCGGGTTCCTGGCCGAGGTCGAGCCCAGCGGCTTCAGCGACGCCCTGGCCGCCGTCTGGGCCGGCCGCTACCGGGTCGAGCGGCGCACCACCCTGGCGGCCACGGTGGTGGTCGACGGCCAGGTGACGGCCGAGGACCTGGCTATCAACGACGTCGTGCTCGAGAAGGCGGCCAGGGAGCGGCTGGCCGCGGTCTCGGTCCGCCTGGGCGACGGCGGCCAGTTCGCCCGCTACGCCGCCGACGGGGTGATGGTGGCCTCGCCCACCGGCTCGACCGCCTACAGCTTCTCGGCCGGGGGGCCGATCGTCTCCCCCCGGCTGGACGCGCTCCTGCTCACCCCGATCGCGCCCCACATGGTCTTCAACCGCTCCCTGGTCCTGCATCCCGACGAGGCGGTGCGCCTGGAGGTCCTGCCGGACAACCCGGTGATCGAGAGTGTCGACGGCCGGGCGGCCCGCGAGCTGCCCCCGGGGGCGGTGGTCGAGGTCCGCCGCGGCCGCCACGACGCCCTGCTCGTCCGGATCGAGCGGGCCGACTTCTACCGCCTGGTCCGCTCGAAGTTCCGCCTGGCCGACCCGCCCGCGACCGACACCAGGGTCAACCCCGGCTGATCAGGGCACGCCCCTGGAGTTCCCGAACCTCCTCCCGACCCATCGGGGCACCCCTGTGGGGTTCCCCGAACCCCCTCCCGATCCATCGGGGCACCCCTCTGGGGTTCCCCGAACCCCTCCGGGGGCGCGGCCCTGTGGACGGCGCCAGGCTCCGGTTGGCCCAGCCGGGCTAGAATCGCAGGTGATGTTAGCCGAGCTTCGCATCCGTGACCTCGGGGTCATCGATGATGCCCGCCTCGAGGTCTCGGCCGGCCTCAACGTGCTCACCGGCGAGACCGGCGCCGGCAAGACCATGGTTGTCGACGCCCTCGCCCTGCTGCTCGGGGGGCGGGCCGACCCTGGCGCGGTCCGGGCCGGCCGGCCCGCCGCGCTGGTCGAAGGCCGCCTGCGCATCGGCGACGACCGCCAGGTCGCCGCCGCCCTGGCGAGCGCCGACGTCACCGACGAGGACGGCGAGGTCGTGGTCGCCCGCCAGGTCCTGGCCGAGGGGCGCAGCCGGGCCCAGCTCCAGGGCCGCATGGCCACCGTCGCCGCCGTCGCCGAGGTGGTCCGGCCCCTGGTCGAGGTCCACGGCCAGCACGAGTTCCAGGACCTGCTCCGCCCCGGGGTCCAGCGCGACCTGCTCGACCGCTTCGCCGGCGACCCGGTGCTGGGGCCCCGGGCCGCCTTCGCCGCCGGCTGGCGGCGGCTGCGGACCGTCACCCGCGAGCTGGACGACCTGGCCACCAGGGCCCGCGAACGGGAGCGCGAGATCGACCTGCTCCGCCACCAGCTGGAGGAGATCGACGCCGCCCAGCTCCGGGTGGGAGAGTCAGCCGAGCTGGCCGCCGAAGCCGAGCGGCTGGAGAACGCCGAGGCCCTCCAGCAGGCTGCCGCCCTCGCCCACCAGCTCCTGGTGGGCGACGAGGACGCCGGCGCAGTCACCGCCCTCGGCGCGGCGGCCAGGGCCATCAACGGCCCCGGTGGCCACGACCGGGCCCTCGGCGAGCTGGCCGAGCGGGCCCAGGCGCTGGCCGCCGAGGTCGGCGACCTCGCCTCCAGCCTGCGGGCCTACGCCGAGGCGGTGCTGGTCGACCCAGCCCGCCTGGAAGAGGTCAACCTGCGCATGGCCCGGATCCGCGACCTGGAGCGCAAGTACGGCGACGACGAGGCGGCCGTGCTCGCCTTCGCCGGCGAGGCCGCCCGCCGGCTGGCCGAGCTGGAGGGCGGGACCCTGCGCTCCGAAGCCCTTGAGGCCGAGGCGGCAGAGCTCCGGCGCGAGCTGGCCGGGACCGGGGCCGCCCTGACCGCCGCCCGCCAGGAGGCGGCCGCCCGCCTCGGCGAGGCCATCCGGGTCGAGCTGGCCGACCTGGCCATGCCCAGCGCCGAGGTCGTGGTCGCGGTCGAGCAGGACCTCGACGACGCCGGACTCGAGGTCGGCGGCCGCTGCCTGGCCACGACCGAGAACGGCCTCGACCGGGTCGACTTCCGGCTGGCCGCCCACCCGGGCGCGCCCCTGCGCCCGCTCGGCCGGGCCGCCTCCGGGGGCGAGCTGTCCCGGGTCATGCTGGCCCTGCGGGTCGTGCTCGCCGGGGTCGACCGCACCCCGACCCTGGTCTTCGACGAGGTCGACGCCGGGGTCGGCGGCCGCACCGCCGCCGCCGTCGGCCGCCGCCTGGCCCTGCTGGCCCGCCGCCACCAGGTGCTGGTCGTCACCCACCTGCCCCAGATCGCCGCCCACGCCGACCGCCACTTCACCGTCGAGAAGCGCTCGGCCGACGGCGCCACCAGCACCGACGTCCGCCTGCTGGACGACGCCGGGCGGGTTGGGGAGCTGTCGCGGATGCTGGCCGGCATGGAGGGCTCGGGCCTGGCCCAGGCCCACGCCGAGGAGCTGCTGGCGGCGGCCACGGCGGCCAAGAACGGCGGTGACGGGGCATGAGGCTGCGCCCGCCCTGGCCCCGCCGCGACCCGCCGGCGGCGCCCCAGGCGACCGGGCTGTCGGGGCCGGCCCGGCTCGACAAGCGGACCAAGAACCTGGTCAAGCGGCTCAAGCCCGGGGACGTGGCCGTGATCGACCACCTCGACATCGACCGGGTGGCCGCCGAGACCCTGGTCGAGAAGGCCCCGGTGGTCGTGGTCAACGCCGCCCAGAGCATCTCCGGGCGCTACCCCAACGCCGGCCCGGCCGTCCTGGTCGAGGCGGGCATCCCCCTGCTGGACGCGGTCGGGCAGAGCGTGTTCGAGCTGGAGGAGGGCACCCAGGTCGAGATCGACCCCGACGGCGTCGTCCGGGTCAACGGGACCGAGGTGGCCAGCGGCGAGTGGCTCCAGCCCGAGGACGTCCGCAAGCGCATGGACGCGGCCAAGGACAACCTGGCCACCGCCCTCGAGGACTTCACCCTCAACACCCTCTCCTACGTCCGCCGGGACCGCGATCTGCTGCTGGAGGGCCTCGAGCTCCCGGCCCTGCGGACCGTGCTGCGGGACCGGCACGTGCTGGTGGTGGTCCGCGGTCACGACTACAAGAAGGACCTGTCCACCCTGCGCGGCTACATCCAGGAGTTCCGTCCGGCCCTGATCGGGGTCGACGGCGGCGCCGACGCCCTGCTCGAGGTCGGCCTCAAGCCGGACCTGATCCTGGGGGACATGGACTCGGTCACCAACGAAGCCCTCACCTCGGGGGCCGAGATCGTCGTCCACGCCTACCCCGACGGCCGCGCCCCCGGCAAGGAGCGGGTCGAGGCCCTTGGGCTGGCGCCGCTGGTCCTGCCGGGCGCCGGGACCAGCGAGGACATGGCCATGCTGCTCGCCTACGAGTCCGACTGCGACCTGATCGTGGCCGTCGGCAGCCATGCCAGCATGGTCGAGTTCCTCGACAAGGGCCGGCCCGGCATGGCCTCGACCTTCCTGACCAGGCTCAAGGTCGGCCCCAAGCTGGTGGATGCCAAGGGTGTCAACCGCCTCTACCGGCAGGGGGTTCGCCGCAGCGACCTGGTGTTCCTGGTCGTGGCCGCGCTGGCCGCCATGCTGGTGATCTCGATCGTCGCCGAGCCGGTTAGGCTGGTCTGGAGCGATCTGTTCGAACTACTCCGGGTGTTCTTCAACCGGGTCCGGTCATTGTTCGTCTGACAGGCGGGGGAGCGGCCTGCTCCTCCGCGGAGGTGTGCCCGTCGTGATCAGCCTGCGCTACCACATCGTGTCGCTGGTGGCCGTGTTCCTCGCCCTGGCCCTCGGCATCGTGGTCGGCAGTACCGTGCTCCAGGAGGGCACGGTCTCGGTCCTGCGCGCGACCAGCGAGCGGGTCCGCAAGGAAAGCGACGAGAACAGCCGCCGGAACGTCGAGCTGGCCAAGCAGAACGGCGACCTCCAGCGGTTCGGCGCCAGCGTCCTGCCCCAGCTCGTCCAGGACCGGCTCAAGGGCCGCTCGGTCGTGCTGGTCGACACCGACAAGGTCGACAGCGGCCTGCGCGACGGCGTGCGCAAGGTCCTGGAGGACGCCGGGGCCGAGGTCGACGGCCAGATCACCTTCGCCGACGACCGCCTCGCCCTTGGCGCCGACGCCGACCGGACGGCCATGGCCCGGCTGCTGGCCGTCGACGCCGCCGACCCCGACGTGCTCCGCGGCGAGCTCGTCAAGAAGCTGGCCGCCCGGCTGGCCACCTCGACCGCACTGCCCCAGCAGGACGGCCAGCGGGCCTCCGACATGCTCACCGGGCTCCAGGACGCCGACTTCCTGGCCGACCTGAAGCTCAGCCGGCCCCTGGCCGCCGGGACCGACCCGTTCCCGCGCCAGGGCTCGATCTTCGTGCTGCTCGGCCCGGCCGCCGCCGCCACCACGGCCCTGGCCCCCAACGCCTTCCTGGTCCCCCTGGCCGACCAGGTCTCGACCCAGACCGGCGGCCCGGTCGCCGGCGCCGAGGCCGCCGCCGTCCCCAAGGAGACCTCATGGATCCTCGCCCTGCGCGACAACCGGGCGGTCAGCCGCCGGGTGTCCGGCATCGACTCGGTCGACACCGTCCACGGCCAGCTCGCCCTGGTCGAGGCCCTCCAGGGCAGCCTGCAGCAGCTCCCCGCCGGCCAGTACGGCACCAAGGACGGCGCCTCCGGCCTCCTCCCCGAGCGAACCGAGGGCTCATGACCCCCGACGAGCAGCCGGTTCCCGACGCCGACGCCGAGCCCGACGGCGGTGGGGTGGTGCTGGCGCTGGTGCCGGCCAGGAACGAGGCCGAGCGGGTCGGGGCGACCGTGCGGGCGCTGCGCCGGCTCCCCGGCGTGGCCGAGGTGCTGGTGGTGAGCGACGGGTCGGACGACGCCACCTCGGACCGGGCCCTGGAGGCCGGCGCCCACTGCCTCGACCTGCCCCGCAACATCGGCAAGGGCGGAGCCCTCAACGCCGGCCTGGCCGCCCTGATGGGCCGGGTCGCCGAGCGGCTCAGCCCCGAGCCGGCGGCCCTGCTCCTGGCCGACGCCGACCTGGCCGACACCGCGGCCCGGCTCGACCGCCTGCTCGACCCGGTCCTGGCCGGCGAGGCCGACCTGGCCATCGCCGACCTGCCCGCCCAGCAGGGCGCCGGCGGGTTCGGCGTGGCCATGGGCCTGGCCCGCCGCGGCATGGCCCGAGCCACCGGCCGCACCATGGCCGAGCCCCTCTCCGGCCAGCGCGCCGTCCGCTGGGAGGCCCTCCCCGCGCTGCTCCCGTTCGCCCCCGGGTTCGGGGTCGAGGTCGCCATGACCATCGACGCCCTCCGCGCCGGCCTCCGCGTCGTCGAGATCGAGGTCGACCTCCACCACAACCCCACCGGCAAGGACCTCGCCGGCCTCCTCCACCGCGCCCGCCAGGCCCGCGCCATCAGCCGCGAGCTCACCCGGCGCCGAGCCTGGCGCCCCACTCCCAACGGGGCCGTGGTTCCCGTCGACGCCGCCAGCCAACGTGGCGAGGCCCCTCCCGGTGCCGGCCCGGACCTGGAGGGTGACCGCGGCCGGACCCCCAGCGGTGCCGCGAGCCCGGACCTGGAGGGTGGCCACGGCGGCCAGACCCCCAGCGGTGCCGGGAGCCCCGATCGGGAGGGTAGCCGAGGCCGGCAGGAGGGCGGGGGCGAGCTTCCACAGGCCCCGGGCGGGTCGCCCCCGGACCAGTCGCCCCCGGACCAGTCGCCCCGGGGTGGTGGCTGATGCGGGCGCTGCCGGTGGCGTTCTGTGGGGTGCTGGTGGGGTGGGGGGTTGGGTTCTGGGCGGCGCCGCAGGTGCTGGCGGGGTTGGCGAAGTCCAGCCTGGCCCGGGTGAACTACCGCAAGCGGGAGGTGGTGGCCGGGCTCGGGCTGCTGCTGGTGCTTGGGCTGCTGGTGTGGGCGGCGCCGCTGGCCGTGGCGGCCAGGGTCGACCCGTTGCGGGCGGCCCGGGCCGGGCTGCTGGCGCCGTCGGGCCTGGCGGTGGTGGTGGCCGGGCTCGGGTTCCTGCTGCTCGGGCTGGCCGACGACCTGATCGAGGACCAGGGCGGGAACCGCGGGTTCCGTGGGCATCTGCGGGCGCTGGCCTCGGGGCGGCTCACCGGCGGGGGGATCAAGCTGCTCGGGGGTGCCCTTGCCGGGCTGTTCGTGTCGAGCCTGGCCACCCCGGGGGACCGGCCGGCCTGGGTGGTGCTGCTGGGCGGGCTGGTGGTCGCCTCGGCGGCCAACACCGCCAACCTGCTCGACCTGCGGCCCGGCCGCTGCGCCAAGGTCTTCCTGCCCCTGTGGGTGCTGGCCTGCCTGGTCGACCCGGGCGGGGGGGCCTGGTCGGCCGGGCTGGCCGGGGCGGCGCTGGCCGCCCTCCCGTTCGACCTGCGTGAGGAGGGGATGCTCGGCGACG
>Ga0307416_100002654_pt1 | contig 10356 bp, 8 predicted proteins | sample DK1Cmetagenome_2_FD_203821 | JGI IMG/M metagenome (GOLD analysis project Ga0307416, IMG submission 203821) | Maize rhizosphere microbial communities from greenhouse at UC Davis, California, United States - DK15-C-3 | ecosystem: Host-associated > Plants > Roots > Rhizosphere > Soil | place: USA...
AAAGCAGGCGTTTCGGGTCGTCATCGACGCCGAAAAGGTGCGGGAGCTTCTGGGCACGATCCGATTCCGCAAGCAGGACATCGCTCGCACGAGCGAGATCGGACTCGTCAACGGTCTTGCATGGACCGAAGTCGGGGGTGACGTGCTTCAGGTCGAGGCGACGCTTGTTAAAGGCAAGGGAGAAGTGACCCTTACCGGCAAGCTCGGTGAAGTGATGCAGGAGTCGGCCCGAGCGGCTTTAACCTGCGTCAAATCGCGGGCCGAATCGTTGGGGATCGATCCCATGATGTTCCGCGAATACGACCTTCACATCCATGTACCCGAAGGTGCGATTCCGAAGGACGGACCGAGCGCCGGTATCACCATTGCGACCGCGATGGTGTCGGCGATGACGCGGCGGCGGGCCCGGCATGACGTCGCGATGACGGGCGAGATCACCCTTCGCGGTAAGGTCCTCCCGATCGGGGGCGTAAAGGAAAAACTCCTCGCCGCGCACAGGTTTGGGTTGAAGACGTTGATATTATCCAAGGAAAACGAGAAGGACCTGGCGGACATACCCGAGGAGGTGCGGGAGGATCTCACGATCCATACGGTCGACATGATCGACGAGGTGCTCCGGCTCGCGATCGAGTCCGGCAAGGTCGACGAGGTGCTCGACACGCCTCAGCTTTGGAAATCGGATCACCCGACTGCCGAAATTACAACGAGTGTCGATTGAATGAAAAGGCCCCGGCAACCGGGGCCTCTCTTATTTCGCGCTTCTGTTCTTGGTGCCCCCTTTTTCGGCCGCTTTTATTTTCTCGCCTGTCAGGTCGATCCTTCGGTTGCTTTTTTTCAAGAAAGCTTCGGCCACTGTTAATTTCCCGTTTTTGACCAGCCGCTTCCCGCTGCTGAACACCTCGCGGATCTCAAGCGAACTCTTATCCATAATCAGAAGATCGCCCATCTTTCCGACATTGAGTTTACCCATCAGCGGAAGTTTTAGCGCTTCAGCGGTGTTGGCGGTCAGCATGGGAAGGATAAGACCTAAATTGAATTTCTCGTCCGCGACGCAAACCCGAAACTGCTCGTAAAGATTGCCGGGTCCCGAGACGGATGCGTCGGACGAGAGCGTGAGTCGTTCGGGCGGGCCATCATTCTCGATGTAAAAACGCAGTTTCTGCGGAAGGTCCTCGTCGACGGTGTCGATGTCCACGAAACAGCCCTGGCGGGCGAGGTCGATGGCCTCCCTCATCAATTGATCTGTTCGGTTGATATGTGTCGGGTAAAGCCAGTCGGGTCTCACGTCGTGCTTTTCGATCAGATCCCTCAGCAATTGCAATCGAACCTCCGAGGCGCCGACGTGAAAGTGGACCCGTCCGGCCTTTTTGCTCAGCATACCGCCGATAAACGCATCGTGTGCGAGGCGGGCAACCTCGAGATCGGTCGGTTCGGTGGACCGCTCATCGGCGATCGCGATCTCGCCGGCTCCGATCACCTCATCGATAAACATGATGTCATCCCGAACCGAACTTGTGATCGTCGTCGGCGGAACAGTATAACCGCCGGTCCACATGAACGCGCTGAGCCCTTCTTCCTTTAACGCCTTGACCTTGGCCAGTAGTCCGGCGAGGGTTTTCATCGTGGTATCGGCTCCTAGGCACCCGACGACGGTGGTTATGCCGGCCGTAACGATCTCACTGATCGTTATTTCCGGGGTTTGGGTCGCGAACCCCTCTTCGCCGCTGCCGCCGAGCAAATGTTCGTGCGGGTCGATGAATCCGGGCGTCACAACGCAGCCTTTAGCATCGACCACGTCGTATTCCACTCCCAATGCCTCGACCGCACGAATATCTACATCGCCGATCTTTCCGATCTTGTCGTCGACGAGCAATACCGATTTTTTACCTAAAAGCGCAGGCGAGTAAACTTCGCCGTTTTCGATGATCGTAAACATTTCGATCGGGCAGCGATGGGGAACCTTCTCCGGCTTGCTTTTTGCCCCGCGAACAAGCTGATTACGGCTCGGGCAAATATTCAAACATCGCTGTCGACGCCGGCCAGCTTGTGCATCTGCGGGGCTTGCGGGGTGCGCGTTTTTAGATCGAACCGGTATCCACGCGGAAGGACGTGGATGCAGACGCTGAACATACCGACCGGTTCGTCGCGACCATGGTAGGGCAGGTCGTTGTGCTTCATATTTGCGCCGTCCATTACGGTGACCGCGCCCTCACCGATCACGCGGAATTCATGGTCCCGCGCGACCAAGGCCGTGCGCTCGTCGATGCCAAGGCCTATGTCCTGCGGGTAATGGGCCATCGCGGTCAATAGCCGGCCATGACGTCCGCGTTGGGAGAAATGGGTATCGATCAATGTTTCGGGGATCAGATTCATTCCAGGGGCGATCTCGACCGCGCCTACTTGTGGGGTATGGTCGCTCTTGCCCGAAATGATCATCGAATTGGACATCATAGCGGCCCCGGCGCTCGTGCCCGCTATCGTCAAGCCTTTCTTTGCGCGTTCGGTCAACAGGTCATGGAGCGGGCTCCCGCCCATCAGGCTGGTGATATTGAGCTGATCGCCGCCCGTAAAGAACAAGGCGTCCGCGTCCTTGATCTTTTGCAACGATGCTTCGTCGAAAGCGTCTTCCCGGGTCGAGACATCGATGGTAAGGACGTGTTTGATACCGCGACTGCGAAATAGACGATTGTACTTATCACCTGCCGATTGCGGCTCGTTTGTGGCAACCGTCATCACTACCATGCGACCGTCGTCTCGCTTTAGAACATCCGCCACGATCTCGTCCAATATCTCAGGCGATCCGGCGACCTCGCCGCCGCCGATCGCGATCAGCTTTGTCCTTCCGTTTGCCATAAATGCGAGCCTAACCCCTTTTTCACGTATACTTTACTTATGAAGATTGTATCGGCGGAATTCGAGAAGAGTGCGTATTCGAGGTTACATTACCCGAACGCCGGTTTGCCGGAGGTAGCGTTTCTGGGGAGGTCGAATGTGGGAAAGTCGTCCCTGCTCAATTCTTTGCTGCAACGCCGCCGACTGGCCAGAACGTCTAACACACCGGGACGGACTCAAAGCATTAACTTCTTCAGGATCAACGACTCATTTTATTTCGTCGATCTGCCAGGTTACGGCTTCGCAAAGGTGTCGAAGAAAATGCGTGCCGGTTGGGGAAAGATGGCTGGGGAGTACCTATCGGCGCGAGACGAATTGGTGCTGTCGATCCAACTGGTAGACTCCAGACACGAGCCTTCCCCCCTCGACCGGCAATTGAATGAATGGCTGCATTTCCACGATCTGATGCACATCGTGGTCGCCACAAAAGCCGACAAATTGTCGAGAAGCGAGCTCGGGAAGCAACTTATTGCGATCTCGAAAATGCTCCCGGAAAGTCCCATTTTGCCCTATTCGTCAGAGACCGGGCACGGCCGCGAGGAGCTTTGGGCCGGCATCGCGGGAGCCGTCGAAAAAAGCTGAAATAAAGGTTGCTTTATTTGTTTTGTTATAGTAATAATCTAGATATCCCATAAATCGTTAAGGGTTACCGGGCGAGTTCCGGTGCTTGGACTTTAAGTTCTACATTCAAATCCATACGCTTTTTCTCCACCTTTAATTTTTCAAAGCCTTTTTGAAAAGCTTTCCGCATCGAAATAGTTTGAAACTCTAAACGGTCGGAGTTTACCAGCGTCATACCGGTACAAAACCGAGACATCATGGCAACGAAAACCACACAGTCCCGTAAGGGGAAGAACGTCAACGGTGACGAGAATGCCGCCGATGACGTAAATGAGCAGGTAGAGGCCTCCGCCGACGGCGACGCTCCGGAAGTAAAGAAGGAGTCCAAAGGAGCCAACGGAAACCAGCAGTCGGAAGGGCTTCTGAACCTGACGGACATGAAAGAAATGTCCATCAGCGAGCTCACCCACATCGCCAAGGAAATGGGCATCGAAGGTGCCAGCGGACTGCGAAAGCAGGAGCTGATCTTCAAGGTGCTCGCGGCCCAGACCGAAAAGAGCGGGCTTATCTTTTCCGAGGGCGTGCTCGAGACGCTTCCCGACGGGTTCGGGTTTCTGCGTGCTCCCGAGTATAACTACCTTCCGGGGCCAGACGACATATATGTAAGCCCTTCGCAGATCCGCAAATTCGACCTTCGCACCGGCGACACGGTTTCCGGGCAGATCCGCCCGCCGAAAGAAGGCGAGCGATATTTCGCCCTCATCAAGGTTGAAGCGATCAACTTCGAAGCCCCAGAGCAGTCACGCGAGAAGGTATTCTTCGATAATCTTACGCCGCTCTATCCTGACGAGCAGCTCAAGATGGAGATCGATTCGGAGAACATCGCGGCCCGCGTCCTAGATCTGGTCACACCGATCGGTAAAGGGCAGCGTGCCCTCATCGTCGCCCCTCCTCGGACGGGAAAGACGGTGTTGCTGCAGACGATCGCGAATTCGATCACCCAGAATCACCCGGAGACGACGCTTATCGTTTTGCTGATCGACGAGCGGCCCGAGGAAGTGACCGACATGCAGCGGTCCGTGAGGGGCGAGGTCATCTCTTCGACCTTTGACGAACCTCCGACGAGGCACGTCCAAGTGGCCGATATGGTCATCGAGAAGGCGAAACGGCTGGTCGAACACAAACGCGACGTTGTGATCCTGCTCGACTCAATTACGCGTCTCGCACGAGCCCACAACGCGGTCGTCCCGCCCTCGGGAAAGATCCTCTCGGGTGGTATCGATTCGAACGCATTGCAGAGGCCGAAGCGTTTTTTCGGTGCGGCACGCAACATCGAAGAAGGCGGCTCACTCACGATCATCGCGACCGCACTCATCGACACCGGTTCTCGAATGGACGATGTGATCTTTGAGGAATTCAAAGGTACGGGTAACTCCGAAATTCACCTAGACCGTCGGCTTTCCGACAAGCGTCTTTTCCCCGCGATCGACCTGCAGCGTTCGGGGACTCGCAAAGAAGAACTCCTTATCAGCAAAGAGGACCTCAACCGCGTATGGGTGATGCGTCGTGTGCTAAACCCGCTCTCGCCGGTCGAGCAGATGGAAGTCGTGCTTGAGCGGCTTGGCAAAACGAAGACCAACGCCGAGTTCCTGGCGTCGATGCAGACATAGTTTGGGACGGTCAGCGGCCGTTCGCTTAACGACATATTATTAGCTTTCCGTTAAGCCGGCGGTCTCTGACCGCCTTTTTCTTTGATCAAAAATGTATGCGTGTAGCGGTTCTTTCCGCCGAGGCGGTCCCGTATTCGAAGACCGGAGGTTTGGGCGACGTTGCCGGTGCACTGCCGAAGGCCTTAAAGCGGGTCGGCGTCGATTCGCTGCTGATCACGCCGTGCTATTGGCAGACGAAGGGCGAATACCTCTGGGAAACGGCCGTCGAACATCTGCCGGTTGAATGGCGAGGCGGTGTTTATCCCGCAAAGGTTTTCTACAGTGAGGCGATCGGCTCGCCGACATTCCTGATCGATGCTCCGTCGCTTTTCCACCGAGACTCGATATACGGCTATCGTGAGGACTACGAGCGGTTCGCCTTTTTCTGCAAAGCGGCATTGGCGTTGATACCGCGTGTGGGCGGGTCGCCTGACATTCTTCACCTTAACGACTGGCATACCGGTTTCGCGGCCGTCGAGCTTGCCGAAAAGAAGCGCTGGGACGGCTATTGGCGGAACACTCGCACTGTCTTTTCCATACACAACATGGCCTATCAAGGCGGGTTCGACGCCTGTGAATTGTGGAAGTTTGGTTTCGGGAGCGAATTCGCCCGTGACGCGTTCTCATTCAACGGGCATGCCTCAGCGATGAAGGCCGGCCTCGAGGTCGCCGACACGCTGTCGACCGTTTCGAGACGTTACGCAATGGAGATCCAAACTTCGGAGAATGGCTATGGCCTCGAATGGCTGACGCGGATGCGGTCCGACCGGCTTATCGGCATCACGAACGGCGTCGATTACGAGGAGTGGAACCCCGAAAACGACCCGAACATAGCGGCGAAATTCGGTCTGCATGATCTTTCGGGCAAGCGTGATTGCAAACGCGACCTGCTCGAATCCTTTTCGCTTCCTTTCGATCCGGATCGGCCGATCTTCGGCAGCATTACGCGTCTCACGGCCCAAAAGGGCATCGACCTGATGATGCAGGTGGCCGGCGATATTGTCTCGGCGGGTGCCTACATCGTTTCGCTCGGATCCGGAGAGAAGTACTATGAAGACTTTTGGCAACGTTTGCGAGACGCGGCACCGCACCAGGTCGGCATCTACCGCGGCTATAGCGAACCGCTCGCACATAAGATCGAGGCGGGTGCAGATATGTTCATGATGCCCTCGAAGTTTGAGCCATGCGGGCTGAATCAGATGTACAGCCTAAGATACGGGACCGTGCCGATCGTGCGGGCTGTCGGCGGGTTGGACGACACCGTTCAGACCTTCGATACGGTCAATCAAACCGGGAACGGTTTTAAGTTCGGTCCTTATCGTGCCGACAGGTTCTTGGAAAGGATCTACGAAGCGTTGTTCGCTTACGCGGACAAGGACGTTTGGCGACGAATTCAACAAAACGGCATGGCTGCGGACAACTCGTGGGAACATGCGGCCGGGAAGTACGTCGAGCTTTACAATTGGACGCTAAGCTCGACGCAATGATCGCCGCAAATCGATCTAATTAACAGTTGGGGACGACATTTTTGTTATCGTAACAAGGCTGGCCTGTTAGTCGTCCAGACCGGCAACTACCTCTAAAAAAAGAGGCGGTCGGGGACCGCCGGCTAAACGAAAATTTCGGTTCAATTCACATTCCTTTATAATTCGGCCCGCCGCCGCCTTCGGGCGTAACCCAATTGATGATCTGATACGGGTCCATTATGTCGCATGTCTTGCAGTGGACGCAGTTTGAGAAGTTCACTTTAAGTTCGCGTCTGCCCGTCGAGGCGTTTTGCTCCATCTCGTAAACGGCCGCGGGACAAAACCTCTGGCAAGGGTTGCCGTATTCTTCGGCACAACGCGTCGCACACAGCTCGGTATCCAACACGTGCAGGTGTGAAGGCTGGTCCTCGTCGTGGGCGACCGCACCGTGATATACGTCGGTGACCTTGTCGAAGGCCAATTCCTTATCGAATTTGACGCCTTGGTAACGCTTGTCCTTGAGGTGGTCGTTCGGCCCTAGACCGTTCGATCCGTCTTCGAGATCTATCGCACGTTTTCCGTTCGATCTGCCGTCCACGCCGGGCAGCATCTCCATCCGCTCGTGCCCGGCGATGTGGTGCTCCATCGGCATGAACCCCCACGCAAGTCCGCCGGTGACGAACTGCAGCCCGCTGTTTATCAACGCCGACCACCGGCCGCTCTGGAACGAGGCGTGGAAGTTTCGAACGGGGTGCAGCTCGTCGTAGATCCAGCTTCCTTCGACCCTTTCGGTGAAATGCCTCAGCGTCTTTTCTGTAAAGTCCTGCTGCTCGAACGCACCTACGATCGTCTCGGCCGCCAGCATGCCGGATTTCATCGCCGTGTGGATTCCTTTGATCCGCTGGCCGTTCAAAAAAGAAGCAGTGTCGCCGACCAGTAAAACGCCGTCCGCGTAAAGCGTCGGCATCGTCCAATAGCCGCTCGTGTTGATCGTTTTCGCACCGTATTTGATCATCTTGCCGCCTTCCAGAACGGAGGCGACCTTCGGGTGCGTCTTGAATTTCTGAAATTCCGCGTGCGGGTCGATCAGGGGGTCTTTGTAGTCGAGCCCGGTCACGTATCCGATGCTGACGACGTTGTTTTTCATCCCGTAGATCCATCCGCCGCCGTAGGTGTCGGTGTCGGAAGGGAAGCCGAGCGTGTGTACGACGCGGCCCTCGGCGAAATTCGCGGCGGGCACTTCCCACAGCTCTTTAACGCCGAGCGAAAACACCTGCGGCTCTTTGCCCTCCATAAGGTCGAGCCGAGACATCAACTGTTTCGCCAACGAGCCTCGGGAGCCTTCCCCCAGCACCGTAACTTTCGCCAAAATATCCACGCCCGGCTCGAAGTTCGGTTTAGGCTTTCCGTCTTTCCCGACGCCTTTGTCACCGGTGCGGATGCCAATCACCCGATCCCGGGCGGAGACGCCCGAATCATAAGCTTCATACAACACTTCCGCTGCCGGTGTTTCCGTGAAAATATTGATGCCTGCCTCTTCGCACTTTTCGGCCAGCCATTCGCACATTTTCGAAAGCGAGAGAATGTATTTGCCTTTGTTCTTTAACGGCGGAGGAACAAGTGGGGCCTTTATGCCTTTTGCATCGCCTAAATACCAGAATTCGTCCTCGGTCACAACAGTATCGACCGGGCACCCTTGCTCGAGAAAGTCCGGCATCAATTCGCGGATCGCGATCGCGTCCATCACCGCACCGGAAAGGATGTGTGCACCGACGAATGAGCCTTTTTCGACGATCGCTATCTCCAGATCGCCGATCTTGCGGCTTTTCTTGATGCCCTTGTCGACGAGTTCGTCGTGTTCCGCGATCTGCTTTTTCAGCCACAAAGCACCCGCCAGATTCGCCGGCCCCGCCCCGACGAACACCACGTCCATCTCGATCTGTTCGCGTTCGACCATATTCATTAATGTAGAACGGAAAATGAAAAATGAAAAATGAAATAGACCACGATAACAAAGGTATTTTTCTAATTGTCCATTGTCCGTTGTTCATTTTCCATTTGTTTTCGAAGGCTCTCCGTATAGGGTGCCTTGGCCACGCCTTTTTCGGTGATGATCGCGGTGACGAATTCGTTCGGGGTCACGTCGAAGGCGTAGTTGGAAACGCCAATGCCTTCGGGGGCGAGCTGGATATCTTTAACGTGGGTGATCTCGCGTATGTCGCGTTCTTCGATGGGAATTTCGTCACCGGTCGCACAGTTTAGGTCGACGGTGGATAAAGGTGCCGCGACGTAGAACGGAATGCCGTGTTGTTTCGCCAATACCGCGACCATATATGTGCCGATCTTGTTGGCCACGTCACCGTTGGCGGCGATGCGGTCCGAACCGACGACCACCGCCTGGACGCGTCCTTTCTTCATCATATGGCCGCTCATATTGTCGGTGATGAGGGTGACGGGGATCTCGTCCTTGTGCAGCTCCCACGCGGTGAGTCGGGCACCCTGCAGATAGGGCCGTGTTTCGTCCGCGATGACGGCGATGTGCTTGCCCTGGTCGACGGCTCCGCGAATTACGCCGAGTGCCGTGCCCCAAACCCCGCCGGTTGCCAGAGCCCCGGCATTGCAGTGCGTTAAAACGGTCGAATTGTCTTCTAACAGCTCGCCGCCGAATTTGGCTATCAACCTCTGCGACTCGATGTCCTCGTTATGAATGGCCTTTGCGTCGTCGACGAGTATCTGCTTGATCTCGCCGACCGATTTGCCTTCGGACCTCGCTTGTTGAAAGGTCCGTTTCATCCGGTCGATGGCCCAGAATAAATTGACCGCCGTCGGACGCGTTTTGCCGATCGTATCGCAGATAAAGTCGAGCTCGTCTTCGAGGTCGGCGATGTCGGTGCCGACGAACTGCTTCGCTCCCAATGCAATACCGTACGCCGCCGAAACGCCGATCGCCGGTGCTCCACGCACGACCATGTCCTTAATGCCGGCGGCGACTTCCGTAAAGCTACGCAGCGTCAGCCATTTCTCTTCTGTCGGCAAAAGGCGTTGATCCAGCATTAAAACGCCCTCGTCGGTCCATTTGACTGGAATGATATCTAGGTTCATAAAAGCAAAAGTAAAATTTTAGGCAAATTTCCCGTAGTGGACAAATAGCGGACTTAAACTGCGTGGTCTATGGAGCTCGACACATTTCTGGATGGCCGTGTGATCGTAAAGGTCGGTGACCTTACCGAAGAGGAGGTGGATGCGATCGTGAACGCGGCGAATTCGACGCTGATGGGCGGTGGCGGTGTCGATGGTGCGATCCACGGGAAGGGCGGGCCGGAAATCATGGCCGAGTGCCGCCGCATCCGCGAAACGACGCATCTCAACGGGCTGCCGACCGGCGAAGCGGTCATTACGACAGGCGGGAATCTCCCGGCCAAGTACGTCATCCACACTGTTGGGCCGATCTACGGGAACGAGCATGGCAGGGAAGCGCCCCTGCTAGCCAATGCCTACACGCATTCGCTCGGCTTGGCCGATGAATACGGCCTCGCTTCGATCGCCTTTCCATCCATCTCGACCGGGGTCTACTCCTACCCGAAACACGAGGCGGCCGCCGTCGCCAGCGAAGCGATTTCCGAATTTCTCATGGCAGGTCCGTCCCTTCAACAAGTGCGGCTGGTATTTTTTCACGAGGGAGACGCAAAGATCTTTATGAAACATCAAAGATTTTAGCCCTCGTTCGG
>Ga0307416_100002655_pt1 | contig 10353 bp, 12 predicted proteins | sample DK1Cmetagenome_2_FD_203821 | JGI IMG/M metagenome (GOLD analysis project Ga0307416, IMG submission 203821) | Maize rhizosphere microbial communities from greenhouse at UC Davis, California, United States - DK15-C-3 | ecosystem: Host-associated > Plants > Roots > Rhizosphere > Soil | place...
CGGCCCGCTCGACTGCCGCGTCCAGCTCCGGGTCGGTGGCGGTGGTCCACGCCCGGAAGCCGGTCAGGGTGCCGCGGGCCTGTCGGTCGACCTGGCAGTCGCGGTGGTAGTGCAAGCCCAGCTCGATTCTGGAGGTCTGCACGTCGGCGTCCAGGCGGAGCTGGCGGATGCTCGGGGTGCCCTCGTTGCAGGCGCTCAGTGTCCGGGGAGCAAGGAACTCGCGGGCCGGGCGGGCGGCCAGCAACGCTTCCAGGGTCGGCCAGTAGCGGATGCGGAGCTGGCCGCCGTGGCCGTCGTTGAACTCGGCCGCGGTCAGCAGGCCGCCGTCGGGGGTGGCGGCGATGGTCGGCTGGGTCGCGGGCTGGTCGATGACCGCCTGGTGGGTCCAGGCCATCAGGTCGGTGGAGGTGGCCAAGTGGCATACGTGGCCGCTGTGGTAGACGGCCAGGTAGCCGCGGGCCGGGCTGGCGATCACCTTGGCGGTGTCCATCCGGTTGCCGAGCGAGTCGCGGGCGTCGTAGCGGAACGCGGTGGCGGCGCGCACATCACCAAGCAACCCGGCCAGCCGGTCACGGCCGGATGGCTGCGCCATGGTTCCCCCTGTGAGAAGCCGGCAACGGCTGCCTCGCTGGGATCGGATTCTCTCAGCCGCTCGTGGCCCTGACGAGGGTGATGCTGCGTCATCCTGCCCGAGCAGACGGCGGTTAGGATGATCCGACGATGGCGGCGGTGATCGAGCTGACCGCGCTGACCAAGCGGTACGGCGCCACGGTCGGAATCCAGGGGCTGGATCTGCGGGTCGAGGCCGGGGAGGTGTTCGGCTTCCTCGGGCCCAACGGGGCGGGCGAGACGACCACGATCCGCTGCATGGTCGGGCTGCTGTCGCCGACTGCGGGGACGGTGCGGGTGCTGGGGCTGGACCGATCGCCGATCATGCCCCCCTCACCCCCAGATCGGCTATCTGCCGGGGGAGTTGCGCCTGTACGGGGAGTTGACCGGCGCCCAGCACCTGGCGTTGCTGGGTGCGTTGCAGGGCAGGTCGACCCCGCGACGCGAGGAGTTGTGCCAGCGGTTGGAGTTGACCGGACGGGACCTTCCGTCCGGTGGCGGAGTACTCCCACGGCATGAGGCAGAAGGTCGGGCTTGTGCAGGCGCTGCAGCATGACCCGGCGGTGGTGATCCTGGACGAGCCGACCGAGGGGCTGGACCCGCTGGTCCAGGAGACCTTCTTCGCCCTGGTCAGCGAGGCCAGCGAGGCGGGCCGGACCGTGTTTCTGTCCAGCCATGTCCTGTCGGAGGTGCAGCGGGCCTGCGAGCGTGTGGCGATCGTCCGTGGCGGGCGGTTGGTTGGTCACCGTGAAGCGGTCGCGGCCCTGCGTAAGGCACGGGCCCGACGGGTCCGGCTCGGCTTCGCCGACGGCTATGACCACGGCCAAGCGCCGGTAGAGGCGCACTGGTCGCCAACCTGGTCCGGGAACGAGCTGCGGCTGCTGATCCCTCCCGATGAGCTGGTGGCGGGGTTGCGCCGGCTGCTGCAGCTGCCGGTGATCGACATCGCGGTCGAGGAGGCCGGCCTGGAGGAAGGCTTCCTGGCCTTCTACCGCCAGGCCGAGGCCGAAGCCGAGGCCCGCCGACCCAAGGCCCCGGCCTGGGGCGCCGGCGCGCCGAACGACGGGAGCCATGGGGCGATGAGCACCCCTGGGTCCACAGGAGGCGGGCACGCTGCTCCCGCCTCGCGGCAGCCTGGCCGTGTCGGCCTTGACGCCGGCAAGGCAGGCTCACCGGTGCAGACCCGGCTGGCGCTGTACTGGTTGGCGCTGTACCGGCGCCGACGCATGCTGCTTGCGCTGGCCCTCGGGATGGTCGCCTTCGAGACGCTGATCATCATCATCGTGCGCACGATCCCACCCCGAGGAGATGTTCGCCGGGTCGATCCGGCAGCCACCGAGCGCGTTTCGGGCGTTCTCCGGCTCCAGCGGAGCGGTCTCGCTCGCCTCCTACCCGGGTCTGCTCGGTGCCGGCCTGGTCCACCCGTTCTGGGTCGCGATGCAGTTGACGGTGGTCGGCTCCTTCGGCGCGGCCGCCGTCGCCGCCGACGTCGAGGCCGGCACGATCGAGTTGCTCATGGTCCGGCCGATCTCTCGGGCCCGGCTCCTGGCCGAGCGGACCGCCGCCCTGGTGACCGGATCTCTGCTGGTCACCGCGGTCGCGACCGCCACCGTGGCCGTCGGCGTGGCGGCAACGCCCAGGCTGCACGCGGCGGTGTCGCTTGCTGGGGTGGCCGCGGCCGGGGTGCTCGGCCTGGGATTGGCGCTGGCCATCGCCGGTCCGGTCCTGGCGGTGTCGGTGGGCGGCCGGCACCGGGGTCAGGTGGTGGGCGCGACCATCGTGCTTGGTGCGGGGAGCTTTGCCATCAACTTCATCGCCCAGGCCTGGTCGACGGCCTCCTTTCTCCGTTACCTCAGCCCCTTCCACTACTACACGCCGGTGGACGCGCTGGTCAGCGGCACCGTCCCGCTGGGCTCGCTAGCGGTGCTGCTGGCCGTCTTCGTGGTCGGGGTCGCGGTGGCTGGTTGGCTGCTGGAGCACAGGGATCTTGCCCCATGACAACCGTCCCTGCGGACTCTTCCACCGGGGTCGACTCCCCACTCTGAAGCCGGGCTCGCTACCGATGCTCGCTGCGAATCGCGTCGACATGGGCTTCGCCGGGACCGGATGGCGTGCCCGAGGGCACACCCGCGGAGTGCTGTCCAGCACTGCTTGCCCTGCGCTGGCAGCCGAGAGTCACGGCAGGGTCGCTCAGGTAGTCGAGGTATCGGGCCGGGCGCCAGCGCAGGTGTGGGGCCGGGAGGAGAGGGGCGGCCCATGGGGTTTCGCATCGGATTGCTCTACACGAGGTTCGCCAGCATGCCGCAGGCCCTGTGGACGGCGCTGCGCGAGACGGGCACGAGGTCATCCGGCCGGAGGACCTGCAGATCCGGACCCCGATGTCGGCCGAGGACATGGCCCGGTTCGCCAGGCTGGCGGCCCCCGACGTGATCTTGTGCCCGTTCCTGAAGGAGGTCGTACCAGCGGTGGTCTGCGAGCGCACGACCACCTGGATCCCGCACCCGGGCATCCGCGGCGACCGCGGCCCGTCCTCGCTGTCCTGGGCGATCCTCGACGGCGAGCCGAGGTGGGGGCTGACCATGGTCCGGGCCGAGCCGGCGAGCACGCCCCAGGAGCTCGACGGCGGCAACGTCGGCGCCTGGCGGGAGTTCGCCATGCCGGCCGAGGCCACCCTGGGCGAGGTCTATGCCCGGCACGTCGTCCCGGCGGCGATCGACTGCGCCCGCGAGATCCTGGCCCGGATGGCCATCGACCCGGCGTACCGCGGCGTGCCGCTGGCCGACTTCGGCCGCGCGGCCGCCGGCCGGCACCGTCCGGCGCTGCGCCAGGACCGGCTGGCCTTCGCCTGGGACGACCATCCCGACCAGATCCTGCGGCGTGTCCGCGCCGCCCCGTTCGGCGTGCGCACCGAACTGGGCGGCCGGCCCGTCAACGTGTACGACGCCCACCCGCGCGACGTCACCAACGCCCGGTCCCGGGCACTCCGGACCAGGGCGGACCGCCCCGGCCAGCTCCTGGCCCACCGCGACGGCGCCGTGCTGGTCGCGACCGGCGGCGGCGGCGCGGTGTGGATCGGCCACGCCAAGGTCAAGCCCGCCGACGGCGGCCGGGGGCTGAAGCTCCCCGCCGTCCATGCCGTCCCGGCGCAGCTCGACGGCCTCGGGGAGCGCATCCTGCACGCGGACCGCCCCTCGACCACGGCCGCACCCACCAGGTCGTCCGCTACCGCCGCGAGGGCCGGGTGGGCTGGATCCACGCCGAGCCCTACAACGGCGCCGCCTCGACGGCCTTCTGCGACCGGCTGCTGGAGGCGCTGCAGTACGCCGCCAACCAGGACACCACCGCCATCGCCCTGGTCGGCGGCAAGGTCGCCTGGAGCAACGGGATCCACCTCGGGGTCATCGAGGCCGCCGAGGACCCCCGCGCCGAGGCGTGGGTGAACATCCAGCGCATCGACGACGTGGCCGAGCTCGTCTTCAACCTGGGGCGGGGACGCAACGTGCCGCGGGCGCAGACCACGGTCGCGGTGCCGGGTTCCTCCGCCGGTGCCGGCGGTGCCGTCCTGTCGGCCTGCTTCGACCTCGTCCTGGCCCGGCCGTCCATCAACCTCAACTACCACTACGGCAGCATGGGCCTGTCGGGCTCAGAGCTCCGCAGCCTAGTGCTGCCGCTCCGCGCCGGTGAGCAGGCCGCGGCGCGGCTCCTCGCCGAGCGCCTGCCGGTCAGCCCGGCGGTGGCGCAGCGGCTCGGCCTGGTCGACGCCATCGGGCCCGACGACCCGGCAGCCTTCGACCGCTGGGCCAGGGAGCTGGCGGCGCAGGTCGCAGCCGAGCCCCGTCCGGCGCCCCCTGCGATCGACACCACCCCGTACCGGCAGCGGGAGCTGGCCGACATGTGGCGCGACATCTTCGAGGACCGCCGCGGGTTCGACGCCAGACGACGCCGCTTCCTCGGCCTGGCCTCATGACCAGCCATCCAATTCGGTTCGTCGAGCCGCACACAAGCGACAAGCTCGTTTGACGAGCTCCTCGGAAGCCGCTTGCCGCTCGCCCTGTCGGTGGGTGTCACGCCGCCACCCGGACGCTGGAGTCGGGACCGTCGGTCGGACTCGCTTCTGCCAGCGACCGCCTCAACAGGTCACGTGGACCAGACCGATCACGGCGCCCTCGGCCTGATTCCAGACCGGGATCATCTCGGGGGTCGGCAGAAGCTCCACCTGGCAGCGATGGCGCTTGAAGTGGGCAGCTGCCTCCTCCGACAGCCTGACCCTCCCCTGCTGCCCGGCGCCGATGAGCAGCCGCACCACCCCCGTCTGGTGGACATGCCTGGCCTCGGCCAGCGAGATGGTGTGCGAGGTGCCGTAGACGGCCTTGGACAGCTTCTTCTTCCGCTTCTCGACCTTGCCGCCGAGCCTGATGAGCACATCGTGCTCGAAGACCTTCCCGTCGATGGTGACCGAGCCGACCTGTGTCTCGTCGATCCTAGGCTCCATGCTGCCCTCACCACCTCGCCGCCTCCAGGCGGCATGCTCGCTGTCCGCACACCGGCCCACAAACCACCCTCTGCGTGAGGCGTACAACGGGCCGGCCCGCCCAGCCGAGTTCTGGGCGTGGTCCTTTCCCGGAGAGGATGCCGTCATCGTCGGCCCGACGACCCAGAGCCAAGCTACACCTTCCAAGGTGGGCGGCAGAACCGCCCTCCGGAGGGGGCGGTCCGGGTGGCCGGGCCTGAGAGCGGCTGCATTGGTGGGGTGCCGCCCGGCGCGCCTGGGGCTGGTTCAGGCTGGCCGGACGGTGGCAGCGGTGCCGTAGGCGACGATCTCGGCCAGGCCGTTGCCGAGGTCCGAGGAGTCGAACCGCACCCCGAGGACGGCGTTGCCGCCGAGCTGCCGGGCGTGGTCGATGAGGCGCTCCAAGGCCGTGTGCCTGGCCCGATCGACCACCTCGGTGAACTCCTTGACCTCGCCGGCCTTGAGCGAGCGGACAGTGCCGGTCAGCCCCTTGGTCAGCCCGACGCTTCGCACGATCAGGCCCCAGGACAGGCCGAGGGTGCGTTCCACCCTGTAGCCGGACAGCTCGAAGGTGGTCGAGGTGGGCATGTCGACCGCCGGCCCGCCGGTCATGAGCGCACCAGCTGCCGGGACGCCAGCCACAGCCGGTCCTGGCCGGCCGCCCAGGTCAGCGCCCGCAGCGCCCCAGGCGAGGTGTCCTCCTCGACCACACTCTCAGCCACCGGTCCACCTCCAATCCTGCGACGTCAAGGGCGAGATCACACCACACGCGCCGCCCACTGGCGAGGTGCCGCCGATTGGACTGGCTGCGCGCCGAGACACCCTGGTCCCAGCCGTAGCGAGTTTGTGGCGTCATCGCTCGCGCTCTGACGCGTGCGCGCCGTAGGCTGGACTCGTGCCACAACAGCGGGATCGACGGACAGTCTGGGCTCGATGCGAGCGGGTTGTCGGCACATTTTCGCCTGCGGAACGTGACCCTCGGGCGACGTTGCGCGCTCTCGCCGAGCGGGCCCCGCCGAACTATGAGGTCGACCTCTATGGTGAGCGCGCGCTCGCGGAACGGCTCGAGGCTCGGGTCGCCGAGCTGCTCGGCAAAGAGGCGGCAGCGTGGATGCCGTCGGGGACGATGGCTCAGCAGATCGCGCTGCGGATCCACTGTGAGTGGCGCGGGAACCGGCGAATCGCGTTCCACCCGCAGTGTCACCTCGATGTGCACGAGGAGCGGGGTTACGCGCACCTGCACGGGCTGCGCGCGGACCTGCTCGGATCGCGCGAGCGGCTGCCGACGCCCGAGGACCTCGAGGCCGTCCGCGAGCCGCTCGGGGCGGTGGTGCTCGAGCTGCCGGCTCGGGAGATCGGCGGGCAACTGTCGGCGTGGGAAGAGCTGACGGCGTTCTGCACCAAGGCGCGCGACAAAGGGATCGCACTCCACATGGACGGCGCGCGGCTCTGGCAGTGCGCCCCGTTCTACCAGCGCACCTTCGCCGAGATCGCCGATCTGTTCGACACGGTCTACGTCTCCTTCTACAAGGACCTCGGCGCGCCGGCCGGCGCCGCGCTGACGGGGACCAAGGTCGTGATCGACGAGGCGCGGGTTTGGCAGATCCGCCACGGCGGCCGGCTCTTCACGGCATATCCGTTCCTGATCGCGGCAGAGCGGGGCCTCGACGAGGTCCTGCCGCGGATGCCCGAGTTCGTCGCACGCGCGAACGAGCTCGCGGCGGCACTCAGCCCCCTCGACGGGGTCGAGATCGTCCCCGACCCGCCCCAGACTGCGATGTTCCACCTCCTCGTGCACCGCGAGCTCGAACGTTTGAACGAGGCCGCGCTCGACATTGCCGAACGTACGAGCACGTTCATCGGCCACTTCGCAGCGACCGAAATTCCCGGCGTGCAGACGACAGAGCTAACGGTCGGAGCCGCGAGCTTCCAGGTCGCGGTCGATGAGGCTCGCGAGCTCTACAGCGAGCTCTTGAGTGCGTCGGCATGACGTAGGCGCGAGGCTGAGACTGGGAGCTTGATGTGACCGCTAGACACTCTGAGCGCTGACCGGTTCGGGTGGTTCAGGCGGTCCTGATGAGCTGGGTTCGTCAGCCTTGGTGGCGCCCGCGAACTGCCAGTCATGGATCTCCACGCCGGCATACAGCCCGGCCCGCACGTAGGGCGCGCCGGCCAGCATGGCCTCCACAGCGGCGCGGTCACCGAGCTGTACCAGCAGCGCGCTGCCCACCCACCCGGCGCCGTCGTCAGCCAGCAAGGGACCGCGCAGGATGAACCCGTCGCGGTGGCCGGGCTCGCCGAACCAGCGCCGCTGCGCCGCCTCCAGGGCCTGGCGGGCCGCCTCCACGCCCGGCTTGCCACGACCGATGACCAGGAAGCGCCGGTCATCGCCGGGCTCGGCGGGGTAGTCCCACATCCTGCGGCCCAGCGCGTTGCGCCAACGGCGCACCAGCACCTCGCCGTACACGCCAGCCCGGTAGAAGGGCTCCTGGAAGGCGAACACCCGCGCCGCCTGGGCGTCGGGCAGGTCCACGATATGCATGCTGCCGGTCCAGGTGGTGCGGTCCGGGGTCAGCGTCGGCCCCCTGGCGATCATCGCCTCCGCATAGCCGTCCATGAACGACCAGTGGGCCTCGGCCAGCTCCTCCAACAGCGCCTCGGTCCCCGGTCGGCCACGGCAGTAGAAGAAGTATTCCACGGTCAGGCAGGCTACCTTCGGCGCCCCAGCCCCGCCCAGATCCTGACGACCGCCGCGCCAGGCAGCTCAACGTGGGGCTGCCGAAGGATCACATGCAGAGCTTCAGCCAGGCCGCTTAGGTGCGGCGTCCCGCTCCGTCGTGTCCGTGCTGTTGAGGGTGTGCTGGTGAGGTTCGTCTCGGTGATTCCGTCAGCACCGTTGACTAGTCTATTCTAACTATGCCAATCAGCCGCCACACGCTGGGATCCCCGAGTTGGAGGGCTAAGCATGAAGAAGACGGTGCTTGTGCTTCTGCTCGCGTTGCTCGTGGCCGCGGTCACCGCTGCCCCTGCAGGAGCGGTGACGCCGCTACGTCCGGCGCCGACCCCGCCGGACACGGAGAGCGTCCTTATCCTCCACGGCGCGTTCAACTACCCCGGCGACTGGTGGGACACACTGACCTGACGGTGGCGGTGCAGGCGCATCCGAACGTCGACGAGGAGTCGCTGGCCGCGGTGCATCAGGCGATCGCCGACTGGGACTACGCGCTGCGGCAGGAGTTCGGGGGGCTGATCACGCTCACCGACGTGACCGACCAGTACACGGCCAAGCACAAGGCCGACATCGTGCTGCACTACAACCCCACGGCGGGCGGGACGGTGTTCGGCGGGTACGCGATCTGCGGGGCGAACTCGTGTCCGAACGTCATCGTGCGCTCGGATCTGGTGCCGCCCGTCGGGGTCACGTACACACCGCAGTACCTGTACTACGTGACGATGCACGAGCTCGGCCACGCGCTTGGCCTCGGGCATGCCCAGCCGCTGACCGAGTCGACGGACCTGATGGGCTACGGCTGGCACTGGAGCAACGGAATCGTGCCGACCCTGTCAGAGTGCGACCTCGCGGGCATCGCGATCGTGTTCGCGTGGGCGCCCGAAGGCGTCGACCCATATCCTCCAACGCAGCCGTCGGTGGCCTGCTGAGAGCGTCCCGTCCGGCTGCGACACCGCGCCGCGCATCCCGCTCCGTTCCACCAGCAGCCGCTCGGCCCGGCCGCTGCGCCGGGCCACATCGATCCGGCGCAGACGAGGAGGTGGTGACGACCGGCTTGGTCGATCACGGTGGGGCGAGTTCGCCGAAGAAGTAGGCGGCGGTGACGCCACCGTCCATGAGAACGTCGCTGCCGGTGATGAACGCGCCGTCGGGGCCCATGAGGAGCGCGCCGACGGTCGCGACCTCGTCCGGGGTGCCGCCGCGCCCCACCGGGCACAACTCGAGCATCCGCCGGTAGCCCTCGCCGTGAGGGCCGGTCAGCTCGTCCTTGGCGAGGGGGGTGAAGATGATGCCGGGGCTGATCGTGTTGACCCGCGCGCCGCGCTTGCCCCACCGGACGGCCTCGGCCATCACTCGCAGCGAGTTCCCACGCTTGGCGAGCTGGTAGGCGTGGAGGCTGTCGGTCACCTGGTCGGGCTGCAGCATGGGGAGCGTCAACAACTCGTCGGCTGGTGTCGTCGCGAGCGCCGCGTCTTGCTCGGCGGTCAGGGCGCCCAGACGGTGCCCGGACTGCGAGGAGATGACGACCCCGGCGCCGCCGCGCGCGATGACGTTCCCGAACTCCTCCAGCAGCACTGCGGTTCCGTACAGGTCCACGGCGAGGATCGCCCCCGGCGACGCCTGGCTGGGTGAGACTCCAGCGGCGTGGATGACACCGGTGACGTCACCGAACGCCGTGGCCCTCTCGACGAGCGCGTGCAGCGACTCTGGCGAGGACACATCCACGGTTGCCGTGCTCACCTCGAACCCGGCGTTGCCCAGCACCTCGGCCGCGGCGTCGGCATTCCCCTGGCGCAGGTCCGCCAACAGGACGTGCTTGCCCGCGCTGACCCGCCGGGCGATTGCCTGACCAATCGACCCGGCTCCGATGACGACATTGACCTCGCTCATGGTGCTCTCCCTCGACGCTCCTTCGGGCGCATCGCTCTACCTTCCTCCGGTCGCCAGTCCCGCGTGGCGGGGCGAGAGGAACCAGAGCATCGATGGCGCGGAGGCGGGAGGGCCTGTTGATCCAGGTACTGCCAGCCCCTCCCACCACCGGCCGGCACCACGTAGCCTCCTGGGCAGGTACCGCCGCTACGGCGAACGGATCATCGGCGGCGTCGTGAACCCAGAGGCCCGAGCCGCCACGATCAAGCTCTACCCGCTGACCAAGGAGACCCGATGCAGAAGCGAAGACTCGGCCACAGGAACCTGGAGGTCTCGGCGATCGGGCTCGGCTGCATGGGCATCAGCTCCGGCCGCGGACCGCCAGCAGGGCATCGCGGTGATCCGGGCGGCGGTGGAGCGGGGCGTCACCTTCTTCGACACCGCCGAGGTGTACGGCCCGTTCGTGAACGAGGAGCTCGTGGGTGAGGCCCTCGCCCCCTTCCGCGGCCAGGTGGTCATCGCCACCAAGTTCGGGTTCCGATTCGACCGGGAAGGCCGGCAGGTGGGCCTCTCCAGCCGCCCCGAGCACCTCCGCCAGGCCGTGGACGGGTCGCTCCAGCGGCTCGGCGTCGAC
>Ga0307416_100002656_pt1 | contig 10352 bp, 10 predicted proteins | sample DK1Cmetagenome_2_FD_203821 | JGI IMG/M metagenome (GOLD analysis project Ga0307416, IMG submission 203821) | Maize rhizosphere microbial communities from greenhouse at UC Davis, California, United States - DK15-C-3 | ecosystem: Host-associated > Plants > Roots > Rhizosphere > Soil | place...
ACCGCGTCCATGATCGACAGCACCGCGACCGCGCCGAGCGCGGCGGCAAAGGCCTGGACGGGATGTTGGACGACGCGGTTCACGTCGCCGCGCTTAGCGGTGATTAGTTGGAGGCGTCGAGAGAAGCTGGCGCGGGCTGCGAGTCGATTAGCAGCGGCGGCTCGGAACTGGCGGACGCCAGGGAGTTGGCAAGGGCGCCGCCGAACAGAAGGATGATGAGCAGCTTTGTCACGGCGCCAAGCTGCGCCCGACAAATGAAAAAAGTTTAAACTACTCGGCGGCGTCGAGCGTCGGCAGTTGATCGTCGGTGGCCTCGATCTCCGCCGCCTTCGCTTCGACCAGCTTGACGATATGGTTGATCATGTCGGCGTCCTGCACATGATGATCGGTGACGCCCGACAAATAGACCATGTGCTTGCCCTGACCGCCGCCGGTAATGCCGATGTCGGTTTCGCGCGCTTCGCCGGGACCGTTGACCACGCAACCCAAGACGGAAAGCGACATCGGCGTCTTGATGTGCTGCAGCCGCTCTTCGAGCGCCTCGACCGTGCGGATCACGTCGAAGCCCTGGCGGGCGCAGCTCGGGCAGGAGACGACTCGCACGCCGCGGCTTCGGATCCCAAGCGCCTTCAAGATCTCGTAACCGACGCGGACTTCCTCTTCCGGCTCGGCCGACAACGACACGCGGATCGTGTCGCCGATCCCCGCCCACAACAAATTGCCCATGCCGATCGACGACTTGACGGTTCCGCCAATCAGCCCGCCGGCCTCGGTGATGCCGAGGTGCAGCGGGCAATCCACTTGGCTCGCCAACTGCTGGTAGGCGGCGACGGCGAGGAACACGTCGCTGGCTTTGACTGCGACCTTGTACTCGCGGAAGCCGTGGTCCTCGAGGATGCGGATATGGTCGAGCGCGCTCTCGACCAACGCCTCGGGGCACGGCTCGCCATATTTTTCGAGCAGGTCCTTTTCGAGGCTGCCGGCATTGACGCCGATGCGGATCGCACAGCCGTTGGCGCGCGCCGCCGCGATCACTTCCTTGACCCGCTCCTCCGCGCCGATGTTGCCCGGATTGATCCGCAGGCATGCGGCCCCCGCGTCGGCCGCTTCAAGTGCGCGCTTGTAGTGGAAATGGATGTCGGCGACGATCGGGACCTGCGCGGCGCGCACGATCTCCCTTAGCGCAGCGGTCGCCTCGGCGGTCGGGCAGGACACGCGGACGATGTCGGCGCCGGCTTCCTCGCAGCGGCGGATCTGGTCGATCGTCGCCTTCGCGTCCTCGGTCGGCGTATTGGTCATGGTCTGAACGCTGATCGGCGCGTCTCCGCCCACCGGGACGGAGCCGACCATGATCTGCCGCGACGTGCGCCGCTCGATGTCTCGCCAGGGACGGATGGACATGATCCCACATATAAGCGGCCGAAGAGCGATGGCCAACTCACCCAAACGGGTAGTCGCGACTCTTATCGCATTGTGTTAACAGGGTTAACGGACTCGCTCGGGGGCGGCGGATGACCAAGCATGCCCGACTGCCGGAGATCGACCGCCCGCCCGCCGCGGATACGGCCGGTTCACGTGTCCCGCGCCTCCGGACGCGTTACTACGCCTTCCTCAGCTACAGCCACCAGGACAAGGCACTCGCCGACTGGCTGCACCGCGAGCTCGAACGGTTCCGCGTGCCCCGTTCGCTCGCTGGCCGGCTGACCGCCAACGGCGTGGTGCCGCGGCGCCTGGCGCCGATCTTCCGCGACCAACAGGATCTGTCGGCCGGGGCCGACCTTGGCGAAGAGATCAAAGCCGCGCTCGCCGCCTCGCAATTCCTGATCGTGCTCTGTTCGCCGACGGCCGCCACATCGCGCTGGACCAACGCCGAGATCGAGAGCTTCAAGCGCACGCGGCCGGAGGGCTGCGTGCTCGCGGCCGTCGTCGCCGGCGAGCCTTTTGCAAGCGACATCCCGGGCCGTGAAGCGGAGGAATGTTTCCCGCCCGCGCTGCGCTACAAATACGATCGGCGCGGTCATCAGACGACGAAGCGTGCCGAGCCGCTCGCCGCCGATTTTCGCGACAGCGGCGAAGGCCAGCGCATCGCCTTGCTCAAGCTTATCGCCGGCATGCTCGGGGTCGGCCTCGACGAGCTGGTCCAGCGCCACACGACTCGGCGGCATCGCCAGCTCGCGTGGCTCGCGACCGGTTCGCTGGCCGGTATGGCGGTCGCGAGCGCGTTGGCAGTGACGGCCATCCAGGCGCGCGACGCGGCGCGAGATCAGCGCCGTGAAGCCGAAGGGCTGGTCGCCTTCATGCTCGGCGATTTAAAGGACAAGCTCGAACCGATCGGCCGCCTCGACGCGCTCGACGGCGTGGGCTCGCGCGTGCTTGCTTATTACAGCAAGCAAGATGCATCGGAATTGAGCGACGCGGCGCTGATCCAGCGGGCGCGCGCGCTCAGCCTGACCGCCCAAGTCGCCTACCTGCGCGGTAACATGGAAGGGGCGCAGCGCCTCTATCGCGAGGCGATGGCGGGCACCGGCGAAGCCGTGAGCCGCAGCCCAGAGGATCCACAGCGCCTGTTCGATCATGCCCAGAATGTCTTCTGGATCGGTGAGCTCGCACGCAAGCGCGGCGAAACGAACAAGGCCGAAGCCGCGTATCGCGAATACAAGCATCTCGCAGACCGGATGGTCGCAATCGACCCCGACAACCTGAAATGGCGAATGGAGGTCCAGTACGCCCGCGAGAATCTCGGCATTGTGCTAATGAGCCAGCGCCGCTTTGCCGAAGCTCGTGCGCAATTCAGCGCTGTCGCCAGTGCCATCGAATCGATGCGGATCATCGATCCCGACAGCAAAGAATATCAGGTGGAGCTCAGCAACGACTACGGCTGGCTCGCCGACGCCAATAAAGCGCTCGGGCGGATCGATGATTCGATCGCGGTCCGGCAACGCCAGGTGGCCTACCTCGATCAATTCATTGCGGCCGGTAATTCTGACGTCGCGCTTCAGCAGCAACTGATCGTGGCCCACCAGGCTCTGGGCGTCCTGTTTGCCTCGCGCGGTCAGCCCGAGCGCGGAATCGATCAGTATCGACTGGCTCTAAGACGGGCTGACGACTTGCTCGCCGTCGAGCCGAACAATCGAAACTGGCGAGATTTGTCGGCTGCTGTCCGGCTGGAACTCGGGAGGAACTTGCTGGCGCTCGGTCGCACCGGCGAGGCAGCGCAGGAGATTGCATCGGGATGTCGCATCGCGGCAGACCTGCGCGCTCGAGATCCCAACGTGGCGCGTTGGCGTTCCTTGCAGACGACTTGCCTGTCCGTTCGATCACGCCTCGCGCTCGCTTCGGGCGCAAGTGCTCAAGCCGCGACGCTGGCCACGCTTGCGCTCCGCGCCGCACGTTCCGAACGAACCGGCGATTCAATCGCCGACCATTACATCGTGGCGGCGGCCTACCGGCTGCTCGGGGATGTGCAACAGCGCAACGGCGATCGCCAAGCCGCCGTCGCATCTTGGTCGGAAGGGCTCCAGCAGCTGCCGCGAAACGTCACAGAACGTCCATGGGAGATCAACGAGCGTGCCGAACTTCTGCGCCGCCTGGGCCGTGCCGATGAGGCTCGCGCGCTGGCTGGCCGGCTTGCGGCAATTGGGTTCAAGAGCAGCACTTAGAGGGGGTATTTATGCCAAATCCACCAAGAGTCGTTTTCGTCGATGTGTTCATCGACTCGATCAACCCGCTTAGTTTTCGCGTAGAGCCTTCGTCGAAGAACAATCCGCCGCTTTTGACTGGGCCGAACGGAATCATTTTCAAAAACGATCATCACAATGGGTTCGAGGTCCATTTCGAACTCCAAGGGAATACGTTCGGCTATTTCTTCCCGCCCAACAGCCAGGCCCGAGACGCAATCTGGTCGAAGACCGGAACCGTATGCCCCGACCAGGTTCAAGTGCTTGATGTCTTCAAGGCGCCGCGCGTAATTGAGCCGAAACCTCCGTCGCCGCCGCCGCCACCACCGCCGCCACCGGTCGAGCGCAGAATTCTGATCGTGATGAATCCGAACCCGTCTCCTGCGCAACGGCAGTTCATGTACAATTTGCGGGTCACCAACGGCACCGATTGGAAAAACCTGGACCCAGGGGGCGACAATATGAACGGGCCGATTAGCTTCGAGTCCTACTGGAGCTACGCCGCGGTCGGGGTGGGAAGCGCATTCGCGACGGCGGCGGTGTTTGCCACGGCCGTTTCGCTGGCAGGGTTCGATCTCATCTGTCCGGCCCGCTTCTGACGATCGAGATGGAGCCGGGACCTGAGTAACACGCCCGGCCCCCCATCCGTCCCATTCGTTCTTGCGGTTGGCGTCACCGGGCACCGCGCGGACATGCTGCCCGAGGGGAGCGTGCCGCGTCTTCAAACGCGCGTCCGCGACGTCCTCGAGCGAATCGAGCAATCCGGCCGCGCCCTTCTAGAAGCCGAGCGCGACTGTTTTGCGCCGTTGCCGCCCAAGCTTCGCTTCGTCTCGCCGATCGCCGATGGCGCCGACCAGATTGCAGCCGAAATCGCGCTCGACCTCGGCTGGGAGCTGCAGGCAATCCTGCCCTTCGAGCGTGCCCCCTATCGCGCGAGCCTCGCCAACCACGGCGCGCGCGAGCGGTTCGATGCGCTGATCGGACGCTCCGCCTGTCTGCTCGAGCTGCCGGGCGATCCCGATCGCGGGCTCGATGCTTATGTCATGACCGGCCGCGCGACCGTCGCACATTGCGACGTGCTGATCGCGGTCTGGGACGGGCTCCCGCCGCGTGGCCGCGGCGGCACCGGCGAGGTAGTCCAGCTGGCGCTGACCAACGGCACGGCGATCATCCATGTGCCGATCAGTGAAGGAGGCGACACGCGCATCTTGTGGAGCGCCTTCGACCCGACCGTGCTCACCGTCGCCGACGATCCCGGCGTCGCCCGGCCGCTCGAGCGGGCCGACGTCGATGCCTTGCTGCGTGGGCTGCTGATGCCGCCGCCCGACGAGCAGGAGCAGAATTTCCTCAAGCGCTTCCAGCGCGAGCGGCTGCGCCGAATCCGGACCCGCATCGAATATCCGCTGTTATTGACCGCGGCCGGCGTGCGGCGGTTTCGGGCGCGCGACTTCACGGCGCGTTACGCCGATGCCGAGACTCGCGACGAATGGCAGCGCTACCGCGCCGGCTGCACCGAGGCCCACAACATCTCGGCCGGCATCGATATGCTGGAGGAATCCTACAGCTGGGCCGACCGGCTCGCGACCCACTTCGCGCAAACCTATCGCAGCGGGCACATCTTCAACTTCGTGCTTGGCGGCGTCGCCGTCTGCCTGGGCCTCAGCGCCTTCATGGCACCCCAACTCAAGTTCGAATTCGCTGCGTTCGAGCTGTTGATCACGCTGGCGATCATCCTCAACGCCTTCATCGGGTCGCGCAACGAATGGCACCGCCGCTGGCTCGACTACCGCCAGCTCGCCGAGCGGCTGCGGCCGATGCGCACCCTCAAGTTATTGGGGATTGCCGCGCCAGACCCTCCGGGCACCGAGACCAACCCGGTGCCGAAGCGCTGGATCGACTGGTACGCGAGCGGGATCTGGCGCGCGATGGGCTGCCCGTCAGGCGCAATCGACCGGGCGTGCGCGGCGCGGCTCGGCCAGGCGATCGCCGAACACGAGGTTGCGCCCCAGGTCGGCTATCACGAACGCAACGCCAAGCAGATCGAACTGCTCGATCATCGGCTTGGACAGATCGGCATGATGCTGTTCGCGGCGACTTTGCTGGTATCGGTCGCGACCCTCGTGGGGCTCGGACTCGGATCCGACTATGTGACCCAGTACGGCAACTGGTTCACCCTCGTGTCGGCGGGCTTTCCAGCGCTCGGCACCGCGGTGTTCGGCATCCGCTTCCAGGCCGATTTCGGCGGGGACGCGCTGCGTTCGATGGCTACCGCCAGCACGCTGCGGCAAATCGAGCAGGAACTGCGCAAGGACGTCGGCCTGTCGCGTGCCGCGGATCTTGCCGAACAGGCCGCGCGGATCATGCTCGCCGACTTGGACGAATGGCGGCTAGTGAACCAGCAGCGGGACCTGTCGGTCGGCTAGTCTCTCTTTCCCCAGCGCCAGCGCCAGCCGCCGCGCGTGGTCCGCGCGGTAATCAAGATCAGCAGCAGTGACAGGGGAACCAGTAGCGCGATGACGACAAGCGGTTGATCGCCGAAGAAGAACGCGAGCCCGGCAACCAGCGCGAGAAACATGACGCTGACCGTCCAGCCCTGCCAGCTGATCGGCAGCCCGGCGCCGTAACCGTAGCGCTTCGGCGCGAACCATTGGGGGTCGTCGGTCATTCGCTCCTCTCCTTCGGCGGACGCCCGCGCTTGCGGCGGACGGGCGCCTTCAACTTCACCCCGCGCGCGGCGAGCGCCTCGCGCAGCAGGCATTCGACCTCGGCGTTGACGCTGCGCAGGTCGGCCGCGGCGCAGCGCTCGACCGCCGACCACAGGGCCGGATCGACGCGTAACGGATACGCCTTTCGGTCGGCGGCCTCAGCCATGGTCTATGTGTAGAGCGTGCCGGTGTTGACGACCGGCTGGGTGTCGCGCTCGCCGCACAGCACGACCATCAGGTTGGAAACCATCGCCGCGCGCCGCTCGTCGTCGAGCTCGACGACATTCTTCTCGCTCAGCATCTCGAGCGCCATCTCGACCATGCCGACCGCGCCCTCGACCAGGGTCTTGCGCGCGGCGACGACCGCCTGCGCCTGCTGCCGGCGAAGCATCGCGCCCGCGATCTCCTGGGCGTAGGCGAGGTGCGTGAAGCCGCATTCGTCAACGGTGATGCCGGCGACCGCGAGCCGCGCCTGGAGCTCCGTCCGAAGTTCGCTTCCGACCTGGTCGTGGTTGCCGCGAAGCGTGACCTCCTGGTGCTCGAAATCGTCATAAGGGTAGCGCGAGCCGATGGTGCGGATCGCAGCCTCGACCTGGACTCGGACGAACTGCTTGTAATCGTCGACGTCGAACAGGGCCTGTGCCGTGTCGACCACGCGCCAGACGATCTGCGCCGCCATCTCGATCGGATTGCCGCGCAGGTCGTTGACCTTGATCTTCTCGGAAATGAAATTGTTGGCGCGGACCGACAGCTTCTTCTTGGCGAGCCACGGCCAGGTCCAGCGCAGGCCCGTCGCCCGGTCGGTCCCGCGATATGCGCCGAACAGGGTGATCGCGGCCGCCTGGTTGGGCTGGAGCATGTAGAAGCCCGGCATCACCAGGATGAAGACGAGCGTCGCCGCGATGACGATCGCCAGTCCGACAGTGCTTTGCCCGTATGTGCCAAGCTCACGAACGCCGTAAGCGTCGGCAAGGATTGCGACCAGCAGGACCAGCAGCATCGCATAGCCGCTCGATGTCGACGCCGGCCTTTCGCTGGTCGCCGTCAGTGCGAAGACTTTGTCGTTGGCCACTTCTGCCTCCCTAAAATATGATATCATAATAATATGAACACGGCGCGCCGTCAACTGGCGCGGCGGGAATGCCGCCGCTAAGGCGACGCGCATGACGGAAATACGGTGGCGTTTGCTGATCCATGGTGGCGCGGGCTCAGAGCGAATCGCGCACCACGACCCCGCGCATGAAGCCAGCGCTCGCGCCGGCCTCGGCGAGGCGCTGAACGCCGGCTCGGCGATCCTGGCGGATGGCGGAAGCGCCGTGGATGCGGTCGAGGCGGCGGCGCGTCTGCTCGAGGAGAACGTATGCTTCAACGCCGGGCGCGGAAGCGTGCTGACCGAGGAGGGCGAAGTCGAACTGGATGCGGCGATCATGGACGGCACCAGGCGGCAGGCCGGGGCCGTCGCCGGGCTCAAGACTACGCGCGCGCCGGTCAGCCTCGCGAGGCGGCTGATGGAGCATGGGCCGCACGTCTTCCTGGTCGGTGGCGCTGCCGACCGCTTCGCTGCCTCGGTCGGCCTCGAGCAGGTCGACAACGGGTTCTTCGTCCTTCCGGAGCGGCGTCGCCAGCTCGATGAAGCGCTTGCCGCGGGAAGCGCCGCCGACCCGATCAAATATGGCACGATCGGCGCGGTGGCGGTCGACGTGCACGGCAATGTCGCGGCGGCGACGTCGACCGGCGGGATCACCGCCAAGCGTTGGGGGCGGGTCGGCGATGCCCCGCTGATCGGCGCAGGGACTTACGCCGACAACCGCGCGGCCGCTGTTTCCGCCACCGGATCCGGCGAGTATTTCATCCGCTCGGTCGCCGCCCACCAGCTCGCCGAGCGTATCCGCATCGGCGGTGAAAACCTGCAGCAAGCGCTCGACGCGGTGCTTGCCGACATCGATTCGCTTGGCGGGAAGGGCGGCTTGATCGCTGTCGCACCGAACGGCGAGGCGGCATGGGGCTTCACCACTCCGGCAATGTATCGCGGCATGACCGACGCGAGCGGCCGTACCGTCGCCATCTACGCCGAAGAAACGGAGCGGTAAGGGAGGTCGCGGCGCACCCATTCGACCTCGGCGGCAACGCCTTCGCGCTCGGCCTTGAGGAAAACGGCGACGGCGTCGCGGAAACTGCGGTTGGGGATGAAGTGCGCGCTCTTCGTCACCACCGGCTCGTACCCGCGGGCGACCTTGTGCTCCCCCTGCGCGCCGGCCTGCACGCATTTAAGGCCGTGCCGGCAAGCCCACTCGATCGCCTGATAGTAGCAGAGCTCGAAGTGGAGGAACGGCACCTCTTCGCTGCAACCCCAATAGCGGCCGTAGAGAGTGTCGGCGCCCACGAAATTGAGCGCTCCGGCAATCGGTCGTGACCCGCGGCAGGCGAGGAACAGCAGCACCGAATCGCCCATCCGTTCGCCAACCAGGTCGAAGAACTCGCGCGTGAGGTAAGGGTGGCCCCATTTGCGCGACCCTGTGTCCTGGTAGAACGTCCACATCGCGTCCCAGTCGGCAGGGCCGATCTCAGCGCCGCGCAGCGCCCGAAACTCGAGACCCTCACCCGCCGTTGCCCGTTCCTTCCGCAGCGCCTTTCGTTTGCGGCTCGATAGCGCAGCCAGGAAGTCGTCGTAGCTCGCATAGCCATGATTGAACCAATGGTACTGGATGCCATGCCGGATCAGCCAGCCGCGCCGCTCGCATTCGGACGCGCCCGCTTCATCGATAAAAGTGATGTGCGCCGACGACATGTCGTTCTGCACGCTGACCGCCTCGATCGCCGTGAGCAGCTGCTGCGGGCGATTGCCCAGGAGCCGCGGGCCCGGCACCGGCGTGAACGGGACGGCGACCTGAAGCTTGGGATAATATTCGCCGCCTGCCCGCTGCCAGGCATCGGCCCAGCCATGGTCGAAAACATATTCGCCCTGGCTGTGCATTTTAAGATAGGCCGGGGCCGCCGCGACAAGGCGCTCGGCCTCGTCCTCGACCAGGATTGGCGCCGGCGTCCAGCCGGTGCCGGGGCCAACGCTTTGCGAATCTTCCAGGGCAGCGAGAAAAGCATGGGTGACGAACGGGTCAGTTGCGCCGAGCCGGTCCCACGCGCGGGCATTGAGCCCGGACACGCCCGAAGCGATCTTGGCGATGATCCCGGATTCGCGGTCGGCCATACCCCTTAGGTGGGTAGGCCGCCGAGAATGAACTAGGCCTTCACCGCGACGATCGCGTCGACCTCGACCGCGACGCCGAGCGGGAGCACCGCCACCCCGACCGCGCTGCGGGCATGGCGCCCGGCCTCGCCGAACACTTCCTGCATCAACTCGGACGCGCCGTTGGCGACCTTGGGCTGATCGGTGAAATGCGGCGCGCTGTTGACGAATACGCCGAGCTTCACGACCCGCTCGACCCGATCGAGCGAGCCAAGCGCGGCCTTCATCTGCGCAAGCAGCATCACCCCGCAGCGCCGGGCGGCGGCAATTCCGCCGTCGAGGTCGACGTCGTCGCCGAGCCGCCCTTTGAGCAGGCTGCCGTCCTCCGCGAAGCTGATCTGCCCCGAGATGTGAAGCAGGCCGCCGCGCTCAACGGCGGGCACGTAGGCGGCTACCGGCGCGGCCGGCTGGGGCAGGGTGATGTCAAGTTCGGCGAGGCGCTGGTCGATGCTCATGGGGCTCGCCCAAGCACCCCGCGCACCGCGAATCAAGCCTCGCGATTGATCGAGAAGCCGCCCCAGCTCTGCGTGACCGGCATTAGCTCGATGGTGTTGATATTGAGGTGCGGCGGGAGGTTCGCGAGCCACCAGAACAGGTCTGCAAGATCCTCAGAGGTCATCGGGTTCATCCCCGCATAGAGCTTATCGGACGCCTCCTTGTCGCCGCCGGTGCGAACGATCGTGAACTCGGTCTCGGCCATGCCCGGCTCGACCGAGGTCACACGAA
>Ga0307416_100002658_pt1 | contig 10352 bp, 11 predicted proteins | sample DK1Cmetagenome_2_FD_203821 | JGI IMG/M metagenome (GOLD analysis project Ga0307416, IMG submission 203821) | Maize rhizosphere microbial communities from greenhouse at UC Davis, California, United States - DK15-C-3 | ecosystem: Host-associated > Plants > Roots > Rhizosphere > Soil | place...
CCGTTCCACAACCCCTTCGGGGCCGGCTACATTCACCTCCACCCCCCGTAACCGCCCGCGGGTCAACCGGCCCGCCCCTTTCGGCGCGGGCCGATTCACGGGTGGGCAATGATCGAAGCTGTCCAATGTCTGACTGTCGTGGCGAGACGCGGGTGCAAGCATTGATGGTCACCGCAGTATCAGAGCGGAGCGCTGACGTTCCTGGGCGGCGCGCACCGCAGGCGGGCCGGGGTGCCGATGTGGCTTCCGGTCCCTTCCGATGCCGAGCCCCGACGGCGTGCGCCGCACGACGCAGGCAGGAGGGCTGCAGGTGAAACGATCGTGGAGGCTCCGTCCCATCGGGCGTTGGCCGTCCCGGGTGGGCGGGGCGCTGGTGGCCACCGCACTGGTTGTTGCGATGAGCCCGGCCGCGGGCGGGGCTCGGGCTGAGCGGGCCGCCCCGTCGACCATGACGCCGGGAGAGCACCTGGCGATACTGGCCAAATACGGCAAGAACTATCTGGCCCGGTTGCGCCCCGAGGTGGTGCAACGGCTCTCCGCCGGGGGGCAGACGCTGGTCAAGATCGCCCAGGACGACGGCAAGCTGCAGAGCTTGGCCGCAAACGCGTCGTCGACATTGCGACGGCAGTCCACGCGAGCTCAGGGACCGCGGGCGGCTCGGGCCGGCTTCGCCAATGACACTTTCGCAGCGGAGGACTTCTTCAGCCGGCTCACCGGTATGACCCAGAGCGAGACCTCGACCGCCTGGTGCGGATCGAATGCGCTGATCGGGTTCAACGACTCGGGCAGCCTGGTGTCGACTCTGTTCCTGGCGCAGAGCCCGAGCGGGAGTCTGAGCTTCACCGGATGGGCACAGTCGACCAACGCCGGCCGCGGCTACACCGACCGGGGTGCGTTGCTCGCCGACCCGATTCCGGGCGATCTGATGTTCCGCGACCTCCTCGGTGACCCGGTCGTCGGATGTACCAGCCAGCGGAACTTCTACTTCGCGTCGCTGGCCGTCGATACCGGACCGGGGGCCGCGTTCGCCAACACCGACATCACCGTCTCCGCCTCCACCGACGGCGGCACGACGTTCGGCCCGGCGGTCGCTGCGTCGGCGAAGGATGCCAACCTGCACTTCCTGGACAAGCCGTGGATGGCCGTCGAGCCGGGCCGCACTGCGTCGCCGTCCGACGACGTGCTGCACGTGGCGTACCTCGACTTCGATCTGACCGGCCTGGAGGGCGGCGGGCCGTGCCCGGAGCAGGTCCGCCTGGCCATGGAGTACGTCCGCTCCACCGACGGCGGCCGGCAGTGGAGCCGGCCGCAGGTGCTGGAGGAAACCTGCGAGCTCGACGGCTCACTGCAGGCTGCCCAGGTCGAGGTAGGCCCCGGTGACGCGGTGTACGTCGCCTGGGAGCGGTTCGCTCCCGACGGCGCCGTACGGGAGATCCGGATTCGCCGATCGAGCGATCTCGGAGCCACCTTCGGTCCCACCGTGACGGCCGGACCGATCACCGGGATCGGCGACGGATCCGCGCTCCAGGGACTCTTCCGCACCGGACTGGATCTTCAGGGTCTCGCGGTGGACCAGAGCAGCGGCCCGCGACGCGGCACCGTCTACATCACCTACCACGACGGGAACGCCCGGCAGAAGCCCGACCCTGCCGGATTCTGCAACGCCGCCCCCACGTACTGCTTCGGTGATGTCTATTTGACCAAGTCCACCAACGGCGGCACCACGTGGTCGGCGCCGGTGCGGATCAACAACGACGACATCACCCTCGGCATCGATCAATGGTTCCCCGCGCTGGATGTCGACAGCACCGGGGCGGTCTGGGTCAGCTACTACGACCGGCGGCGTGACGAGCGGAACTTCCTGATCGACACGTTCGTCGCCCGCTCCGGCAATGGCGGCAGTACCTGGACGAACACGCGTGCCACGGCGGCTCAGTTCCCGCCGATTACCGGATGGCAGGACGTGTTCGTGAACCCGGCCTACATGGGTGACTACATCGCGATCGCCGCCGACCTCACCGGCCGCAACGCCGGTGTGATCGCGGCGTGGGGCGACAACGCCCTGGGCGACGCAAACGTAGTACAGCGCCGGTTCGAGGGGTGAGGTCATGAGAGGTATTCCAGCGAAGACGACGCTGGGCACCGCGCTGGTCCTCGGACTGGTGCTGGTGACACCGTCACCCGCGGTCGCGGCACCACCGGCGAACGACGACTTCGACAACGCCGTCGCGTTCAGCGCCGTGCCCTTCGAGGCGACCGAGGACACCACCGAGGCCACCGTGGCCGACGACGACCCGGCCGATTGCGTCGGCGGTTCCACCAACACCGTCTGGTATGCGGTGACGCTGGCCGCCACGACCGAGATCGGCGTAGACACGATCGGCAGCGACTACGACACGGTCCTGTCCGCCTGGACCGGGCCGCGCGGGGCGCTCACCCTGGTCGCCTGCAACGACGACTCGGACGGTGTCCAGTCCCGCATCGCCTTCACGGCGCAGGCGGGCGTCACCTACCACCTGCTGGTCGGCACGTTCCCGGGGTCGCCGCCCGGCAACCTCGTCCTGCACGGCCAGGCACTGCCGCCCAAGGTGACGCTCGAGATCACTCTCGACGCGACCGGCGCGGTCATCGACGGCGCGGCGGTGATCCACGGCACGGTCGGCTGCTCCCGCCCGGTCGACCTGACCGTGACCGGGACCCTGCGCCAACAGCAGGGCCCGCGGGTGGCGGTGGGTTCGTACCGAACCGCGGTCTCCTGCTCCGGGACGGCGACCAGTTGGCAGGCCACTGTGCTCGGTGAGACCCGTGCCTTCCGGCGCGGGCCTGCCGACGCGGTGGCCGTGGCCGAGTTCGTCGATGTCGTGCGGATGGAGCTGATCCGGGCCCGGGCGAGCGGAACCGTCCAGCTCAACTGATGTCATGCCGGTGCCGGTACGCCGCGGGCGTACCGGCACCGCACCACCGCTTCCATTGGCGCAGGCCGGGGCGCACCGGGATGCAGCGCCAACAGTGCCGACGGCGTGGCGCCGGCAGGTGCTGTTGGTGGGCCGCCGCTATGGTTGTGGTCGCCGCCGATCGTCCGTCGAGCGGATGTGGCCGGTGAGCCACATAGCCGCGCTCACGCCGGCCACACTCACCGCGATGAGCGCGATTCCTACGCTGGCCATCAACACCGCCAAGCCCATGATCAGCGCCGCTGCGATCAGCCAGGCTCGTGCAGTCATGCCGCGCCACTTGTGGGGGCGGCCCTGCATGACATGGCCGAATCGATCGGCGAACTCGGGGTCCTCCGACCGCAGTCCGCGTTCGATCTCCGTCAGCGTGCGCCGTTCTGCGTCGCTGAGCATGCCTGCTCCTTTCCCGACTGGCGACCGTCCGCAATGAGCCACTGTGGATCCGGCCTCGTGGCGTCCCCGTTTGAGGCGCCCGGCGCAGGCGACGGACGAGCGCCGCCGCCTGGCGATCCGTCGATCGATCGTCAACTGACAGCGTCCGGCTTGACTGATCCCATCGACAGGGCCGACAACAGCAAACTGGGAAGGTCGGACGTGCCGATCCACGGCAACAGCCGGGTCCCACGAGCCGGTGGACAACCGATCGGATGGGCTCGACGCATCGGCATTACGGCACGAGGTCAGTCCACCCGTGGACCGCGGGGACAACCATCACCGGGCACGGGGCGTGCTCGATGAGGTTTCGTGACGTGGAGCCGATCACCAGCCCACGGAATCCCCCGAGGCCTCGCGAGCCGACGACCAGCAGCCCGGCCGAGGTGCGGCGAGCGAAGGTGATCAACGCGGTGGCGACGGAATCGCCCGGCACGACCTCGGTGCGGTACTTGACGTCCGGATACCGCGCGCCGACGCCGAGCCCGCCTGCCGCAGGATCGCCCACCGTGACCCAGAACCCGGGGTCGCCCGTTGAGATCGCATCCACGGAGCTTCTGCGTGCCGGCTGATGATGCGCCAGGATCAGCTCGACGTCGCGCAGGTGCGCTTGAGCGAAGGCGACCTCAGCCGCCCTGTTGGCCCCGCGTGAACCGTCGGTGCCGAGCAGGACCGGCGCGCCATCGGGTGGGCTGTCGCCGCGCACGACGACGATGGGGCAGCGTGCATGCGCGGAGACCTGGGCCGCCACCGACCCCGCCAAGAGACCGGCGAACCCGCCCAGGCCGCGATGACCAACGACCAGCAGCTGAGCGTCACGTGAGACGTCGACCAGTACCCCGCCAGGCGAACCGTCGATCAGGCGAGTGGTCACCGACATGGAGTGGTGATCGGCGCGGATCTCCTGTGCGGTCTGCGCCAACAGGTCCAGCATCGCCGCCCGAGGCCCTTGATCGTGCTGATCGTACGAGGCGTGGAAGGGCGGCCCGATCACCGGCCAGCCGAAGGCATGCACGACGCGCAGACCGCAGCCGCGCCGCAGCGCCTCCCGAGCGCCGTAGTGAACGGCGGACCTGGCTGTCGCCGAACCGTCGAAGCCGACTACCACGGGCCTGCTCATCGGAAGACCTCCACCATCGCGTCGATCCTGAGCGACCGGCCGGTATCGCGTCCCGTTGCGGAACACGGGAGTGTCGGCGGGTGCTTCGCCGGCGTGTTCCCTGATGCCGGTCCACCGCGCGGCCGCTTTCCTCAACAATGGGTCCGTTTGTGCTGTGCCGACAGGGCCGGCGACGGACACCTTCGTGGCCCTGAATTGCCGGTCTCGAGCAACGTCGCCACGGCAGGGACGCAAGACGCCCGGTTCGGGCAGGGCTCCGGTCCTGTTTCCCTGGCGACATCGCGCGGCGACGGATTGCCGTCCGTCGGCAACCAAGCCAGTCCAGATTGGTGCGACGCTTACCTGCTCTGTCGGGGGATTCGCGACGAACATGGTTGCCAGACCGCCGGGGCGTACCGCGAACGCTGCCTCACCGCCGGCATGGACGTCGTAGGGGCGGCCGTGTGCGGCGGGACGGAGGCTTGAGTATCACCTGTCCTTGCAACAGGGATGGAGGAACGTGTGGGCCTCAAGTACCAGCTACCTCCGCTTACCCTCGCGATCGGCCTGATCACGATCGCACTCGCATTGTTGAACGCCGACAAGATCGGCGAAGGGCTGGTTCTCGGCGTCGTCGCGTTGATCTCTGTCCGCTATTGCGCACGTCGTTGCGCCGACGCGTACCTGGCCACGCTCTATGCGGAGCACGGCGACCGAATGGACTAGCTGGAACTCCGGGCGCCAGGTGATCATCACACGCCCTACAGCCAGCGACTGCAAAACGGACGTCTGACGGCACCTACGCCGAGCCGGTGGGAAGGCCCAGCGCCTCTCCAGCACGTAGCCAGTCCTGCGGTCCGTCGCCGTCGCCGAACGGCTGCGGTTGGCGAACAGGTCCAGTCGATCCGGGTGTACTTGTCATTGCCACGGCTGGGTGTTCTGGTGTCTCATGCTCCGGCCTCCCGGGAGTCCGCGTGCTGCGAAGGTCCGAGGTTCCCGGCGCGGGCGCGTCGGACCGTGCCGGCGGTATCGGGCGCCGGGTCGTGGGATGCCTTCGCGTCGCGCAGCAGTTCGAGGAGGACGGCTGCCTGGCTGTGTTCGACGTCCTTGGTGGCCGTCAGCAGCGTGACGGGCCTGGTGCGGGCCAACTTCCGGAGTCGGTCGACGGTTGCTGCGGGTTGGGCCTCGCGCAGTTCGATCAGGTAGCGGCGGCGGAACTCGGCGAACCGTTCCGGTCGGTGGCCGTACCAGCGGCGCAGCTGCGTCGACGGCGCGATGTCCTTCACCCATTCGTCGAGGTGGACTGCGGCCTTAGTCAGACCGCGCGGCCATACCCGGTCGACCAGCACCCGAACGCCGTCCTCTGGTGAGGGATCGTCGTAGACCCGGCGGAGCCTTAACTGCCTCTTCATGGGTCCTCCTCGATGTGGCTCGGACGGTTCTTCGCGGCCGCCTCTGCGACCACGGTGTGAGGTGCCGTCGTCAATGGTCGCGCCGTGCGCTCGCTGTTGGATAGGTATCTGGCCAGCACCTCCAACCGTCTGAGATTGCTGGATCCCGGCAACGCCGGATCGCGGGAGATGGTTGCGATCGGGTCAGTCCGGCGTACGACGAAGTGCCCACGGTCCGGCGCGCCATGATCGGGCGCGGGTCCGGTGCGCGGGCAACATCCAGGAGACCGCCGGCCAGGCTCGATGACGGCCAAACGCAGCCACAGCTCACCTGGGCCAAGGGGCGCAGGTGATCGTCCGATTCACCGGCGTCGATGGCATACTGACCATCGTCTCCTCCGCCGTGCGCGTGGACGGCAGGGTGGCCGAGCTCGACGGGGCAGGGTTCCAGAAGGTTGTAGACGGGCGCCAGCGTTGTGCCCCGTCTCGCGGCTTTCGCGATCAGGCGGAGGGCCGAACCGACTCGTCACAGTGGTAGTGCGGCCCTGGAGGTTGGCAGGCCGTACCCGGACGGCGGGTTGCCAGACGACGTGCTATCGAGCCGTGGTGGTGGTCGACGATCCGGACATCGCGATGCACCAACCAGCGGCTCGCCTCGGCGGTCGCAGCAGGCCTTGCGAGGTACCGCCGCAAGTGTTGGACGGCGGATGTGGACCGGTGCCCTCACCAGTGCGCGGGCACGGCAGGTGGTGAACGACATCAATCCAGGCGCGGCCACCGCCGTTCGGCGCAAAGGGCTTCGTGCTTGCCGGTGGTCGGCAACCACGGGCACCGGGGTTGACCGGTGCCGCCCCGTGCCATCCCGCTCGGGGAGGCTCACGCTGGAGCCGACGGGATGTTCCGGAAACGAGGCGGGAGGCGAACGGTGGCGAGTCACATGCTGATCCGCGTATCGGGCGCCTGCGCCGCGCCTGGAGCGGGGCTCAGCCGTCCGGATGTCCCGGGACGCGTCACCGGTCGTCGCCGATACAGACACCGGACGGCGATCACCGCAGCGGCCATTTCCGACTGTGGAACGTCGCGCACAGTGTCCGCGCCGTCGAAGCGTTGAGCCCGCAGCCCGCCATCGAGAGCCCGTCGTCCCGGTAACCGGCATCGTCCGCTCTGTGGCGGTGCTGCATGCAGACGGAAATCTGTGCGGGTGAGTTGGGTATCGGCACCCGTTCTCAAACCGCGGAAAGGACCATAGACGTGACCAACACCGTGCAGGATCCGATCGAACTGCTCCGCGACGGCTTGGAGGAGCAGTTCCAGCGGAGCACCGATCAACTCGCCGAACTCACCGTGCGGAGCCGGCAGCCGGGCCGCGGCGGCTATGACCGCGACACGCTCGCCGCGCTGATTGCGTCGGCCCGCCAGGCGGTGTCCGACACCGCTCACGCGCTGCAGCGCATGGCCGAGGGCAGGTACGGCACCTGCGAACGCTGCACCGTCGACATCCCGCTGCAACGACTGGAGATCCTGCCGCATGCCCGGTTCTGCGTGCCGTGCCAGCGCAGGCAGAACGGCTGACGCGGCCTACACCGAAGGCGAGTGCGCACTGCACGGCGACGTACGCGACAGGACATCGGCGAGACGACCAGCGACCTGCGGCGGGACCGCTGGCATCGTCGACCGGCGGTGTGTTCGCCTCTCACACGAACAGGAGTTGGTGATGGAGAAGTGGTCGTTGACGGCACTCGCCGATGGTCTGCTGAGCTATGCGCTGAGCGCGTCGAACCGACGCGGCATGCGCACCGTGGACGGTGGACGTCCGCACCTGCCCTTCCAGACCGTGATTGCGTTGGCCCGTGGCCAGAGGGTGGACGAGCACGACAACCCGGGTGCGGCGACCGTGCAAGTGCTGCGCGGACGGGTACGGGTCACGGTCGGCGATGACACGACCGACGGCTCTCCCGGACAGTTACTGATCATGACCGGCCATCAACACATGGTCACCGCTCTGGACGACGCGGTCGTGCTGCTCACCGCCGCGAAACGTCCGACGCTGACCACGGCTGACGCGTTGGACGACGATCTAGCCACTTCCTACCAGCACCAATCATTGGTGCCGGGTTGGCCGGGGCGAAGGCCGCGCAGACGCTGCAGGGCCGGAGTCGACCTCGCTTCCCGGCAGGTTGAGGTGGCCGGCGACAGCGCGCCCGGCTGACCTACAACGGAGGCGGTTACACGCACGGCGGCCCTGACAGTGTCGCCGCGTTGGCTCGGCAGCCAGGGGAGCCCGCACCGATGGCGCCGAGCGGCACGACGCAGGCCGTGACCTTCAAGCGCCCGCAGGTCCGCCAAGCGACCGGCTGCCCGCTTACCGGGCTTCCGCATCCGGTTGCGGTGTCAACCGTCGAGCATTGTTCGTCGCGTAACCCCAACAACCGAACCGTTCCCCAATCCGGAGGCACAGATGAGAAACATCGACATCGTCGTCGGCACTGACGGCTCCGAACCCAGCCGCAGTGCCGTGCGGTGGGCCGCCGCCGAGGCCCGCCTACACGCCGCCCCACTGAAGATCCTCACCGCGTATTCATGGAAGGGGCCGCCAGAGGCGGTCGGCGGTACAGGAGAACTGCCGAACGTCATCGCGCAACAGTTCGACCAGGTCGCAGCCGGCGCCGCAGCCGAGGCGCGTACGCTGGAACCGGGCATCGAGGTCTCCGGCGCCGCGGTGCTCGGCGACCCGGCCTCAGTCCTGCTGGACGCCGGCCGCACCGCAGCCATGCTGGTGGCGGGTAGCCGCGGGCGCGGTGGCTTCGCCAGCCTGCTGCTCGGATCGGTCAGCCAGCACCTCGCCACCCATGCGGCCGGCCCTGTCGTGGTCGTCCGCGGCCGGGCCGACACCACGTCCGGTCCGATCGTGGTCGGCGTCGACGGCTCGGCCTCGGCGCAGCGCGCCCTGGCGCTCGCATTCGAGGAGGCGCAGCGGCGCGGCACTGGGCTGCTCGCGGTTCGCAGCTATTCGGTGCCGATGCCCACGTACGAAATGGACATTCCACCGTTGCCCTACGACGCGGACGCGGCCTGGCGAGACGCGGCCCGCGACCTGGACGCGACGCTGACGCCGTGGCGAGACAAATACCCTACGGTTTCGGTGCAGACCCTCACCGAGCCCGGGAGCGCAGCGAAGAACCTGGTCGACGTGTCTGGCGACGCGGCTCTGCTCATCGTCGGCAGCCGCGGCCACGGCGCGCTGGTCGGCAGCCTTCTCGGCTCAGTCGGGCAGCAGCTCCTGCACCATGCCGGCTGCCCGGTGATGATCGTCCACCCTGAACGGGCAACGTGACCGCCGTCCGGGGACAGGACGGTAGCGGACAACGCCACCGTGCCAAACCCGATCGCCACGGAAACCCGCTGCCAAACGCATCGGCCGGCCAATACGGGCCCGCGCTTGCTGACGATCGGTAAGAAACGTCGTCGATTATTGCGGCCGGCGGGCATGGTGGCCGGCCTCGGCACGCGGAAGCATTCCGCTTAGGCGTCGGACCTGAAGCCGACCGCCGTCGCAACAGGAGCATCACGGCTTGGGTGTGGAACGCCGTGACAGCGTGGTATCGGCCCGCCCTCCCCCCGGGCCTGGTGGCACGCATCCGCCAAACGCCACGGCATGTCGCCGACCCGGCGGTGATGTGCGCCTGGCCCGCTGCGCGGGAAGCCGACGGTCCGACCGCCGCGGTCAGCGTACTGCCGTGACGCCCTCGAACGACCTCCGGTCGCGCCGCCGCCTGTCGGTGTCCGACGACGCCGGCGGGCGGAGCCGGTCGGTCCATGCTCTCCAGGCGTGTTGGGACTGGCGGATCCGAGTGGACAAGCGGACAAGGCGTCCGTGCAACTGCGACAGCCCGTCGCGGCGGCTCAGCCGGTCGGGTGCAAGTCGCTTGCGGACGGTTCGGCGCATGGCGCCGGTAGCGAAAGGCGTACAGACATGACGGCGGTACGTCCGGAACGAATCTCGCCCTACCCAGGACCGGTCCGACAACTGACGAGAGGCTCGGCGTTCGCCCGGTTGCTGCGCACCACCGACGCGAAGCAGATCGGCGTCATGTATCTGGTCACGTCGTTCGGGTTCTTCTTCGCCGGCGGGATCATGGCCTTGTTGATGCGCGGAGAGCTGGCCCGGCCGGGCATGCAGTTCCTGTCTCCCGAACAGTACAACCAGCTGTTCACGATGCACGGCACGATCATGCTGCTGCTGTTCGCCACGCCGATCGTGTTCGGGTTCGCGAACTACGTCGTGCCGCTGCAGATCGGCGCTCCCGATGTGTCGTTTCCTCGGCTGAACGCGCTCGCGTACTGGTTGTACCTGTTCGGTGGTCTGATGGTCGTCGGCGGGTTCGCCACCCCCGGCGGCGCCGCGGACTTCGGCTGGTTCGCCTATCAGCCGCTGGCTAGCGCCCAACACAGTCCCGGCGTGGGCGGTGACCTGTG
>Ga0307416_100002659_pt1 | contig 10351 bp, 6 predicted proteins | sample DK1Cmetagenome_2_FD_203821 | JGI IMG/M metagenome (GOLD analysis project Ga0307416, IMG submission 203821) | Maize rhizosphere microbial communities from greenhouse at UC Davis, California, United States - DK15-C-3 | ecosystem: Host-associated > Plants > Roots > Rhizosphere > Soil | place: USA...
GCGTCGCCGTGCTCCTCGTAGAGGTGCACGATCGTCTCGGTGTCGCTGCGCGTGGCGAGGCGGTGGCCGCGAGCCGCGAGACCCGCGCGCAGCTCCCGGAAGTTGTAGATCTCGCCGTTGAAGACGACCTGCACGCTGCCGTCCTCGTTGCCGATCGGCTGCGAGCCGCCGCTCGGGTCGATGACGCTGAGGCGGCGCATGCCGAGCGCGAGGCCGCCGCGCTCGAGCCGACCCTCGTCGTCCGGGCCGCGGTGTCGAATCGCCCCGCACATCCGCCCGAGCGCGCCCTCGGCGTGCCGCCCGCCCTCCTCCCACCCCGCGTGACCCACGATCCCGCACATCCGGCCCGTCCTCGCGTCGCGCTAGGTGAGGGTCACGGGGCGCGGTGCCGCGCCCCCCGCGCGTCCGCCGCGGCCGCGGCCGATCGGGGCGGCGCCGCGCGGCGCGGCGACGGCGGCCTGCCGCGCCGTCGCCGCCTCGTTCAGCCAGGCGGCGACGACGACGAGCAGCATCAGGTGCAGGTAGAGGAAGGAGAGCTTGGCAAAGGAGCCGAAGATTCCGGCGACGAGGAAGGCGATGAGCCCGAGCTCGAGCGCGTAGAGCTGTTGCGCGGCGTCGGGGTAGACCTTGCGCCAGCGGCGCCGCACGCGCTCGGCGGTGAAGAAGGCGCTGCCCAGCATGCCGAGGAAGAGCCCGAGGCCGATGAAGCCGGTCTCGGCGAGCACGTTGAGGTAGGTACTGTGCGTGTCGCGCTCGCCGCGCGCGAAGCGCGCACCGCGGCCGGTGACGACGTATTCGCTGTGCGCCACCGGGTAGGCGCCGAAGCCGACGCCGAACGCCGGGTGGTCGGCGATGACGCGGCCGGCGACCTGCCAGATCTGATAGCGCTGCTTCGCCGAGCCTTCCTGGTCGGCGGCGGCGATCCCCTCCTCGGTCGTCGCGCTCTTGAGGCCGCTGACGCGCTTCCACACCCCGCCCGGCGCGACCATGACGACGACGGCCGCGATGGCGAGGACGGAGACGAGGGCGCGCGCCCGCCGCCGCTGGCCGGCGAGGAAGAAGGCGACGAAGACGGCGAGCGCGAGGAACGCGCCGCGCGACTGCGTCATGAGGACGAGGATCGGCAGCATCGCGCAGCCGAGGTAGACGCAGTAGCGCGTCCACCGATGGAACTCGCTGCGCAGCAGCGAAACGGCGAGCGAGAGCTGGAGCAGAGTCAGCGCGGCGAGGTCGTTCGGGTTGGCGTAGACGTGGTTCCAGAGCGCCCGCCCGTACAGCGTGTAGCCGCCGACGTAGTTGAAGATCGCGCCGCGCATCGGGTAGAGCGCGAAGCAGCCGAGGAAGAGGACGGCGTAGAGTCGGATGTTCTCCTTCGTCCGCACCGCGTTCACGAGCACGAGGGCGATCAGGAAGAGCTTGCCGAAGTCGATGACGTGCGGCTGCACCTCCCACTGGTACGGCGACTGGAGCCCGCTCACGGCGGTCCACACCAGAAACGCCGCCATCCAGCCGAGCGTGGCCGGGAAATGGTAGCCGGTGCGGAGGAGGACGAGGCCGAACAGTGCCGCCCCCATCGCCACGTCGCCGATCGGCAGCTCGTACGTCGTGATGACGACGATGTAGAGCAGGAAACCGACGAGGGTGAGCGACCAGGTGACGCCCTTCCACGGCCAGTCGTAGCTCGCCGCGATGTTCTCCGGGCCGCCGTCCGCCGGTACGGTCGGAGCGGCGGCGGCGGCGGCCGGGGCACGCCGGCCGGCCCACCGGCCGTGGGTCGGCGTCGGGCGCGCGGCGGGCAACGGCAGCCCTGCCGCCGGGCCGGGGAGCGCGGGGGCAGGCACGGGCGGTGTCGCGGCCGGGCGCCTGGCCCCGCTGCGCGCACTGCGCCACCCCTCGTTAGGCGAGCGCATCTATCGGCCCCTCCCCGCGCCGGCGCCGGCGGTTAGCTGGTCGTAGAGCGCCTCGAGGGCGCCGATCGCCACGCCCGGCGCGTAGCGCGACTCGGCGCGCTCGAGGGCACGGGCGCCCATCGCCTCGCGGCGCGCCGGGTCGGCGAGGAGTGCGCCGAGCGCGGCGGCGAGCGCGGCGGGGTCGCTCGGCGGCACGAGCAGCCCCGTCACGCCGTCCTCGACCGCGTCCGGCGTGCCGCCGACGCGTGTGGCGACGACGGCTCGGCCCGCCGCCATCGCCTCGACGACCGTGTTCGGGAAGCCCTCGCTGCGCGAGCAGAGCGCCGAGAGGTCGAAGGCGTGGTGGAGGTTCGGCAGGTGCGGGCGGAGGCCGGCGAAGTGTACGCGGTCGGCGATCCCGAGCTCGCTCGCCAGCGCCTCGAGCGCGCCGCGGCGCGGCCCGTCGCCGACGAGCACGACGTGAAGCGCCGGGTGCGCGGGCGCCGCCGCGGCGGCGGCGCGGAGGAGCGTCGCGTGGTCCTTGATCGGCGTCAGGCTCGCCACCATGCCGACGACGAGGGCGCCGGCCGGCACGCCGAAGCCGGCCCGCCACCGCGCCCGCTCGGCGGCGTCGGGCGGCGCGAACCCCGCCTCGTCCACGAAGTTCGGCACGACGACGACGCGGGACGCCGGCACCCCCTCGGCGCGCAGCAGCTCGGCGACGCGGGGGCTGTTGGCGAGCACGCGATCGGCGATCTGGTAGGCCACGCCGTTGAGCAGCGCGTGCCCGCGGCGCTCGAAGATCTCCCAGCGGCGGCTCGTGATCAGCGGCACCTTCGCCGCGCGCGCCCACGGGGCGACGAAGGCGTTGGTGTAGAGGTCGTGGCAGTGCGCGAGGTCGATCGCGCGCTCGGCGAGGAAGCGGCGGAGGCGCAGCCCCTGGGCCAGCGCACGGCGCCCGACCAGGCCGCCGATCGGAAAGCTCTCGACCGGGATGCCCGCGGCGTCGTAGCGCGCGCGCAGCGGCCCCTCGCCGTTCAGCGCGACGACGACGAGCTCGAAGCGGTCGCGGTCGAGGCGCTCGGCGGTGCGCACCGCGTTCATCTCGGTGCCGCCGACGCCCATGCCGTCGATGCACCACGCGATGCGCACGGGCCGGCGCGCCAGAGGCGCCGGGCCGGCCGGCCCGGCGCCTCTCGTCAGTGTGAGCTCCATGCCGGAAGGTATGCCGCTCGGGTCCCGGTCGCTACGCCGGCGCCGGGCTACCAGCCGCCGCGCTTGAACAGCATCACCGGGATCGTCTTGAGCATGATCTTGACGTCCTCGGCGACGCCGCGGCGCCCCAGGTACTCGAGGTCGAACTGCACCTTGCGGCGCACGTCCTCGACGCACGAGTCGTACGACTGGTTGATCTGCGCCCAGCCGGTGATGCCGGGGCGGGCGCGCTGGCGCAGCGGGTACTCGGGAATGTCCTGGCGGAGCTGGGCGAAGATGCTCGGGCGCTCGGGGCGCGGGCCGACGATGTTCATGTCGCCGCGCACGACGTTGATGAGCTGCGGCAGCTCGTCGAGGCGCGTGCGGCGGAGGACGCGGCCGACCGGCGTCACGCGGACGTCGTCGCGCGTCGCCCACACGGCGCGGCCCTCGTGCTCGGCGTCCACCGTCATCGAGCGGAACTTGTAGATCGTGAAGGGCTTCCCGCCGAGGTCCTGCTGGCGCTGGTCGGCCGAGGCGCGGCGGCGCTTCCAGCGGCGGTCCACGCCGACGCGCGTCTGCGTGTAGAAGACGGGGCCGTGCGAGGTCAGCTTGACGGCGAGCGCGATGGCGAGGAAGAGCGGCGCGAGGAGGACGAGCGCGACGACGGCGACGGTGACGTTCACCATGCGGATCGCGAACTCGGTCGCGTCGTCGATCTCGCCGATCTCGGGGAACGGCGCGACGGCCGGCGCCGGGCGCGCGATGTCGCCGGCGAGCACGACGGGGATCGAGACCTCGACGTCGGCGCCCGCCGCGCCGTCGGTGGCGGTGGAGAGGCGGCCCGAGGTGCGCGCGTCGCGCGTCCCGGTCTGCGGACGACGGTCGGGCATGCGATCGCCGATGCGTTGTGAAACTGCTGCTGCGTCCATTGTCGCTACTCTACCGATCGAGGAGGGCGACCAACCCGAAAACCGCGCCGACGACGCTGCTCGTGACGAGTACTGCATTCGTCCAACTGAAGTTCCGCCTCTTTCCGACGACGATCTCGTCGCCCGCGCGGAGCCCGATCTGCTCGAGCGTCGAGCCCTCGCGCAGCGCTCGCTGCACCGCCGAGCGCGACAGGGCCTCGTTACCGCCGCGCTTGACGACGGTGCGCTTCATCTCCGTGTCGCCCGTCGGCCCGCCGGCGCGCATGATCGCGTCACCGAGCAGGATGTCGGCCGGCATCGCGTAGAAGCCCGGGCGTGTGACGGCCCCGCTGACGGCGACGCGGACGAGCGACTGCGCGTGCACGACGGGGTCGCGGACGTAGCGTCCGATCTCGCGCGTCAGGTGCGCGGTGAGCTCGGGGCGGAGCACGCCACGCAGCGATATGTCGGGGAGTGTACCGACGGTGATCACCTGGCCGGCGCGCACGGGGAGCGTGTCGCGGAAGGTGAGGCTCCCAGTGATCTCGAGCACGACGCGGTCGCCGACCGGGAAGTCTCCCTCGGCCAGGCGGCGCCGCACCTCGGCGGCCTCCTCGCGCTTGCCGGCCGCCTCGAGCGAGGCGGCGCGCGTCTCGAGCTCGACGCGGAGGGCCGAGCGCAGCGCGCTGTCCGGACGTGTGGCGGCGGTGCGCGCGGCGCCGGTGGGCGGCTGCTGCGCGGCCGCGGCGGGTGCGCCGACCACGCCTGCCGACGCGAGCAGGAACAATGGAAGGGCGGCGAGGCGCGCCCGGCGAGGCGCGCTCGGAGAAGTCGAGCGGATGGTAGGCTGGGTGTTCATCGGGTGGTCGTAGTGCAGTCCTCGTGCTCGCCGGGCCACGATCGTTCCATATCGCCAATGCAGTGACGCGCAGCGACTTACACGAACCGGCGAGGGCCGGGCGGGAATTTCCGCCGTCGCCGTTGTTGCAGGATTCCCACAGCAGCCCCGCCGCGGCACTACAGCCGTGGCCGTGATGCCACGTTACCCGGCGGCCGGTTCGATCGCCCTTTGCTATGCGACATTCGCGCCGCGCCACAGCGCGGACTTCGTTAGGCACAAAGTTGTTGCGCAGTTGCGCTTGGATCGTGTAACACGATACGATGTGCGCGTGATGCGCGTCACATTCCGCGCGGTTCGGTACCTGCGAGGGTGTCAGCGGAGGGTGCGTCGTCAACTGCCGAGGCGGGCGTGACGCCCGCCTCGGCACCGCATGTTGTAGCGAGAACGCCCCACCGAAAAATCGCTACGGCTGGCCTCGCTGTGGGCTAAGTCATTCGCCGCTAGCATCTTCGCCACCGTGGCCCCGCCCGCATGAGACGTGCAGTGCGGCCGCAATATGCCCTCCGTCGCCGAAGCCGCCTCGCGACCGCTCCCCGGAGCGAGGGCTGTCTATACCCGAGAGTTTATGCAGACCAGCGACGCCCCGTCCCGCCCACCGCTCGTCCTGATCGCGAACGACCAGGAGTGGGCGGCCCGGTCGCTCGAGAGCATCATGGGCCCACTGGGCTACGCGGTGCTCCGCGCCTATAACGGACGGCAGGCGCTGGACCTCGCCCGGAGCATCCTGCCGGACGTGATCATCCTCGACGCGCACATGCCGGATCTCAACGGCGTGGACATCTGCGCCGAGCTGCGCGCCGACCCGCGGGTCGGCGGGGCGACGCCGATCATCGTCACGACCTCGGGGCCCGGCCGCCGCGCCGAGCGCATGGCGGCCTACGCGGCCGGTGCGTGGGAGTTCGTCAGCCAGCCGCTCGACGGCGAGCTGCTGCTCCTCAAGCTGGCGACGTGGGTCAAGGCGAAGCGCGAGGTGGACCGCGTGCGCAACGACAGCCTGCTCGACGAACCGACGGGACTCTACAACATGCGCGGCCTGGCGCGCCGGGCGCGCGAGATCGGGGCCGAGGCGTACCGCCAGCAGCACCCGCTGGCGTGCGTCGCGTTCTCGCCGGAGACCGAGGAGACGACGGCCGACGCGAGCAGTGCGATGGTCGAGGCGGTGGCGTCGCGCGTCATCGACCACCTGGCGCAGATCTGCCGCCGCACCGGGCGCCTCTCCGACGCGATCGGCCGCCTCGGCCCCTCCGAGTTCGCGATCATCGCGCCGGCGACCGAGGGCAAGGGGGCGGTGCGCCTCGTCGAGCGGCTGCAGGAGACGCTGCGCGAGTCGCCGGTGGACGTCGGCGGCGAGGAGCGCACGGTGACGATCCGCGCCGGCTACTGCGCCGTTCCCGACTACGCCCACTCGTCGGTGGACGCGGTCGAGATGCTGCTCCGCGCTGCCGCGACGCTCCGCCAGCTGCGGTCGGAGAACACCCCCGCCCTCGTGCGCGCGTTCGACGACGTGAGCCTGAAGCCGGCGCGGTGAAACCGTAAACGGTTCACCGTGCACGGTAGACAGTAGAACCCCCGGGACGCCGCTGCTCGCGTCCCGGGGGTTCTTTGCTCTGACCATCAACCGCCAACGGTCAACGGTTCACGGTTCTCACCGCCTCGCCATCTCGGCGTCGTCGGTCCCGATCTCGTTGCCGGCGCTGAGGCGCGGGAGCTCCTCGTCGGTCTGCACCGAGTAGCCGTCGAGGTACGAGTAGTACTGGTACTCGCCCTCGAGCTTGACGTCGTTCATGACGGCGCCCAGCACCTGCACCGGCAGGCGGTCGAGCGTCGCCAGCTTGACGTCGGCCAGCTTGCGGTCCGTCTTGCCGACGCGGAGCACGATGACCACGTGGCGGGCCACCGTGGCGAGCGCGTAGGCGTCGATGCCGGCGGCGAACGGCGGGCTGTCGAAGAGGATGACGTCGTACTCGCGCTTCAGTTGGGCGACGAGCTGCTCCATCGCGGCCGACGTCAGCAGCTCCGGCCCCTGGCGGCGGCGCGTCCCCGAGGGGAGCACCCAGAGGTTGTCGTGGGACGTCGGCACGACGACCCCCGACTGCGGCGCGACGCCGGCGAGGTAGTCGATAAGGCCCGGCCGCTGCGCGACGCCGAACGAAGCGTGGAGCGCGCCGCGGCGGGTGTCGCCGTCCACGAGCACGGTACGGTAGCCGGCCTCGGCGAACGAGAGCGCGAGGTTCGACGAGATGAGCGACTTCCCTTCGCCGGCGCCGGGGCTCGAGACGGTGAGCGTGATCGGCCCCGACTCGAAGGCGTGGCGGATGTTGAGGCGGATCGAGCGGAACGCCTCGACCACCTGCGCCGCCTCCTCGGGGTCGGTCGAGAGCCCCTGGATCGTCTTGCGGAGGTCGGGCACCGCGCCGAGCACCGTCAGCCCGAGGTCGTTCACCGCCTGCTCCGGGTAGCGGAAGCGGCGGTCCACGCGGTCGAGGAGGAGCGCGATGATGACGGCCAGCGCGAGGCTGGCGAGGATCGAGCCGATGATGATCGTCGGACCCGAGTTCGTCGTCGGCTTGAACGGGGCGACGGCGGAGTCGAGCACCTGGACGTCGGAGACCGCGCTCGCCTCGGCGAGCTTGATCGTCTGGTAGCGGCTCGTCAGCTCCATGTTGAGCGCCTCGGCGATCTTCGTGTCGCGGAGGCGGTTGTTCTCCTCTGTCTTTCGCACGGGGATCTGTCGAATCTCCGCTTCGGACAGCGCGACGCGGCGGCCGAGCTCGGCCTCCTGGCGACGGAGCTGGGCGAGGTAATCCCGGGCGAGCTGCGGGATGTCGCGGTTCTGCAGCCGGTCCACCGTCTCCTGCGTCTTGCGGACGGCGTCGTACTCGTCGGTGTACTGCTGGCGCAGCGAGCGCAGCATCACCTGCGCGCTGTCGAGGCGGGCGATGGCGGCGCGCAGGCTGCCGGCGGCGGGGCTGTTGCTGACGTTGAGGATCGCGAGCAGGCTCTGGGGATTCGGGTTGCGAAGCGCCTCCTCGAGGGCCTGCCGGTCCTGCTGCGCCGTGAACCACTGCTGCCGCTGCTGGAAGAAGTTCCCCATCACCGGGTCGGAGAAGCTCTGCACGCCGGGGGCGACGGGAAGCCCCTGGGTGGGCTTCGTGATCGTCGCGACCTGGTGGGCCTGCAGCGCCTGCTCTTGGGCGGTCAAAGCCTTCTGGGCGGTGTCGAGCTGCTGGCCGAGGATGCGCGCCTGCTCGGTCAGCTTGTACTTCTTGAGCGCGGCGGCGACGGTGACGAACTCCTCGAGCCAAGTGTTGAGGATCGACGCGGCGCGGTCGGGGCGGGTGTCGGTGAGCGAGAGCTGGAGGAAGTTCGTGTTCTCGGGGATGCGCGCCGTCATCCGCTTGGCGAGGGCGATGGACGCCTCGCGCGGCGTGACGACGGTGAACTCGAGCTCGTCGCGCCCCTTGAGCGCGGTGGCGGGCGGGGCCCAGCGGAAGCCGACCTTGCGTCCCACGGAGTCGCCGAGGGCCCCCGACTCGACGAGCTGGTCGGTGGACGTCTTGAGCGTGTAGGTGCGCTTGGCGTCGTCCACGGCGAGGACGTAGCGCCCGGGGACGAAGCGGTTGCTGAGCGTGAAGCCGTTGAAGACCAGTGAGTCGCGATCGCTCTCGGGGGTCACGAACAGCCCCTTCTTCATCACGACCGCGTCGGAGATGCGGTAGCTGCGGAGGAGCTCGATCCAGGCGCTGTTGCGGACGATCCCCTCGGAGGTGATCGGGCCGGCGCGCGTGGCGGCGTCCGACATCCCCTCGTTCGAGATCCAGATGCGGGCCTGGGCCTCGTACTCCGGCTTTACGAAGCGGGTCGCGACGACGCCGGCGATGGCGCCGAGAATGAGCGTCGGCAGCATCAGCCACTTGTAGCGCTTGAGCGCCGCCACGTGACGCTTGAGGCCGGAGCCGCGCAGGGCGGCCGGCGCGACGGGCGCCGGGGCGCCCCACTCGGCGGCCGGCGCCAGCGACGCCCCCCGGGTGGGATCAGCGTCGGCCGGGGAGCGCGGAATGAGTTCGCCAGACATGAGAGCGAGAGACGGTGTCGGGGGTCGGGGAGCGGCCGGCCTCCACCCCGGCGGGGTGGAAACGGCGCCGTGTCGGATCATGCCATCGGCCGGCTACGCATTGCAATAGTAAGCCCAGGGCGTTGGCACCCCGTCGCCGCGTGGAGCGCCGGCCGTTGGACGCGGCTTGTGGCGAGGCGGCGGCATGGATTGGGGCGCCGCGGCGACACGGTGTGGCTAGTGTACCACGTTTATCCCTTGACAGGTTCCACTCGTCCTGCAGATTGAGGCGCGACTTTTTCGCCCGGGGCCGTCCGGCTCCGGCCATCCTCCCGCCGTCCGCCCCGCGTCGCACCGTCGCGGCAGGTCGGCCCCTCGCGCCGCCGTCTACACGCCACACTCCGAGTTCATGACCGGCAGCGACGCCACAACCGCCGTTCGCGACCCGCTCTCCATCTCGCCCGAGGTGAAGGCCGGCCTGCGCGTGCTCATCGTCGACGACGACCGGACCCTGCGTGAAGGGTGCGCCAGCGTCCTCCAGATGGACGGCTTCAACGTCAGCTTCACGGGCCGCGGGGACGAGGCGCTGGAGATCGTCCGGCGCCGGAAGTTCGACATCGTCCTCGTGGACCTTTATATGACCCCGGTCTCGGGGATGGAGGTCCTGAAGGCGACGCTCGACGCCAACAAGGACACGATCGTCGTCGTCATGACGGGCAACCCGAGCGTGACGACGAGCATCGAGGCGCTGCGCGCCGGCGCCTGGGACTACCTCCCCAAGCCCTTCTCGGCGGCCCACCTCCAGGTGCTCGTCGGGCGCGCCTCGCACGCCGTGATGGTGGCGCGCGAGACCCAGGAGATGCGCCTCCAGGCGCTCGAGCAGAGTGGGAACAGCGACAAGGTCACCCTGCTCGGCGTCTCGCCCGCCTTCCGCAAGGCGGTCGAGTTGGCGCGCAAGGTCGCCCAGACCGACGCCTCGGTGTTCATCAGCGGGGAGAGCGGGACGGGCAAGGAGGTCATCGCCCAGTTCATCCACAAGCACAGCCGGCGGGCCAGCCGCCACCTGGTGCCGATCAACTGCGCGGCGCTCCCCGAGGGGCTCCTCGAGAGCGAGCTGTTCGGCCACCGGAAGGGGGCCTTCACCGGCGCCGACCGCGACAAGCCGGGCCTCCTCGAGACTGCCAACGGCGGCACGCTCTTCCTCGACGAGCTGACCGAGATGTCGCACCCGATCCAGGCGAAGCTGCTGCGCGTCCTCGCCGACGGCGTCGTGCGCCGAGTGGGGAGCGAGCAGCAGGACGCGGTGGTGGACGTCCGCTTCATCTCGGCGACGAACCGCGAGCCGCAGGAGGCGGTGCGCGACGGCATCCTGCGCGAGGACCTGTTCTACCGCCTGCGCGTG
>Ga0307416_100002661_pt1 | contig 10349 bp, 9 predicted proteins | sample DK1Cmetagenome_2_FD_203821 | JGI IMG/M metagenome (GOLD analysis project Ga0307416, IMG submission 203821) | Maize rhizosphere microbial communities from greenhouse at UC Davis, California, United States - DK15-C-3 | ecosystem: Host-associated > Plants > Roots > Rhizosphere > Soil | place: USA...
CTCTTAACCGAGGACTCCACCGAGGTCGGAGTGGCGGATAAGAGTGGGAAACGTCGGAACCATTCGGCCATTCAATTCCAAGCGCAGGCACTGGTCCACGGTTGGCGCCACGACCGGGACAGTGGGAAACATCAGGGCCTTCACATCGGACTCGTCCAATCGCCGCTGCAGCTCCTCGCGGAGCCGCTGCCGGGTCTGCAGTGCAGCCTGATATTCGCCAGCGTCAACGGAGCGCAGACCCGACACCAGAAGGTCCCTAACGTCGGTACTGGCGACGGCTTGGACCAGTTCCTGCAACGGCGGACCCTTGCGGACGCGGAGATAGTCAGCGAGATTATCCGCTGCTTCGCCCCACAGGATGATGGTGGCGATCTCTGCTGCAGCCTTGACGATGTCATCGACGTCGACATCCACAAACACGAAACCGTGAGCCTGCAACCTCGCTTGGACCCGCTTGTACTTTTCCGCCACATCCGGGTGGAGGTCCACGCTGTGGCATCGGCTGAGGCCGAGCCGCGCAGCCTGGGCGGTGCCGTGAGCCGTGATGACGGGCTTTGCAGCAAGTACGGAATCGATAACGAGAAGGTCCTGCAGACTCCGGGTCATCGGGCCCGGAGTGTCCCTGGTCGGCGTCAGGGACAGCATCCCGCCCTCAGGGTACCGCCCGGGCGAGGGGCGGAAGCCGAACAGTCCGCACAGCGCTGCCGGCATACGTACTGACCCGCCAGTGTCCGTCCCGATTCCGACCGGGGCCAGGCCCAGCGCGACAGCAGCGGCTGTCCCGCCGCTGCTGCCGCCACAAATCCTGTTTCGGTCCCACGGGTTTTTTGGGAGCCCGTGGAAGGAATTGTCCGACGTAGCGCCTAACGCGAGTTCGTGCATCACGTTCTTGCCCGTGATTACCGCGCCAGCGAGGGCCAGCCGCTCGACCAGGGGAGCGTTTCGTTCCGCGATGTTGTCCGACAAGGAGGGTGTGCCTCCGGTGGTGGGCATCCCGGCGACGTCGATGTTGTCCTTCACCACGACCGGGACTCCGGTCAGAGGCCCGGCCAGCAGGGTAGAAGGCAGAGCCGGGAGGGGAGAGATCATGGCGTTGTACCCGGCCAGCTGCCGTGACAGCTGCTGCAGCTCCATGAGGTGCCACCCGGCATTCAAAGACCCTTCGGCCACTGCCACGGCAGTGGCCGAAGCTGTGAGGTCTCGGCCCTCGGGCCGCGCCTCGGGCTGAGTCTCCGCTGCCTCTGCGAAGGACATCGATGGGGTCATTACTGGTTCGGTTTCTTGGTTTCTAGACGGGGTACTGACGGGGCGTGTGCTGGATGCTGATCCAGTGGTCCGTCGTGAATTCCTGTATACCCCACTCACCGTTGAACCGGCCCAGGCCGGAGTTCTTTTCGCCCCCGAATGCCGTGTGGGGTTCGTCATTGACGGGAATGTCGTTCACGTGGGTCATGCCTGCCCGGATGCCATGGGCGAACTTGACGCCGCGTTCGGCGCTCCCGGTGAATACGGCGCTGGCGAGGCCATAGTGGCTGTCGTTGGCCATCTCCAGTGCGTGGGCTTCGTCCCGGGCGCGGAGAATGCCAACCAGTGGGCCGAAAATTTCTTCGCGGGCCAATTCCATATCGGGGGTGACGTCGGCGAAGACGTGCGGCGGGATGACCTGGCCGGTGATCTCGGAACCGAGGACCTTCCGGGCTCCCTCTGCGGTGGCGAGGCTGATTTTCTTCTTCAGACCTTCGAGCTGCTGGCGGTTGATGACGGGCCCGACGAACGTCTGAGGGTCTGCGGGGTCGCCGGCGTTTAGGGTCCGGACATGATCGGTGAACCGGGTAACGAACTCGTCATAGACGGAGTCTTCGACGATGATCCTGTTGATGGCCATGCATATTTGGCCCTGGTGCAGGAACTTGCCCATCGCCGCGGCTCGAACGGCCTGGTCGAGATCGGCATCCGAGAGCACAACGAAGGGGCTGTTTCCGCCAAGTTCCAGGGCGACGTGCTTGAGGTGCTTTCCGCTGGCGGCGATCCTCCCGACGTTCTGTCCCACTGGTGTGGAGCCGGTGAAGGAGATGAGCGCGGGTACTTCATGTTCGACGAAGGCGTCACCGATTTCGCTGCCGGCCCCAACGACAACGTTGAGTACGCCGGCCGGGAGGCCCGCCTCTTCGAAGATTTTGCCGACCAGCAGCCCACCGGTGACTGCGGTGTCACTGGCGGGTTTGAGCACGACGGCATTCCCCAGTGCAAGAGCCGGGGCTACGGACCGCTGGGAGAGATGGAGGGGAAAGTTCCACGGGCTGATGACGCCAACGACGCCCAGGGGTACCCGGTAGACCCGGTTTTCCTTGCCCTGGACATCCGACTCCAGGATCCGGCCGTGCACGCGGTACGGAAAGGATGCCGCTTCCAGGGTGATGGCGCGGGCTGCGGAGACTTCGATGTTGGCCTTGAGTACGGTGCTGCCCGATTCGGAGACGAGCCACGATACGATTTCGTCGCGGCGTTCCTGCAGAATTTCGGCGGCCCGGAGGAGAACGCCCTGGCGGACGGACGGGGGCTGGGCTGCCCATTCCTTTTGTGCGGCGGCAGCGGCGGTATAGGCGTCGTTGAGGTCCTCGACCGTGGCCTGGCGCACTGAACCGAGGACCTGCTGGTTGAAAGGGTTGCTGAGGGTGAGGGTACGGTCGGAACGTCCCTGGCGCCAGCTTCCATTGATGAATTGCTGGCTGGGAATCCAACCTTCAAGCAGGTCAGCGGCGTTTTCAAGTTGAACGGTCATGTCATGTTCCTTGGGGGTAGTTGGTCCGAGGTGGCATCGTCCGTGATGCCGGGTCGGCGGGGCGGGTCAGAACGGGCTGATGGTTGTTGTCATGATTTCGATGAGTGTCGGTTCCTCGGCTTCGAGGGCTTCCGTCAGCTTTTGTTTCAAATCGTTGAGCTCAGTGACTCTGGAGGACTGGACGCCGTAGCCGTTGGCGAGGGCGCAGAAGTCGATGCCGGAAACGGACAGTCCCGGCACGTTTTCGGCCTTCAGCTTGGTAGCGAAGGCCTGGAGCGCGCCGTAGGTGCCGTTGTTGAGAATGAGGAAAACGGTAGGGATTTTCTCCCGGGCGGCCGTCCACAGGGCGGTGATGCCATAGTTGGCCGAACCGTCTCCGATGATGCCGATGACGCGGCGGTTAGGGTTTGCCAGCTGGACGCCCACCGCGGCGGGCATGCCGAAGCCCAGTCCGCCTGAAGCCGGGAAGTAGTAGCTTCCGGGATGGGTCATTTCAAGTCTGTCCCACAGTGCCCCCACGGTGGACGTCGCTTCATTGACATAAACGGCATCCCGGGGTGCGACTTCGTTAATTACGTCAAAGACCGCCTCGGGAGCGAGTGCAGTTCCGTCTCCTGCCGTCGCCGGTTTGACGCGGCGAGCTGCTGGCTGGGGCCTGTCGGATTGCGGAACAGCTTCGGTGAGGGACTCCAAGGCTTGGTACACATCCGCCACCAGGGCTGCCCCCATGGGCGCCCTGGCCGCTTCGCCCGGGTCACAGGTGATGTGCAGCAGTGTTGTCTCCGCCGGGAGGAAATGCCCGGGTTCGTACTGGTGGTAGCGGAACACAGGGGCTCCGACGACCAGGACGACGTCATGCTCCTTGAAATGAGCCGAGATTGCGGAGATTGACGCCGGGAGAACGCCACGGAAGCTCGGATGGTTTGTGGGGAAGGGGCAGCGCGGAGCTGACGGGGCGACCCACACCGGCATCCGGAGTTTGTCCGCCAATGCCACGGCGAGGTGGTTGGCACGTGCTGCATCGACATCGGGTCCGAGAACCAGCACAGGATTGCGCGCCGAGGCCAGCGCATCGACGAAGGGCTTCAGCTGACGGCGCGAGGGCGTTCCCGCCGCCTGAACGGTCCGGCCCGCAAGGTTGACACTCACTTCCCCTGCGTCGGCATCCCAATCGTCATAAGGAACGGAAATGTATACCGGGCCCTTGGGATCCTGGGTGGCAGTGTGGATAGCCTGGCTGAGAGAGCGCGGCACGTCCTCGGCGCAGGCAGGTTCGGAGCTGGCTTTGACCAAAGGGCGGGGCAACGTCGTCGCATCCACGTTCGAGAGCATGGACTCCATGCCGATCGAAGGCCTTACCTGCTGTCCGGCGGAGATGACGAGGGGTGTGTGGGAGTACCAGGCATTGGTCAGCGCGCCCATGGCATTGCCCGTGCCCGATGCGGCGTGGAGGTTGACGAAGGCGGCCTGGCCCGAAGCCTGGGCGTAGCCATCGGCCATCCCCATGACCACGCCTTCGTGGAGGCCGAGGATATAACGGAAGTCTTCTGGCATAGCCCCAAGGAACGGCAACTCGTTGGAGCCAGGATTGCCGAAAACGGTGGTAAGTCCATTGGCCCTGAGCAATTCATAGCTGGCCTGTTTGACTGTCGTCACTGGTTTTTCCTTCTGCATGATTTGACGATACCGACGCGGAGATAATTGATCCACTAAATATTTTTACTGATGCCCATAGACAGCCTCTATGTCTTGCGGCCTTTGCCTTTAGCTGCAGGTCAGGCCCTAAGGTCCCGCCCTTTGGTCTCCTTGACGGTGGAGACCGCGATCAGCGAGATGATCGACAGTCCCGCGATGTACAGGCCGATGCTGATGCTGGTGCCTGTTTCCGCCAGGAGAAGTTCGGCGATAAGAGGGGCGAACGCACCGCCCAGGATTGCTCCGATGGCGTAACCGATGGAGACCCCGGAGTAGCGGACGTTGGCGGGGAACATCTCGGCATAGAGCGCCGCCTGTGGCCCGTAGGACAGACCCAGCCCGATGGTCAGAACCAGGATTGCCACGGTGAACCAAAGGATGTCCCCGGATTCGATGAGCATGAACATCGGCACGGCCCAGAGGAGGAGGAAAACGTAGCCGATCTGGAAAGTGCGGATGCGGCCGATCCTGTCAGAAATGATGCCGCCAAACATGGTGAAGATGAGCCAGGTGAAAGCGGCGAGCGTGCTGGCCAGCAGCACCGGTCCCCGCTCCATCCCCAGATGCTTTGTCGCGTAGGCAGAGAAGAACGCAATGAGCAGGTAGCCGGCCGCGTTGTTGGCGAGGAAGATCAATGCCGTCTGCAGGACCTGCTTGGAATTGCTGCGGAACAGTTGGCGAAGGGGAGTGGCGGATTCGGACTTGCGGGCCTGCATCTCTTTGAAGACGGGGCTTTCATCCACGGAGCGCCGGATGGCGAAGCCGACCAGGATCAGCGCCACGGAGAACAGGAACGGCAGTCGCCAGCCCCAGGCGAGGAAGTCTTCGTTGCTGAGCAGGGTCGTTGCGAGGTACATAACGAAGGTTGCGAGAATCATCCCGCACGGGACGCCGATCTGCGGGTAGGCCCCGAAGAAGCCGCGTTTGTTCACTGGTGCGTGCTCGACGGACATGAGGGCAGCGCCGCCCCATTCACCGCCGGCTGAGAAGCCCTGGACAATGCGCAGGACAACGAGCAGAACTGGCGCCCAAACACCCCAACTGTCATAGGTCGGGAGGAGACCGATGAGGGCGGTGGCGGCACCCATGAGGACCAAGGTGAACACCAGCATGATTTTGCGGCCGAGACGATCCCCTAAATAGCCGGCGACGATGGCACCCAAAGGTCGAAACAGGAAACTGATACCAAGGGAAGCCCACGAGATAATCTGGGCAAGAGCAGGGTTGTCGGAGGTCATCGGCGCGAAGTAGAGCCCGGCCAGGACGAGGCCTGCGGCCTGCGCATAAATAAAGAAGTCGTACCACTCAATCGTGGTCCCGACGAGGGTTCCGGCGAGGACTTTGCGCTGTTCCCTTCGTTTGGTGGGGTCCACAAGGTTAGCGGGGGTGGCTGTGCTTGACATGCATACTCCTATGTATTGCAGGTGCTTTGGATGTGACTTCGAATGTAAACCGGGAACGCTGATCAAGCCACTAAATGTTTTATCTATAGAACATAGACAGAATCTATAAAGCACCCCCCGGCTTGTTAAAGGCCGATAATCCGCCGCCCTCCGTCAACACGGGGGAGTGGGCCGAGTAGAGGAGCTCTGACTAGTCTTCCTTGACTTTCTCCAGGACCGCAGGCGCGGCTGCCGCGTCGTGAAGGTCCACAGGTACTTCTCCTGCTCTTCGATATTTGCGGTGGTAGAAGTTATGAGCGGCTTGTTTTGTGATCCCCAGTGCCTCGCCGATCTGGGTCCACGTCGCATCGGCCTCGCGTGCGGATTTGATGACGTACCAGCGCCTGCCCTCGGGCAGTTCGACGGGCTTCGCATTCGCATGCAGAACCTCCAGCGCGGCGACTTCTCTTACCTCCGCAAGGAATTGTGCTACGGCCGCCCGCGCCTGGTCGCTGCCGGTGGCGGAGACTTCGCGCAACGTCTCGCCGCGGTTGAAGTCCTCCCCCACCATGAGGTCTTCGGTGATAGAACGTTCGAAGTTCATGCCGACGAAGGCCTTTATCGCCGAGGGTGCCCCGTCCAAGCGCCACTCGGAGCAGGTCCTCATAAGGGTAGGTACCCTCAGCGATGCCCTCTTGAGCTGGGAGCTTCTGGTTTCACCTCTCTTTTATTACGCGTTTGGAGCCTCAGTAGTCTGAGGCTCCAAATGCGTAAGTGCGGTAAGGGTGAACAGGAGGTGATTCGCGTTCGGGGAGGGTGGATTGGCGATCAGGGATATCGGGGGATGGGTAGTACGGAGCGCCTCTGACAACAACGCTCTCTATGTTGGCTGGTGCCTGCTCAGACCTCGGCGGAGACCGGGCTGGGCTGCTGGCCTAGGTCCTTGGCGCGGCGGCGGTTCGTCTCTTTAAGGCCCAGGGCAATGATGGCCACAACGATGTAGGCGAGGGCCGTGACGAGCATGACGATGGGCAGGCCGTAAGTATCGGCCAAGGTTCCGGAGATACCGACGGCGAAGGATCCGAGCAGTTCGCCGACACCCATGATGACGGCACCGGCCGTGGCCATGAGTGCAGGGCTCACGCTCTCGACGGGGATGATGCTGGTGAACATGGCTGTCAGCGTCATGATGATCCCGCCGATAGCTACGTAAACGACGATACTGATCGTGCTTTGGGGGAAGAGGAACAGCAGAGCCGGGGTGATACTCGCCATAAGGGCGTAGCCGACCATGGCAGGCTTCCGGCCCGTCCTGTCGGAGGAGTAGGGCAGGAAAACCACCCAGAAGATGGTGCAGAGGCCGAACAGGGACATGACAAGGCCCATTGCGGAGACGGAAAGCTGGCTGACCTGGGTCAGGTAAAGCGGAATGAAGGACGCGAAGGTCCAGAGGCCGGCCATGCTGAAGATACTAATGAAGACACACACCACGATGTTGCGGTTCTTCAGTCCGGACAGCAGGGCTGAAGTGGTCTATGGGGCATGGCCGGCATCTGAAGCGGTGGCAGGGGTGTCCTTAACGAAGAGCCAGACCAGGACGCCTGCGATGAAGCTGGGGATGGCGACGAAGAGGAAGGCTGCTTGCCAGTCCCACAGCTGGGCGACCTGGGTAACGACCACAGGCCCCAGCGTGGAGGCGATGACGGCTGCTCCGGCGTAGACCAAGCCTACGTTCCGGCCGAGCTAAACCGCGGATTCGGCAGGCTGCGGTTCGGCGTCGGGTTCCTCGACGGTCTTGGTACGCGCCACCAGCAGCACGGCGGCGATGGCAATGACGCCGGGAATTGCGAAGATCATGAAATTCTGGCCCAAGGGCAGTTTGAGTCCGATCAGCGTCCCGCCCAGGATCGGTCCGGCGATGGCGCCGAACCGTCCCATCGCCGAGCACCAGCTGACGCCGGTGGATCGTATTTCGGCCGGGTAGTAGTCGGCGCCGAAGGCGTGGACGACGGCGAGAGTCCCAATCGTGGTGGCGCCTGCGATGAAAAGGAGGATGTTGAGGAGCTCAGGGCCGGGGTGGGTTCCCAGCAGGATCAGTGACACCACGGCCAGGGCGAAGAACATGATCAGGACCAGTTTGTTGCCGAAGCGGTCACCCAGCCAGCCGCCGGCCAAGGCGCCGACGGTGGCCCCGATGTTCAGGACGATGAGGAACTGCAGGCTGGATCCAAGGTCGTAGCCCCCAGCGATCATGATTTTCGGAAGCCAAGTGTTCAGGCCGTAAACCATGAGCATGCACATTCCGAAACTCAGCCACACCATCGGGGTGCCCAGGAGCCGGCCCTCTCGAAAGAGCCGAGACGCGGAAACCGACGGACGGTGCTGAGGGGCAGGAACCGTCCAGTCCACAAGGTCGTGGTGCTGAGTCGGCGCTGCGCGGCGAAGCAGAGCGCGGGCCTCTGCTTCCCTGCCGCGGCTCATCAGGAAGGTCATGGATTCAGGCATCCATCGGTACAGGAAGGGGAGGAACAGCAGCGCTGCACCGCTAAGGAAGAAGACCGGCTTCCAGCCCAGAAGAGGGAGAATCCAGAGGGCGACGAGCGTGGCGGCGATTGAACCGACTGAGTAGATACTGAGCATGATCGTCGTCAGGGCGTGGCGGTTGGCCCTGGGCGCGAGTTCGTTCATCAGCGACACGATGTTGGGTATGACGCCGCCCAGGAAGATGCCGGTCAGGAAGCGAAGCAGGCCGAAGGCTTCTGGTGTCGTGGCAAGCCCCGTTGCTACTGCCGCCAGTGAAAAGAGCAGTGTGCCGTGAACTATCACTGGCCGCCGTCCGATCCTGTCTGCCAGGGAACCGAGGGTCAGGGCGCCGATCATCATGCCGATGAGGGCTGCGCTGCCGAGCCAGCCTGCCTGGTCAGGGGTGAGGGACCATTCCGTCATCAGGGTTGGCAGGACAGAGCCGTAGACGATCAGGTCGTATCCATCGAAGAACATGATGAATGAGCAGCAGAGCAGCAGAATGAGATGAAAACGATTAAGGCGGGCGTCCGCCATGGCTTTGATTGGCGTGAACTGCGTCATTGCGATTCTTCTGTCCTTAGGAAGGTCAACGGGTAGAAGGGGTTGGTGGTGAAAGTGGGTACTTCCAGATGATCACCAGGGGAGTATGCGAATACCAAGCGTTGGTTCGGCCGCCGATGGCATTGCCCGTTCCTGAAGCGGTGCAGGTTTACAATGCCGCCTGACCGGACTCCTGGGCGAAGCCGTCCGCCACGCCCACCACGGGGAGTTCATTGGGTCCCCGGTTGCCGAAAATTTATGGTCAGCCCGTTGCTTCAGAAACTCGTAAGCCACCGGGGTTGACTCGTCATTGAGGTGTCTCTTTCACTTATCGATTTATCCAAGAGTAGATAGGCCCTTGCCATCAGTCCAATGAATTCTGCCTCTAACCAACATTTACTTTATCTATAGTCGTGCCATGCGGCCGACTTGGACTTATTCTTTTGAAGGCGTTTGTCAGTATCTACGAGACGCGGAGCCTGACGCAGACCGCCGCCGAGGTGCCGTCACTCAGTGGGTGAGATGGCATTTCTGCCCGCTCTCATGAAGGGGCTCCTCGACAACGCCCAGAAGGCTCGCGCACGGGGCGGTGGATGCAGCCATTGCCAGCGTGCCCACCGGCGGAGCCATCCGCAGCCGCGTGATCGACCAGGAACACTACGTGTGCGTGCTCCCCGACGGAGAGGGCGGGCACAATGAAAAAATGACACCGGCGGAGTTCGCAGCGACGCGGCATGTCGTCATCGACCAGTCGTCGGGACACCGCCTTGCCGAGGCCGAAATAGCCGCCCTGGGCATCGAACGAAACGTCGCCCTCCGTCACCACCATTTCTCAGTGCTACCCCTGGTGCTGACCGCGCAAAATCTCGCCGCCATCGTTCCTTCGAGAGTGGCCCGCATGTTCACGTAACAGGCGCCCCTCAGCATCCGGGAACTGCCATTTGATGTTCCGTCATTCGACGTATCGCTGTACTGGAATGGCACGGCTCCACGGTCCCAGGCCCTTTCGCTGGTTTCATGAAACCATTTCCGACTCCCTGCACTGAAAAGGTGCCCTGCGCACTTGGTCCGCAGTCTCTTACCGGGACACCGAGGGTCCGGTCGGCGGCCAACTGCGGCTAGCTTACGAACTGGAATCCGGCAGAAGGGAACCCGACTGCCGCCAACGTGTAGGCGCCTGGCCGAATTCCTTACTGAAGGACCGGTTAAGGTCGAGGAATCGCTGAATCCGTTCATCCCAGCGACAGCTGCGATAGTACGGTGCGTGTGGAGAGAACTGGCAAAACCCATTCAGGACACACCAGCCGTGTAGAGTCCGTGGAGTTTCTCAATGGTGAGGCCGCTTTCGCTGCCCGGCTCGCTGCGCTCCCCCGCCCAATTGCGTTCGCCGATAACCGTGACTATGTCAAGCTACGGCAAGAGGG
>Ga0307416_100002662_pt1 | contig 10347 bp, 10 predicted proteins | sample DK1Cmetagenome_2_FD_203821 | JGI IMG/M metagenome (GOLD analysis project Ga0307416, IMG submission 203821) | Maize rhizosphere microbial communities from greenhouse at UC Davis, California, United States - DK15-C-3 | ecosystem: Host-associated > Plants > Roots > Rhizosphere > Soil | place...
TTGGCTGTGCGCACTTGGAACTCGACGCGTCGGTTGATCGCCCGCGCCCAAGCAGTGTCGTGTTCAATCAGGGGTTTGCTTTCCCCGGTACTGACGGCAGACATGCGGCTCTGGTCGATCCCCAACCACGCCAACTCATTCATCACGGTTTGAGCGCGCTGCAACCCGAGCTGTTGATTATAACTTTCGTCGCCGCGATTATCGGTGTGGCCTTCGACGACGATGGTCAGATTGCCACGCTCTCTTAACCGTTGGGCGGCAAGATAGACTTGACCTTTACCCAAGTCGGTCAGGTACGCAGAGTCGAAATTGAAAGCGACCGGTGTGAAAACCAAGCGCTCCACCTCAACTACCTTTTCCTGAACTTGAATTACAGTCTTTTCGACCGGGACTTCGACGATCTTAACATGTTCCGGCATCGGAACTGGCGGCGGTGCGGGTGGTGCCACTCGCACCGTCTGCACTGGAACCTTCTTGGCTACGCCGTAGTCATGCAAGGTTTGTGGTTCAGCAAGTACGGTTGGGTGTGGAGTATGGCCAAAAAAAGCCTCTTGCGCCCGAGTGCCGCTGACGAGTAAGTGAAAAGGTCGAAAGATAGTCCACTCGGCCAGCCAGCCGACTGGATACGTGAGATAGGCAAGAACTCTTAATGGATGCGATTGGCTATCGTCGTATTCATCGGGGGCAGCAAAACTAGCTTGCCCGGCCAAACCAATTGTCATTGCTAAGGTCACAGCTTGGGCGGTTCTTCTTTTCATCGTTAATCCTCCTAAAAGGCTGACAAAACGGCAGTTTAAGAGGTAGAAAGTTATTTGTCAAACTTTTGTTTGGCGAGTGACTTGTAAGCGTCACAGTCAACGGTTTAAGACACTCCAAAGATTGAAAGTACAATAGTTGGCACTTCACTTGAGGGAATTTGCATGAATGTAAATGTAGATAAAAAAGACCGATCTTTGACGATAACCTGGGATAAGCCGCCTTTGAACGTGCTCGACCTATCTTTGTTACGCGAACTCGACGCAATTCTCCTTGGCTGCGCGGCCGAGCCAGGGGTAGACGTCATAGTGCTGCGCGGTCAAGGATCCAAAGCGTTCTCCGCAGGTGTGGACATTAAGGACCATACACCAAAGAAAGTGCCCGAAATGCTCGACGTGGTTCACGGCGTCATTCGTAAGCTTTTGAGCGTGCCCCAAATCACTGTCGCGGCGGTGCAGGGAGCCTGTCTTGGCGGCGGCTGCGAAGTTGCCAGCGTTTGCGATTTCGTTGTCGCCACGGACGATAGCTTCTTTGCTACGCCTGAAATTCTCGTCGGCTGCTATCCGCCGGTGGCGCTGGCGCGGTTCGCAACTCTCATCGGCTACCACAGGGCCGCTGAAATGATCCTCACTGGCCGTCGCTTCAGTGCCCATGAAGCCCAAGCGATGGGATTGATCAATAGGGTCTTTGCCGATGCCGAACTAGACAGGGGCGTGGAGAGTTTGGTCGGCGAACTTCTGAGTAAGAGCGGCGCCGTCATGCGTTTGACCGTGAAAGGGTTGCGTGAATTATCGCTGGGTGATTTTAACGCGGCGCTCAGGCGCTCAGAGCAAATTTACTGCGACGAGCTTCTTAGCACCGCGGATGTCGAAGAAGGCGTGCAGGCATTTTTACAGAAGCGTCCGCCACAATGGCGCCATCGTTAAAGATCGGCGCTCATTCGCTCGTTCCCTTGCTATGCAGATTTTCAAATAGGCGGCCATGTGGTAGTTTCGCAGCGAATGGCTGAATTTGAAATCAAAATTGCCACTGACGCGCAGGAGATAGTTGAAGCGCAACGCTTGCGCTTCCAAGTGTTTAATCTAGAGCTGACCAAGGGCCTGCAAAGTTCTTATCAGAGTGGTTTAGATGTCGACGAGTTCGATCCTTTCTGCAACCATCTCATCGTCCGCGACACCAAAAGCAAGGAAGTTGTCGGTACTTATCGAATGATGCTCGGGGCACAGGCGCGCCACCATTTGGGTTTCTATTCGGAGAAGGAGTTCGATCTAACGCACATAAGAAAGTTGGATGGAGAGCTCTTGGAATTAGGACGGTCCTGCGCGCGCAAGGATTATCGCGACCGTGCCTTGCTGCCGCTGATGTGGGAAGCGATCGCCGACTATGTGCGAGCAAACCGGGTGCGTTATCTATTCGGTTGCGGCAGTTTGTACACGACCGATGTCGCCGAGATTAGCGCCATCTTTGCGCTACTGAGAAACAAATATTACGCGCCTGATAGTTGCCGAGTCGAGCCGGTAGCCGGATGCCGCTTTGAGGGTTTACCGGATCTGCAAGTGGGCAGCGCCGAGGAAGCGGCGCTGTTTCAGAAGCTGCCGAGTTTGATTAAGGGCTATTTGCGTATTGGCGCTCTGGTCTGCGGGCCGCCGGCGCTCGACATCGAGTTCGGTACGGCGGACTTCTTTTTGCTTCTCGACTTTGGCAGCTTGAAGGAAGCCTATCTTAAACGATTGGGCATGGTCGACGTGAGGGGCAATGAAGCGCCTGCTTAAACTCGCCGCGTTTCTATCTCTCTGGGTATTCTTCTTCGGCCTGGTCGCTCTGGTTCACCTGTGGATTTCGGTACTCGGCATGCCCAATCGCTGGAAGATTATCAGCCGGATCAATCGCACGTACACGTTGCTATTGCGATCCATTCTCAACATCAAATTGACTATCGTCGGGAATGAGGGGCAGCTGGAACGCGGCGGTTACGTGATTATTGCCAATCACGTCGGTTACATCGATGGAATCGTACTTGGTAGTATTTTCCCGATCGTCTTCGTGTCAAAAAAAGAAGTACGCAGTTGGCCTATCGTCGGCCAGTGGAACCTTCTGTGCGGGACGGTTTTCATCGATAGGCAGCATAAAGAGCAGGTCGGCCTGCTGGTGCAGGAGATGTCCCGGAAATTAAAGCACGAAGCCAATATTCTGCTCTTCCCCGAGGGTACATCGACCAACGGCGAACGGATGTTGCCTTTTCAGACCGTCCCGCTCGCGGCGCCTCTGCGCAGCCGGTCGGTGATCGTGCCGACGACTCTCGCATACAAATCCCTCGACGACGTGCCAATTAACGCGGTTAATCGCGATTTGATTTATTGGTATGGGGACATGGATTTCGTCTCGCATTTTTGGAAGCTGCTAGCGCTGCGCAGTATCGAAGTGCTGGTGACGATACAACCCAAAGTCGAATGCTTTCGCTATTCAGACAATTCGGCGGGACGTAAAAAATTGGCCGAGGATTGCTATAATCGCGTCCTCGGCCGAATAACGGAAAGTAGTTTGGATCAGGATGATGAAATCGAAGAGGGCGGCGAACCGTTAGTTCCCGCTTAACTGTTTCTTGATGTTTTCGACGAATTCTTTAAGCATGGCGTCAGCCTTCTTGCGGATGATCGGTTGGCCGAACTCACCGATCTTGCCAAGAATGTTCACGTCGGTCTCAACTAGTAGCTCAGTCCGATTGGCGTCAATCTCTTTGAGGTTCATGATTGTCTTGCCGTTAACTGCGCCTGCCGCCATGCGGTCTTTTGCCTCGGCCCGCAAAGCCGCGCGCCAATTGGTCTTGTCTTGTTCTTCGAGAATGATTTTACCTTGCAAGTTGAGTTTGATGGGACCCACGCGCACAGTTAAAGCGCCTTCATACGTCGTCTCGTCGATTTTGTTCACCGACTCCACCCCAGGTAATGATTTGGCTACCTTGGGCACATCCATCAAAAAATCCCAAAGCGGTTCGCGGGCTACGGGAATCTGGGCTGTCTGGGAAAATTTCAACGTTTTTTGCCTTTCTTGACGATCTTCTTTTTTGCCGGTTTGGGCGCCGCTTTGGCTTTAGCCTGCTGGCGAATATCCGCCAGGGCTTTTTCCAAGGCGCGCCGGACAAACACTGCCGCCATATCGGTCTTGTAAGCTGCCGAACCTCTAAAATCGCTGATTGGGTCGACGGCTTGTTTGGCTTTTTCACCAGCCTCAGCGAAAGCTTCGGCCTTTAGCGGTTGGCCGCGCAGTACTGCTTCGGCTTCGGTAGCGCGGATGGGTGTGACGCCGACGCTGCCCAGTGCGATACGCACATCGGCGATAGTCTTCATCGACTTATCAAGAGTCAATACCGCTGCCGCAGAAACGGTGGCATAATCATCGGCCGTCCGCGGCAGAAATTTAATATATGCCGCGCCGGTATTGGGAGCTTGTTTGGGCACCATTATTTCGGTGATGATCTCGTCGGGATTGAGCACGGTTTCATAATAGTCTTTGAAGAACTCATCGAGCGAAATCGTCCGGCTGCCCATCGGCGAAGTGGCTTTCATTTTGGCGCCGAGAGCGATTAGGCTCGGTGGCGGATCTTGATTCGGATCTGCATGGGCCAAACCACCCCCGACGGTGGCCATATTCCGCACGCGAAGTGTCGCCACATGGTGATAGGTTTCGGCAAGCATGGGGATGCGCCGGCGTACTAGCGACGAGTTCTCGACCGCCCGATGGGTCGCCAAACCGCCGATCGACAAACCGCCATCTTTTACCTCGATGCCATTTAAGCCGCGTACTGACTGCAGACTGACTAAGCAGGTGGGCCGGACCAGGCGTTGCTTCATCATGATCACCAAAGCAGTGCCGCCGGCGATCAATTTGGCGTCGCTGCCAAATTCTTTCAGCGTCGCGTGTACTTCTTTAAGATTTTTCGGGGTGCGATATTCAAAAGGTATCATTGCGGTGTCCTTGCTATTTCGCGAACTGGTGCGCTTTCTGGATCGATTCGATGATTTTATAGTAGCCAGTGCAACGGCACAGGTTGCCCATCATCCAATCCTTGATTTCGTCTTCGTTGGGTTTGGGGTTTTCTTTCAGCAGCGCGGTGGCGGCAACCACCTGGCCAGGAGTGCAAATGCCGCATTGAAAGCCGCCATATTGGATAAAGCTCTTTTGGACCGGGTTGAGTTCGCCGTTTTTCGCAAGACCTTCCACCGTAGTAAGATCGTGGCCGTCCGCCATGACAGCGAGGGTTAGGCAGGAGCTGATCATGTCGCCGTCCATCAGCACCGTGCAGGCACCGCAGACGCCGACGCTGCAACCTTCCTTGGTGCCGGTAAGTCCGAGATCGTAACGCAAACAGTCGATCAACATGCGATTCGTTGGGACATCGACCTCGTGTCGTTTGCCGTTCACGCGGAATTTGATCTTCTTAGTCATCGCTGTTCCTTTCGCAGAATGTATCGCGCGGAGTTTTCAGCCAGGCCGGAAAAACCACTAGGGCCTTCTTATAGTGAGAAATTGGTGAAACTGCAAGCCATTTTGCCGGCAAATTCCGCGCGAAATGATAGCTGAAGTGCAGCAAACGGTGCGCGCTCGATTACTATCGCTGAGGCGCCTTAATGCCGATGGTTTTTGCCGATCGGAACGCTCTAACTCGCTAGAATTTGATCACTGAACGGATACTCTGGCCTTCATGCATTAGATCGAAGGCCTCGTTGATTCGGTCCAAAGGCAAAACATGGGTTATCATCGGATCGACTTTGATCTCGCCGCGCAAATAACGCTCTACGTAGCCAGGTAATTGCGAGCGGCCTTTGACGCCGCCAAAAGCGGTACCGCGCCACACGCGACCCGTCACCAGCTGAAAAGGCCGCGTGGCGATTTCTTGGCCCGCTGCGGCGACGCCGATGATGGTCGACTCGCCCCAACCTTTGTGGCAACACTCCAGCGCCGCGCGCATGGTGTTTACATTGCCAATACACTCGAAAGAATAATCCACCCCGCCATCGGTTAAGTCGACGATTGCTTGTTGTATCGTTATGCCGTCGGCTTGCGGCACGATGAAATCGGTGGCACCCAGCTGCTTCGCCATCTCGAACTTTTTCTCGTTTAAATCGACAGCGATGATGCGTTCCGCCTTAGCCATGACTAGGCCTTGAATCACACTCAAACCAATACCGCCGAGACCAAATACGGCGGCGGATGAGCCCGGCCGTACTTTCGCGGTATTCAACACTGCGCCGATGCCGGTCGTCACGCCACAGCCGAGCAAACAAACTTTGTCGAGCGGCGCTGCCGGGTTGATTTTCGCCACGGCAATTTCCGGCAGGACCGTGTATTCGGAAAATGTCGAGGTACCCATGTAGTGCAGGATTTCTTTTCCGCCGAGCGAGAAACGCGATGTTCCGTCGGGCATGACGCCTTTGCCTTGGCTGAGCCGGATGGCGCCGCAAAGGTTCGTCCGCCCGGACTTGCAAAACTTGCACTCGCCGCATTCGGGAATATACAGCGGGATCACGTGGTCGCCGGGTTTGACGCTAGTCACGTCGGCACCGACTTCCAACACCGTGGCGCCGCCCTCATGGCCCATGATCGCCGGGAACAATCCTTCGGGATCTTTGCCCGATAGAGTATACGCATCGGTATGGCAGACGCCGCTCGCGACAACTTTTAACAAGACCTCGCCCGTTTTTGGCGCGTCGACTTCGACTTCTTCGATGGTTAAAGGTTTACCGGATTGCCAGGCAACGGCTGCGCGCGATTTCATAGACTTCCTCCGTGACGCGGGTATGCGATCGCTGCGGAACGAAAATTTCATAACGTAAAATACAATCGGAAACTAGTGGCCTATTTGATTGCTTTCGCACAACCTGCCAATTACCGAAACAGCGTGTGTGCAGCTTGCGCATGCGTGGAGCTGGTGTGACGGCGGCAGGAGGCGCGGAAACCGTTTTCTTTCGACCTAACCCAAGCGACAACCGCGTTTAGTTCGTTCCTTCGCCAGCGCCGGGTATGGGAAGCGCAATATCTCATTTCAAACGTCGCATGGCAGAGAAAAGAATCTCTGAGGCGATCCGCCAAATTTGCCCTGGGAAGACTTCTGGCGGTAATAACGACAGGCTCTCAGACGCGGCAGATCTCTTGTCGCGTTCGCCGGCCGCGGAGGTTCTGAATGGTTATGGTTCTTCTGTCAAACAGAGTCGTGTTTGCTGGTTTCTCGGAATCGAGGCGGAGTCACTCTCAGAAGCGATATAGGACTCTTGGACCGACGTTGAAATAGCTAAAACCCGAAGCTGATCCCGCCGCGAAATTACCGCCCTCGACGTTGATTTCCAGGGAAAGGTTCTCCAGTGGTTTGATTCCGATGCTACCGCTGCCGCCATGAATGAAGTTGTCGGACGCAATCCCATTGCGGCGAAAAGTCTCATACCCGAGATAACCCTCGAGGTAGGCGTAATAAGTCCGAGTATCGAAATACAAAGACGTGAATCCGCGATTGGCTATGTAGTTGTTGGGATCGAAGTAGCCACTGCCGGTCTGCTTTTCAAAGTCGAGCAAACGAAAACGATGGCCGATTACGACGCGTGGCTTCAGATATACCGAGTATTGCGTCGCCAATTGCAACTCGTTGGCGTGATTGCCATCCGATAAACTTTTGTAGTTATAGCGGCCCTGGACGGAAAGCCGTTCGGTCAGATTTTGTTGTAGGTTGAAGCTACCAACCGTCATACGGATGCGATTTTGCACCAGTTCCGCGGTGTCGCTCAATACTTCTCGCGTCACGCTTGTGCCAACGCTGCCGTCAAACAGTTTTGCGTCTAGCCGCAGCTGTCCGGTCGGAAATGTCGAGGTGTGACGGTCGGCAACCTGGCTGAAGCCGATGGCTAAGCCGGCGCTTACCACATCGCTCAGTCGGCTGTAGAGTTTGGCAGAAAAATCTTCGGCGCTATTGGCGCGGGTGGAATCGCTCGCATCCGTATGGCGATAGTCCATACCGAGTTTCTGATTGCCGACCCAGTAGGTCGCCGCGAGGTTGTAACGGTCGACGCGGTTCTGATCGGTATCGGAATAGTAGTTGTAGCGGCCGTCGAGAGTCGGCCGGGTTTCGTCGTCAATGTCTAAGTTCAATCGGGCGAGTTCACGTTGCTGCTTGGGAGTTCCGGGTTTTAAACCATCGCGGCTTTCTATAGCTCCAACGCGATTGCGCACCGCTAATTGCGCCCGCGCCAGGCCAGCGCGCGCATCGAAATCGTCGTCGCGGGTGAGAATCTGCTGATAGATTGGAATGGATTCAGCATTGCGTCCTCGCCATTGCAGCGCGTCGGCTTTGACTAAAAGCGCGTCTTTGTGCTGCGGTGCCTGCGCCAAAACTCGATCCGCCTCGACGATCGCCGCCGTAAGCGCGCCGGACCAAGCGAGCACCCGCGCTAGGTGAGTTCGTGCGGGGATGTTTTGCGGCTCCAACGCCACAACATTTGCGAGCTCAGCACGTGCCTCCGCCAAATGGTTAGTCCAGGAAAGATAGATCGCCATCTGGACTCGTTGCGCGGACGAGAAACCCGCGGCATCGAGGTTGAGCGCCCTAATGTAGGGCTCGGCGGCATCATCGATCCTATCTTGGCCGACCAATTGATCGCCGAGTTGTTTATAGAGTTTCGCTTGGGCGCGCGGGTCAGGTGTTGATTGAATCGTCCGTCGGAGCTCCGATTCGTCTTGCGCCACTGTTATCGAGGCGTAGCCGGAAATTAGAGTCAGGTGAAAAAAGAGCGCAAACCATTTAACTTTGAGAGTGCGACGTTTCGCGGGGATCAGATTCACGATGTCGGCGCCATTCCTACCATCGTTTTTTTGTGCCGAGCAGCTCTTGGGCATAGCCGATGACACAGATTGGCGACATGATCGCTTGATAGACCAGCATGTAGACAAAGAAGCCGGCGAAATTTTGCCGTACTCGAAGCTCTAAAACATCGAATACCGCTTTTTGCTTTTTGTACATTACCAATACTATCAGAAAAGCTAGCGGCATTACCAGCACAGTCATGGGGCCCGCTATGAAGCGATAACCCAAAAAAGCGAGAACGACGCCGGGAAGAAATACGAAAGCATAGAAAAGATCGATAAACGGGATAATAAAATCTATCGCCACAAAAAACGCTGCAAGCCGGGAAGTACTCCAGACCAGCTGCCCGTGTTGCTTTAAACCTTCGATCATACCGCGCGCCCAGCGTTTTCGCTGACGATAGAAGCCGATGAAGCTTGTCGGTGCCGAGGTGAAACCGATGGCGGTGGGCTCGAAACCGATGCGCCAACCACTTTTGATGAGCGCCCATGTCATAACGATGTCCTCGCCGATCACCGACGGCCAGCCTTTGTGGGCCTTGACGACTTTGCTGTGGAACACACTAAACGCTCCCTGAGCTACCAGTGTGCCCTGATAGAGCGACTGCTGTCGTTTTGCCGAGGCAATGCCGGTGAAGTAGTCCCATTCCTGCAGGCGAGTCATGAAAGTGGCTCGAGAATTTTTCACCAACACACAGCCCGCGACTGCGGCGGTATCCTGCGGATCGGTTAAAAAGCGCGTGACGATGCGTCGGAGTGCCTGGGGATGCAGGAATGTATCGGCATCGATACAGACAAGGATGTCATGTGCTACATACTCCAGTCCTTGATTGAGCGCCATCGCTTTGCCGCCATGATTGCCGCGAACGATTTTGACATTGGCCAACTCCAGAGCTTCGATCACTCCTATCGTATTGTCGCTCGAGCCGTCGTCGACGACGACGATCTCGACAGTTCCCGAGTAATCTTGGGCGGCGATGCCGCGAAAGGTCTCCGCTATGTTTTCTTCTTCGTTATAAGCCGCGATGAGTAAGCTGATCGGCGGATATTCGAGCAGCCGCGGCAAGTCGGGCGGCCGATCGAGGACGACGCTGGAAAGAATATGCGCGTTAAGAAACCCGGGCAGCAAGGCAATGAAGAAAATAATCCCAACGGCTGTGAAATAGCCGGTAATCGGGGAGAGTTCGCCAATCCAGGATTGGGCGAGATACCAGGAAACCGCGACCCATAAAGTCGCGAACAACGTCGAAACTATAAATTTACCCTTAACTGGAAGGTAATAACGACGCTTACTGCGTTGCCATTGGGGCCACGTGAAATTGAATGTTGGTTCAGACCATCGGGCGACGATACTTGGCTCCCGCCATGACGTTTCATCGCTGGGAATCACAGTGTCGGATTGCTTTCGCTTCAACGAGCCGTTGGCCCGCAGACTATCATTTTGGTCTTGCATATGGGGTTTACCGCGGTTTTTTTTGGAGACCGAACACTCGACACAACGCAACGCCGATACCAACGGAGATTGACCGAGATTCGGTCGTTTTTTGGAGTTTTCGACCCTAGCTTTTCGTCTTTGAACGAAGTCTTCGGAACAATTTCGACAAAGAGCAGTGCCTTGACCAACATTTTGGCCGTATTGCGAGGTACGAACGACTTTCAGGCCGCGATGGTTCATCGTAGGTGCCAGTGCGGTAAGTTTTCCCGCTGATCCGATCCGTGATAATCACATTTTGCCGGGGCAAT
>Ga0307416_100002663_pt1 | contig 10347 bp, 12 predicted proteins | sample DK1Cmetagenome_2_FD_203821 | JGI IMG/M metagenome (GOLD analysis project Ga0307416, IMG submission 203821) | Maize rhizosphere microbial communities from greenhouse at UC Davis, California, United States - DK15-C-3 | ecosystem: Host-associated > Plants > Roots > Rhizosphere > Soil | place...
GATCCGGAGCTCGGCGGCTTCGCGGGGATCAGCCGGGATCTCGTCCTGCGCGGCGGCAAACGGCTCCGCCCGACGTTCGCGTACTGGGGCTGGCGCGGGCTCGTGGGCGCGGACCACCCGATCGAGCCGGTGCTGCCGGCGCTGGCCACACTCGAATTGATGCACACGTTCGCGCTGGTGCACGACGACGTGATGGACTGCTCGGCCACCCGCCGCGGCGCGCCTACCGCGCACCGCACCTTCGCCGCCGAGCACGCCCGCGACCGGCGCCAAGGCGACTCCGAGCACTTCGGCGCCGCCTCGGCGATCCTGGTCGGCGACCTCTGCCTGATCTGGGCCGACCAACTGCTCGCCCGGACGCCGGTGGACACCGCCACCCTGTTCGCCGTGCGGGCCTGCTACGACCGGATGCGCATGGAGGCGGTCGCCGGCCAATACCTGGACGTGCTCGGCGAGACCCGGCCGGACGACTGGTCGGTGGAACAGGCGTTGCGGGTGGCCCGGTACAAAACCGCCAGCTACACCGTGCAGCGGCCGTTGCAGTTCGGCATGACGCTGGCCGGGCCGGATCCGTCCGCCGGCTCGGACGGCCGCGCCTTGGCCGATGTGGACGCCGCCTACCGCCGCTACGGCGAGACCGTCGGCGAGGCCTTCCAGCTCCGCGACGATCTGCTCGGCGTGTACGGCGACCCGGCGGTCACCGGCAAACCGGCCGGCGACGACCTGCGGACCGGAAAGCCGACCGTCCTGCTCATGCTCGCCCGCCAGCTCGCGAGTCCGGCCCAACGGAAAGAGCTGACCACAGACACCGCCGGAGCTGTCATCCCCGCCGACGGCTCCGGCGGCCCCCGGCTGGCCCGCCTCGCCGACGTCATCGCCGACACCGGCGCGCCGCAACGGGTCGAGGCGATGATCCGCGAGCGCGTCGACGAAGGAGTCACCGCGGTGATGAACGCCCCGATCCACCCCGACGCGCGCCGGGCGCTGACCGATCTCGCCGTCACCGCCAGCCACCGACCGGCATGATGACCGGCATGCGAACTGTGAGCGGACCCACCGACCGGGTCGTCGTGGTCGGCGCCGGCCTCGGCGGACTGGCCTGCGCGCTGCATCTGGCCGGCGCCGGACGGCAGGTCACCGTGGTCGAACGCGAACCGGTGCCGGGCGGCCGGGCCGGCCGGCTGTCGCTGGACGGATACGAGTTCGACACCGGGCCGACCGTGCTCACCATGCCGGATCTGATCGCCGAACCGCTCGCCGCGGTGGGTGAGGAACTGACCGACTGGCTCGAGCTGATGCCGCTGGACCCGGCGTACCGCGCGTTCTATCCGGACGGATCCACACTGGACGTCCGCACCGATACCGTGCGGATGGCGGCGGAGATCTCCCGGGTGTGCGGGCCACGCGAGGCCGACGGCTATCTGCGATTCGTCGACTACGCCCGCAAGCTGTGGCTGCTGGAGCGGGACCACTTCATCGGCCGCAATCTCGACACCCCGCTCGACCTGCTCAATCTGAACCTGCTGAGACTCCTCGGGATGGGCGGGTTCGGGCGCCTCCAGTCGAAGATCAACCAGTTCTTCCGCGACCCCCGGACGCGGCGGATCTTCTCGTTCCAGGCGATGTACGCCGGCCTGGCCCCGCACGACGCGCTGGCGATCTACGCGGTCATCGCGTACCTCGACTCGGTCGCCGGGGTGTATTTCCCCAAGGGCGGCATGCACGCCGTTCCCAAGGCGCTCGCCGGCGCGGCCGAGAAGCACGGCGTGCGATTCCGGTACGACACCACGGTCACCCGCGTGGAAACGGCGAACGGACGGGCGACCGCCGTTCTCACCGACACCGGCGAACGCATCCCGGCCGACGTGGTGGTGCTCAATCCGGATCTGCCGGTCGCGTACCGGGAACTGCTGCCGGAGCGCCGCCGCGAGCGCCGGTTGCGCTATTCGCCGTCGTGCGTGGTCCTGCACATCGGATCGCGCCAGGCCTACCGCAGGATCGGGCACCACAACATCCATTTCGGTGCCGCCTGGAAGGGCACGTTCGACGAGGTGATCCGGCGCGGCGAGCTGATGTCCGACCCGTCCCTGCTGGTCACCAATCCGACGCACACCGATCCGTCGGCGGCGCCGGACGGGCGGCAGACCTACTACGTGCTCGCGCCCACTCCGAACCTCGAGGTAGCTCCGCTGGACTGGCGCGGCGGCCTGGCCCGCAACTACGCCGATTCGGTGATGTCGGTGCTGGAGGAACGCGGGTACGTCGGTTTCCGCGACGGCGTCGAGGTCGAGCGGATCATCACCCCGGCGGACTGGCAGGACCAGGGCATGGCCGCCGGTACCCCGTTCGCCGCCGCGCACACCTTCGCGCAGACCGGGCCGTTCCGCCCCGGCAACCTGCACTCCAGCCTGCCCAACGTGGTGTTCACCGGTTCCGGCACCCAGCCCGGCGTGGGCGTCCCGATGGTCCTGATCTCCGGCAAGCTCGCCGCAGCCCGCGTTCTGGGAGGAAGCCGATGACCCACGTGGAACTGGTCGACGCGGACGGCGCGCCGCTCGGCGGCGCCACCGTGGACGAGGCGCACCGGGCGCCCGGCCTGTTGCACCGCGCCTTCTCCGTGTTCCTGCGCGACCCGGACGGGCGGGTGCTGCTGCAGCAGCGGGCGTCGGCGAAGACCCGGTTCCCGCTGCGCTGGGGCAACACCTGCTGCGGGCACCCCGGTCCCGGCGAGGAGCTCGCGGTGGCCGCGGCCCGGCGGATGACCGAGGAGATCGGCGTGTCCGGGGTGCCGCTGACCGAAGTCGGGGTGTACTCGTACTACGCCGAGGACCCGGCGACCGGCCGGGTGGAATACGAGTACGACCATGTCCTGGTGGGTGACGTGCCGGCCGACCTGACCACCCGGGTGGACCCGGACGAGGTGGCGGAGCTGCGCTGGATTTCGATCAAGGAGCTGCGGGCCGCGGTGGAGGCCGACCCCCGGGCGTACGCGCCATGGCTGGCCGGTGTCACGGACGTGTTGGCCGCCGCCATGCCGGCGACCTCCCGGGAGCCATGAGGTGACTGAGGACGCGCTGACCGCCGGGGCCGCCGCCCGCCGACTCGGCGTGGCGGTCACCACCCTGCGGACCTGGCATCAGCGCTACGGGCTGGGGCCCAGCGAGCACGCTCCCGGCCAGCATCGCCGGTACACGCGCGAGGACATGGGCCGGCTCGAGGTGATGCGCCGGCTCACCGCACAGGGGGTGGCCCCGGCCGAGGCCGCGGCGTGGGCCCGGCGGGTGCCCGTACCGGTGGACGTGCCGCCCGTCGCCGCCGAGCCGGCTCCCCGGCGCAGCGCCCGTGACGGCGGCGGCTTCGCCATCCCGCTCGGCCGCGCGAGTCCGGCCGCGCGGGGTCTCGCCCGGGCCGCCATGCGCCTGGACGGGCCGGCCCTGCGCGACATCCTCGAGACGACCATCACCAGCCGCGGCGTCGTCGACTCGTGGAACGACGTGATCATGCCGGTGCTGATCGGGATCGGCGTCCGGTACCAGAACACCCGCCGGTTCATCGAGGTCGAGCACCTGATCTCGCGCAGCGTCACGGAGGCGCTGAGCCTGGTGCCCCGGCCGTCCGGGCCGGCCCGGGTGCTGCTCACCGCCGCCGACGAGGAACAGCACACGCTGCCACTCGAGGCCCTGGCGGCGGCGTTGGCCGAGCACGGCGTACCGACCCGGCTGCTCGGTGCCCGGGTTCCACCGCGCGCCCTCGGCGACGCGATCAGCCGCACCGGACCGGCCGCCGTCGTGGTCTGGTCGCAGACCCCGGAGACCGCCGAGACGGCCCACCTGACCGCGCTGCTCACCGGCCCGCACCGCCCGTTGCTGGTGGCCGCCGCCGGACCCGGATGGTCGGTCGACAAGCTGCCCGACGAGGTGCCGCTGCTCGGCGGCCTCGAGGAAGCCGTCCGGGCGATCTCCAACGCCGCGATGACCTGATCTCCCGGTGCGTGAAATCGCTGGTCACATCGATCCGGGGTACCGGTTTGGAGGGCGGCTACCGGATCACGTATGCTTTCCAAGCCTCAAGCGGGGCCGGTTGGGGCCCACACCGTCGACCATCGCAGATGTGCAATGATGGCGGAGTTGCCCCCATCGTCTAGTGGCCTAGGACGCCGCCCTTTCAAGGCGGTAGCACGGGTTCGAATCCCGTTGGGGGTACGACCCGGCTAAGCCCGGCGAAGTGGTAGAAGTAGGTAGTACGCGCAAGGTCCTGTGGAGCAGTCGGAGTGCTCGCCGCCCTGTCAAGGCGGAGGTCGCGGGTTCAAGTCCCGTCAGGACCGCAAGCACCAGCACGGCCAGGTAGCTCAGTTGGTACGAGCGTCCGACTGAAAATCGGAAGGTCGGCGGTTCGACCCCGCCCCTGGCCACCGGGCTCTCGCCGGGCTCTGAGCACCGCCCACCTGCGGAAACGCACGGTGGGCGTTCTGCTGTCCGGGACCAGATCGGGGCAGCGATGTTCTTCGGCCATCCCGTTCATCGTCGACCCACCCACCGGCAACGGGCCGCCGGTGGCCGGTTCATGGCACGGAGTAGAAATCGCGCCGACCGTCTCGACGTCCCGGTGACAGAATTCCGAAGAGATCCGCGGAGGCCGGCGTGAAGTACATGATCATGATCCATTCCAACGAGCAGTCCCTGGCGCTGTGGGAGACGCTGACCGAGCAGCAGCGCACGGACTTCGGCGTGGGACACCTCAAGTTGACCGAGGAGATGGCCGAGGCCGGCGTGCTGGTGGTCTCCGAAGGCCTGGCCGACCCACAGCTGGCCCGCTGGGTGTCCGCCCGCGACGGCGAGACGATCGCCTCGGACGGGCCGTTCGCCGAGGTCAAGGAGCACCTGGCCGGGTTCTATCTGATCGAGGTCGACGGCCTCGACCAGGCGATCGAATGGGCCGCCAAGGTGCCCGACGCCAAGCTGCGCGAGGTGGAGGTGCGCCCGGTCCTGGACATGAGCGCCTGGGAGGTCTAGGACGGTGGACCCGCGCGCGATCGAGGACCTGCTGCGCGAGTGTGCGCCGCAGGTGCTCGGCGCGGTGGTCCGGCGGTACGGCGACTTCGCCACGTGCGAGGACGCGGTGCAGGAGGCGCTGCTCGCGGCGGCTCAACAGTGGCCGGCGGGGGGCGTACCGGACCACCCGAAGAACTGGCTGATCCGGGTGGCCGCCCGCCGCCGCATCGAACTGCTGCGCAACGAGGCCGCGCGCCGGCACCGGGAGGAGGCGGTCTTCCGCACGACGATCGAGCCGCCGCCGGGGTCCGAAGTGGACGACTCGCTGACCCTGCTGCTGCTCTGCTGCCATCCGGCGGTGGCCGCGCCGAGCCAGGTGGCGTTGACGTTGCGGGCGGTCGGCGGCCTGAGCACCGCCGAGATCGCGCGGGCGCTGCTGATCCCGGAGAAGACGGTGGGTCAGCGGATCAGCCGGGCCAAGACGAAGATCCGCGAGGCGGGCGCCCGGTTCGCCCGGCCGCCGGCCGGAGAGCTGGCCGAGCGGCTCGCGGTGGTCCGGAAGATCCTCTACCTGATCTTCAACGAGGGGTACACGGCGAGCGCCGGCCCGCAGCTGCACCGGGTGGAGCTGTCCGCGGAGGCGATCCGGCTGACCCGGCAGCTGCACCGGCAGCTTCCCGACGATGGTGAGGTGGCCGGCCTGTTGGCGTTGATGCTGCTGACCGACGCGCGGCGGCCGGCCCGGTCGACCGCCGACGGTGCGCTGGTGCCGCTGGCCGAGCAGGACCGCTCGCGGTGGGACCGGGCGGCGATCGCCGAGGGCACCGCGCTGATCACCCGGTCGTTGCAGAGCGCGCCGATCGGGCCATACCAACTGCAGGCCGCGATCGCCGCGGTGCACGACGAGGCGGAGCGGGCCGCGGACACCGATTGGCCGCAGATCCTCCAGCTGTACGGGATGCTGGAGGTGTTCGCGCCCGGGCCGATGGTGACCCTGAACCGGATCGTGGCACTCGCCGAGGTGGACGGGCCGGCGGTCGCGCTGGCGCGGCTGACCGAAGCGGCGGAGCTGGCCGAGCATCACCGGGTGGCGGCAGTCCGGGCGCACCTGCTGGAGATGACCGGCGACCGGGCCGCCGCCCGCGACGAATACCTGCGCGCCGCCCGGCTCACGCTGAGCGTTCCGGAGCAGCGCTACCTGGAGTCCCGGGCCGGCCGGTTGACCTAAGGTGATGCCATGCCCGACCGACGGCGGCTCTCGGACAGGGTGTTCGTGCTGCTCGGCGCCGCGGTGCTGGGCCTGGGCGGGGTGTGGTGGACGGCGAGCGAGCCGCCGGCAACCGAGCCGGTCGACGGCTTCACCGTCCGGGAACTCCTCCGGGTGACCGACCGCGCCGCCACCGCTTCGGAACGGGACGCGTTCGAGAGCATGGTGGCCGAGATGAAGCGACGCCGATAGCGGGTCACGCCAAGCCGCCGGACTGGTGACCGAGGCGCGGGTCGCGGCTCCGTTCGGTGCGTACCAGCCGGGCCCGGACCGCCTCGGTGAAACCGACCAGCCAGGACCGGCGGAAGGCGGCCGGGTGCTCTTCCCACGGCACGCCGGCCGTGGCGAGACCGTGCGCCGCCTGCACCAGCAGCGAGGTGAACAGCAGCATACTTGGCGATCAGCTCGGTGGCCTTGGCGGTGAACGCCTCCGCCTCGGCCGGCGTGCACGCCGGGTCTTCCGCCTTGGCGAACAGCTTGCGCACCCGCTCCAGCAGCGGATCGGCCGTCATGCCGCCCGGTGCCGCAGCGTGGCCACCGTGGAACCGGCCAGCGCGAGCAGGCAGTCCGGCAGCTGGCCGTCGGCGATCGCGGCGCTGAACAGAGCCTCACCGGTGGGGATGTCGGCGTTGACGTACGCGCTGACGAACCGGGCCACCCAGCGTTTGTCGTACCGGGCGTCGTCGATGCCGGGAAAGTCCAGCGTCCAGGCGCCGCCCGGCGGGATGTGGCCGACCATGGTGGCGGCCAGGCACCAGGCGACGTCGTACGCCCCGACCACGCCGGACCGGTCCACCACCGCGTCGAACGTGCCGACCACGGCATCGCTGTCCCCACTGAGCGCGCAGTGCAACACCTGCGCCGCATCGTCGAGGGCGTGCTGTGGTACGTCGGTCACGCAACAAAACGTACGTGGTGGGGTCAAGAATTGCAGGCTCAACCGGTCCGCAGCAGGCATGTCAGGCGGGCGGTGCACACGCGGTCGCCGGCCTGGTCGGTGATGACGATCTCATAGGTGGTCGCCGACCGGCCGCGGTGCAGCGGGGTCGCGACCCCGGTGACGACGCCCGAGCGCACCGCCTTGTGGTGGGTGGCGTTGATGTCCACCCCGACGGCGAACGGCCGGTCCACCGTCCGGCCGTGCAGCGCCGCCCCCACCGATCCCAGCGACTCGGCCAGAACGCAGGACGCGCCACCGTGCAGCAGCCCGTACGGTTGCGTGTTGCCCTCGACGGGCATAGTGCCGACGACCCGTTCGGGGGACGCCTCGGTGATCTGGACACCCATGCGTTCACCGAGCGCGCCGGCCGGCCCGAGAAGTTGATCCACGTCGAGTCACCTTACTGAGGAGGACCGCATGACCGAGCCCGAGGAGACCGTCGAGACCCGCGGCGACGACCGCGTCGACCTGATCGCCACCGACACCACCGGCGACGGCAAGCCGGACGTCTGGGTGTCGGACACCGACGGCGACGGCAAGGCCGACCTGTTCCAGTTCGACACCGACGGCGACGGCAAGGTCGACATCACCATGGTCGACCTGGACCAGGACGGCACTCCGGACGCGGTCGTGGACGGCGACGGCGGCGTACCGCCGCAGACCTAGCCGCCGCCCAGGGCCGTCAACGCGGCCCACACGACGGCCACCGCGAGCACCGTGCTGCCGGCCGAGGAGGCGAACCGGCGCCAGGACCGTGGGCCCGGCACGGCCTCGGGATGCCCGAGCCGGCGCAGCACCGCCCGCTCGGCCAGGATCTCGGCGCGGCGGGGTGCGGTGGGCGTACCACGGCTGAGGTCGACCGCCAGCCGGGCCTGGGCGTGCTGCAACCGGCGGACCGCGGATCCGGCCGGTCGCCCGGCCCGGTGGCCGGCGTGCCAGCGCGCGGCGGACCGCTGCGATCCGGAGCGCAGCACGGCCAGTTCGGCGTCGGTGATCAGGTCCGGATCGCGCAGCCCGGCGAGGTGGGCGGTGTAGTAGTCGGCCTCCCGGTCGTGCGCCCGCCGGACCAGCCAGAGGATGAGCAGCAGCGGTGGCAGGCCCTTGAGCACCAGGACAGCGAGCAGGGCGACCGCGCCGTTGCCGAGGCCGTCGCCGAACAGCGGCGAGTTCCACAGCACGTGCGAAGCCCAGGCACCCCAGACGCACAGCGCCGCGACGCCCAGCCGGAGCCGGCGCGGCCGGTCGTGGCGGACCACGAAGTAGCCGACACCGGCGCCGGCCAGCGCGCCGAACAGCGTGTGGCTCCACACGCCGGACAGGAAGCCGCGCAGCAGGAAGGTGGCGACCACCGGCTGCACGTCGTCGCCCCGGCCGGCCAGCGCCACCGCGCCGACCGCGAACACGATGTTCTCGACGATCTGGAAGCCGAGCCCGACCAGGGCGCCGTACACCACGCCGTCGAGGACGCTGTTCACCTGCGTACCGGCGATCAGCACGATGGCCACGATGCCGAGCGTCTTGGCGATCTCCTCGACCGTCGGTCCGGCCAGCGCGGCGCCCCAGCCGGCCGCCAGCCCGGGTGAGCCCAGCTTGGCCACCACGTTCTCCAGGGCCGCGCTGCCCGTGATGGACACCGCGGTGGCGACCAGCCCACCCCAGGCGAATGCCACGATCCGGAGCGGGACCGGCTCCCGCTCGAGGAAGTCCAGCTCCGCCAGGAACAGCCAGAACGGCACGGCGAACAGCGCGAACAGGCCGACCGCGACCAGCGTGGCGAGCGGGTAGGCGCCGGCGAACCGGACGCCGATCGTGCCGATCCGGAGCGCGCCGAGGGCGAGCAGCACCAGGACCACCCAGAGCGACGGCCGGACCGGCGGGGCTTCGCCGGCCGGGCGGACGGCGGTCATCCGGTGCCTCCCCGGTGCATTCCCTCCTGGCCCTCCGTGTTGGCGCCACGGCCTCCGGTGCAGTGCGTCATGCGGTGCCCACGTACCGGATCGTCCGGGCGCTCGCCTCGATGGCCGGCAGCGTCCGGCCCAGGTCGAGTTCGGCGCCGCTGATCGTGACCTCGATGGTGAGCGGCCCGGCCCGGTACGCGGCGTACCGGCCACCGCGGCCGGGCGCGGTGTACCCGCCCTGCAGCCCGCGCAGGCCGGTGCCGGTGGCGACCGCGAACTGGCCGCCGGTCACCTGGTAGCCCGGCGTGCCGGTGATCCGCTGGCGCAGCCGGGTGGCGGCCATCGCCAGCGTGCCGTCGAACGGCTGCACGTCGATCGCATACCGCACCGGGCCGATCCGGAACAGCACCGAGCCCTGGTCGTCTCCGGGCCGGGTGCCGGTGACGTCCAGCACCGCGCCGGGCGGCGGCACCACGGTGACCCCGGCGGTGATCCGGTACGGCGTCCCGGCGCTGACCGGGCGGTCGGCGGGCAGGCTGCGGTCCCAGGCGGGCAGGCCGAACGCGAGCCCGGCCAGGAGGAGGGTGACGGTGAACGCACCGAGCAGGTTCATCAGCTGACGCCGAGTGACCCACCCCATTCATCCAAGTTAACGGCAGTCATCCGGTGAACTCCATGACAGCCAGGTAGTACGGCCGGTCCGTTTCGTCGATCCCGGCCAGCCGCCATCGGGTGCCGCGCACCAGCACCGCCAGCTCGGCCGGTGAGCAGACCAGATAGTCGAACCACTCGGTGGCCAGCAGCCGGTACCGCAGCCGCAGGCGCAGCTGACCGCCGAGCCGGCCACGCTCCCGGTTCCGCCGGTGGTACGCCACGTGCACCGGATCGGTGGTGCCGTACGGGTCGGTGCCGTGCGCGATCAGCCGGGCGCCCGGCTTGGCCAGCGCGGCCAGCGCCGCCAGGAACACCGGGGCCCGCTCCGGGCCCTCCAGCAGCCCGAGGTTGTTGCCGAGCAGCAGGAAGGTGTCGTACCGGGCGTCGGCCCGCGCGTACTCGTCTATCGTGGCCCGGACCGTGTCCCGCAGGCCGCGCTTGCGGGCCACCTCGATCGCGCCGGCGGAGGTGTCCAGGCCGGTCACGGCGACGCCGCGACGCTGCAGCTCGACGGCGGTGCGACCGGCGCCGACGCCGACGTCCAGGACGTGGCCCCGGCACATCCGCAGGGCGCGGTGGTCGTGCGGCTGCCACTCG
>Ga0307416_100002665_pt1 | contig 10345 bp, 6 predicted proteins | sample DK1Cmetagenome_2_FD_203821 | JGI IMG/M metagenome (GOLD analysis project Ga0307416, IMG submission 203821) | Maize rhizosphere microbial communities from greenhouse at UC Davis, California, United States - DK15-C-3 | ecosystem: Host-associated > Plants > Roots > Rhizosphere > Soil | place: USA...
CGACGACGCCGGCGAGGGCGCTGATGCGGTTGTTCAGCTTGATCGGGTAGTTGAGCGGGTCCTGGGAGCTCTGGTTCCGCACCTGGTACAGCTCCCCCTCGACCCGCCCGAGCCGCTCGGCGAGCACGGTCGAGAGCACCTTGAAGCGGGCGAGCGCGGCTACCCCCTTCTCGCCGCGCGCCGCGAGCGCCTTCTCGCGCTCGGCGAGCTGCGCGCGCACCGCGCGGATCGCCTTCACGGCGTCGTTCGCCTCGCTCACCTTGTCGCGGATCTTGACGAGGAACGCGAACTGCTCGCGCAGTTCGCCGTCGCTCGCCCGGGCGCGCGGGTCGTTGCGCAGCTCGAGACGCTGCGTCTCGCTCACGCCGCGCGTCGTCAGGCGCACCGCGTAGACACCCGGCGGCGCGACGGGGCCGCGCGTGCCGCCGGCCCACAGCACGATCCCCTCGAACGTGCTCGCGTCGGGGTAGCGCATGTCCCACGTGAAGCGGTTGAGCCCCGCCTTGTTCGGGACGCGGGGCGGCCGCGGCACGCGCCGCGGGCTCTCCTCCTCCTCCTCGCCGCCGCCGGCGCCCTCGCCCGCTCCCTCCGACTTCGCCTCCAGCTTCTCGACGCTGTCGGCGGCGACGCCGGCCCGCGCGAGGCTGTCGCGGCGCGCACGATCGCGTCCCGCCTTCGTCACGCTGTCGGCCGCCGTCGCCGAGTCCTGCCGGCTCGTGAACGAGCGGATCACCCGACCGCCGGCGTCGAGGAAGTCGAGCGTCACCTCCTGGCCGGGCGACGCCAGCCAGTAGCTCACCGTCGCCCCCGAGGGCGGGTTCTTCCCCACCGGCCGCGCCGCCGGCGCGCGCCCGCCGCGCCACGACACGCGGTACGCGGGCCGCGGCGCGAAGAGGTGCGCGCGCTTGGCGACGACCGCCGGCGCGAGCTGGCGCAGCGGCGAGAGGTCGTCGAGCACCCAGAACGAGCGCCCGTGCGTCGCGGCGACGAGGTCGCCGTCGGCGACGGCGAGGTCGTGTACCGGCACCGGCGGCAGGTCGAGCTGCAGCCGCTGCCACCGCGCGCCGTCGTCGAACGAGACCCACACCCCGCGCTCGGTGCCGACGTAGAGGAGCCCCGGCTTTTCGGGGTCCTCGCGGATTACGCGCGTGAACTCCATCCGGCTCGCCGCCGCCGTCGCCGCGCCCTGCGCGCCGCGCCCCACGGGGTCGATGCGCGTCCAGCTCGCACCGTAGTCGGTCGTCCGATAGAGGTACGGCTGCCGGTCGTCGAGCTGGTAGCGGTTGGCGGCGACGTACGCCGTGCCGGCCTGCGTGTGCGACGGCTCGACGATCGAGATCCGCGTCCACTCGGGGAGCCCGCGCGGGGTGACGTTCGTCCACGTCGCGCCGCCGTCCTGCGTCACGTGGATCATCCCGTCGTCGGACCCCGTCCAGATCACGCCGGCGCGCACCGGCGACTCGGCGACCGCGAAGATCGTCGCGTAGTACTCGACCGACGTCTGGTCCTTCGTGATCGGCCCGCCGCTCGGCCCGAGCGTGCGCGGGTCGCGGCGCGTGAGGTCCTTCGAGATCGCGGTCCACGACTGCCCCTCGTTCGTGCTCTTGAACAGCACGTTGGCGCCGACGTAGAGCGTGTGCGGGTCGTGGGGCGAGAGGACGATCGGGAACGTCCACTGGAAGCGGTACCTGAGGTCCGACGCCGAGTGGCCCATCGGGTTGTCGGGCCACGGATTGACGTCGCGCTCGAGTCCCGTGCGCATGTCCTTGCGCGTCGTGTAGCCGCCGTAGCTGCCGGCGTAGACGACGTCGGGGTCGTCCGGGCGCACGGCGATGTAGCCGCTCTCGCCGCCGCCGGCGTCCTCCCACTCGCCGATCCCGATCCCGCCGTCGGCGCGGCTCGGGCCGCAGACGGTGGAGTTGTCCTGCTGCGCGCCGCAGATCCGGTAGGGGAAGTGCGTCGTCGTGACGACGTGGTAGAACTGCGCCGTCGCCTGGTCCTGCTCGCTCCACGTCTTCCCGCCGTTGAACGAGACGTTGGCGCCGCCGTCGTTCCCCTCGATCATCCGCGACGGGTCACCGGGCGCGATCCACAGGTCGTGGCTGTCGCCGTGCGGCGTCGGGATCGCCTTGAACGTCTTCCCGCCGTCGGCCGAGCGGTGGAAGGCGACGTTGCTCGCGTAGACGACGTTCGTGTCCTTCGGGTCGGCGTAGAGGCGCGAGTAGTACCAGGCGCGCTGGCGCAGCTTGCGCTCCGAGTTGACGCGCGTCCACGTCGCGCCGGCGTCGTCGGAGCGGAAGACACCCCCCGAGTCGGCCTCGACGATCGCCCAGACCCGGTCCGGCTTCGCCGGCGAGAGGGCGAGCCCGATGTTGCCGACGACTCCCGCCGGGAGGCCGGGGTTGCGCGTCAGCTCGGTCCAGTGCTCGCCGCCGTCGGCGCTCCGGAAGATGCCGCTCCCCGCGCCGCCGGAGACGAGCTGCCAGGGTTTCCGCCCCGCCTGCCAGAGCGCGGCGTAGAGCACGTCCGGGTTGGCCGGGTCCATCACGAGGTCGGTGACGCCGGTCGAGTCGTTGCGGAAGAGCACCCTGCGCCACGACTTCCCCCCGTCGGTGCTCTTGTAGACGCCGCGCGCCGCACTCGGCGCCCACACTTTTCCCTGGGCTCCCACGTATACGACGTCGGGGTTCCGCGGGTGGACCCTGACGCGCGAGATCTGCTCGGTCTCGCGCAGGCCGACGTGGCGCCACGTCTTGCCGCCGTCCGTGGTCTTGTACACGCCGTCGCCGTGCGAGACGTTGCCGCGGATCGGGTACTCGCCGGTGCCGACGTAGACGACGTCGGGGTTCGACTCGGCGACGCCGATCGCGCCGACCGTGCCGCCGAAGAACTTGTCGCTCGCCGGCGCCCACGTGTGCCCGCCGTCGGTCGTCTTGAAGACGCCGCCGCCGGTCGTCCCGAACCAGTACTCGTACGGCCGCGCCGCCGACCCGGCGACGGCGACCGAGCGCCCGCCGCGGAACGGCCCGACCTCGCGCCACTTCAGGGCCGCGAAGGCGAGGGAGTCATAGGGTCGGGTGCCCTGGGCCGGAAGGGCGACGGCGGCGACGGCGGTGAGCAGGGCCGCGCGGCGGAGCGCGGCGGCGAGGGACGGGAGGGGCACTCCGGGAACTCCTGGTGGGGGCGCGGGAGGAAGGTGCGCTGGAAGCTAGCGCGCACTCGCCACCGGTTGGTACCTGCGCCCGGCATCACGGCCGGTCCGCGCCGGGTACCCGGTGCCCGGCGGGGACCGGCCGTGATGCCGGAATCCATCTCCCACGCCGGAGCCCGTCTGCTGGCACGGCCGATGCCGCCTTCCTCATCTCTCACAGCAAGGAGCCATGATGGCCGAGCGTGACGACCGGATGAACGATCACACCAGCAACCGCGCGAACGACCGGACGCGCGACGCCTTCGACCGCGACCTCGAGCGCGACAACCGCGGCGGCGGCGCGGGGGGCACGTTGGGCGACCTCGCCAACCCGGGCGGCGACGACCGGGCCGGCGCCGGCGCCTCGCAGCCCCACGTCGCCGACGGCGAGGAGCACCGACAGAAGGATCGCCAGGGGCAGGCCCAGAGCCCCCGCGAGCTGACGCACAACGAGCAGCCGAAGCAGAAGGAAGGGCATCGTTAGGGATTGGGTGAACGGGGGCTTGGGGGACGGCAGGGAACACCCCTGCCCTCTCCCAACCCCTGGTTCCGGCAGTCGCCGTCGTTCTTGACCCCTCCCTGCACCGCTCCCACACTAGCGGGGTAGAACGCCGCTAGTCCGCAGCCCTGGAGGGTCTATGTCCGCCGCCGCCGCTCGTCGTACCGTCGCGGCCGCGCTCGCTGTGCTCGCCGCATCCGCTGTCTCCGTCGCGCGCGCCGGCGCGCAGCAGACGCCGCCGCCGTCCGACGAGGTGCGCAACCCGCTCGCCGTCCCCTCGCGCACACCCCCCGTGCGCGTCACGCTCTCGGCCGAGGACCTCCTGCCGGGCGACCGCGTGCGCGTGCGCGTGCGCACGCGGAGCGACGGCTACCTCGTCGTCCTCCACGCCGACCCCGGTGGTCGGGTGCGCGTGCTCTTCCCGCTCGACCCGGCGGACGACCAGCGGGTGCGCGGCGGCAGCGAACGGACGCTCGAGGCGCGCGACGGCGGGGAGAGCTTCGTCGCCTCGTCGGCGATCGGCGACGGCGCGGTGCTCGCCGCCGTCGCGGCGACGCCGTTTCGCGTCGCCGCGTTCGCCCGCGCCGGCCACTGGGACGTGCGCGCCTTCCCCCGCCTGGCCGCCGGCGCCGACGCCGAGGGCGAGCTCGTCGCCGTCGTCGGGCGGATGCGCGCCGGTGGGGCACGCTTCGACTACGACGCCGCGCCGTATCGCGTGCGCGACGAGCTTCCCGTCGTCAGCTACGGGAACGTGTCGAGCGACGGCGATGGCGAGGGGTACGCCGGACATCCGCAGTCCGTCGTCTCCTCGAGCATGTACTACGACGACTACTTCTCCTACGGCTTCCCGTACTTCCCCTACTTCGCCGGCAGCTTCCACTCGTGCCTCCTCGCCGGCCGGCACGCGGTGCTCGTCGGGGTGAACGCCGGCTGCTTCGCCGGACATGGCTTCCGGCCGCACGGCCGCCGGCGCGGAGGCGACGGAAAGCGCGACGGCGGCGACCTATCCTTCCCCGGGAACCCGAACTTCGGCGACCCGCGCTTCGGCGACTCGCGCTCCTTCGGCACGGTCGAGGGCGCGCCGCGCGCCATCGGCCGCCGGCCCGGCGCGCTCCCGCCCTCGGCGAACGGCGGCGGGATCGTCTTCCGCTCGCGCGCCCCGCAGTCGCCTCGCGCCCCGCTGCAGCGGCCGGCCGCCGCCGGCGCGCCGCGCACGCAGGCGCCGACAGTCTGGATGACCGCGCCGCCGCCGCCAGCGCCCGCGCCACGCGCCGCGCCGTTCCGCTCGTACGACGTGCGGCCGGCGCCCGCCCCCGCGCCACCGGCCGTGCCGGCGACCGCCCCGCCGGCCGCCGCACCCGGCGGGATGGTCGGCGTGCCGGCGTCGCCGCTCCCCGGACGCGCGCCGCCGCCACCGCCGCGACGCATTCCGTAGCCACCGTGCGCGCCCCCGCCGGCCGGCTCTCCTTCACGCTCCTCCTCGCCGCCGCGGCGGGCGTCGGCATCGGGGGGTGCGCGTCGCGCAAGCCGGTCGTCGTCACCGAGATGCCGGGCTTCATCGTCGAGCGCGTGGACCACGGCGCGGCGGCGCTGCTCGGCTCGGCGAGCGCGGCCGAGCGCCGGAGCGCGCCGGCGGGGTTCTGGGAGGCGCTCTCCGGCCTCGACTTCGAGGCTGCGGCCCGCCACGCCGTCGCCGCCCACCTCGCCGGCGATCCGGTCGGCGAGCAGCAGCGTCTCCTCGTCGAGGCGCTCCGCCTCGCCGTCGCCGGCCACGACGAGGACGCCGACAGCGCGCTCGCCGCGACGATCGCCGTCTCCGACGACCCGCTCGTCCGCCGCGCCGCCCGCATCGCGCTCACCGCGACGCTGCAGGCGAAGGGCGACTGGACCGCGCTGGCCACACTCTCGCGCGGCGCGCGGACGCCGGCGGCCGGGAGCACGGTCGCCGCCGACAGCGTGGCGGCGGCCAGCGCACGCTACGCGGCCCGCGACTCGGCCGGACGCGACTCCGCCGCCGCCGCCGCGCTCGGGCCCGACGGCAAGGCGAGCGTCGAGGCGTGGGCGCGCGCCTTCCACGCCGCGCCGCGCGCCCGCTACGACTTCCCCGCTCAGCCGGTCGTCCTCCCGCTCGCGCTCTCGACGAGCGGCGTGCCGACCGTCCCCGTGCGGATCAACGGCCAGACGTACCACTTCTGGTTGGACACCGGCTCGAGTCTCACGATCCTCTCCGACCGCGTCGCCGCGGCGGCCGGCGTCGCGCCGCTCGGCGCCGACACGCTCGAGGCGGTGACGGCGACCGGCCAGGTGCGCGCGCGCCCCGCGCTCGTTCCCGCGCTCGCGCTCGGCGAGCTCACCATCGTCAACGCGTCGGCGATGCTCGTCGGCGACGACCAGCTCACGCTCGGCGTCGAGGGCGACTCGGCGCGCCTCCACGTGGACGGGATCATCGGCTTCGACGCGATCCGGCGCATGGACCTCGAGCTCGACTACGGCCGCTCGCGCGCCACGATCCGCCGCCCGCGGTCGCCCGACGCGGGCGCCGAGCGGGCGCGCAACCTGTTCTGGCTCGGCTACCCGATCGTGCGCGTCACCGGGGCCGACGGCACGCCGCTCCACTTCGCGCTCGACACCGGCGCCGACGAGAGCTACGCCGCGATCCCCCTCCTCCAGAAGACGGGCGTGCGCACGGTGCTCGCCGAGCGGCGCAGCGTGCGCGGCTTCGGGAAGGCACTGAGTGTGCGGGGTCGCATCATCCCCCGCCTGCGCCTGCGGCTTCGCGACACGCAGATCCGGCTCGAGCGGGTGTTCGTCTACGTCACCCAGTACCCGACGATCTTCGTCCTCGACGGCACCCTCGGCAGCGACGCCGGCGCCGGCGGGGTGGTGCGGATAGACATGACGAACGGGATCTTTGCGGTGGGAAAGGCTAGGCCCTAGACCGTAGGTGTCGGGGACGCCGGTCCGAGGCGACTGCGAAGGTGTTGGGTGCTGGGGAGCGCCGAGCCCCAACGCCCAACACCCAGCACCTGCGATCTGCCTTGGCCCCTGGGCCACCAGCACCTGCCTCCACGGTGATGCCAATGCTGCGACCGATCACCCTCTGCCTCGCGACGCTTGCCCTCGTCCCCGCCGTCTCGCAGGCCCACGCCCAGCTCCTCCCCGACACCGGCACCGCCGCCGTCCGGGACGCGCAGCGGCGATTCGAGCGCTACCGGCGCGAGCACCTGCCGGTCGCGTACGCCGGCGGGGGCGAGTGCGACGTGCGGATCGGGCGCTACTGCTACTGGAACAGCGACCTCGACGACCCGCCGCGCGAGCCGGAGACGATCGCGCGCGAGCGGCGGAAGCTGCTCGAGACGCTGCGCGCGCACGCCGCGGCGCGGCCGGCCGACGGGTGGACGGCGGCGCAGCTCGTCCGCTACCTGGTGGAGGACGGGCGCACCGACGACGCGGTGCAGGCGGCGCGCGCCTGCGGCGAGGCGGTGGCGGACGACGCGGACGACGCGGACGACGCCTGGTGGTGCGCGGCGCTGCGTGGCTACGCGCTGCACCGCGCCGGTGACGACAGCGCGGCCGCGGGCGCCTTCGACAGCGCGCTCGCGGCGATGCCCGACAGCACGCGGTGCCGCTGGACCGACGTCTCGCTCTGGCTGGAGGGGGACGCCGCGAAGCACTACGAGTCGCTCGGCTGCGCCGAGCGCGAGCGGCTCGCGCGGCGCACCTGGTGGCTCGCCCGCCCGCTGCTCGTCGCGCGGGCCGGCGACGAGGCGCGCGCCGAGTTCCTGTCGCGGCGCACGCTGGCCGCGATCTACGCCGGCTCGGCGATGCCGCAGGTCGAGCGGTGGGGCGCCGACGTCGAGGAGGTGGGGCTCCGCTACGGCTGGCCGACCGCGTGGGCGCGGCGCGAGCAGACATTCGGCGTCGGCGCTACCGCCCCGCCGAGCGTGATCGGCTACGAGCCGCGGCCGGCGCGCGCCTTCGCGTCCACCGACCCGACCGACTCGACGGGCGGGCGCTGGTCGCTCGACGCGCGCTACGCCCGCAGCCGCTTCGCCCCCTCGTACGCCGACTCGATCGTCCCGCTCGGCCACCAGCTCGCGCGCTTCCGGCGCGGCGACTCGACGATCGTCGTCGCGGCGTTCGACGGCGGGGCGCGCGACGCGTGGGGGAGCGGCCCGCTGCGGGCCGGCCTCGCCCTCGCCGCCGGCCCCGACTCGCTGCTCGCCGCGCACCTGCGCGACGCCGACGCGCCGCGCGGCACGCTCACCGTCACCGCCGCCGCGCGCGCCTCGGCGCTCGTCGCCGTCGAGCTCTGGTCCCCCGCCGCGCGCCGGGCCGCGCGGGCCCGCTACGCCGTCCCGCCACTCGACTCCGGCGCCGCGATCTCCGACATCCTGCTCGTGAACGCCGCCGGCTACGAGACGGACGCCGCCAACGGCGACCTCGCCGAGGTCCTCCCCGACGCGATGGGCGAGACGTCGATCCGCGCCGGCGACCGCGTCGCGCTCTACTGGGAGAGCTACGTCGCGCCACGCGAGGACGCACCGATCACGGTCTCGCTCACGGTGTATCCGCGGACGATGAGCGTGGCGCGCAAGTTCGCGGTCGCGCTCGGCCTCGCCGACCGCCCGGCGCCGACGACGCTGCGCTGGGACGACAGCGGCCGCCCCGATGGCCCGCTCGGCCACGTGCTGGTGCTGCGCACCGACGGCATGCCGGAGGGGAAGTACCGTCTGGAGCTCTCGCTGAAGCGAGACGGCAAGGAGCTCGGCGTCGCGAAGCGGGACCTCGAGCTGCGGTAGGGGCGAGTAAGCGAAACGTGCCGGCTTACCGCGCCGATTCGTGCCCGCACCAGCGCAGCACCACCGTCCCCACCACCAGCCGCTCGTCGCGCGGGATCCGCACCGGCGGGTACGCGGGATTGAGCGACGTCAGCTCCACGTCGCGCGCCGTCACCGCGCCGACGCGCTTCACGACGTAGCCGTCGTCCGGGCGCCGCGCGACGACGATGGATTGGCGCACGACCTCGGGCCCGACCCGCACCAGCACCGAGTCGCCGGCGTGCAGCATCGGATGCATGCTGTCCCCGGCGACGGTGAGCACGACGTAGCGACCGTCCGGCACGCCCGCAGGGAGCTCCACCCACCGCTCGGCCGGCTCGTCCCACAGGTCGCGCCCCGCGCCGGCCGCGACCGCGTGATCGAGGACCACGGCCGACCGCGCGCGCTCCGCCGCCTCGATGCTCGACCGCATGCTGCCTCCGCTCTCCGACGGTCGCCCGGCGGGGGCGCCGACGACCGTTGCCAGGGCGTTCCGCTTCGCGCCCGACGACGTCCGCGCGACCATGCGGGCCGCGAACTCGTCGGCCAGGCGCTCGCTCTCGGCGCGAGCTGCGCTCCCCTCGCGCGCGCGCAGCTCGCGCGACCACCAGTCGTAGAAGGGCGCGTTCGCCGCGTCCGAGGGGTCGGGAAGCTCGCCGTGCTCGCCGAGCCACTGCACCAGCCGGTCGGCCTCGCGCTGCTCGGCGTGCGGATCGCCGCCCGTTGCCGCCCGCGCCTTCGGCGTCTCGTCGTCGTGCTCACGCATCGCTCTCCCTCCCCGCGGTCACACGACCGCTTGATGCCTCCGCCTCGGTCGCCGCCCTGCCGAGCACGCGCAGGACGGCGGCGCGCTCGTCCGGCGGCTGCCCCGCGACGTAGGTGAGGATCCGCTGACGCAGCTTCGCACGCAGGCGCATCACCCGCAGTCGCGCCGCGCCGTGGCTGACGCCAGTCCACTCCGCGATCTGCCGCTGTGGCACGCGCTCGGCGAGCCACCAGAGCAGCCGCCGCTCCTCCTCGGACGTCTCGGACTCCACGAAGCCGAGCAGCGCCCGCAGCGCCGCCGGCAGTTCGCCGTCGTCACGGCCGCCAGCTCCCACGCTCGCACGCAGCGCGTCCTCCGAGCTGAGCGACGACACGACCCACTCGCCGGAGTCGCGCGCCGTCATCGCCTCGCGGAGCGCCGCCGACCGGCTGCGCCGTGCGCGCGCGCGGTCTATCAGGTGACGTGTGAACGCCGCGGCGACGTAGGCCGCGAGGTGATCCGGCACGACCGACGTGGGGCGCGCGAGCTTCATCGAGATCCGCTCCAGAAAGTCGCCCGCGATCTCGTCGCGCAGCTCGGGGCGCACGCGGCCGCGCCGTGCCAGCTCGAGGAGGAGTGGGCGGTGCCGGAGGAAGAACTCGCGATAGGCTGCCTCGTCGTGGACGCGTAGCCGCGCGACCAGCGCGCGGTCGGCCGAACGCTGGTCGTCGGGCGCCGCGGCGCCGCGCCGCTCCAGTGCGGGCGGCGCCTCCTGCTCGCCGTGCCCTCCGATCTTGCTGCCGACATCGCCCTCGCGCTCCACCGGGTCTCCTCGTCATGGCCCGCCACGACGCGGGGTCAGCCGTCGCCGTATCTCGCGTCTCACAGGGAGAGACGGAAGAGTGTTTCACCGCCCGGAGGCGCCGATCAGTCCCCTTTCCTTCCCTCGTGCCCCGCGCGGCGCTTCGCCAGCCACCCGCGCAGCTCGCGCTCGGTACGCTCGATGAGGGGCAACGGGATCGTCGGGTCTGCGAGCCGCGCCCGGAGTGCGGCCGCCTTGCCCAGCGGGAGCCCGGCGCGCTCGGCCTCGC
>Ga0307416_100002666_pt1 | contig 10338 bp, 8 predicted proteins | sample DK1Cmetagenome_2_FD_203821 | JGI IMG/M metagenome (GOLD analysis project Ga0307416, IMG submission 203821) | Maize rhizosphere microbial communities from greenhouse at UC Davis, California, United States - DK15-C-3 | ecosystem: Host-associated > Plants > Roots > Rhizosphere > Soil | place: USA...
GAGCGGCCGATCGACCGCGGCCGGCTCATGATCTGTACCTACGCGGTCAGGGATCACCTCGGAACCCATCCGGTGGCCAGTATAATGATGCGTGATCTGATCGCCCGGACGGCACGCACCGGAGCGATGGAGGAGCGCACTCATTTTGTGAACCGACCACCGGTTACGCTGCCATAGCCGGTACCCTAAACCGCAATCTATGGCTGGCAAACTGAGTGCCCCCCACCCGGAGCTCTGGGCCGGAGTGGAGTGTACGGTCAACCGAGTTGGCGACAACTACTTTGACCAACTGGAGCGGTCTGGGCATGCCCACCGAGCTTCCGATCTCGACCGCTTTGCCTCGCTGGGAATCAAGACCCTTCGTTACCCTGTCCTATGGGAGCGGGTCGCTCCGGACGGGATCGCCCGGGCCGATTGGAGCTGGCCGGATCAGCGTTTAGGCCGGCTCGAGCAGTTGGGGATTACCCCCATCGTGGGCCTAGTTCACCACGGCAGCGGTCCTCGCGGTACTAGCCTGCTGGATCCGTCCTTCCCCCTGCTGCTGGCCGAGTACGCAGGGCAGGTCGCGCGGCGCTATCCTCACCTTTCCTGGTACACCCCTGTCAACGAGCCGCTGACCACTGCTCGGTTCAGTGGCCTGTACGGCCATTGGTATCCTCATGCCCGGGAGCCGCGAGCCTTTGCCCGGGCTCTCCTGCACCAGTGCCGCGGTGTGGTTCTGGCCATGGAGCGGATCCGGGAAATCAATCCCAACGCGCGCCTGGTCCAGACCGACGACCTCGGGAAGGTGTTCAGCACCCGCCTGCTCGCCTATCAGGCGAGGTTCGAAAACGAGCGCCGCTGGCTGACCTACGATCTGCTCTGCGGACGGGTGCGGCCGGGACATCCACTTTGGAAGTACCTGCGGTTTGAAGCCGCGGTGCCCTCGGAGGAGCTCCAGTTCTTCCGGGATCATCCCTGCCCGCCCGACACTATCGGGGCTAATTACTACCTGACCAGCGAACGCCTGATTGACGAGCGACTCTCGCTGTATCCTCCCTCCACCCATGGCGGCAATGGTCGACATGCCTATGCGGATGTCGAGGCGGTCCGGCTCCGTCCCGAGGGGCTCGTGGGTCCCCGGGAGCTGCTCCGGGAAGCCTGGGATAGGTATCACATCCCGCTTGCGGTGACCGAGGTGCACAACGGCTGTACGCGCGAGGAGCAGCTTCGCTGGTTTCAGGAAGTGTGGGAAGCGGCGTCGGCCTTGAAACAGGAAGGCGTCGACGTGCAGGCGGTGACGATCTGGGCCCTGCTCGGCGCCTTTGACTGGAATAGCCTGGTCACCCGGGCAGAGGGTCACTACGAGCCGGGTGCCTTTGACCTGCGGGCACCCGAGCCGAGACCGACGGCCCTGGCGGCGATGGCTCGGGAGTTGGCGAGTGGGTCCCGGCCCAGTCACCCGGTGCTGGACATGCCGGGATGGTGGCGACGTTCCAAGCGCCTGCTGTACCCTCACATCTTGAAGGGAAGGAGCCTCCGTCCCTCGCTTCCGCCTGCTACGGCCCGGGGTCTGCTGATCACGGGTGCTACCGGAACCCTGGGTCAGGCTTTTGCTCGGAGGTGCGAGGTGCGCGGACTCGCGTACCACCTGCTCACCCGAGCGGAAATGGACATCGCCGACGAGCACTCGGTCCAAGCAGCACTGGCGTTGCACGGTGGGTGGGCCGTAGTAAATGCCGCGGGGTATGTCAGAGTGGATGAGGCTGAACACGACCGGGCCCGGTGTTTCCGAGAGAATACGCTGGGACCGGCGGTGCTCGCCCGGATCTGCGCTGAGCGGGGTCTCAGACTGCTGACCTTCTCCAGCGACCTGGTCTTCGATGGGAAAACCCGGGAGCCGTACGATGAGGGTAGTGAGCCTTCTCCCTTGAATGTTTATGGCCAGAGCAAGGCAGCAGCCGAACATGCTGTCCTCGATGCCAACCCCGCGGCGCTGGTGATTCGTACCAGCGCCTTCTTTGGACCCTGGGACGAGCACAACTTCGTGACCCGGTGCATCCGTGCCCTCGAGTCCGGGGGAACCTGGACTGCGGCAGATGACGCGGTGGTGTCGCCCACCTACGTGCCGGACCTCGTAGATGCCAGCCTGGACCTGCTGATCGACGGAGAGCCCGGCATCTGTCACCTGGCCAATCAGGGCAGGGTGACCTGGGCCGAGCTGGCCCGCCTGGCCGCAACCAAGGCTGGCCTGGATCCCACTCGAATACTCGGGTGCGCGCAGCAGGAGCTGGGATTGGCGGCGGCACGTCCGGTTTATAGCGCGCTACAGAGCCGTCGAGCGCTGGTCATGCCCTGCTTGGAGCACGCGCTCACCCGCTACCTCCAGGAAAGCGGTTTTGCTCCCCGTCGGCTTTCGGATCGTCCAGTGGATCCGGAGTTGCTGGAGGCCTAGGAGCCAGACCTGGCGCGAAGCTGGGCTTGAGCCTGCCGCAGCTGGTGGGCGTAGTCAGCCGCAAGAACTCGCTCCAGCTTGCCATCGGGTCGTGACACGAGATCCCAAAGACCACTATGGTGCCAGTGCTCGGGATCCTCCCAGTCCGGGCGATCGATGATCGGGTAGATACAGAGACCCTCCACGTCCACGCCCGCCTGTCTGGCCTTGCCCACCTCCTCTGCCACTTCTCGGATCCATCTCCCACGACCCGCCCCAAAGTGACTGGTCTCGCTGACCACGACCGGGCGCCAGTACCGGTAGTAGACCTCGGCCAGTAGTGCGCTGAACGGCAGCCAGCGCGCGTCCCGCGGCGTGTCTTCCCAACGGAGCCGCTGATCGGGGTGCTCCCACTGGTTTGCGTGATAGTAGTTCACGCCGATTACATCGACGTAGCGGGGATGTCCGCCGAGCTGCGGCTCCATGGCTCCCGCAAGCATGTCCCACGCCTCGAACTGCGCCGCCCGCTGGTCTGCCGCGGCTCGGGCCAGGTCGGGCCGCCCTCTCGGGGTCACGACATGGATGAGAGGCTCGGTATGCATGATCCGGGCGGTCCGATCTACCGCCCAGATCGCCTCGATCCCGGCGATGGTGGCCCTGATCAGCTGCTCCTTGATGGCCCGGCCCGCATCTTCGCGGTACGGATGGATGTAGGCTTTCTCGCCGGCCGCCCAGGCCAGAAAGGAGATCTCATTGACGGGGGTGTAGAACTGAACGCCGTCCGTATGGTCGGCGATGAAGCGCGCGACCTGTCCGCAATAGCGCGCGAACCGATCGACGAACCCGGGGACCATGATGTCGAGGTCGTCCGGCCAGCCATAGTGACACAGAGCCCAGATCACTTGAATGCGATGTCTGCGTGCGGCCGCTACCGTTGCCCGGAGTGAAGAGAAATCGAAGCCGCGTTGCGTCTCTACCAGATGCCAACGGGCGCCCTCCCGGGCTGTCTGGATCCCCCAAGCTGCAAGGCGGGCGTAATCCTCATCCACCAGCACGTCGTGCTGAGTGGCCGAGAGCATGTCGATGCGGACCCCAGACCGGTTGATGTGCGAAGCAGACTCGAAGCCGCCGATCCAGAATGAGCGGAACAGGCTGGAGCGATCGCCCCGGCGGGGAGTGGGGACCACCGTGGTGGCGGAGCCCCTGTCTCGGGGTGGCGCGGCACGCTGTTGAGTAGCGAGATGACCGGGATCGAAGATGAAGGCCATAGAAAGTCAGTTAGGCGGAAACGCGTTCCTCCAGGCCGAGATTGCCGATGGCATTCTCGGAGTCACTGATGTAGCTGCGAAACTGCTCGACCAGCGGAGTGGCTCGCCAACGCCGCTCCGTTCCATCCGTGGTGTAGAGCCCCAGGTCCAGGCGGTACTCCTCCAGCGGACCTCGGCCAAAGCGGTACTTCCAATCAATCATGGTGAACAGGGGAAACCAGGTGTACCCGAGGACTGGGATGCCCCGGTGCCGCAGCCCACGGATCGCAGCCACAGAGGCCTCGAGCCATCGTGCGCGTACCGCTTCGTTGCCTTTGGCGCTTGTCTCAGTGACCATGATGGGGAGCTGGTAGCGCCGGTAATAGTCCTCGATCAGGCTGCTGAATCCCGCTCCATCCTGCTCCACAGGCTGATATGCCAAGCGACCGCGCCGGTCGATGTACAGCTGGGTGGTGGACCATTGAGGGTAGAAGTTGAGGCCCATCAGGCTGAACGGCACCGGCCGCGCGGCGATTGCGGCGAGCCGGTCGGGGGAGGCTCCGTTGCGGACCAGCCAGGGGAAGAGCTGGTGGTCCGGAGTCACCCGGCCGGTCAGGAGATCGTACGCCAGGTAGGTCCGGGATTGTTCCTCCCGCGCTACGGCGTGAAGGTCTTCTCGGGCGGTGCGGCTGAGCCCGGTTGCCTCCACGTGTACCAGGAGCGCATCGGAGTTGACGGACAGCAACGCCGCACTGGTCTCGATAATCCCCTCGACGATCTGCAGCATGATTTGCACGTAGCCGGTTTCGCTCCGGAGGTAGGGGGGCCACAATCCCCGCTGCCCGCAAAAGAGCGCCGTCACGATTGGCTCGTTCAGGGGGGTATACCATCGGACCAGTCCCGCGTAGCGCCGGGCAAACGCCGCCGCGTAGGCAGCTACCGCCTGCGGATACTCGGTGCTGGCGAATTCGCGCCGAAGCCAGAAGGGACAACCGTAATGCATCAGGTCGACGATTGGAGTAATGCCGAGATCGTGGACCATGTAGGGGATGACCTGATCGGTCCAGCGCCAGTCGAACTCACCGGGCTGAAACGGCTCCAGCCGGTACCAGGGCACTCCCCAACGCACCATTTTGAGCCCCAGATCACGCACCAGCGCCAAGTCCTCCCGCCAGTGCTCGTAATGCCCCATGAGCTGGTATTCGTCGAGGGCCCGGTGTCCCGGACGGGTTTGAGGCACAAAGGTGTCCTCGATCCCGGTGGCCCATAGAAAGTCCTCGGGACGGCGGCGGAGCAGGTCGGTCATGGGGCTCAAAAGTAAGAGGTGAGAGGTGAGAAGTGAGAGGGGTTCATGCTCTCGCTTCTGCCTCCCACCTCCCACCTCTCACCACTCACCTCTTACTCTTACCCTCTCACCTTTACTTCGCCGTCAACGACATCGCTGATGACCGGCTGACGAACTGCTGCTGCCGCCGGAGCTCAGCGACCTGTTCCGCCGCCTTTTTTCCGGCGATGAAGGCGTGGTCGGAGTTGTAGTACTCCCATTCGGCGTAGCGGCCGGCCAGTACGATGTCCTGGGCGGAGAGCCACTCCCGAATGGTACTGACGTTCTTGGCGCGATCGTGATCATAGACCACGTACGCTATCGGCATGTCCACCTGGTTGGCGGCCCAGATCGGATCTTCCTTGGTGAAGAATCCAACCGCATGGCAATCCTGGATGCACCGCTGAATCAATTCGTCACCCTCGCAGGGCAACGGCTTGGCCTCAGAGTAGGTGATTTCGCAGGTCAGCCCGAATCCACCCGTGGGGTTGCAGTACGGGCTGGCATTTCCCTGGACGAAGATGCGGTGGAATACCGTCTCTTCGGGGTAATAGATCCAGTGTTTTTCGGTCAGGTTTTCGCGTCCAACTCCCAGGTTTACGCAGCGCACCGAGACATGCCGCAGGCCCGCGGCTGCCTTCCGGACGTCGGCGGGGGCTTCACTGCCCATGACCTGGATCAATCCTGGAAGCGGCATGGTGCTGATCAAAAAGTCGTAGGGTACCACCGTTCCATCGGCCAGCGTCACCGTGTGCCGTGAGGGAGATACGGCAGCAACCCGGGTCTGGAGCCGAACGTCACCCTTCAGGTGGGGGAGAAATCCATTCATCAGAGCCTGAAACCCGCCCCGGAGCGGATATCCGAACCGGGCGTTTGGTCCCATTGGCTTTGGTGATGGTGACAGGGCGCCCTCGATCATTTCCTCCAGGTTCGGCAGCGGCACTCGCCCCCCTAACCAGGAGGTTTCCATCTCGTCCAAGGGTACCGCCCAGAGCTTCTGGTTATAGGGGATGGCAAAGTGCTTGGCGATCCCTCGGCCCCAGACCTTGTAAATGAACTCTTCGAAATTCTTGGGGGATCCCTTGTGGGCACTCAGGCGCCGCTCGGCACCGGTATAGGTCCGCGGCTTTCGTGCTCCGTTGGCCTTCATCAAGGGCTCGAACATGCCCCGGCGCTCGGGTCCGGTATAGTCGCCGTTCGTCCCGTTGTCTGCGGCCGGCTTCTTGGCGGTCAGACTGCCGAACCGTGCCTCAATTGCACCGACAATGCACTCCTTGATAACGTCGGGGGGCAGGCCATAGAGCGCACCCTGGAACGGGTATCGGGTAAAGACCTGCTTGCTGTAGATCCATGCCTCTCGATCCTGCCAGTGAACATTATCGCCCAGCAGCAGCTGGTACATCTCGTGAACATGGGGATCGTTGGAGAACATAATGTGACCGGCCATGTCGAAGGTAAAGCCGCTGTCTTCGATCGACCGGCACCACCCGCCCACACGGTCGGCCTGTTCCACCAGCATGGAGTCCTGCCCCAGATGGTAGGCGGCGCTTAGGCCGGTGGGCCCCGCGCCGATGATGACGACCGGAGTAGCTGATGCCGAGGTAGCCAGATTTTGAGGTGGCATGGGCACGCCTGATCCTTTCAATTGCTTAGGCCGGCACGGCAGCTTTTTTCGCCACCGCGCCCGCCAGTAATTTCTCCATCGCAGACACTGTCACGTCCCACGAGGTACCCGCCAGAACCCGGCGCATCCTTGCCGCACGGGCTTCTCGCTCGGCAGGCCTGGCCGCCAGTGCGGCCTCGCATGCAGCCACGAACTCAGCGGGGGTGTCGCCCAGGTAGACAATGTCACCATAGGGCTCCGCGACATCGGTGATTGGAGTACTCACGATGGGCAACTCCGCGGCCATGTACTCCAGGGTTTTCGTGGGGCTGATGAATCGAGTTGCGTCATTCCGGGCGAATGGGAGCAAACAGATGTCCCAGCCGGTGAGATACCGAGGCAGATCCTCGTACGAGCGCTGTCCGTAATAGTGGATGTTGTCTCTGCGAGGAAGTGTTCCGGGATCGATCTTGACGACGGGGCCGACCAGCACGATCTGCCACTCCGGGTGGGCTTCGGCAATGAAGTCGACCAGCGGCAGGTCGAGCCGCTCGTCGATCACTCCATAAAAGCCTAGACGAGGGTGGGCTAGTTCGGCCTGATCCTCCGCTTCCTGAACGGCGCCACCCTTCACCCGAAAATGCGCGGCATCCACACTGCTCGAGAAGCAATGCACGTTGGAGTGGCGGGCCTGCTTGGCCCGAAAGAGGCTGGGTCCACCGGTAAACATCACGTCGGCGCACTCGATCAGCGCTGCTTCACGGCTCAGCAACTCAGGGGGAGCCCCCAGAAACATGGAGAGCTCGTCCATGCAGTCATATACCACGACCGCCGGCGCCATTGACTGCGCCAGCGGCAGTGCCATTGGGGTGTAGAGCCAGGCCACGACAGTGGTGGATTCCAACTCACGAACCAGCTCGGCCATGAGCGGCTCCAGCGACTGCAACTGGTCGGCGTGAAAGCCTGGTGTCTTTATAGGGGTGCGGGGCCGGAGCACCACCACGTTAGCCTGGGGCGTGGTGCGCTCCCAGCGGGGTGGACCACTGGCATCGAACTCCGGCTCTTCGATGAAAAAAACCGGCCGCTTGGCGGCCAGACGGGAAAACAGGTGCTGGGGGCGCTGATAGACAAAATTCCAGCGGAGGTGCGAAAAAGCGACAATCGAGTACTGAAGCTGCATGAAGTGCTCGTATGTTGGCGAATGAGCTCCGGCCCAGGGACGAATCGCTCGTCTGGTTCCTATCGACAAACCTTCCTTTCCCAGAGCATTGCTGCTGCTCCGGCAAGCTCGAGTGCTCTCGATAGCTGGGAATCTGCCGGCGCCTAAGTTGTTTCAGCGGGGCCAAATGTCGCAATTTTGGCCGGGGATGTCCGGGACCGGTGCCCCTAAATTCCTGTGAGTCTCGTCACAGAAGGCTCGCGTCAATTCCCCACTTTGTCAAACGCGGGGAAGAACGCGAGATTCCGATGGCATCATGATCTCGCGAATGGGAGAATTTCATGTCCGGCACAAAGACGTTCGTTGGTGGCCTGACCATCGGCGCTGGCCTCGCCTACCTGCTCGATCCAGAGCGAGGTCATGTCCGGCGCGAGCAGCTAGGCCGGCGATTGGGCCCCTGGCTGGGAGAAGCCCGCAAGGCCTTCATCACTGGTGCGGAAACACGCGAAGCTGAAGTGCTGCACTACGGCTCCCGAGTTGGCGACCTCCAGGGCCTTGCCGGGGCCACACTCACACCGGACAGGCTTGGCCGCTCGCCCACTGAATCCATCGCGAGCGCACTGCGGACAGCCGGAGCGATCTTGGCGCTGTATGGAATGCTTCGGCGAGGTGCCTGGGGCGGTCTGCTGCGCACCATCGGCACCGGCATGGTTGTCAGCAGTGCCGGACCGACCAGCCTGCTCGGCTCCGCTCTCCCCGGGGTCGACCGGCGGAGGGCGGTCGACATTCAAAAAACCTTGCAGATCGATGCCCCACTGGAGCAGGTCTACGCGTTCTGGAGTAACTACGAGAACTTCCCCCTGTTCATGTCGCACGTACGGGAAGTGGAAGACCTGGGAAACGGCCGTTCCCACTGGAGTGTCAGCGGGCCGGGAGGAGTTCCCATCGAGTGGAATGCCACCCTGACCCAGCAAACGCCGAATGAAGTCATTGCCTGGCGGAGTGAAGCTGGCTCTATGCTGGAAAACGCCGGAATCATCCGGTTCACCGCCGATGGCGGTGGTACCCGGGTCGATCTTCGCTTCTGCTATCTCCCACCCGCGGGTGGTGCCGGCCAGGCTGTTGCCGAGCTGCTCGGCTCCGATCCCCGGGCCAAACTGAACGAGGACCTTGGGCGCATGAAGGCGCTGCTCGAGGGGACCACAAGGAGTCAACCCCATGGCAAAGAATCTCGGTCGTAAATTCGCGACCATGAGTGATGATGAGCGGCGACGTTTTGCCCTCGAGGAAGAAGCAGGGACCAACGATCAGCCGGCAGAGCTCTCGTTTGACGAGCCCCGGAACGAGGACAACATGGGCCCTCAGTTCTCCAGCATTGGCGAAGAAGTGGCCGACCCGGAACACCGGGATGGCATGAGCGCGCTACTGGACGACGAGCAGCACGAAGAGGCAGTGCGGGAGGCCTCGACCCGGCAGGACGATCGAACCACCGAATCCGAGTAGCTCACCAGCAAGCGCAACTGCGGATATGCTGAGACGACGATCCGATAAGCTGCAGCTTGCGGCGGCTGCTGCAGCCGGGGCTGTATGGGCGACGCGAATGCTGCGCTCGGGTGGCGGATACCGACTGCGGGATAAAGCGGTCCTCATCACCGGTGGCTCCCGAGGACTGGGACTCGCCCTGGCGAGGGAGTTGGCGGTGCGGGGCGCCCGGTTGGCCATTTGCGGGCGAGACCCCGAATCGCTGGAGCGTGCCCGGGCATCGCTGGCGCGTGCCGGTGCCGATATCCTGGCGGTGTCATGCGACGTCACCGACCGGAAATCGGTGCAGGAACTGGTGGAAGACGTCCGGCGCGGGCTTGGGCCAATCGACGTCCTGATCAACAACGCCGGGGTGATCGAGGTCGGACCCGCCGAGACCATGTCGCTGGCCGACTACGAAGAAGCCATGGCAACGAACTTCTGGGGCATGCTGTATCCCACCCTGGCGGTGCTTCCCGAAATGCGGCAGCGGCGCACTGGCCGCATCGTGAACATCACCTCGATTGGCGGGAAGCTCGGCATTCCTCACCTTCTGCCCTACAGCGCCAGCAAGTTTGCGGCAGTGGGGTTCTCCCAGGGCCTGCGGGCCGAAGTGGCCGAGCATGGAATCAAAGTCGTGACGGTCGTCCCCGGGCTCATGCGCACCGGAAGCCCCCGCAACGCCATCTTCCGCGGGCAGCACCGGGCGGAATATGCCTGGTTCAGTATCAGCGATTCTCTTCCGGGACTCTCGATCAGCGTGGAGCGCGCGGCTCGGCGCATCGTGGAGGGCTTCCGGCGGGGCGATGCCGAGGTCCTGTTCCCGGCGATCACCCGAGTGGCGGCCATAGCGAACGCGGTGGCGCCCGGAGCAACCGCTAACCTGATCGAGCTGGTAGACCGGCTGTTACCCGGGGCGGGTGGCTTTGACCGGGCTCGACACACCGGAGCGGAGAGCCAGTCCTGGCTCTCGCCTTCCTGGCTCACGCGGCTCGGCGACCGGGCAGCCCGCAAGTACAACCAACTGGTCCCGGATCCGCACAACACCAATTGATTCTTACGTATTTTTGC
>Ga0307416_100002668_pt1 | contig 10330 bp, 9 predicted proteins | sample DK1Cmetagenome_2_FD_203821 | JGI IMG/M metagenome (GOLD analysis project Ga0307416, IMG submission 203821) | Maize rhizosphere microbial communities from greenhouse at UC Davis, California, United States - DK15-C-3 | ecosystem: Host-associated > Plants > Roots > Rhizosphere > Soil | place: USA...
ACGCTCAGGAGCCCGAGCCGCAGCTTCTTGATGCGCAGCAGCGCCGTGTTCGTCGAGCGGATGTGCACGTTGAAGTTCGAGTCGACGGTCACCGAGCCCTGCACGGGCTGCACCTGCTCGAGCTTCGTGGTCACCTGGGTCGGAACCCCGAGCACCTTGATCGTCGAGGTGAACTCGGGGACGAAGACGTTGCCGATCAAGGTCTGCTGGGTGATGTTGGCCCACCCGTTGAACGTCGAGCCGGGCGGCAGGGCGATCGACTGGTTCAGCTTCTTCACGGTGAGCGACCCGCCCACCTTGTAGTTGCTGAACGGCAGCACGACGTCGGCGGCCGACGCGGCCGGCACGGATACGACGGCTGCGGCCAAAAGCGCCACCGCCGTGCCTAGCACGGCTCTCCGCACACGGGACATGGGCTCTCCTCCCTGGGTTGCAGTCGCGGCGGGACGCTACGCCGCCTGAGAACGTCTGTCAACCAGCTGTTCTCAGCCGCCCGGGTTGGGGGTAAGGTATGGCGCGAATGGCAACCCAACCAGGGTCGCTGCGCCAGGTGCGCGAGCGCGAGCTGGTCCTCGCAACGCGCGCCCTGTTCGACGAGCGGGGCATGCAGTACGCCCCCATCGAGGAGATCGCGAAGGCGGTCGGGATCGCGCGCGGGCTCGTGTACCGGCAGTTCTCCTCCAAGGAGGAGCTGTTCGTCCTCACGGTCACCGACTACCTCGACGAGCTGGGCGACCTGCTCGCCGAGGTGACCGCGGCCGAGCCGCAACCGCTGGAGCGGCTGGGTGCGGCGATGCGCGCGTATACCGGCTTCTGCCGCCGCTACCCGGCCTTCCTCGACTGCGCTCTGTCGCTCATGCGCCGCCCGGCCATGGAGCTGCGCGAGTTGGTCTCGGAGTCCGTCTGGCTGCGCCTCGGTCAGGGCATGAGCCGGTGCGTGAACCACCTGACCGAAACGCTGCGCGAGGGCAACGCCGCCGGCGTGTTCGAGGTGGGCGATCCCGACTACCTGGCCAACGTGATCTGGACCCAGGTGCTGGGAACGATGCACCTGGCGCGGGCCGGGGTGGGCGTGCGTGAGGCCTCCCCCGGCATGCCCGACCTGTTCTCGGTCGCGCCCGCGCGGGTGGAGAAGACGTGCGTGGACACCGCCCTGGCGCTGGTGCGGCGTTGAGCGCGAACGTCGAGCTCGTGCGCGCCATCTACGAGGCGTGGAACACGGGTGCCTCGAGCGCCCACCTGATCGCGCCCGATCTCGAGTACGTCAACCCCCCGTACGCGGTGGAGGCGGGGACTGTCCAGGACCGCGCGGCGCTCGGCCGGGTGCTCGACGTCTACCCGGACTTCTCCATCGAGCTGGAGCAGGTGATCGACGCCGGCGACGACGTCGTGGTGATCGGAATCGCGCGCGGCACCGGCGCCAGCGGCGTCGAGGTGCAGTGGCGCCAGGGCTACGTATGGACGGTCCGCGACGGCAAGGCGGTCCGCTTCCAGTGGTTCAACGACCCGGCCGAGGCGCTCGAGGCCGCCGGATTGTGAGGTCGGCTGCCCCGAAACGACGGCGGCGTCCCGGAGGGCGCCCCCTCGGGTTCACGTCAGTCTTCGCCGCCAGCCGCCCAGCGCCAGATCCCTTCGCATGAATGTCACTCCCCCGCGGCAGAGCGCCGGTAGGTGGCATCGCCGGCGCGATCGGCGGCCTGAGGGCATCCATTGAAGTCGCGTTACGCACGCTGGGCAGAGCCCTTTCGACGTGGTAGGAAGCGCGGTGTGCCGGGCCCCCCGGAGGTATCGCCGAACGGGACGCAGCAGCGCACCGCCGGGCCGGCGGACGCTTGGTCGGCGTTCGTCGAGCGGTGGCTCGCCCTCGCCCTAGGCGTGCTGGCGACCGTTCCGGTGCTTGTCTCGCTGCTGCGTGCGCTCGCTGATAACTGGACGCCGGTCTACGACGACGCGATCATCGCCACCAACGCGTTCGACATGCTGACGTCTGAGACGCGGGCGGTTGGCGTCTACTCGGACGCGTCGGTGCCCGACGTGGGCCCGATCTACAATCTCGGGCCGCTGCCGCTGTGGCTGCTCGCGCTTCCGGCCCGCGTGCCGGGCGACTGGGCGCTGCCGGTCATGGCAGCTCTGATCAACGCCGCGTGCGTCGTCGGGGTGGTGCTGCTTGCCCGCCGCCGCGGCGGTGATCCGCTCATGGTCGCCACGGCCGTCGCACTCGCGCTGTTGCTTCGTTCCGTGCCGGCTGAGGCGCTCCACTCCATACTCAACCCATCGCTGGCGCTGCTGCCCCTGACGCTGCTTCTGTTCCTGAGTTGGTCGGTGGCCTGCGGCGATTTCCGCCTGCTGCCTCTAACGGCGCTCGTGGCCAGCTTCGTGATCCAGGCGCACGTCTCAGTGGCGATCCCGGCGGTGCCGGCGGTACTGGTAGCGCTGGCCGGCCTCGCGATCTTCCCACGGCGGCGTACGGGCTCGGGCAGGCGGAACCCCGCACTGCGGCGCTCCGCGCTCGCAGCGCTGGCGGTGATCACGGTGTGCTGGGTCGTGCCGGTGGCCGACGAGCTGGTCGATCGCCCCGGGAACGTCAGGAAGGCCATCTGGACCTCCCGTGTCGAACAGCCCACCGTCGGGCTCGACGCGGGCTGGAACTCGCTGGTCAGAGCCACGGGCGCTTGGCCATGGTGGCTTCGAGACAACCAGCAGGAGACGATCCGGGTGTTCGAGGTCCACGGCAGGCCGGGCGTCGTGGCCACCGTCAGCAGCATGATCTTGCTGGTGGGGCTGGTTCTGGTGGCGCTGCTCGCGCGACGCCGCCGAAGGGACATTGCAGCGGCCGCGGTTCTCGCGCTCCTCCTTAATCTGGCGATCGTGATCGGCGTCAGCCTGACGCCCGAGCGGCTCGCCGCCTTCGCTAACAAGTCGACACTGTGGGCCAACCCTGTCGGCATGTTCAGCTGGCTCGTCGTCGGCTGGTCGTCTGCCACGCTCGCCGCCGAACGCTGGCGGCCGGCGCACCGGACGCTCGGCCGGCTCCCGGTGTTCCGCACCAGAGCCGCAGCGGTCGCGGCATTCGCCGTCGTGGCGCTCGTCGCGGCTCTGTCCTCGGCGAGCCAGGAGGGCGATTTCCTGCGCGCCGTCTACGGCCCCGTACGCACGATCGGCGATCGCCTCGACGATCGCCTGCAGCGAGACGCTACGGTCGAGGTCGTGAGCGCCGAGCGGACGTCGCTGTTCAGGGGAGATGCTGTGCTGACTCGCGCGCTCCTCTACCAGCTGCGGCGCTACGGCGTGCACCCGGTCACGGGGAACAACAAGTACGCGGACCAGCTCGGGGGCTACTACGACCTCAAGAAACACGCCGCCGACCGGCTGCTCGTGATCGACGACCATTCGCAGCCCACGTCGCCGTATGCGCGCGTGCTCGCACGCGTCCCCGCCAGCGCCACGCAGTCCGAGCCGGACGCCGGTCCAGCGCCCTTCCCGGCCCGCCCTATCACCGTCTCGGTGGTGCGACGCGCAGCCCTCGCCTGCCCTAGTCCGACGCCTCCGTCGCCGCCGCCGGCTAGGCGCTTTCGCTCCTTGCATACGGTGCGCCGCTGGGTAATCGGCTTCGTGGACCACTCGACGGTGTTCGGACGACGCGCGCTCTTCTGCGGCTGGGCAGGCAGCACGGCCTCGCACCAGGCCGCGGACCTCGTCGCGCTTGCGGTTGGCCAGCGGCTAGTCGCCGCCGTGAAGCCGGGACGGCCTAGACCCGACGTCTTGAAGACGAATCCTGGCATCCGCGAGGAGAACGTCGGCTTCAGCCTCAGCGTGCCACGGCGGCTCATAACCCGGGACTACGGGGCGGACGACGTCCAGCTCATCGGCATCGCCGCCGGCCGTGCGACGCCACTCCGGTTCCTCTGCACGCAGAAGCCGCAGCGCTGGGGCTGCTGAGCCGCCGCCTAAGCGGGGAGGCGCACGCCAGCTCGGAGAAATCCCCCGGCGCCGCCCGGCCGCGGCGCAGGCCGCGACTCTCGGCTAGGCGCTCGAGCTCCTGCTCTTGGCGCGAGACCTCAAGCGGGCGAGACACGACAGGGCGTTCCCCGCGGCACGCTCACCTGTCTACTGAGCACAGCTGCCAGTCGGTGTAACGCGCCGGTTCCTAGTCGCGAGCGAGGAGAAGGAGCAGCGCATGAGGATTGCCCGAGGACGGCCAGCCGGCTCGAACTTCTCTGAGGCGCGACCCGTTGGCCGCATGTGGTCAGGTCGCCATGACTGCCAGCGTCACGGCGAACGAGGTCACCGCCAGTGCTGCCACCGCGCCGACACTCCACTTGCCGCGCAGCGTAGCCGCGAGGGCGAGCAGCATGAGCGGGGCCAAGGACATGCCGTACCGCCCGGACAGGCCGCCTCCTGCGTCCGTGCCGAAGCCCAACATGAATCCCAACCCAAGGACGACGCCACCGATGTAGAGGGCCGGCACGGCGATCAGTCCGATCACGTGTTGCCACCCCCGCGGCGACACGAAGAGCCCGGCGAGGCCGCCGGCGATGAGCAGGAAAGCGAGCGTCGCGTGCAGCGGCCGCTGAACGTTCTGATCGAGCGTCGTCGCCGAGACGAGTCCCACGGCCACCTCCTCGTTGAGTGGTTGCAGGAACGACGTCGCGACACGGAGGACGGGCCCAAGGCTCTGCGTGCCGCCGCGCAGACCCTCGAGCGCTGGCTCCTCGCTGAGGCTGACGATGGCGATCGTTCTGTGGATGATCACCCACGCGACGGCGGTCGCTACGCCTCCGAGGAGCAAACGTCCGCCGTCGCGCATCCAACGACGCAGGGTCACACCGAAGGACTCAGCGTCTGCGCGTGCGGCGATCGCTGCGACCCCGAACGCCGCCGAGACGCTGACCACGACGAACATGTTGGTCACCTTGCACGCCGCCGCGAATCCGCCAGCCGCCAGGAGCAATATGGGCGCTCCCCGCTCTCGCCGGTAGGCGAGGGCCGCCGCCAACGCGACCACCCCGCCGGCGGTCACCGCAGTCACATCGGTGGAGACCGTCGCGTAGAAGTAGATCACCGACGGTGCTGCCACAAGCAGCAGCAAGACCGCGCCCAGCCTGAGGGGATCGATTTCCACCAGGCGTCCCGCAGCCCACGCCAGCAGCAGCCCGGCCACAAGCCAGACGATGCCGACGGCACGAGTCGCGTCGAGGCGGTCGTCAATGCCTAGGACATGCTGCGCGACCCACCTAAGCGGCACTGTGATCGTGTGGTAGGTCGGCGCGTGCAGGGCCTCGTACTGATACCCACGGCCGGGGAACTGGTCCGGACGCAGCACCCGCGCCGTGCACGGCGGCGTCTCCGCGACGACGAAAGCGTTTCCCTTGCACGCGATTTCGCGCAGCGTGCTCTGCATCAGTCGCTCGCCCTGTCGTGGGATCTCGCCCTCCGCAACGCGGTTGACGTAGTCGTAGTGGGCGGACTCGTCGACCGGGGAGAACTTCGGATGGGCGTCGATCTGCAGCGCGACCAGAACGCTGGGCGCGAGCACGCAGACGAACAACGCAGTCAAGGCAGCCGCTGCAGTCGGCACCAACTGCCGCCACCACAGTGTGACCTCGGGACGCTGCCCGCCGATGGGCGGCACGCTACAGAACCCACCACTCGATCGAGGTCTCATCGAAGCGCGCGTGCGACCCAATCGGTAATGACGAGCCAAGCGCCCAGGTGCGCAACGCCCCCACGGACGTCGGATGGCGAATTTCTGCCTCCTGTCGCCACGAAGCTGAGGCAGTCGCCCCTTGGTTCTTGAAGACACCGTAGGTACGCCAGCCGCCGTGTTTGCACTGGCCTATCAAACGGGAAGCGGCGGGCATCGATGACGACTATGTCTCATTCGTGACCTGTTCCGGTGCGAACTGGCCGAAAGGCACCCTGACGTCACAGTCGGAGGGCAGGGTGTCACTCCCGGCACAGACGATCCATGATCGCTCGTCAGGAAAGACCCTTGGAAGTTCGCCGAAGCCCGAGAACGTCGTATCGATACCGATGATGGCGTAGGTCCCGTCGACGTCGAGGCAGCTAACAGTGCCTTCGAAATGGAAACCGAACTGGGTCCATTGGCCGTCCCGCGTGGAGACCCCCAAGAGGGTCGCTGGTAGCGGAGAACTCGAACTCGGAATACACGCTGGCGGTCGAACCAATACCCCTCGCAACGTCCTGGGTCGACACTTGTGCGCCGGACGATGGGCCCATCACCAGCGCTCCCGTGGTAGCCAAAAAGATGGCGATTGGCAGCCTGCTGCGCATGGCGCTCCTTTCGGCCGAGTCCAGTGCCCTATGTCCTCCGTGGCCTACTCCCGCAGGCAGAGCGAGTCAAGGCATCCAGGCGAGGGGGAGGGGTCCCCGCACGCGAGGCTCACAAAGGAGACAGCCCCGAGGCAACGCGCGCACAACTTTCAGGCGGGGGAGGGAACCCCAGGTGATGTTGCTCCGCCAAGGACGGCCCCGGTGAGTCGGCGCAAAGAAAACCGGATCTCGCGGGATACTGGGCCGGCGATGTCGCAGGAGAACGTGGAGCTCGTGCAACGCGCCGTCGCCGCGTGGAACGGCCGGGACATCGACGCCATGCTGGCGCTGACCGATCCTGAGGTTGAGTACGTCAACTCGCCTACAGCCGTCGAGCCAGGAACGAGGTCCGGTCACGAGAGCCTCAAGGACGTGCTTCGGACCCAGTGGGAGATCCTGTCCGACGGACATTGGGAGGTCGACCGGCTTCACGAGCGCGGTGGCGAGATCGTCGGTCTCGGGCGTATCTCGCGGCGGATGCCCGGGAGCGAGGCACGGATCGAAGATCGCATCCTCGTGACGGTGCGGTTCGACAAGGGAAAGGTCACGCGCATGGAGGTCCTAGGGTTCGGCCAAGCCGAGGTACAGTCGGCCCTCGAAGCCGTGGGGCTGTCGAAGTAGTCCTCTTCCCGCCCGGCCCGTCGGTTACGTCGTCTAACAGTTGAATAACCGCCGACCGTCGGAGCATGTGGGCATCCGCGACTCTGGGCGTAGACCGTCTGTATTCTCCGGAGCGATGAGCCACCCCGGCCCGTACTAGGCCAGCCAGGCGTCATCCAAGCGGATCTCGCCCCCGCCGAGCTGACGGAGCCGTTCCCATTCATGCAGTAGGCCGGAACGTTGTCGACCTTCATCTGGCAGATGTAGAGGTGGAAGAACTCTTCCACCAGGGCTACGTATGGACGGTCCGCGACGGCAAGGCGGTCCGGTTCCAGTGGTTCAACGACCCGGCCGAGGCGCTCGAGGCAGCTGGACTGAGCGACGCCTAGCTGGTGCTGCCCGGCTCGGTCAGCGTGAGGGGGTGGCCCCACCACACGACCCGCTGCTGGTCGCCCTCGTTCGTCATCCTCAGCATGGCCACCGCCACGCCGAAGGCGTCGCCCGCCTCGAGCGGCTCGTCGCCGACCTGTCTCAGCGGCAGCCGCCAGCGGGGCTGGCCGTCGTCGCCCTCGAAGAACTCGACGTGATTGCCGTGTGCCGTCTCGTGATGATCTTTGCCGGTCGTCATCTCGGTGGCGGCCGCGTCGTGCTCGCCGCGCTGGAAGATCCACGCGCAGAGCTCGATCATGTGCTCCTCCGAGCCGTCCAAGGGGCCCACAGCATCGATGACGGGCTTGCCCTCCTCCACGGGCGCCTTCTTGAGTTCCAACACATCGTCGAACCTCAGCATGGACCGACCTCCAATCGAGAAGTCTGGACGGCGCCCGGCCCGCGTAGGGCGACCCTATCCGGTCTCGACCCGTCGCGAAGGCTCAGCGAGCTACTCCGACAGCCCCGCGGCCTCGAGGGCGTCACCTGGATCGTGGAACCACTGGAACCGGACCGCCTTCCCGTCGCGAATGGTCCACACCGCGCCGTGCTGGCGCTCTACCTCAACCCCGCTTGTACTCCCGTACCCCCGCATTGTCGCTATCACGACGACGCGGTCTTCGGCATCGATGCATCGCTCGACCTCCATGCGGAGATCTCTGATCGTGTCGTCGAGCCCCTCAATGACGGAGGTGAAGGCCTCCAGACCCGTTCGCGTTCCCGGTTCAAGGGCATCACTCGGGTTGACCCACTCGATGTCGGGATGCAGCAAGTTCGACTCCGCCGGCGAGGATCCGGGCGTCCACCTCGAGTAGATGTGGCGGACGACCTCCACGTTCTCCTGCGACATAGCCCGCCCTAGATGTAGTACATCGGCGCGCCGCCCGCCTGCGCCTCGCGCTCGGCCACCTCGGCGATCGTCGTTCCGCCGAGCACGCCTCGGACGGCCTCCACCGCCTCGGTCCATACGGGCCCGTTGGCTGGGGCGTCCGCGCCCAGCTCGCCCTCCAGCAGCTCCACCACCTCCAGCACCGTGATCTCCGTCGGTGGCCGGTTGAAGCTGTAGCCGCCCTTCACCCCGCGCTGCGACTGCAGGATGCCGGCGCGGCGGAGCGTCGCGAACAGCCCCTCCAGGAACTGCACCGGTATCTCGCGCGCCCGGGCGATCTCCCCGATCGGCACCGGGGTGGATTGCCTGCGGCGGGCCAGCTCCGCGAGCGCACGTACCGCGTAGGGCGACTTGGTGGTGATCACCAGCACCGGGCGTCACTCTACGGTATGCCGATGGAACGGCCGACGCGCCCCGAACCCCCGGTCGTGAGGTTCCGCCGCCTCCCGATCGAGTCGGCTCAGCCGATCCTGCTGTTCGCGATCGCGCGGCTGACGATCGCCGTTACGGCGCTGCTGGCGCTCGCCGTCCTCGGCTTCCCGTTCGGGGGCAAGGGCGCGGCCGTATTGGGCGGACTCGGGGTGCCCTGGGCGGCCTGGTGCCTGCTGCTCGCCCGCCGCGAGCCCGAGCGCCTGCTCAGCCCGCTGGTGGCGGCGGCCGACCTGCTCGTCCTGCTCGTCTTCGAGCTGGTCGCCCCCGAGAGCTACGGCGCCGTGCGGGCAACCGCGCTGTTCCTGATCGCGGCGCACGCCCACTTCCAGGGCGAGCGGCGCGGCGTGATGGTGGCGCTGCTGGGCTCGGCCGCGCTGGTCATCGCCTCCGCGGTGCGCGGCGACTCGCCCGTGCCCGGCGACCTGCAGGCCTTCTACGAGACCGTCTTCGTGCTGTCCTGCCTGGCCACCGGCCTCGTGGTCGGCAGCCTGCGCACCGCCGAGTCTGCCAGCCGCCTGCGGGCGCGCAGCCTGTCGCGGCGCACCATCCAGGCCGAGGCCGAGGTCCGCCGGCGTGTGGCCGAGGCGATCCACGACGGCCCCGTCCAGGAGCTGATCGGGCTCGACATGATGTTGACCTCGGCGCACAAGGCCGCTGCCGAGGGTCGCGCCGACGACGCCACGCGCCTCCTCGACGAGGCTCGCGAGCTGACCGAGCGCAACATCGGGGTCCTGCGCGACGGCCTGGTGGACCTCGGCCCGTACGCCTTCGAGGAGCTGTCGTTCGAGACCGCGATCGAGAACTGCCTGCTGGTCTGGAACCGCCGCTACGGCATCGAGGTGCTGGCGACGATCGACCGGATCGACCTGCCCGCCGACACCGCCGGAGTCCTGTTCGGCATCGCCCAGGAGGCCGTGGTCAACGCGGGCCGCCATGCCGGTGCCGACGCGGTGTCGATCTCGCTGCGCCACGTCGACTCGACCCTCGAGCTCCGTGTGACCGACAACGGCAACGGCTTCGGCAACGACGACCCGCTGGGCGCGGCGGAGCCGGGCCACCTGGGGCTGGCGATGATGCGCGAGCGCGCCGAGCTGCTCGACGGGACGCTCCACATCGAGACGACCGAGCTCGGCACGCGAGTGCTCGTGCTCGTCCCGCTGCCGACCCGCCTGCTCTAGGCCGGCGCCGTCGCAACGAAGCTGACGCAGTCCCCCTGGTTCTTGAAGACACCGAAGCTGTGCCAGCCGCCGTGCTTGCACTGGTCCTTCGAGGTCGGGAAGGGCAGCGCGTCGGTCACGACTATGTCTCCCGTTGCGTTGGTGAAGTCCGGGAAGAAGAACGAGTCCACGGGGAACGCGCCCGGGAAGGTCGAGCAGGTGCTCGGGCCTGGCAGCGGAGGGCCGAAGGCCTCGCCGGCCAGGTAGGCAAACTCGACGCTGTCCAGGCCAGACCCCGGCCCACCGGCATCCACCACGCGAATCAGTCCCGTGATCGGCGCGTCGAAGCCCAAGCCGCCTTGATGCCGCATTCCGGTCACGCCGATGATCGCGACACGTCCGCTCGCTGACAAGCATGTCGCCTCGGCGGTCACGGTGGCGCTGCCCCCGGGCGTCAAGCCGACGCTGCCAAAGAGGACGGTGCCGGTCG
>Ga0307416_100002669_pt1 | contig 10327 bp, 8 predicted proteins | sample DK1Cmetagenome_2_FD_203821 | JGI IMG/M metagenome (GOLD analysis project Ga0307416, IMG submission 203821) | Maize rhizosphere microbial communities from greenhouse at UC Davis, California, United States - DK15-C-3 | ecosystem: Host-associated > Plants > Roots > Rhizosphere > Soil | place: USA...
GCGTTATTCCGTTCTCTCCGTGACCCCTGCCGCAGGAGATCTGCATGATCGCTGGGCACATTGTCTCTGCGTTAGCTGTAGTGCTTGCGCTCGGGCCCCTGGCGCCGCTCGCTCAGGCTCAAGCAAACGCTTCTCCGGGTGGCGGTGCGAGCCCGGCCCCCGAGGAAGACGGCCAATGGATAATGCCGGGAAAGGATTACGCATCCACCCGGTTCAGCGGGCTCTCTCAGATCAGCCCTCGTAACGCCAGTCGGCTCAGGCCGGTTTGGAGTTTTTCGACTGGCGTGCTCGGGGGCCACGAGGGACAGCCGCTCGTCGTGGACAAGACGATGTACGTGGTCACTCCCTACCCCAACGTGGTGTACGCCTTCGATCTCACGAAGGAGGGTTACCCGCTGCGGTGGAAATATCGGCCCAACGTAAGCGCTGCGGCTATCGGGATCTCATGCTGTGACGTCGTGAATCGCGGAGCCTTCTATGCCGACGGGAAGATCATCTACAACCTGCTAGACGGTCATACTGTCGCACTCGATGCGGCAACCGGGAAAGAGCTCTGGAAGACCCGGATTGCAGACGTAAACGCGGGTGAGACCACCCCGATGGCTCCACTAGTGGTCAAGGATCGGGTAATCGTCGGAACGTCGGGTGGAGAGTACGGAGTGCGTGGCTGGGTAAAGGGCCTGGACCTGAACACCGGGAAGCTGGTGTGGACCGGCTACAGCATCGGACCAGACGATGAAGTACTCGCAAAGCCCGGCACCTTCAAGCCGTTCTACCAGAGAGGCAGCCAGCTGGCTCGCGATAGCTGGCCCAAGGATGGCTGGAAGAACGGCGGTGCGCCGGTCTGGGGATGGTTGTCCTACGATGCCGAGCTCGACCTGATCTACTATGGCACGGGGAATCCGGCGCCCTGGAACAGCGAACAGAGACCGGGTGACAACCGTTGGGCAACAAGCGTCATGGCGAGGAGCCCCAGTGATGGCTCACTCCGCTGGGCCTACCAGTTCACCCCAGCGGATAACTGGGACTTTGATTCCAGCCAGGAGATGATCCTCGCCGAACTGACTGTAGACGGCCGCCGCCGAAAAACTCTGGTGCACTTCGACAAGAACGGCTTCGTCTATACGATGGATCGTGCGACCGGGGAGCTGCTGCGGGCCGAGCCGTATGTGCCGGTAAACTGGGCCAAGCGGGTGGACCTCAAAACCGGCCGCCCACAAGTCGACTCTTCAAAAATGACCGGAGCAAGTCGAGGCACGGTGGAGGATATCTGCCCGACGCTGGAAGGCGGGAAGAATCAGCAGCCTGCCGCGTTCTCGCCGCTGACCAGACTGTTCTACGTTCCAACCAATAATATGTGCATGGATTACACGGCTTCCAATGTGGCTCACATCAAGGGAGCGCCATATATCGGGGCCTCCGTGCCTTACAAGGCCGGGGCCGGCGGGCACCTGGGAGCGTTCATGGCGTTCGATCCGGTGCAGGGCAGAAAGATATGGGAGATCAAGGAGCCGTATCCCGTCTGGGGCGGAGCACTCGCTACTGCTGGGGGGATGGCCTTCTACGGAACACTCGATGGCTGGTTCAAGGCGGTAGACGCGCGCACCGGTACCGTGCTCTACAAGTTCAAGGTGGGCTCTGGTGTGGTCGGCAACCCGATTTCATACCGCGGCCCCGATGGTCAGCAATACATTGCCGTGTATGCCGGATTCGGTGGCGACTGGCTTCTCCTCTCGGGTGACGTTCGATCTGATGACCCTACGGATGTACGTCCGCCGGCCAGTTTCATGCCGGACATAGCCCGCCACACCAGCCAAGGCGGGATCGTATGGATCTTCGGTCTCTGATGAGAAGGCGTGTGCTGCTTTCGATGCTGGCGCTGCATCTTGGCACCGTAACAGGTGTGGCAGCCCAGCGGACGGCTCCGCCAGCTGTGCGTTATGATCAGCACGTTCCAGCCGGCGGGCAGCTACCGCCTGCTGGTACTCTGCGCAACCCGTTCAAGGACAGCAAGCGGGCAGCGGACGAGGGCGGGAAGCTATTCTCCGCGTTCAATTGCGACGGATGCCACGCGGGCGGCGCCGTGGGCGCCGTCGGACCCAGTCTGGCCGATGGGCGTTGGCGCTATGGCGGCAGTGACGGTGAGATCTACCACTCGATCTTCTATGGGCGCCCCCGCGGAATGCCTGCCTGGGGCGGTACGCTGCCGGCTGACGCAATCTGGCGCCTGGTGAGCTATCTCAAGTCGATCGAGCCCTCAAGAGACACGGCGGCCACCACACGCTGGTGACTGAGTGGCCGCAGTTCATCGCTCAGGCCCTGCGGCGAGGTCTCCGCACCGCCGCTACCAAGTTCCGCTCTTCCGGTCTGGGCAGCACTTGTCGGAACTTCGTGAGCGAGTCCGGTAGGTTCTGCGGAGCCACTGCGTTCTTTTGTGCCGGAGCAGGACCGCCGGGCTCGCGCAAACGCAGGGAACTCCGCCACGGGGCTTCCAGGTTTGTGCGGCGGCACAAGCTCCGCTCTTCCGGGCAGATGAAGTGGTAGTAGTTAACGAGCCTGGTTGGTTGGCGGAGCCGGACGCGAGAAGTCGACCTTTACGATCTGACCGTCACCCCCGACCAGCCACCCCGCGCTCCGGCTGGCGAATGCGACGGCCCAGAAGTTCGAAATGTCTGGCAGCAGTGACCAGGTATCGCCTTCGTCGGGTGACCAGGCGGCGCCGCTGGGCCCGGTCGCCACGACGGTGAGCCTCTGGCCGGGCACGTAACTCAGGCCGTACACCGCTCCGGTGAATGGTGTCGGAGTTGTGAGGGTCCAGGTTTCCCCGCCATCGCTCGAGCGAGCCACATTCTGCTGAGGCACGTCACTCGCAACGATGTCTCCGCCCCCCAGGATCCCACGGAATGGGTCGCGGAACGCGATGCTGACCACACCCGAGACGGATGTTCCCTGAAGGATTGGTACCTCGTAGGAACTCCAGCTCTCCCCGCCATCCGTGGTCGCCAGGACTCTGGCTTCGACTCCGCCACCCGTGCCGATCCAGGCGCGGTTCCCACTCTGCGTGGTGATGCACGTGCCGCTCGCCGCGAACCCGGCCTCACCAGCCTGGGGCGCAGGAAGACGGTTGCCGATGTCTCGCCAGTTCTCGCCATCCGATGTTCGGATAACCGGGAACCGGCCGTCGATCCCATCGGCGAAGGTTATGCCGCGGTTCGGAGTCCAAAAATCAAAGCAGTCATAAAAGAATTGGGGATCGGGGCCGGCCTGGAACTGAAGCTCCCATGTGTCTCCGCCATCTTCAGTCTTGTAGATCCGGTTGTTCGCTCCTTCGCCGGCGGAGAGCAGATACGCTACCCTTTCGCTCACGGCATGGACATCCCGGAACTGGAGCGTCTCTGCTCCGGGCATGACGCGCGATTCCCAGGTATTCCCGCCGTTCGTGGTGACTGCAAACGTTCCGCCTGCGGCGCTGGCCCACACGACACGATCATTGACCGGACTGACGGCGAAGAACCGCTGAGTGGTGCCACTCGTCTGCCGCGTGAGCGTCGGCATGAACGAAGCTGGTGTCGACTGCGATGGCGTTCTCTGGCCTGTCGCGCCGACAGTGGACGTGCCGCCGGTCGAGGTCAAATCATCGGAACAGGCCACTGTCAGCGCCGAACCGATTCCGGCCGCGACTGTCCAGAGCGTACGAAGCATGAAGGTTCTCCGAAGTGGAGTTGCAGTGTCCTCAGACCTTACTGCCCGCCGTGGGCACCCGCAAGACGACGGCGACTTAGCGTCGCCTCAGCTCCGGTTGGTGCAACAGATCATGTGATGCTCATCACAACGAGTGCCGTTCCAGGAAACCACATTCCCGGAAACCACAAGCGGGGGCGGCGTGCTGGCTCAGCGGTGGAAATGGACTTTTCTCTTGGCAGCGTGCCTGCTGCCCGGCTGTGGTGAAGGTGAAGGGGCACGTCCTGGAGCTGGGGGAGAAACACGAGGTGATGATCGCGGCGGAGAGGCCGCCGCCGAGGCCGATAGCGCCCTTCACAGAGCCATGGCCGACAGCACGCAGTGGCCATCCTATGGCCGTGACTACAGCAACCAGCGCTTTTCTCCGCTCACACAGATCTCAGCCTCCAACGTAAGTCGGCTCCAACTCGCCTGGCGCTACAAGACCGGCATCCCGCATTCGTTCGAGGCCAGTCCGGTTGTGATCGACGGAACGATGTACGTATCGACTCCGCTGAACCACGTGGTCGCGCTGGATGCGGCCACCGGCGCGAAGAAATGGGAATACGCCCACGAGTTCGACGCGACGGTGCACTGCTGCGGGCCGGTCAACCGGGGAGTGGCCGTGTACGACGGACGGGTTTACATGGGAACCCTCGACGCGAAGCTGGTAGCGCTAGACGCCGCCAGCGGGCGCAAGGTGTGGGAGCAGAAAGTCGCCGACGACACCAAGGGCTACGCGCTGAACGGCCCAGTGGTGGCAGTCGAGGGCAAGGTCCTGGCGGGTGTAAGCGGTGGCGAGTACGGGATTCGCGGGTTCATCGAAGCGCGCGATGCCAGGACGGGAGATCAGGTCTGGCGGTGGTACACCATTCCGAGCCCGGACGAAGGTGGCTGGTGGGGCCAGTGGAGGGAGACGGACCCGTTCGGTGCGCGGCTGAACCGCAACATCGCCCGCGAAAAGGCGGACAGCGCCAAACATGCCGATGCGTGGGAGCGGGGCGGCGGCGGCGTGTGGCAGGCGCCCGCGATAGATCTCGAACGTGGACTAGTCGTCTTCACCACCGGCAACCCGTCGCCGGATCTCGATGGCAGTGTGCGTCCCGGTGATAACCTGTACACCAGCTCCATCGTGGCGCTGGACTACCGGACCGGGAAGCTGCGCTGGCACTTCCACCAGATCCCCCATGACGTGTGGGATCTCGATACGGCCAGCCCTGTCGTGCTCATAGAGACCGTGGATTCAGCAGGCAAGCCGGTGCCGGCCGTAGCGCAGGCGGGGAAGACCGGGTGGGTGGACATGATGCACCGGGAGAATGGCCGGCCGCTGCGACGAAGCCAGGCATTCGTCCCCCAATCGAACATGTTCGCCTTGCCGACGCCGAAGGGCACCCGGATGTTGCCGGGAGCCAACGGGGGATCGGAGTGGTCACCCACAGCCTTCAGCCCGCAGACCGGGTATCTGTACGTACTCGGCATGCACCAGCCGATGTTTTACAAGGTGCGCACCGAGCCATTCCAGCCGCCGGCAATCTGGCTGGGCGGCGCCTTCGTCGGCACCGGAGAGCCACAGTACGGCCTGTTTTCCGCCGTCGACCTGAAAACGGGAAAGATCGCCTGGCAGCAGAAGGTGAAGGATCCGATGATCGGGGGTGCGGTCGCGACAGCAGGAGGTCTGGTGTTCACCGGCACCAAGGACCGGCAGTTCCTGGCATTCGATGCGAAATCAGGAAAACAGCTCTGGCGATACCAGGCGAACGGCGGCGTGAATGGACCGCCCATCACGTACGCCATCGAAGGTCGGCAGTACGTCGCGGTTCCGGCCGGCGGCAACTTCCAGATCAATGCACCGCGCAGTGACGAGCTCCTGGTCTTCGCGCTTCCCGGCGGACCTCGCAGTGCCTCGGCGGGCACGACGGACCAGGGTAGCTCCGGAGGTGGATCATGATCCGCGCTGCCTGGGGGGCACTGGTCCTGGCCGGCCTGTGGTCTGCGCCGGTCGGGTTGAGCGCCCAGGAACGCCTGACGCGTCCCGGAGGCGACGAGAAAGATGGATCCGATCTCAACGAAGACGGCCAGTCAGCGAAGCTCCCCGCTCTCCCGCAGGGAGTGACGCTCGACATGATCCGTCAGGGAGACGATCTCTTCCGAGGTAAGGGCGCGTGCAACACCTGCCACGGTCCCGACGGCGGCGGGATGCCCGCCTCCGGCTCGGGCATTACTGCCGGCCTGAACTTTGTGCCCGCTCAGGTAGCCGCGATCGATTCACTGATCAAGGCAGGAATTCCAGAACCCACCACACGCACGCCCGTAGCCATGCCACCACGAGGCGCGCAGTCCAACCTCACGGACGATGAAACCCGGCGGCTGGCAGCGTATGTCTGGGCGATAAGCCAGGTGAAGGGCGAGCCCTGGCCGGGTGGTCACCGAAGTCACGGGGCACCGCAGTAAGTAGAACAGTTCGTCGAACATGAGCATAGACCTAGTCCTGAGCGAACCAAGAGCTCAGGACGGCGAGGAGGAAGCGCTCTCGAATCTGTCCTCTCACCTCTCACCTCTCACGCCTTCACGTATATATCTCCGCCACGTTCCTTGAACTCGACCGCCTTTTTCTCCATCTCCGCCGCGTACTCCCGCACATCCTGAGTGATCTTCATCGAGCAGAACTTCGGGCCGCACATGGAGCAGAAGTGAGCCACCTTGGCCCCCTCAGCCGGTAGCGTCTCATCATGGTATGCTCTCGCGGTGACCGGATCGAGCGCCAGGTTGAACTGGTCCCGCCAGCGGAAATCGAACCGCGCCTTGCTCAGCGCATCGTCCCATGCTCGGGCGCGCGGATGGCCCTTCGCCAGGTCGGCAGCATGGGCCGCGATCTTGTAGGCGATGACGCCGGCCTTCACGTCGTCTCGATTCGGTAAGCCGAGGTGCTCCTTGGGCGTGACATAGCAGAGCATGGCGGTGCCGTACCATCCGATCATGGCGGCGCCAATGGCGCTGGTGATGTGATCGTACCCGGGCGCAATGTCGGTAGTGAGCGGACCCAGAGTGTAGAACGGCGCCTCGTCACACCACTCGAGCTGCTTCTCCATGTTTTCCTTGATCAGGTGCATGGGGATATGTCCCGGCCCTTCGTTCATCACCTGAACGTCGTACTCCCACGCGATGCGGGTCAGCTCTCCCTGGGTCTTGAGCTCGGCGAACTGGGCTTCGTCGTTCGCGTCGGCGATGCTGCCGGGACGGAGCCCGTCGCCCAGGGAGAACGACACGTCGTAGGCCGCCATGATTTCGCAGATCTCACGAAACCTGGTGTAGAGGAAGCTCTCGCGATGATGCGCCAGGCACCACTTGGCCATGATCGATCCGCCACGTGAGACGATGCCTGTCAGGCGATTGGCGGTAAGTGGGATGTAGCGCAGCAGTACACCCGCATGGACCGTGAAGTAGTCGACGCCCTGCTCGGCCTGCTCGATGAGCGTGCCGCGGTAGACCTCCCATGTCAGGTCCTCGGCCACGCCACCTACCTTCTCGAGTGCCTGGTAGATCGGGACAGTACCGATTGGAACCGGCGAGTTCCGGATGATCCACTCCCGGGTCTCATGAATGTTCTTGCCGGTGGAGAGATCCATGACCGTGTCCGCACCCCACAGCGTCGCCCAGCGCAGCTTCTCGACTTCCTCATCGATCGAAGACGTAAGGGCCGAGTTGCCGATGTTGGCGTTGATCTTCACGTGGAAGTTGCGGCCGATGATCATCGGCTCCAGCTCGGGATGGTTGATGTTCGCCGGGATGATCGCGCGGCCCCGGGCCACCTCGCTGCGGACAAACTCAGCGGACATTCCCTCACGGATGGCGACGAACTCCATTTCCTCGGTGAGGTCTCCGCGACGGGCGTAGTAAAGTTGCGTGATAGGAGTCCGTCCCTTGTAGATCCCGCTGTCACCCTGGCCCCTCGCGAAGCGGGGGGCTGGGGGCCGAAGCCGATGGGGCTGACGAACAGCGGGATTCCGGTCCCCGCCCTCCCCATCGCTTCGCTCAGGGTCGGTCAGGGTGACAGGCCTTTGCGAGATCCAGCGGGACCGGAGCAAGGGCAGCCCCTCGCCCACATCATGCCCCTGCGGCCCACTCGTGTCATACACCCTGAGCGGCGGCTCCCCGCCCGAGAGCGCGACCTCGCGCATCGGCACTCTCACGCCTCTCGGGCCCTCGACGTACACCTTGGTGGAGTTGGGAAACGAGTCCTGCAGGAGGTTCAGCGGGGCTGGAGATGTGGCGGTAGACATAGAAACGCTCCCTGGGAAAAAGGGAGCGTTGACGCGAAGGGTTCGCGTGGCGCCGCGCTCCCTTCGCCGGTATCAGCCGGATCAGGTTCCAAGGGTGTCTTCTCAATCGTGCGTGGCGCTGAGAGTGCTGGGCTATTAGCTATGAGCTCCTAGCTATTCCGTTCGAGGAGCAGCTCACAGCCAATAGCTACCGACTAACAGCTCCCACCACGATGCCCCTGGCGGCATATGAACCTTAAACGACTGCGCCGATCCAGGTCAAATGCAATGAGGTTCACGACATCGCGGGATTCACCATCCTATGAGTTTCTTTTGTGGCAATCAAGACGGATTCCGCCTTCCTGGGAGTCCACCGAAAATTCTCCTGTAGGAACTCAGATCACGCGATGTCGAGAGTTCCGTTCTACCGCGGAGTCCTATGTGCCCTTTGTGGTTCAGTCTTTTTCATAGCCTCGATCTCGGCAATCTCCCGCGGCGCCCGCGACAGCCACTCGACCCCGTCGCGCGTGATCACGTAATCGTCTTCGATCCGGATGCCGATGTTCTGATACCGCTCCACGACTGGCCGCACCTTTGCGATCATCGCGCGGTTCTTCGGTGTGTCGGATAGCATGTCGAGCAGCCGAGTGCTGATGTAGATGCCGGGCTCGATGGTGAAGACGTCGCCCACCTTGAACGTGCCGCTGCCAAACCACGGGCGCGGCGGATCGTGCACTTCCAGGCCGATCCCATGACCTAGCCCGTGCGCCATGTATAGAAACGCCTGGGTGCAGTACACCGGATCCGTCTTGCAGCGCTCGGCCCACGGGGGATCGAACGTGCCATCTACCGATTCGGTGAGCCCGAGCCGCGCCAGACCTCGAGCCTCCACCGCGCGAGTCGAATCCCGCCAGGCCTGCCAGGAGGCGCCCGGCCCCGCCACTCGTTCAGAGGCCGCTTGGGCGTCGCGCACCAGTTGGTAGATGGCACGTTGCTCCCGCGTGAACCGGCCGCTTACCGGGATAGTGCGGGTCACGTCCGCCGCATAGCCGCCGCAGGCCGCACCGATGTCCATGACGACCACTTCACCCGCCTGCATCTGCCGATTGTTGGTCTGGTAGTGATACTGGGTCGAGTTGGGACCCGAGCCGATGATCGACGTGAAGGCGGGTCCATCACATCCGGATCGGCGGAACACACTTTCGACGAGTGCCTCCAGCTGGTACTCCCACATCCCCGGACGCGTCGTGCGCAGCGCCTCCTTGTGGGCGTCGACAGTAACGCTGATCGCCTGGCGCAGCAGTCCCAGCTCGGCCGGACTCTTTCTCTGCCGAAGGCTGTCCAAAGTCGGATGCAGGTTTCGAACAGTCAGTCCCGGGCGCCGCGCCGTCAGGTCAGCGATGAGCCGGGCGCCCCGCGTCAGCGTGTCCTGAGTAGCCGCGTCGGCTGTGGCAAAGTCACGCAGTTCGTGGACGGGCAGCCCCAGCGCAACCAGTGAATCCACGCTGGGACGCAGCGCCGGAAGCGACCGTACCGCGAGGCCGGTCTCCCGGGCCACAGTGGCCGAGTCCGGCGGAAAGCCATCGTACAACGCACGCCGTGGATCACGCGAAGCGGTAAACAGGGTGCCGCTGCTTGTGCCGGCTCGCTTCACCAGAACCAGCACGGCATTAGGCTCGAGAAATCCCGTCAGATAACGAAACGCCGGATACTGGGCCCACCGCCGGATGCCCGCGGGATCCGGCGCACCGAACGCGATGACGACTCCACTGTCGATCCGCGCGAGGAGAGAGTCCCGGCGGCCGGCGTACTCGGCGCGGGGGATATCCTGCGCGGTGACAGCGGCCGGAACGAGCAGGGCGAACAGCACATGGAATCGGGACAGAGGCATGAAGGAACATAGTGCAACACCTCGTCGCCAGCGCAACACCTCGTCGCCAGCGCAACACCTCATCCCCAGCGCAACACCTCATCCCGAACGTAGGGAGGGATCTACCAGGCGCGGGCTAGATCCCTCCCTGCGCTCGGGATGAGGTGCTTACTTCGGAATGATGTGCTCTTCTTGACAAATCACACATCAACAGGCATAAATATACATATGACCGCCTCGCGCTCGATTCGTCTCTCCGCTCTCGCCATTGCCGGCGGGCGCATGTGTATGTGCGCTTGTATGGTGAACCTTGACCCGGAAGAGACCTTCTAGCGGCGACGCACCGATCATGTTGAGTGTTGCCAGGCCCGCGGAAGGAATCCGCGGGCCTTTTCTTTTTGTTGTCTACGGAGAGGCAGATCGTGACCATCGGCTCAGCACCGACCTGGATCGACGAGACCACCCCGACGGAGCAGTT
>Ga0307416_100002670_pt1 | contig 10326 bp, 4 predicted proteins | sample DK1Cmetagenome_2_FD_203821 | JGI IMG/M metagenome (GOLD analysis project Ga0307416, IMG submission 203821) | Maize rhizosphere microbial communities from greenhouse at UC Davis, California, United States - DK15-C-3 | ecosystem: Host-associated > Plants > Roots > Rhizosphere > Soil | place: USA...
CGAATGACGTCGCGACGAACCGGATGGCGGCATTGGCAGTGAACGGGCCGGTCAAGTTGAAGGACAGGTTCTCAGTCCCGCCATTCCCGGTGATCCGATCAAGTTCGATGAAGGTAACGCCGTCAGCCGAGAACTGGACCGAAACGTAGTCGTCGTTCTCGAGATTGTCCGGGTTGGCCGAGAAGCTCAGGAGAGCATTCTCGGCTCCGGCCAGGTTGACCGTCCGGGTGATCGTAGCGCCGTTGCCGTCTTCGAAGCGCAGGGCACCGTTGCTCACGAGGATCTGTCCGTTCGAGCTCGTGGCACTGCCGTCGTCGTCGGTTTCGACCCAACCCGGAGTCCAGGTCACCGTACCATCCGTCCCCTGGTAGTTCGAGGGCGAGAAGTCGTCGCGATAGTTCCCCGCGTCAAAGGCGTGGAGCGTCAGCTTCGGCGGGGTCAGAAGGACCTCGCCATCAGCGAACTTCAGCTTCTCGATGTTGAACAGGCGGTCGATGCCGTCCGAGACCCGGTTGTTGCCCGTGGTCGGGTCGGTCTCGACCGTCACCGTCACGTGCTCGACCGTAACGCTGCCGTCTGCGTTGCTCGTGATGACGTAGTTGGCCCGCAGGTCTCCATAGACCGCCGTATCGATGTCGCCCGCCTTGTTGCCGTCGACGATCTCGCGGACGATGCTGAGCTGGCCCGGGTTGAGGGTCGCGCTGAGCATCAGGGCATCGAGGGTCTTGCCGCCGAACTGGGCAACGGCATTGGTAGCCGGGGCTCCGTCGACGTACTGGGACTCCAGGTAGACCTTTCCGGTCATCCCGTCGGCCGTGTAGCTGACGCCGTCCTTGACGATCTTGATGCGGACGTTGAGCCACTTGTCGCCGTCGATGATGTCGTCGCCGGCGAAGCCCTTGATGGTGTCGCTGCCGCCACCGCCGAGGATGATGTCCGCGGCCAGGGAGGTGTCGAGCACGATCAGCTCGGGATTGCCGTTCGCATCAAGGACGGGCCTGTTTTGGGCGTCCACCACCGGGATACGGATGCGGTGCGCCACAAGTTCAGCGAGACCGTTGATGAGGGAGACGTTCTTCTGCAACAGGTCGTTGGAGAAGGACTCGAGCGGTGAGTTCGGCCCCGGGATGGCGGCCGTACCCGTGGCCTCTGCCCTCGTGTTCACCGCCACGACGCGTCCAGTGAGGATGTCGTTGTGCTTCCATCCGGACAGGCCCTCGACGAGGTCGAAGCGGTCACGGAGGATGAACGCCTCCTGGTTGTCGAAGATCGGGATGCCGAGGTCGGAGTTCGCCGCGACGCTGTCGCCCTTGTGGATCGCCCAGTCGAAGCCTGCCATGCCGTTGCTGCGCTGGATGCCCTCGCCCTGGAACATGATGTCGTCGCCGGACTCGCCGTCGTAGTCGACGTCGCTGGGGCCACCGTTGAGCACGTCATGGCCGATGATGGTGGAGTTGAAGAACAGCTCCGAATTCTCACCCGACAGGCTGTCGAAGCGTGGTCCGCCCTCGAGCCAGTCGTCGCCCTCGTTGCCGAGCAGAGCGTCGCCGCCGTCACCGCCGAGGATGAAGTCGTTTCCAGTGCCGCCGAAGGCCTCCTTTCCGTCAGGCCCGGTGATGATGAAGTCCTGACCCTGGTTGCCGAAGATCAGCGCCAGGCCGCTGCCGCCCTGGATGACGTCGTTGCCGCCCTCGCCGTGCAGGAAGTCGGTCGCGCCGATGTCGGTGCCGGCATTGGTGATAATGTCATCGCCGTCGCCGCCATGGATGAGGTCGACGCCATAGCCGGCCTCGATGGTGTCGTTGCCCTCGTAGCCCCAGACGGTGTCATCGCCCTCGCCAGCCACGATCAGGTCGTCCTCGGCCGAGCCGCCCATCACCACATGGTCGCCGCCGTTGTAGATGAGGACGTCATCGTCACCGTCCTTGTCGAGATCCTTGCGCACCACCAGCGGTGAGAGCGCCTGGAGGACGGGATTGTCCCAGATAGGGTCAGCCCCAATCTGCTTCGTCTTGATGATCTCGAGCGTATGGTCGGGCGTGGAGAAGATGTTACCCGGGAGCGCCGTCCGTCCCTCGTCGCCGAGATCTGTGTTGCGCATGATGATGTCGGTCATCGAGTTGTTCTCGAGCTCGTTCAGGAGGTTGAGGCCCTGAACACGCGAGAGGTAGTAGAACCGGTCGGCATCCTGGAGGCTCTCCAACTGGGCCTCGAAGACGAAGGCGAAGGTCGACCCGAGCATGCCGCCGAAGTCCATCTTCTTCTCGGCGAGGCCGCCCATCCAGAGGTCGATGTCGTTGAGACCCGACTCCTTGTTGGCCCATGTCCCTTCCGAATTCAGGAAGTCGAGACGGTCGGCAGGGGCGTCCGTGCCGCCGAAGACCAGCAGCGTCGCCGCGGCCCGCTTAGCCTCCATGGTAGACGCGGCTTCGATCAGCGGATGCTTGCCGTAGGCCGCGATGAAGTTGACGATCGACAAGGAGTTCTGGAGGTTGAGCGCGAAGTCGGTCCAGCTCACGTAAGGCTTGAGCTGCGAGTCTTGTCCCGACATCTGGTAGAACTGCGCGCGGGCCTCGTTGAGGGACGGCAGGCCAAGATCGCGGCCACGGGCGATGTTGAGCGCGGCGAGGTCGAGCGGGATGCCGACGAGCTGGTTGCGCAGCACATGGGTGATGAACTCGTCGATCTCGTTGGCGTGCTGACGGGACATGCCGCGGATGATCGCCCCGGCCGCCTGCTCGTGGTCGACGGTCACGGTGCCGTTCGCACTGGTCGCACCGAAGGCGAGCGGGTTGAGGAAGCCATCGAATAGCTTCATCGAGACCGTGTTGCCGTTGATGTCGATGGTGTCGATGTTCTCGTTGAGCATCGAGTGGCCGAAGCGGTACACGGCCTGGGCGAACTCAGCGAAGATCGCTGGGTTGATGTCGACCGACGGCTCAAACACGAAGGCATCGACGTCGGGCTGCATCTTGCGGGCGAACTCTTCGAAGACCAGGTGCTGGTACTCCATCTCGTTGGTGAAGCGGGCAGCCTGGAACAGGCGCTCGCCGTCCCACTTGAGGGCGGCCTTGCCCTCATCCGTGGTCGGGATCGCCGTGACCGAGACGAGCAGCCATTCGTTCAGGAAGGCCAGATCGCCGCTCGAGAGGGCCAGCGACTTGACCTGGTCGACGAGGTGGTTGTGCTCGGAGTGGAAGACGTGGTGGATGGTGGTCAGGCCGACGTTCTCGTTGCCGCGTCCGTCGCCCGTGATGTAGTGGGCGTCGAGCAGCTCGTTGTCATAGGCGGTATTCGACCCACGCGAGTTGACGAGGCCGGTCGTGGTGCCGTCGGCATTGGCATAGCCGACGTCGGTGTTGCCGTCCTTCTGGAGGACACCGCCGACAATGACAGGCACCGCCGCGTGGGCAATGTCGTCGAGGAAGGCGTGGCCGGTGAGGACGGCGTTCACGAGGCTCACTGGAGAGCCCGGCGTGCCCGAGATCACCACGTCGTCCGACGTGTTCGGAACGCCGTCGGCACCAAGGCCGACGATGATCTGCGCGAAGCCAGTCTGGGGATGGGGGATGAAGTTACCGTAGGGGTCCGTGCGCAGCAGCGGAACGTTGCCGACATTGGCATCGGTCAGGTCGATGCCAAGCATGACGCGGGCCTGCTCCTTGACGTCGGCCCATGTGGCGAGGCCCCTGTCGCCGTCGAGCAGCCTGCCGGTCGCGACCGTCTTACCGTCCGGGCCGGTCGTGTACTCGCGCAGGAAGACCTGGTGCGATGCATGCGAGGTGTAAGTCTGGTTCTGGTCGACCCACGGCGTAGTCACGTTCGTGTTCTCGCCGTCGGGTGTGGCCGCGCGCGTCAACACCATGAAGTTCGTGTGAGGTGTTGCCGGGTTGTAGAGCGGATCATCCGGAGACAGGGGGATGTAGACCGTGCCGCTGCCGCCCTTGGCGATCAGGTCGAGGCCGTGGTCGAAGAACTGGCCGAACAGGGTGAACAGGGAGTTGTAGGGTGCGGAGTCGCCGATGTCGGGCGAGACGTTCGGGATCAGGACGGTGTTGCCGTCCATCTGGATGCCCTTCTCGGCCAGAAGGTCGGCCAAGGCCTCCTTCGCGGCATCGATGGCGGCCGTCGCTCCCTGCGCCTCCTCGAGGGCGTCCTGGGCATTCGTCAGTGCCGTGGTTGCGGTCGTCACATCGCCTTGGGCGGTCGTAACTGCCGCGGCGGATTCCTCCGCATCCGTCCGAGCGTCGGCCTCGGCGGCCTGGCTGGCGGTCAGGGCCTGCTGTGCTTCAACGTAGTCGGCATTCGCCTCGACGAGCTGATGGCTGACGAAGGCATACACGGCCTCGGCATCGTTCAAGGCATCCGCCGCAGCGGCGAGGGTCGCCAGGGTCGTCGCATGCGCTGCCTGGTCCGCTGCCAACTGTGCCTGAGCCGTCACGACGGCAGCCTCGGCTTTCGCCAGCGCCGTGGATGCGTCGGTCACGATACCTTCGGCGAGATCGACTGCGGCATTGGAAAGATCCACCTTCGCCTGCGCGGCATCCACGACAGACTGCCTGTCGTCCACGATCTGCTGGGCGTCGGCGACCTTGGCGACCGCTTGCGTGTAGGCCTCGCTCTGCTCGTTGAGGCTATTGAGCACGGCCTTCGCGTCTACCAGTTCCTGCTTGGCGGAAGCGAGGTTGATTTGAGTCGCATCAAGCAGGCCCTCATCCGTCGCTGACTGCGTCTGTGCCGCAGAAAGGTCCGCATTGGCCTTGGTCAGTGCCGTGAATGCTGCCGTCACGTCTTCCTGGGCGGCATCGGCTACCGCATCAGAGGCTTGGGCCGTCGCACGCGCATTGGCCTCCGCGGTCTTGCTCTCTGCGAGGGCCGTCTGGGCAGCCCTGTAATCCCTGTTCGCGGCCAGGAAGGCCGACCATTCCACGGGATCATTTTCGTCGACGCCGTCGGCCATGATGGCATCGTACGCTGCCTTTGCCTGGTCGTGTGCCTGCTGGGTGATGGCGAGTGCGTCCACGGCCGTCTGATGCAGAGCCTGGGCGGCATCAGCCTTTGCCTGGAGTGGCGCAAGGGCGGCCTCGGCATTGCTGAGAGCCGTGGTTGCGACATTCACGGCGCCTTCGGCGGACACGACCGCCGCAGCGGAGATCCCGACCTTCGCAAGCGCGGCGTCCACGGCAGCCTGTTTCTCGACCACGACCTGCTGGGCGGCATCGATGGCCACCTGCGCATCCGCGATCTCCGCACTCAGGTCGTCGGCACCGCTCGCGACGAGTCCGTCACGCACGGCTTCTGCATCTTGCAATGCCTGCTCGGCAGAGGTGAGATTGAACTTGGCCGTCTCGAGCAGGCCCTGGTCCGATGCCGCCTGCGTCTCTGCCTTGGCGAGAGCGGCCTCGGCATCCGCCTTCGCCGTGGTTGCGGCGGTCACGGCATCCTTGGCGTCCTCGAGCGCCGCAGCCGATAGCTCAACCTTCTCAAGCGCAGCGTCCACGGCAGCCTGGCCCGCGTCCAGGGTGTTCTGGACGGCAATGAGGTTAAGGGCAGCGGTCGCCTTCTGGCCGTCGATGGCGTTGAACACGGCCTTCGCGTCGTTGAAGGCCTGCTGGGCGGACGCGAGTTTCGTCTGGGCCGTTGCATGCGCGGTCTGGTCCGCAGCAGCCTGTGCCTTTGCCTCGACGAGGGCTGCCTGGGCCCCCGCGAGCGCAGCCCCTGCCGTGCCAACAGCGGTCTGAAGTCCCGGGATGGCACCGACTGCCGTTCCGGCATCCGCAATGGCATCGGTGATCGCCGCGCGGGCGGCCTGGATCTGCTGGATGGCGGTGATCTGGGCCGCACCCGTGATGCCGGCATAGGTTAGGGCCGCGCCGATGGCGGCCGGATTGCCCAGCGTCTGGTCGGCGATCAGGTTCGAGATCAGGCGCGGGTCAGCGTCGACGACGGTGCCGGGTGGCAGCATCGGCGATCCCGTGGACGATCCTGGCGTATAATTGCCGTTCGTCAGCCACACCGGATTGGCGGGGGTGCCGAACATCATGCTGTCGTCGCCCTCGTTCACGTACTGGGGCGGCGTCAGGACCGGGAACGGCTGATCGGCAGCGCCCCAGGTCTCGCGGCCCTCGACGAGGTTGTTGTAGGTGCCGTCGACCGTGCGCAGGCCGTAGGGCAGCAGGTGTGCCTGGGTCGGGGTGGTGGGAGAATTGGGATCGAGTCCACCCGCTTCTGCCACGAGTTCGCGCAGATCCTCGCCTGCCGCGTGCCTCTCTGCGATCTCGATCTGCTTCAGGATAAATTCGAGATCGTGCTTAACCAGATTCACCATAGTCGTCCCCTCCAGTAATTGCCGCAGTGTCGACGGCATCTGGATACATTCTGGGCAAATTAAGGGGCTCTTAACTATACGGTCTGAAGTCCTACTCTGGGTCCTGGCACCTAAGTCCGATCAAGGTCTTAAGCACTCCCCAGACTTTGGTCGGAATACCGACCATGGTCCGACGCTGACTCAGCATTCAATGCAGCCTCTCTTCGAGAGAACTCGTCAATCGCTGAAAGCGCCAGAGAAGTTTGTGACCTCGTTTGCCTTCCGCTCGATGCGGAGGAGCCCTCCGCAGAAACCATCCAACCGATTAACGGCACTACCTCTTCGGGATAGGATTACCAATTGGAAGGCTCGGAATTACTTTAGAAGGTCTCTAGATCCTGACGTCATACAAGAAGGCTACGGTCCAGGGGTGGGGGATCGTCGCTGTGTATGCTGATGTAAGGTTTGATGCATCGTCAGAAGCAAAGCCTCGAAAGAGGAGAAGTCTTTCAGGGCAATTTCTCCTCGTGGCATTTGCCGTCATGCTAGTAGGTATGTTCGCCATGGGTACTCTGGTCTCATGGCAGATTGAGAAGAGTGTTGCCGAGGTCAAAGCCGCGTCCACAGCCCTGTATATCAACACCTTCATCGCCCCTCACCTTCAAGAACTCACAGCAGACGGCGCTCTTTCTCCGAACAGTATCCATGGCTTGAACCAAGCGATGGAGAGGCGCGATCTCCAGGCAAGTATCACCTCGGTCAGAATCTGGAACCATGACGGATTGATAGTTCATAGCGACGAGGCGGCTCTCATAGGTAAAAAGTTCACCCTCCCCTCTCCTTCCCGAAGGGCCTGGGCCGGAGCAATTGCGGCAGAGTTCGACGATATTCCCGGTGACGAAGAGATTACTGAACGCTTTACCGGTCTTCCCTTGCTTAAGGTCTTCGCCCCCATTCGGAAGTTCGAGAACGGTAATGTCATCGCCGTCGTTGAATTTCATGAGCGTGCAGAAGCATTGAACTCGGAACTCATCGCATCGGAATGGAAAACCTGGCTCTCAACCGCTTTGATCACCTTGAATATGATGGGATGCCTATTCGTCATCGTCGCCAACGGGAGCAAAACGATTGATCGGCAGCGCGCGGCATTGACGGAGCGTGTTTCTCAACTTTCAGAACTGTTGCGTCAGAATCGCATTCTACAGGGACGCATCGAGCGTGCCGCGCAGAACGCTACAGAGGACAACGAGCGTGTCCTGCGGCGCATGGGGTACGATCTTCATGATGGGATCGCTCAGCTGGTCAGCCTTGCACTTCTGCGGCTGGGGCGGATACAAGGCTCAAGGGATGATCATGACAATCTGCAAAAGATTCAAAAAGCGTTGTCGGACGCACTCAACGATACCCGCAACATTTGCAAAGGCCTCCTCCTTCCGGAGGTACAAACTCTGACACTTAGGGAGGCGCTATTGTTCATGATACGCCAGCATGAGCGCAGAACAGGGACAGAGATCACCTGTAAAGTTGCAGATCTCCCCGACGAAGCGCCGCAATTCGTCAAGATTGCCTTATGCCGGTATATCCAGGAAAGTCTCAACAATGCTTTCAAGCACGCCGACGGTCGGGAGCAGCACGTCGAAGTCAACTGGGATGGAGCAACAGTGACTGTTGAAGTAGCAGATAAGGGTCCCGGAATGCGTGATGCAAGCGGCGCGATCGGTGAACCCCGCCTGGGACTGGCCGGTCTGCGGGATCGAATCGAAAGCATCGGAGGAGCATTGAGCATCAAGAGTACGCCGGGTGATGGAACACGCATTAAAGCATCTCTGCCTCTGGTGGATGCAGGAGGAGCGGATGCAGCATAAGATCAGGGTCGCGGTTGTCGACGACCACCCGCTCTACAGGGATGGGGTCGTCTTCGCGTTGGAGTCAGAGCCTGACATCGAGGTTGTTGGCCAAGGAGAAACAGCCCTCGAGGCTCTTCAAATCGCTCATGACCATACCCCCGACGTCCTCCTCCTGGACATGAATATGCCGGGAGGCGGTATTAATGCCGTCGCCAAGATTGCGCAGCGTTGCCCTTCCACGAAAACTCTCATGCTAACAGTCGTCGACGACGAAGACGAAGTGCGCAGCGCCTTGAGAAAGGGGGCCAGGGGCTATCTTCTAAAAGGAACGAGCAGTTCGGAGCTCGTGAATGCAGTACGCTTGGTCAACAAGGGTCAGAATTACGTGTCTCCTGGCTTTGCTGCGCAACTCATCATGTCGAGAGGGGCTGAGGAAAACACTCCCTCAGAGACACCGAAGCGATTTCCTGAGCTGTCTGATCGAGAGGAGCAAATCTTGAGGCTCATTCTTCAAGGGCTCAGCAACAGATTGATAGGCGGCGAACTCGGGCTGACTGAGAAGACCGTTAAAGGTTACCTGACATCCGTGATGGAGAAACTTCAGGTACGCAATCGTGTGGAAGCCGCGATGATCGCTGCAGAGCGCATTTCTGGGAAGAAATCATCTCTGAAGTAAAGCCTTGAGAGCCTATTGCAGCATGAAGTAGACACAGATTCTAATTCGATAGCCCATGACTTTTGAGGTCATGGCCCTAATCTCTCGACGATCTGTGAATTTTACCCTTTAACCAGTATTTCTCATCAAGAGATATACCATGCGCCCGCGCCTTCTTCAGAATGCAGGATAGGTAAATATTTCCTACCCATTTAGGGATAACACGCAAGGGGTGCGTAAGAGACTATTCTCTCACTTCATAGATATTGCTGAATCTAATCTGAACTCGGTATCTTACAAGCCATGATGGAGCTCAATGAGAGTATTGTTGAGCGCATGAATATCTGCCGCATCTATAAGCTGCAGTCGAAATTGGAACTGGGGGGCTCCAATGATAGGGAAAATTCGCGTCGGTGTGATCGATAAGCACCCTCTCTTTCGGGACGGTGTGATCCTAGCCTTGAATTCTCAACCGGACATTGAGATCGTTGCCCAAGGCGCGTCGGTCTGGGATGCGATCGAGGTTGCTCACAAGTGCCAACCAGATGTGATTGTGCTCGATTCCAGCACCTTGGATTTCAGCATGGGAGCTGTGGAATCGATCCTCCAGCAACATCCCACGATCCGTATCCTCATACTTGCCGTTACAGCGGATGAAGAGCATGTCTACACCGCTTTGAAGCGTGGTGTACGCGGCTACTTACTGAAGGGCGCCAGCGGCACGGAACTGATACAGACGGTGCGAGTGTTGAACCAGGGGCAAAGCTTCATCTCGCCCAGCCTTGCGGCAAAACTGCTCATGAAATCCGGTCCGGGCAGCGCCAGCGAAGCGAGGGGCTCAGGTCATCTCCCTCATCTCACTCCGCGTGAGCAGCAGATCTTGTCAATCCTGGCTCAAGGCCGCAGCAATAAAGAGATTGGCAACAAGCTCGATCTGAGTGAGAAGACGATCAAGCATCATTTGACCAACATCCTGCAGAAATTACGCGTCCGAAATCGGGTGGAAGCTGCTCTCATGGCATCCAACCGCCTTCCACAGAGCCTGTTGGCTTCCTGACTGAAGCACACAGATCCATCAACCAGCTGCATCAAGAATGAGGAGCCCGGTGAGATTGCAGGCTCACATCTGGCTGAAATGACGAAGCATGCGATCCGCGTCTGGCTCCAGCCCGGTGAAGAGGCGAAAGGCACCAACGGCCTGAAAGACGGCCATGCCGCCACCAAACATCGTGCGGCAGCCGCGCGCCCGGGCTTGGCGCAGTAGCTCCGTCTCCAGTGGGAAGTAGACGATGTCGGCGACCCATAAGTCACGACGCAGCAGATCGGCGGGAACAGCCATGCCGGGATATTTGGCCATCCCGAGCGGGGTGGTGTTCACCATGCCATTAGCTCCAGCCAATGCGTCTGCAGGCGAGGAACTTGAGGAAGCACGACCTTGCCCGAACCGATCACACAAGGCGGCGGCGAGATTCTGGGCACGATCTTCATCAATGTCAATGACGATGACTTCACCCGCT
>Ga0307416_100002673_pt1 | contig 10315 bp, 24 predicted proteins | sample DK1Cmetagenome_2_FD_203821 | JGI IMG/M metagenome (GOLD analysis project Ga0307416, IMG submission 203821) | Maize rhizosphere microbial communities from greenhouse at UC Davis, California, United States - DK15-C-3 | ecosystem: Host-associated > Plants > Roots > Rhizosphere > Soil | place...
AAGCTGTAGCGTCCGGCTGGCGGGGCAAACTCTAGCTCTGCCTCGCACCCGTCGCACCCGTAGGCCTCGTTATAGTCCTCGTTGTGCTTGTCGCAGTGTTCCATGGCTGTTTCTCCTAGGTATGGCAGCGGCTCCCTCTCAGGAGCCGCTACCGGAATTGTTGTTAGTACTCTGCCACCATGTTGAACATGTAGGCATCCAACACTGTCCCATCCTCGTCAAGGTTGAGTTTCCAGTCCGAGACCTCGCTAGGCCACGTGATCCGGACGTTGATCTCCTCCTCGGAGTGACGCTCTAGGACTTCTACCTTCTCGATTCCGCTCACTCCGTCGCTGTCGGCAAAGTAGAGCTTGGTTGCATCGATCAGTTCCATGACTGTCTCTTTTCTCTATTGGGTTATCAACTAACTGACCTCAGTCTATGCCCTAGCTGCTGCTGCTGTCTAGTCTAGAGTTACCGGTACTTTTGTAAGCCTCAGGGCAAAGAAAAAGGAGCCTTTCGGCTCCTGATTCTTAGCTGTAGACCGGAGTCCTTGCCAGTCGCTTGATCCGCTCTACTGGTTCGGATACCCACGCGGCCAGATCCTCATGGATCGGTGCGCGTCCCCGATCGAGCTTGATGTAAATATCGATCCGCTCCAGCATTTCAGCCATGGCCTGCTTGGCTTCCGCGATTGCAATCGGGCCAAACGTTTCGAGGCTCCAGTAGTTTTCGCCGTCCTCGCAACCTCCACAGATGTTGTCGTAGTCCGTCCACTGGTTCGTGCCATGGATGCAAGTGCGGGGACGGTATCCCTGCTTCGCGTACTCGTTGCACTCCTCCTCGTACTCAGCAAACCGGTTCCGGTAGCTGTTGAGGAGGATAACGGCGAGCTTGGCTGTCTGCTTGTCCATTTTGAACTCTTCTCTATTCGGTTACCAATGTCCGGAGGATCAACAAAACCTCCATAACTCCAAGGTAGTGCATGCATCCGATCCGCGCAAGTCCTAATCTAGGAAAGCTTTTGTAAGTGGCTGACAGCCGCTAGAAGCCTCTCTAAGCGCTCCGCAGCGCTGCCATGGGTGAGAGTGCCAGCCAACGCGTTAGAGGCTCACAGAGGCGCACGCAGCGGCTCCAGCAGGCAAAGGGAAAGCCTCCCACCCTTTCGGGTGAGAGGCTCCGGTTCGGGCTGCTATGCCCAAAGCCTTGTTTCTTCTCCGGGAGTGATGGAGTAGGTAGCCTCCCACACTCCATCGGCTCGCACTAGAGGCTGGAATCGGTAGCGCTGGTCCACCAGATCCACCAACAGATCAAGGTACGCGTCGAGTTCCTCGCCGCCGTCAGCCTTGAACAGGGCAGCAGCGAGACGCGCCTCAAACTCGTTGATCTCCTTGGGACTGTCAGCGAACACTCGGAACGAGACGTTGTTGAGTTCAAGCGGCATATCGAACGGCAGGTTGGTTACTACGGTTTCGATGGTGCTGGTTTCGATCTGCATTTCAATCTCCTAAGTTGGTGAACCTTACAAAAGAACCGTACCATACAAAACAGAAGATCCGGCACCCTTTCGGGTACCGGATCTTTTGTAAGGTCTTACTTGTCCAGTGCCTTCTGGATCGAAGCTGAGACTTCCCACGTGGGATACATCGACTTCATGTTCTTTACCGCGTTCCGGAGTCCGGCAGACTTTGTGGTGCGTCCAGCGGGCAGCAGGCCCTGTGCCCTGCATGCGTCCAATCCGGATCCGTTACGGCTCAACTTCATGCCGGTGACGATTTCGATTGCCAGTCCGCGCAGTGCAGCGTTGCGCTGGAAGAATACGATACCTTCTCCGGTAAGGACGGTTCCGGCTGCGGTGTTCTCTGACATGATGTTCTCCTTAGTTCTTCAAGCTCCCTGCTTGATGAATCAAGCTTCTCACGTTTCCCTAGACTATGCAAGTCCTAGTGGATACCGGAATTTTTGTAAGGCTCCAGACAAAAAGAAAGGGGAGCCTTTCGGCTCCCCTGTCTTGGTTGTTAGCGGATCTCGTGCCACTCGTACGGGTCTACCTGCTGCCCGTTGATGTGTGCGCTCCGGTCCTTGATGTTGAAACGTCCGGTTGTAAGCTGGTTCAAGCGGTCCCGCGTGGTGGAGGTCTCCCAGCCTGCCCAGCTAGCAAACACGCCCTCCGGAGTGTACCGGACGATTTTGTTGCCGTGGTACAGGACATAGATCCCGTCCGCGTTGTTGATCAATTCGGTGTTGTGGCCGATGGTCCGGCGAGACTTGGAGCCAAGGGCATCCTGTGCCTGCGAGTAGGTGAGGGGAGCGGGTGAGATACGAGCAGCCATTGGATTCTCCTAGTTGGTGTGGCTTGGTTGGTACAAGAAAGACATTACCGGTAATGGCTGACTATCGCAAATCAGCCATTACCGGAATTTTTGTTAGGCGTAGATCCGGCGTTTCAGTGCATCGTGCCGTACTGCGTTCGGTTCGATCACTCGCGCTCCCGGCTTGATCCTGCGGGCGATTGAATCCATGGCGGACAGGGACAGCAGCGGCTCGCCGTCCGCTACCGGCGTCTGTACCGATACCGTGACTTCTCCGGTGTCGTTGTCCAGTGTCCTAACCACCTTGACGCGTGGTTCCGGCTTCCCCTTGACCTCGATCAGGTAGGGGAGCGTCGAGAGGGTCAGATCCTCGCGGATCTCAGAGATAGCGGTGATGGTTGGAGCAGTCATTGCAAGCCTCCTAAGGCTCTAGAAATGGTTGGGTGAGGTACTAAGCCGCTACAGGCTCTGAGAGGAGCGCTAGCGCGTCCTCAGGGCTGTGGACGATGGGCGTAGCCTGCCTGTATTCGTCGGTGATCCAGTAGTACCGGATCAGCAGGTACTGGCGTTTCCGCTCGTTGCTGGCAAGCATCACGTCTTTGTCTGCCGTACCGGAAAGTTTGAAACCTCGGTTATTGATCCAGTATTCCACTTTGTGCCTCCTACAGGCTGGTTAGGTGGTAGCGGCTCCTCAGAGCCGCTACCGATGGTTAGTTACTTGTTGTTGCGGTAGTTCTGGGCGAGAGCCAGAATCGCGCCTGCCATGGTCTTCTGGGGCGGCAGAGCGTGCAGCGCGTCCGGCTCCGGAGAATAGCGGTGGTAGCCGTCAAGGTAGACGCGCCCTACGGTCTCGCCGTCCTTGTTGACGACTTTCCAAGAGTCGGACATTCCGCGCTGGGTGGTCTCGTATCCCATGATCAAGCAGTTGCGGATCGGTTCATCGGTCTCAATCAGGTACTCGTAGACCTTTTCAGCCTCTTCCCTGCTGCCGACGATGTGCGACAGAACCTTTTTCAGCGCTTCGGAAACGTCGCCGTACGCGTCAGCCTGAGGAGCCGTGGTTTCAATCGCGTTAGCGTCGTAGCGTGCTGCGTTGAGCGTTTCGGCCAGTTCGATGAGCTTGTCCATCTGATTCTCCTAAGTCTTTGCCGGTCGGTTGATCCGGTACTAGAGACATTACCGTCCGCATGCTTCCCGCGCAAGTCCAAACGCTACCGGTATTTTTGTAAGCGTCCGGACATAAGGAAAGCCGGTACCTTTCCGGTACCGGCTTGCCTGTTAGCTGCGGTCGATCACAAACCCAATCGATCCTGTGTCGTAGAACCGATCCAGAGCCGCTAGGATCTCCTCTAGCGTGCCTGCCCATGCTCCACCCTTGCCGCTGTCCTCCAGCCACTGGCGGGCCTCGTTCTGGAGCCTGTAGCGGTCCCTGCCGCTGCGGATGATCTCGTGAGCCTCGGCAAAGGTTTTCGGTCGCTCGATCTCCGGTGCGGGTCCGGTGAGGTCAGGGAAGCTGACCCGAGTCCGCTCGTCCACTGCTGCCTTGTAAGCCTCCGGCTCCAGTAGAGCAATGATTTTCTCCAGTTCGGTTCCGGTGATGTTCAGCCACTTGGTAGCGCTGCTCCCGTCCCCTGTGACCTGCATGCGGTAGGTATTCCCTACGGCTTCGACGTTTCCGAGTTGGTCGGCGCGGTAGTTGTTGAAGAAAGACATTTGGTTCTCCTCGTTGGTGGTTGGTAGTTCCTACGATACAGGAAAGGCTCCCACCGTTCAAGATGGGAGCCTTACCGTAATTCTTGTTACTCCTCGCCCTGCTCGTCCCACTCGTAGAACTCTGTCTCCAGAGTCTGGAACACTTCCAGTAGGTCTTTCTCAGTGTCGAACTGGAGGACATGCACAAAGCCTTGCGAGTCCTCGCGGACAAGGAAGTGACCAACCAACTCGGACCGCAGTTCCGGAGAGTCTGTGACCTCTGGAGAGTCTGTGAACCAGTCCTCCAGTATAGAGGATACCTCTGTGTTCTCCTGCTGTACGTCTGCCGGATCATTGGAGATCCTCCAGACATAACCCGTTGGAGCCTCCACGTGCCCGAACTCCTCGTTCACCCAGAAACCAAGGCAGAGATAGTGAAGGATCGAATCCCGTGCGCGGGAGAACTTGCCGAGAGGGATGAATCCGTGGTCAGACATTTTGGCCTCCTAGCCAACAGTGGAGCCGGTTTGCTCCGATGGTTCTAGTCTAGGGTACCGGAGCCGATTCACCTAATCGACTCCGGTACCGGAATTTTTGTTAGCTCCGGATGTGAGCCGCGTAGCTCCAGTTCTCGCCGGTCTCGTTGTTCATGCGGGAATCCGCAGCGTAGTAGGTTTCCCCGTCGAACGAGTCAGCGGCTCCGATGTAGGACTCGATCAACTCCAGCGCTTCCGCTTCGGTCTCTACCTCGAAAGCTCGGACATCGGTATCCTCAGACCGCAACTGGAACATGCTCCACTGAGGGTCAACCCAGCCGTGGAATGACTCCTCAGTATCGAGGTTGTAAACGGATGCGGTAAACAGAACTTTCAGCATGGCTGCCTCCTAAGGCGGTGGTTGGTAAGAAGATCCTCTCACGGTACCGGAGTCCTGTCAACTCCGGTACCGGAGATCTTGTAACTACTCCTCTCGGTAGGCGATTGCCCAGCCTGCCGGTTCCTCGTACGCGTCCGGATCGGGTCCGGTACATTCGACGGACGTGATCACCCAGTAACCGGGCGTCTCCAGAATGTGGCGGGCGAGTCCGCCGCCGACGTACTCCGATGAGTGCATGACTGGACCGCTGTAGGACTGCTGTCCGCTGAATCCGGTAATCAGTTCCCAGCCGTAGGCCTTAGCCTGCCGCCGCAGTTCATCGTCTCCGCTAACGTCCTGTCCGTCCTCGTCAACGTCCATGACAAGCTCGGGCGAGTTGAACCGATCATGGTATCCGTCCGATACGGTACCGTCCGCGTGGACTCGGATCACGTGGTCAAACTCCATGACCTTATCCAGCGTTTCCTCTGTGACGTTTTCCAGCTTCTTCACTGCTGCCTCCTCAGGCTTGGTTGGTATGTCAAACGGTACCGGTACCGCAACCCCCCGTCAAGTTGCGGTACCGGAACTTTTGTTAGTTGGTGAGGAGCCGCACCGCATCCTGTGCGAGGTCGCCGTACTCTGCAAAGTGGTTGAGTCCGCCGGTGTAATCCTTGGTGCTCTCTGCCGTGCGGTAGAACGCCGTGGTGTTGGTGCCGTGGTTGTGGTCCGTGTTTACGTACACGTGCTTTCCGGTACGCGGATCGGTAATGAAGCCGGAGCATCCGAACTTGACGCCGTTTACGGACACGTTCCGAAGCGTCACAATCAGCACCGGATCGATAGCGGTGATCTGGTTCCGGAGCTTGGTGGCGAGAAGAGGCTTGATCATTTTGGACTCCTAATCCGTTGTTGGTAGGTCAAACATTACCGGTACCGCATCCGACAGTCAAGCCGCATGCGGTACCGGAAGATTTGTTAGCGCTGGTCCTTCAGCTTTTCTACCGAGTACAGGACATTGGAGACGAGGATGAGAGCGTTACCGGCGACTGACGGCCCATCCTTGTAACCAAACTCCGGTACCCACTGCGGGCGCGGCTGGCGCAGCCGCTGCTTGGTCCCGTCAAGGCCGGACTCTACGGTCTTCTCGACGTAGACCTCCGGAGCGTATCCGCGTCCGCCACGGCTGTAAACGAGTTTCGCGTCCCCATCGAGCAGACCGAGCATGTGAGCCTGCAAGGTCAGTGGAGCCATCATCGACTCGTTTTCCTTGTGCGTGTACTTGATCATTTTGTCCTCCTAGGACATTGGGTTGTTGGTACTTCTCTAGTTTAGGGTACTGGAGCCAGCTTGTCTAGCTGGCCCCAGTACCGGAATTTTTGTCAGCTGGCGGCTGCTTCTCCGATGGTGTAACCCTCCCTCCTGATGTGGCGGATGTAGGCCGGTACGTTCTCCGCTGCCTCTTCCAGCGTGTCGTACTTCCACACCGCTTCGGTGTACCGTCCGCCGTTCGTTGCGCCGTCAATGGCCCAGCCGTCTCCCTCGTCATGGACTCGCAGAAACTCCGGGGCGGTGGTGTAGTCCTCATCCACCGGAACGGCTGCTAGAAAGGCTTCCAGCAGTTCCCGAACCGCTGCGTCTGCCTGCTCTGCGCTGCGTGCCGTGGTTATGTAGGCGCGGAACGCGTCCAACTGCTTGCCGATGCTCTCGGCCAGATCGTGCGTTTCATCGTGGGACGGAATGGTGCGCCCAACGAATACGGTAGGCCCTGCAACTTCTTGGAATGTAGTCATGCTGTCCTCCTAGGACGGTTGTGGTTGGTAAGAAACACATTACCGGCCACGGGTTGCCCCGTGTCCAGTCACGCGCTGCTTAGCTCGTGTACGGCTCACTGGTGACGTGCTCACCGATGGGGCACTTGCAGAACTTCACCATCTGAAACTCTGCCGCCGAGGTGTGCGGATCTCCGGGAAAGATCGAGGAGACGAACGGATCTTTCGACCGGAACTTATATTCCGGGTGATCGGGGCAGTGGAACAGGACCTTGGTGGAGCGGTCGAACGTGGTGATCTCGTTGAGCTTGGTACCGGCTGCGTAGGTGGTCATTTTGTTCTCCTCGGTTGGTGGTAACTCTAGTCTAGGGGTAAGCGGCTCCGGCTGTCAAACCGGAACCGCTACCGAAATTCTTGTTAGTCGCGGTAGGTCTTGAGTCCGCCGTCAGGGTAGACCTGCCAGAGGATTCCGGTGTTGTCCATGACTATCGCGTGTGCGGTGGTGGTGGAGTAGAAAACATCTATCCGCTGACCTGCGGGGAAGTGATGATCCACCAACGCCCGTACCGCTTCGGCGTTGTTGCGGGTCAGTGGGAACGCGGAGAACTCATCGTCAGCCGGACCGAAAGCCGCTCCGAGAGCGTACCGCCATGCGATCTCTTCGGTTGGTCCCTTGCCGAACTCGTCGCAGTTCTCAGCGCTGGGGATAGCATCCCGTCCAGAGTTATCGATCCAGACCTCCCACCGTCCGCCCATGGAGACTACCGAGACGTTGGCGTAGGAGCGGATGAAAGCCTGCGCCTCGTCCAGCGGTCCCACGTAGTAGGTGCCGTCAGCACGGGTTTCCAGATCCTTGATGGTGAGCATGTGAGCCATTGTGTCCTCCTTGGACGGTTGGTGGTAGTTACGACTCTAGTCTAGGGGAGGACCGGAGTCAACTCCCCTAGACCGGAATTCTTGTAACTAGCTTTCGCAGTCCTGCCGTACGGCTTTCTGAACATCCTCAGGGAGGTCTGTCCACTTGCAGGATTCCCGGTAGACCCGTTCACGGTACCGTGCTACCTCGTACGCTTCCATTTCGCTGTAGATGCCGAATCCCTGAGCGCTGAAAGGGTGCTCTGACATCCCACGGTAGCCTATCCAACCCCGCAGGTTCTCCAGCGTCTCGGTAGGCTTGTAGAACACCGTGTAGCGGTCAAACGTCTTGCCTCCGTTGTCGTAGATGGCAAGGACTCCTGAGGGACAATCTCCGTCGAGGAACTTCTTGGACTGGGTACGCGGACGGTAAGTCATCGTGGCCTCCTAAGCCGTAGTGGATATCTCTACTCTAGGGGAGGGGAGCCGCTATGTCAAACGACTCCCCTACCGGAAGATTTGTAACTAGCGGCGGCTCAGGATTCGCTTGCCGTTGTGCTTGAACGGTTTGGCCGGTTCCGGTTCCGGTTCAGAGACAGCAGGAGTCTCGCCGTAGTGAGCATTGAGGGCGTCGTTGAATGCCTTGTCCTGCTCCAAGTAGGTTTCGTTAGTCCGTTCGACAGGACACGTCACGCGGATCTTGTCGCCGTACTCCAGAGTCAGCATGTAGCCGTCACCCTTGGGGAGTGAGTAGGCCTCACCCTCTCGGACGGATGCGAAGGGACCGGACCATACCGTGAGCCGCTTCCGCTTGTGGGACTGGTTGTAGTCGTAGTCTTCCATGATGCCGTAACGCATTGTTGCCTCCTATGGCGGTTGGTGTGGTTCTAGTCTAGGTGAAGCGGCACCGGCTGTCAAGACGGTACCGCAACATCCGTACTAGGAATCTGCGGTGTGCTCTGACATCTCATCGAAGTCGTCACCGAAGAATGCCCGTGCGCGTTCTGCCATGTCCTTGCAGACGGTAAAGATTCGCTGGGCTTCCTTCTCCTCCGGATCGTATCCACATTCGCGGCAGAAGGATTCGAGATCGGGGTTGTTCTCGTAGGAGTGCGTCGTATCGATAACGGACTGCACCACCTCATCGAATCCCGGCTTCCGTCCGTAGGCTGGGCCGGTATGGAACTGGAACGACATGGTCTTTCCGGCAGGGTTCTTTAGCGTCACTGCCCACTTCTTGGTACCGAGCGGCCACTCACCGCGACGGTTGTTGTCCCAGAGTTCTCCGTTTTCTCGGATGCTGGCGGTGTATCCCTTGGGTCGCATTGTGTCCTCCGTTGGTGTGGGTTGGTAGTTCTAGTCTAGGTGAAGCGGTACCGCATGTCAAATCGGTACCGCAACGTCCAGCCTAGGAGTCGGAATCGACCGTGGTGACCATGGCACCGGACGGCAGGTAGATCTCGCATTCCACGTTCTGCTGGAGGTCGATCACCCTAATGTAGGTGGCGAACTCTCCGGTCGGATTCTTGACGGCGAAGTACTTGCGTCCGTCGTACAGGAAGGTCTGGCCCTCGCTGATCTCGAATGCGTTGATCATTTCCTTTGTCATGGTTGCCTCCTCAGGCGTTGTTGGTATTACTACCCTACCGCATTGCGGCAGGCATTGCAAGTCACTTCGGTAACTCGATGTTCGACGGCGGCAGAATCTCTGATTGCCTTACCGCACATCGTGGAGAACTTGTCCGTCTTGTAGTCGAGGACGTAGGCCGCATGGACCTTACCGTTGCTGCTGGTGACAGGAAAGATTGTGGTTACTGCATCAGCAGGGATTGGCGCTCGCGGCTGAATCTCCTCCAGCGGTACCGCATCCACGATGTAGCCCTTCATGGTACCGGAGGACTTCGCTGTCTGGAGGTAGCGCTCTACCTCTGCTTCCGGCATCTCCTGCGTGATTGGCTTTCCGAACATCCAGTAAGTCGTGACTTTTGCATTCATATCTAGCTCCTTCCGTAGTACTTCCGTTGCTTGATGTGTCTAGCTTATGCGAGTCGGTACCGCATGTCAACCCTCACACAGGGTGCGGGCCGCATTGTACTTCTCCGGGATGCCCTTGAACTTCTCATTCTCGGCCTCGATCTTCGGAGCGAGATCTCCGAGGGCATCCGCATCGAACCGGCCAGCGGCCTCCAGACCGTCACCGAGGTAGCCGATCACGGCGGCTGCTGATCCGAATCCGGCATCCGCATGCTCGAAGGCTGCTTTGCAGTTTGCCTGCTTGGTGTTCGCGGCGGTAGCGGCAAACGATCCGGTCACCGCACCTCCGAGGAGCAGGCCTGCGGTGGCGGCAACGGCAGGGATGAACCAGACCTTCTTGGTGAGCGGCACCGGACGGTACTGGTTGGGGAACTGAGGCGGCAGCGGCGGCATCGGTTCGAACGTTTCGGTGGAGTGGACCTGCTGTGACATTGGGTGAATCCTTTCGGTAGCGGTTGCTTGCTGATGAGAAGAACGTTACGGCAATGCTTACCGCATGTCAACCCGCTTCGCTACGGAGCACCGCAATGGCTACGTTGAGGGCCATGATGTCCGCACGGGTTTCTTCCCATGAAGCGGCAAGCTGATTCACCGCATTGGCTTTGACCGTACTGTGAGGGTGAGCGGCAAGCTTCTCCTTTGCCTGCATCTTCTTGTAGGAGATGTTATCGGCAACCGCAATCAATCGGTCCCGCATGCGTTCCAGACGTTCGATCTCTTCCACGGTAACTCCTTAGGGTGGTGGGCTGTTGTCTACTCTAGGATACCGCACCGCAAGCTTAGCGGCAACCCCCTGAGAGGATTGCCGCATTGCTT
>Ga0307416_100002674_pt1 | contig 10315 bp, 9 predicted proteins | sample DK1Cmetagenome_2_FD_203821 | JGI IMG/M metagenome (GOLD analysis project Ga0307416, IMG submission 203821) | Maize rhizosphere microbial communities from greenhouse at UC Davis, California, United States - DK15-C-3 | ecosystem: Host-associated > Plants > Roots > Rhizosphere > Soil | place: USA...
TGGACGCGGGTTCAGCGCCTGGCGGAAGGCTGCCCGTGAGGCGCCACTGGTGCTGAGCCGTGCCGAATGGAACCGCGCCTCGGACGCGTTTCCGATCGAGATCTCCGACATGAGGAGCTCGTACAAGGTTTTGCGTGGTGCAGACCCGCTCCAGGATTCGCAGGTCGACCTCACAGATCTGCGGAAGGCACTGGAGCGGGAGTTCCGGGGCAAGCTGCTACGACTGCGGCAGGGTTACGCTAGCTACGCACCCGATCCAGCAGCCCTGGGCGGATTAGCCCTGCAGAGCGCCGCAACCATCTTGGTGTTGCTCCGTGGCGTGATGACACTGCTCGAAAAGCCGGTGCCGCACGACGCGCTGGAGCTTTCCGCGCATGCCGCCGCAGCCGTGGGCTTCGAGGGAGAGCATCTGCTACACGTGGTCCGACACAGGGTCGACCGCGAGTGGCGGTGCAACGCGCCCGAGTTCGAGAACTACATGGAGGCCGTGGAGCAAACTGCCCGGTTCCTCGACCAACTTCAAATCGGAGATCAGCGATGAACCGCAGCTTCCGGATGCAGTCGCCGGCTCTTCTCTCGCTCGTGCTTGTGGCGGGCTGTGGCTACAACACGATTCAGACCCTCGATGAACGCGTCAACCAGGCACAGGGGCAAATCCAGACTCAGCTTCAACGCAGGTCCGACCTGATACCCAATTTGGTGGAGACGGTGAAAGGGATCACCAAGCAGGAAGACACTGTGTTCATCTCCATCGCCAATGCCCGCGCACGACTCGGTGGCGCGGTGCAGTCGGGGAATGTGCCGGAGATGGCTGCCGCCAACCAGCAGCTCAGCCAGGGCCTGGGACGCTTGCTTGCTATCGCGGAGAACTATCCGCAGCTCCAATCCAGCCAGAACTTCCGGCAGTTACAGGAGCAGCTCGAGGGGACTGAGAACAGGGTGGCAGTTGCACGGCAGGACTACAACGCCGCTGTAGGTGAGTACAACAGCTACATTCGCCGGTTTCCGTACAATCTTACGGCGAAGGTGTTCGGGCTCGGCAGTCCGCGGGAGTACTTCGAAGCGGCCGAGGGAGCACGAGAGGCGCCGCAGGTGAAGTTCTAGACGGGAAGGACGGGAAAGATGGGAAGACGGAAAGTGAGTGCATGAAGAAGCCCCGGCGACCATGGTCCCGGGGCTAAGTATTTTCTTTCCGTCCTTCCCGTCCTTCCCGTCCTTCCCGTCCTTCCCGTCCTTCCCTCAGTCCGTCACAACTCCATCGGGCAGCACGTACTTGAGCGGGTTGACCGGGCGGCCCTTGACGTGGACCTCATAGTGCAAATGAGGACCGGTTGCCAGACCGGAGTTGCCCACGAGAGCGATGCGCTGTCCGCGCGAGACCCGCTGACCGTCCTGGACCAGGAGCTTGGAGGCGTGCGCGAACTTGGTGACAATGCCGAACCCATGATCGATCACGATCTTGTTTCCATAGCCTGCTTCCCAGCCGGCGTCTGCCACCACACCAGCAGCGGGAGCTTCGATGGGGCTGCCCATTGGCGCCGACACATCGATACCCTCATGCGGCCGAGCCGTGTGGAGAATGGGGTGGGCCCGCATGGACGAGAACGCGCTGGATAACCAGCCCTGCGTCGGCATGATAGAGGGTGTCGCGGCAAGCCGCGCCGAATGGTAGGCCAGACTGTCGGCGGCTTCGCGGAACGAAGAGGCCAACAGATTTGCCCGCCGGATCAGTGCACCGAGATCGATGCGAATCTCGGCGGAGCGGCGAGCCATCCCGGTGACGCCCATGAGTCCGAGGTCTGCAGCGGGCCCACCGATGCCGGCTGCCTGCACCTGGGGATCGATCGGATCGAGATTGGCGAGCACCCGGATTCGGGCATCCCGCTGCGAGATGCGGCTGAGGGTGTCTGCTAGAGTTGCCAGGCGGCCGTTGAGCTCACCGAGCTCGCGAGCCAGGGTTTCGTTCTCTTGCTGAAGCCGTGCGGTACGGGAGAGGTCGGTTGTGTGGGATACGGTAGCATAGCCGGCGACGACTATCAGGATCAAGAGTCCAGCCGCGGCTGAGGCAGCTGCCCGTAAGACGCTGTAGGAGACCTCGACAATGCGCGAGGGCTCCGATCCGTGAGGGACGAGCACCAGAGTCCAGCGGCGTTTAGCCATGACCGTACCTCGAAATTGTGCCGTGTGTTCTCAAACCTGTCCAGCGCCTAATCTGCAATTGTGAGGCCTCCAGGGGCGTGATCAAAGTCACCGCCGTAACTCAAGGTGGCTCTTTCGAATTGCCGTTGTCAAGGGCGAAAAACGATGTTAACTCTTTCACTGTCAAGTAGTTTGGCAAGTACTTCCGGTAACTCTCACACACTTGCGGGCTTGGGGAAAAGGATCGAAACACGTCGTGTGTGGCGTCCCTCCAGCCTGGGGCTCTCCGCCGTCTTCCAGTTCACGTCGGCGACCTTTCCTTCCATGCCCAGATCTCCCCAGAGCGCCTGCGCTTTTCCGGGGATGAACGCGCTGGTCATAATGGCCAACCTGCAGAGCGCCCGAGCCAGCGCAGCCAGCACCTCGTCCAGCTCGGGATCCTTTCCTGATTTGGCGAGCGACCAGGGTGCACTTTGTTGCACGTAGAGATTGGCAGCGGACACAATGGTCCACGCCGCTTCGATCCCGCCCCGCAGATCGAGTGCGTCCATCGCTCGGAGATAATCGGCGAGTGCCGTGTCTCCCACTCTGTCGAGTGAGGTGACTGCAGAGGAGCTTGGCACCACTCCATCCCGGTACTTGGCGAGCATCGCCAAAGTTCTGGATGCGAGATTGCCGAACCCATCTGCAAGGTCCGCGGTATAGCGCTCGTCGAACCGCTCCCAGCTGAAGTTCCCGTCGGCCTCGAATCCTACCTCACGCAGAAGGAAGTAGCGCAGCGCATCCGCTCCGTGGCGCTCGATGGCGTCATCCAGGGTGACTGCTGTTCCTGCTGTCTTCGACATCTTGGTGCCTTCCCACTGGACATAGCCGTGGGCCCACACTTCTCGCGGCAGCTCAAGCTCCGCGGCCAGGAGCATGGCGGGCCAGATCACGCAATGGAAGCGGGTAATGCCCTTGCCGATGACGTGCAAATCGGCGGGCCATAAGAGTTCGTAACCTGGATCCGGAAAACCTGTGGCGGAGAGATAGTTGATCAGCGCATCGAACCAGACATAAACGGTCTGCTCAGGGTCGCCAGGGAAGGGAATACTCCACGGCTGCCGCAGCCGCGACACCGAGATGTCCTGCAATCCACTCTCGAGCAGCCGGACAACTTCATTACGACGAATGTCCGGCTCGACGCGCAGTGTGCCCGTCGTAATGAGATCCAGAATCCGATCGCCGTAGCGGCTCAGCCGGAAGAAATGGTTCCGTTCCCGTGTAGGTATCAGCTCGAGCGTCGGATGCTCGATGCAGCGGCCGTCGACGATCTGGCTTTCCTGCTTGAACTCCTCACAGCCGGTGCAGTACAGACCCTCGTACTCCGAGACGTACAAATCATCCGGGTGCAGCTGCTGAATTCTGCCGAGCAGTTCCGTGACCGCCCGAAAATGGCGCGGCTCTGTGGTTCGAATCCAATCGTCGTGGCTGCACTCGAGCCGGGTCCAGAATTCAGCGAATCGGGAAGCCATGCGGTCGACCCACTCCTGCGGCGGCACTCCGGCGCGTGCGGCTGCCTGCAAGACCGATTGGCTATGCTCATCCATCCCCATGACGAAGTGCACCTGATCTCCGCGCAACCGGCGATACCGAGCGATACAGTCGGCGCCGACCTTCTCCAGCGCATGGCCGAGATGGGGGTCTCCATTGGAGTAATCGATGGCGGTGGTCAGGTAGAACTTGGGCACTGCTCCTCCTTCAAGTCACGTTGGACACCTCCTCGAACTTAACGGGGGCGCGGGCGAGAACCGGCTTCCCTGTGCCGTGGGTCACCGCTAGCACCGCTCTGATCATGTTATCTGCCTGCTTGCCATTCAATACGGGAGGTCACGATGGGAGTCTTCGATAATCTTTTCGGCAAGGGCGGGAAAGGCACCAAAGGCAAGGCAGATTTCTCCGATGTACGCAGCGGCAGCTCTTCCACCGCGCCATCGGCGCCTTCGTCCGGCGGCCAGTCCCGGACGTACACGGTTGTTGCGGGCGATAGTCTGTCGAAAATAGCAAAGCGGGAGTACGGCGACGCTTCCAAGTGGCCGCGGATCTTCGAGGCCAACCGTGACAAGATACAGAATCCTGACCTGATCCATCCGGGACAGGTCTTGAACCTTCCTCCGGCCTAAGGGGTCGCCATGTCCTGGAACGATTCAGCCGGCGCGACTCGAGCCGGCCTCCTGGCACTCATGGTTGTTGCAGTTGGATGTGACCGGAAGGACAGCGGTGCCACCGTCGACACCGGAACCAGAACGGAGGTCGTGTCTGCAGTCCGGGTGGCGGATGTGAAGCTTGGACGTGCCGTCGGGGCAGACAAGAGGCTCACCGACGAAACGGAAGAGTTCCGACCAACCGACGTTATCTACGCAGTCGTGGAAACGCAGGGAACGGGGTCAACCGCGGCACTCCAGGCACGCTGGACCTACGAAGATGGTCAGGTAGTGGAGGAGTCGAGCCGGAACATTTCGGCGGCAGGCCCGGACTTCACCGAGTTCCACATCTCGAAGCCGAGTGGCTGGCCCAAGGGTAAATACAAGGTTGAGATTCTGCTGAACGGACAACCAGCCGAGACCGAAGACTTCGAGGTCAAGTAGCTCGGTGAGGTCGAGACTCCGGGGAGGGGAGGGAATCTCCCAGCTGTTCGACCTCCTCGCGGAGCTGGTCGAGGGCAATAATGCGAGAGCCCTGTTCCTCGTGCTTCAAGAAGACTCGTTCGCGGAAAATGTCCACCGCGATGACCTTTTCAGATCCGACGGCGGTTCTCAAGGTTTTGCCCTCCTTGGGAAACCGCTTCCGGGTCGTGACGTAGAAATCATGCTCGTACTTGAGACAGCAAAGCAGCCGTCCGCATCCACCTGAGATCTGCGACGGGTTCAGCGAGAGGTGCTGATCCTTGGCTAGACCGAGATTGACTGGCGAGAGCTCTTTCAACCATGTCGAGCAGCAGTATTCCCGGCCGCAGCGTCCCACGCCTGATAGTCGCGCCGCCTCGTCCCGCACACCGATTTGCCGCAGCTCGATTCTGGTGCGAAACAACGACGCCAGGTCTCGAACCAGCGCGCGAAAGTCGACCCGCTTGTCTGCCGTGAAGTAGATCGTCAACTTATTGCGATCCCACTGCCACTCCGTGTCACTGACCTTCATCAGCAGATCATGCGCGCGGACCCGCTGGATGACCTTCTGGCGAACATCCTCTTCCGAGGACCGGATCTCACGATGGATCCTCAGATCGTCAGTGGTGGCTCGGCGTATCACCTGCTTGGGTGGGGCTGCCTCCTCAGCCGCCTCGCCGACGGCGCAGCTGGTGCAGCTGCCACACTTCTTCTCCGCCATGTCGCCGACAGCAGTGACCCGGCCGAGGTCCCGGCCCCGCTCGACCTCGACGATCACGGCCTCTTTCACCTTGATGGGATCGGTCTCGGCATCCCAGATGAAGTAGCCCTTTCGCGTGCCTTTGAACCGGACTTCCAGAGTTTGCGACATCACGCCTCGGTGAATGCGCCCATGGCACCGTACTTCTCGGCACGGCGGCGGACCAGTTTGTCCGGTTTGATCTTCCGGAGGTCGGTCACGTGGCGGATGAGCGCATCGCGCAGGGCCTCACCGGCTGAATCCGGATCCACATGAGCGCCCCCCACCGGTTCCTTGACGATCTCGTCTATCAGCTTCAGACGTAGCAGATCCTCGGCGGTGATCTTGAGCGCCTCGGCCGCGCGTTCTCGCTGACTCGAATCCTTCCACAGGATGGCAGCGCAGCCTTCGGGTGAGATCACCGAGTAAACCGAGTTTTCCAGCATGAGCACTCGGTCTGCTACTCCCAGGGCCAACGCGCCACCGGACCCGCCCTCCCCGATCACGACTGCTACACAGGGCGTCGCAAGGGAGGACATCTCCATGATGTTGCGGGCGAGCGCCTCTGATTGCCCGCGCTCCTCGGCACCAAGACCCGGATAGGCTCCCGGCGTATCGATCAGTGTGATGACGGGTGCGCTGAACTTCGCCGCGAGCTTCATGAGCCGGAGGGCCTTCCGGTAGCCCTCCGGATGCGGCATTCCAAAGTTCCGCTTCAGGTTGTCTTTTGTATCCCGCCCCTTCTGATGTCCGATGACCATAACCGACAAGCCGGCCAGGCGCGCCCAGCCGCCGACAATCGCCGGGTCATCCATGTAGAGCCGGTCACCGTGCAGCTCGATGAAATCGGTGAAGATGGTGCTGAGGTAATCCAGGGTGTACGGACGGCGGGGATGACGCGCCACCATCACCCGCTGGAGCGGCGTGAGGCTGCGATAGATGTCGGCGCGCAGAGAGACGAGCTTGCCCTCGAGTCCCTCGAGCTCGCCTTCGATGTCGATTTGGCGCTCGGTGCCGATTCGCTTGAGATCCTCGATCTGGCGCTCCAGCTCTTGCAGCGGCTTCTCGAAATCCAGCGTATAGGGCGAAGGCATCTGCGTCATCCTGCCTTGACGTAGTGCACCGACTCGGTGCCTAGGAGGTCGCGCAGCGCGCGCACGAGATCGTCCTCGGCGGCTACGCGTACGCGCCGCGAGCGAAGCCGCACCGCCTCACCATTTCCATCGCTCCATTCGATGTAGAGCGGAGTGGGGCCCGGATGGGCAGAGCAGAGTGCCGCCGCAGCCTGGAGCGCCGATGGCTCTGGAGCACTGGGGGACCGCCACCTGAGACTCAGCGCCAGAGCGCCCGACGTCTTGAGCTCTCCCAACTGCCGTGCCGCCTCCACGATGAACGGTGCCTGGTCTTCGCCCCGATCGCGATCGCTGTAGCCCCCGGTCAGAAGCAGGGCGGAGTCCGGAAGGATGACGGCATTGAGCTTGGCCCAGGCCTCGGGAAAGACGATCGCCTCAGCCGTGCCGTGGAAATCCTCCAGGACGAGCCGTGCGTACTCTTTTCCAGTCTTTTTCGAGATCTGCCGTTTGACGCTGGTCACCACCGCGCCCACGCTCACCTGATGTTCGCCCCATTCACCAAGGGTCGCCGTCGTTCGGGTTCCGAAGAGCTCAACCTCCTCACGATACCTTTCCAGCGGATGGCCGGAGATGAAGAAGCCGAGAACTTCTTTCTCCTTGGCAAGCCGCTCGGCCTCAGTCCACGGCGGAAGATCAGGAAGGGCGGGAAGGAAGGCTTCCGTATCATCCTTGGCGTCTTTCCCATCTTTCCCGACTTCTCCCCCCTCGAATAACGATCCCTGTCCGGCTTCTCGCTCCTGTTGCAGTAGCTGCGCCTCGGCAAGCGCCCGCTCGAGGGCCTCGATCAACTGCTTCCGGTGACCGCCGAGTGAGTCACACGCGCCGGCGGCAACGAGAGACTCGAGGACTCGCTTGTTGCAGAGTCGCAGGTCGATCCGCTCCACCAGCTCAGCAAGAGAGGTATAAGGTGCGGCCTCGCGCCCAGCGATAATGGAGTCGATTGCACCCTCTCCTACATTCCGTACTGCTCCCAGGCCGAACCTGATCCGGCGATCACCGATCACAGTAAACTTGAATCCCGACTCGTTCACATCGGGCGGCAATATCTCCAAATCGAGCTCGCGAGCTTCATTGATGTACTGCACCACCTTGTCGGTGTTGCCGATTTCGGATGAGAGCAGGGCAGCCATGAACTCGGCCGGATAGTGGGTCTTGAGCCAGGCCGTGTGATACGACAGGACCGAGTACGCCACTGAATGCGACTTATTGAAGCCGTAGCGCCCGAATGTCACGATCTGCCGGCCTAGCTCGTCAACCATTGCACGTGGATGGCCCTGCGCCACCGCGCGCTCGACGAACTTCGCGACCTCCTTGTTCGCCAGCTCCTGGTCCTTCTTGCCCACCGCTTTCCGGAGGACATCGGCTTCGGCCAGACTGAAGCCGGCGAGCACGTTCGCGATTCGCATCACCTGCTCCTGATACGTGATCACGCCGTACGTTGGTTCGAGCACCTCCTGGAGCGCTGGATGAGGGTACGTGACCTTCTCCTGGCCCAGCTTACGGCGAATGAACACGGTGTGCATTCCGGCATCGAGCGGTCCCGGACGCAGCAGGGCGTTGGACGCGACGAGGTCATCGAAGCGGTCACATCGCATCGCGCGCAGTGTCTCGGTTGCCAGAGGAGACTCGAACTGGAAGACTCCCGCGGTGCGGCCGTGCCGCAGCAGCTCATACACCTTGGGGTCGTCGAAGGTGAGCGCCTCCATGTCAGGGCGGACACCGTGCCGGGCCTCGATCATGTGCACAGCGTCATGAATGACGGTGAGCGTTTTCAGCCCCAGCAGATCCATCTTGAGCATGCCGACTTTTTCCAGCGCGCCCATCTCGTACTGGGTGATGATCGCGTCGCCTTCGGTGTCGGCCCCGGCTCCCTTCGTGGGTGCCGTGCACACAGGCACATACTCCGAGAGCGGACCCGGGGCGATGACGACACCCGCAGCATGTACCGACATGTGCCGCGAGATTCCCTCTATCCGCGAGCTCAGCTTGATCAGACGCTGATAGGATGGGTTGTCGCGCACAAGCTCACGGAGCTCGTCTACCTTGGCAGCCGCCTCACGAATCGGGAGACTGTATGCGGGACCCGAAGGAATGAGCTTCGTGATCCTGTCCGCCTCGCCAGGTGGAATACGGAGCACCCGCGCAACGTCCTTGACTGCAGCACGGGCCTTCATGGTCCCGAACGTTACGATCTGGCCGACGCTCGTTCGTCCATAGCGCTCCCGCACGTACTCGATCACCTCGCCCCGACGCTCGAAGCAGAAATCGACATCGATGTCCGGCATCGAAACACGTTCAGGGTTGAGAAAGCGCTCGAAGAGCAGATCGAACTTGAGGGGACAGACATCAGTGATACCCAGCGCGTAAGCCACCAGCGATCCAGCAGCCGAGCCGCGGCCTGGCCCCACCGGAATGCCCCGACCTCGAGCCGCAGCAATGAAATCCTGAACGATCAGGAAGTAACCGGCATAGCCCGCCCGGTTGATGACGCCGAGCTCATACGCGAGCCTGGTCTCCACTTCGGGCGAAAGTGGCGACCCGTACCGTCGCTCGGCCCCGGTCCTGGCCAGATGGTTGAGCAGCTCCTCGTCGGTCCGGTACTCCGGTGGCAGAGGGAACTCCGGAAGGAAGTACCTCTTCTCGAAGTCGAACTCGCACAACTCGGCGACTCTGGATGTGTTCGCCAGTGTATCCGGATGATCGGGAAACAACGCCTGCATCTCGGCTTCCGACTTGACGTATGATTCCTGCCCCGTGAAGCGGAATCGCTTGGGATCGTCCAGGTCGCTGCCAGTACCGATGGCGAGCAGCACGTCGTGAGCTTCCGCGTCCTCTCGCCGCAGGTAATGGGCGTCGTTCGTAGCGACGACGGGCAGTCCCAGCTCCTGTCCCAGCCGCAGCATACCTTCGGTGACCCCGCGCTCTTCCGAGATTCCGTGCTGCTGGATTTCGAGCCAGAAACCGTCATGTCCAAAGGTCTTGCTGAACCACTGTGCGCTAGTCCTGGCTTCTTCGTACCTGCCCTGGCGGAGGTGAAGCGCCACCTCGCCTGAGAGGCAGGCCGCCAGGCAGAGAAGCCCTTCGGAGTGGGCAGCAAGCACTTCCCTATCGATCCGCGGGCGGCGATAGAATCCCTCGGTAAAGCCGATCGAGGTGAGTCGCACCAGGTTTTTATAGCCGGCGCGATTGCGGGCCAGAAGCACCAGATGGCTATAGGCTGCCGGTGCCCAGGACGGCTTCTCTCGCGCGGTCCGGGGCCCAAACGCGAGGTATGCTTCGAAGCCGAGGATCGGTCGGATTTTCTGTTTTTTGGCCTCGTCGTAGAACTCCCAGGCCGCGTGCATGTTGCCGTGGTCAGTCACGGCGAGACTGTCCATGCCAAGCTTCTTCACATGCGCGACCAATTCGGGGATCTGATTAGCCCCGTCAAGCAGTGAGTATTCGCTATGCGTATGGAGGTGGACGAATGACATTTTATAAACAGCGTAAACGGTAAACAGTAAACAGTGAACGGTATGATCGCGCGCGCGCCCGTTTACTCTTCACCGTTCACTGTTCACGCCTTTCTCTCCGTTCCAGTTCTTGCAAGACGGCGTCCAGCGGGACACCGCGAGCGTGAAGCAGCACCAGTAAATGATAGAGAAGATCGGCTGTTTCCG
>Ga0307416_100002676_pt1 | contig 10311 bp, 13 predicted proteins | sample DK1Cmetagenome_2_FD_203821 | JGI IMG/M metagenome (GOLD analysis project Ga0307416, IMG submission 203821) | Maize rhizosphere microbial communities from greenhouse at UC Davis, California, United States - DK15-C-3 | ecosystem: Host-associated > Plants > Roots > Rhizosphere > Soil | place...
GCGAGTGGGCTTCTAACGCTGGGTGAACGAGCAGGAGGCGATGCGGCGGGCGCTCGATCTGGCGCTACGAGGTTGGGGCAGGGTTCAACACGATCCGCTGGTTGGCGCGGTGGTACTCAAGGACGGTGAAGTCGTAGGCGAAGGATGGCATCCGGAGTACGGCGACCGGCACGCTGAAACTGTGGCGTTGGCAGACGCTGGTGAGCGGGCTCGAGGGGCGACGCTGGTTGTCACCCTCGAGCCCTGCTCGCATCATGGCAAGCAGCCGCCCTGCACCGACGCCATCATCCGCTCCGGGGTAGCGCGGGTGGTCGCCGCAATGCGAGACCCGAACCCCCTGGCTGCCGGAGGTGGCGAGCTGCTCAGCCAGGCGGGCATCGAAGTCGAGATAGGGTCCAGCTCGGATGCAGCCGCCATACTGAATGCGGTGTTCCTTCACGGTCTGAGAAACACTCACAGGCCATTTGTCGCGCTCAAGCTGTCTACCACCCTCGACGGCCGGATCGCCGACGGGTTCGGTCAATCGCGATGGATTTCCGGCGAGTCGGCCCGGGAGTATGTGCAGTGGCTCCGAGCCGGGTTCGATGCCATCGCGGTCGGCGGCCGAACTGCGAGGGTTGATGACCCGGCGCTGACGGTGCGCGGAGCCCTGCGGCCCCGTGTTCCACCTCGCCGGGTGGTGTTCGACCGAATTGCCGATCTAGGTCCTCACCTGACGCTGCTTCGCACGGCCCAGGACATTCCCACTCTTGTGGTCGTCGCACCGGATGCCGATCGCGCTCGAGTGAAGCGACTCGAAGCCGCCGGCGCCACGATTATTCACGCCGACAGTCTGAGCAATGCCCTCGCGTCCCTCCGCCAACAAGGCATCTCTTCTCTTCTGGTCGAAGGCGGCGGGCAGCTGGCTGGTGCGCTTCTGGCGGGCGGGCTGGTTGACCGCTACTACTGGTTGCAGGCACCTATCTGGCTGGGGGACGGCGGAGTTCCGGCACTGGCGGGGCTTCCAACGCGCGGCCTGGATCAGGCGGAGCGTTGGCGTGTAATCGAGCGCAGGGCTCTTGGCGAGGACACGCTCCTGGTTCTGGACCGAGGCTGATGTTCACCGGAATTGTCACCGGTATTGGCACTGTCGTGGAGCTACAGTCCGGTGCGGCGGGGCTCGACATGACCATCGAATCACCCTACAGCGATCTCGAGCCCGGTGAGAGCGTAGCCGTCGACGGGGCATGCCTGACGGTCCAGTCTGCCGCGACGAAGACGTTCCATGTGCAGGTGGTCCCCACCACGCTTGGGCGCACTCACTTTTCGGAGTACCGGCGAGGGCGACGGGTAAACCTGGAGCGTGCGCTTCAGATGGGCGACCGGCTCGGAGGCCACCTCGTCCAGGCTCATGTGGATGCCGTCGGCACGGTAGATCGGATTGTGGAAAGCGCGGATACCAGAGTCCTGGATCTCCGCGTGCCAGCCGAACTGGCACGCATCTCCATACCATTGGGCTCGGTGACGGTTGACGGCGTTAGCCTCACCGTGAATGCAAAACCTGCTCCTGAGATAATCCAGATCTCCCTCGTTCCGTTTACTTTACAGCACACCACCCTGGGTGAGCGCAAGAAGGGTGATCGGGTACATCTGGAGGGAGACACGATCGCGAAGTATGTGGCATCTCTACTGGAGCCAACGTGAACGCGGTTAGTCGAACATGACCACCTTCGGCACAATCGAGCAGGCCATCAATGATCTGCGTAACGGCAAGATCATTATCGTGGCCGACGACGAAGATCGTGAGAACGAGGGTGATCTCGTGTGCGCCGCCGAGCTGGCCACGCCTGAGATGATCAACTTCATGACATTGCATGGGCGCGGATTGATCTGCCTGGCGCTTACCGGAGAACGGTGCGATCAGCTGGGGCTCCCCCAGATGACGGAGCGGAACACGGAGGAGCTTTCCACCGCGTTCACCGTCAGCATCGACGCGCAACGCCGCTTCGGAGTGACCACTGGCATCTCAGCCACCGATCGCGCGACCACGATTCACGTCGCCATCAATCCCGCCACCGTGCCCTCCGATCTGCGCCGGCCCGGCCACGTCTTTCCCCTTCGAGCTCGGCCCGGGGGTGTGCTTCAGCGAGTGGGGCAGACCGAGGCCAGCGTCGACCTCGCGCGACTGGCGGGCCTCAACCCCGCCGGCGTCATCTGTGAAATTCTGAACCCTGATGGATCGATGGCCCGCCGCCATGAGCTGCAGGAGATCGCGGAGCTGCATGGTCTGACGTTCGTCACGGTGGCCCAGCTGGTGGCCTACCGGCTCCGCACTGAGCAGCTGGTCCATCGCGTGGCTGAGGCCCGGGTGCCGACCCGGTTCGGCGAGTTCACGATCATCGGGTATCGAAACGACGTGGATTCGGCCGAGCACGTCGCTCTCGTTCATGGCGACATTGCGGGACAACCCAACATCCTCGTCCGAATGCACTCGAAGTGCCTGACCGGTGACGTATTCGGCTCGCAGCGGTGCGACTGCGGCTTCCAGCTGCACCGGGCCATGGAGCTCATCGCGAAGGAGGGCCGGGGTGCCGTGGTCTATCTGGATCAGGAAGGGCGGGGCATCGGGCTTCTCAACAAGCTTCGTGCGTACGCGCTGCAGGATACCGGCGCGGACACCGTGCAGGCGAACGAGCGGCTGGGTTTCGCGCCCGACCTTCGCAACTATGGTATCGGCGCCCAAATTCTTCGAGACCTGGGTCTCTCCTCGATCCGCATCATGACCAACAACCCACGCAAGCTGGTCGGTCTGGACGGCTATGGTCTCGAGATCGTCGAGCGTGTTCCGCTTCTCTCCGACCCCAATCAGGACAACCGAACCTACCTGCAGGTCAAGCGCGACAAGCTGGGCCATTTGTTCACCCACTGACCGTGGCTGACTTCTCCGGCCGCCTTCGCGCCTCGGGGCGAGTGGCGATCCTGGTAAGCCGCTACAACGAACTCATCACCAGGAAGCTCCTCGATGGTGCGCTCGCGTGCTGCAGCGAAGCCGGGGTTTCCCGTGACGAGATCGATATCATCTGGTTGCCCGGCGCATTCGAGCTGGCTGCGGGTGCGGCCGCTGCAGCAGAGACGGGTCGCTATTCGTGCCTGGTTGCTCTTGGAACCGTCATCCGCGGAGAGACTCCCCACTTCGAATATGTAGCCGGGGAAGCGGCTCGTGGCCTCAATGAGGTGGCGGTCCGCCACGCGCTGCCGGTCGGCTTCGGTGTGCTGACGGTGGATTCAATGGAGCAAGCTGCTGAGCGCGCCGGCGGTGCCGCCGGCAACAAGGGTCACGAGGCCGCGGCTGCGGCACTCCGGACCGCGGATGCTATTGCCCAGCTTCGAGCGGATCATGCTGAGAGTTGAAACCAAGAGCCGGGCCCGGGCGCTGCAGATCCTATATGCCTGGGAGCTCACGGGCGGACGGCCGGTCCCGGTGGTAGTGAGTGGCATAGCCAGGCTGACCGGCCCCGAGCCGCGAATCCTCGATCGGGCGGAGGAGCTGGCCGCAGAGGTGGTCGCCGAGCTGGCGGTGCTGGATGCTGAGCTTGCACACGCCGCCGAGAACTGGCGTATGAGCCGCATCGCCACTGTGGAGCGGAACATTCTGCGGCTCGGCATCCATGAGCTTCGACGGGGTGATGTGCCGCCCAAAGTCGCCATCGACGAGGCGGTCAGACTGGCTCACTGGTTCGGAGGCGCTCGAGCGGCCAGCTTCGTCAATGGGGTGCTCGATGGGGTCGCTCATTCGCTTGGGAGGCTGTAGCTTCGCGCGGAGTACAACGCAGGGTCCATTCTTACTTTCCTCAGCGTGAATATCCTTCTCGTCAACTGGCAGGACCTCGCGAATCCGCATGCCGGCGGAGCAGAGATTCACCTGTTCGAAATCTTCACCCGGCTGGCGGCACGCGGTCATCAGGTTCGACTGGTCTGCTCCGGCTGGAGTGGGGCAGCCCGGACCGCCAGAATCGACGGCATCGACATCGAACGCGTGGGCGGCCGGGACAGCTTTGCACTATTGGGACGACCCGCCGTCCACCGAGCGATCGCGGCTCGTCGCCCGGACGTCCTGGTCGAAGACATCAACAAGCTTCCGCTGTTTCTCGCGGCGGGTACCAGCTTGCCTTTCTGCGCCATTGTCCCTCATCTCTTCGGCACCACTGCCTTCGCCGAGGCCGCCTGGCCGATTGCGGCCGCCGTCTGGGCCGCCGAGCGACCGCTTCCCTGGGCATACCGACGGGCGGAATTCCACGCTATCAGCGAGAGCACCCGCGACGATCTCGTCGCCCGCGGGGTTCCACCCGACCGCGTCCGTGTCATTCATCCGGGAGTCGACAGCAAGCGATTCACGCCCGGCCCTCCGGGGCGGCGCTCTGGCGTGCCCAGTTTCTTGTATGTTGGAAGGCTGAAGCGTTATAAAGGAATAGCGTTCGCCATTCAGGCGCTGGCGCTGGCCCGGGCACAGCGTCCCGACCTCCGCCTGGAGGTTGCAGGGACCGGTGATCATCGTCCCGAGCTCGAAGCGCTGGCGTCAAAGCTCGGACTGGACCGTGCGGTCATCTTTCACGGCTTCGTCAGTGAAGAACGCAAGATCGACCTGATGCGGAGCGCGTGGGCCAACGTCTTCCCGTCGCCGAAGGAGGGGTGGGGGATCACGGTCATCGAAGCGGCAGCGTGCGCCACACCTTCGCTCGCATCGGATAGCCCGGGACTCCGCGATTCCGTGTGTCACGGAGAGACCGGGTTCCTGGTGCCGCATGGCGACATCCGCGCCTTGTCTGCCCGTATGATCGAGCTGGCTGATTCGCCCCATCTGGTCGCCCGTCTCGGCCATCGAGCGCGGCAGTTTGCGGAGGGGCTGACATGGGAGCGCACCGCGGGAGAGACCGAGAGACAACTGCAGGACATCATCGCGAAATCTGCCGCCAGCTGAGGAGAACCCGATGAAGACGACCCCATGATGCTGCGACTCGGCGATTTTGTGACCCGCCGCGGTGACCCGCTTCAGCTCGAAGCGCTCACCGGTGAATTGGGCCTGGACCGTCAAATTGCGGAGGCCGAAGTCGCGAGCCCCGGTCTGGCCTTGGCCGGGTATACGGGCCGGTTCGCCGCCAATCGACTGCATGTGCTGGGCGAGACCGAGATCACCTATCTCAATGCATTGCCGCCCGAGCAGCGTCGCCAGTCGCTGACGACGTTCTTTGGCTTCGACCTTCCCTGCATCTTCGTCACCAAGGGTCAGGAGGTGCCCGCGGAGCTCCTGGAGTTCGCCCGTGCCAAGGGAGTTCCGGTGCTTAGGAGCAGGCTCAAGACGGCGGAGTTCTACCGCCGCATCAAGCCAATCGTGGAAGAGGCATTTGCTCCGCGTACCACCCTGCACGGGTCGCTCGCGGACGTCTATGGAGTAGGGCTCCTCTTCGTAGGCCGCTCGGGTATCGGCAAGAGCGAATGTGTGCTGGACCTCGTGGAACGGGGGCATCGGCTTGTGGCGGACGATGTCGTACAGGTCACACGTCGCGGGCATGACGTTCTGATCGGAAGGGGTCACGAGCTGGCTGCACACCACATGGAGATCCGCGGCATCGGGCTCATCGATATTCCAGCGCTTTTCGGTGTGCGTGCGGTGCGGCAGCAGAAGCGCATCGAGGTTGTGGTGCAGCTCGAAGACTGGGAGACCGCGAGAGATAGCGACCGAAGTGGTCTCTCCCGGGAGGAAACGACTATCCTCGAGGTTGCGGTTCCCCGGGTGGTCGTCCCGCTGAACCCGGGAAAGAACATTACCGTGATCTCGGAAGTTGTCGCGATGATGCATCTCCTGCGCTACTCCGGTGTGGACGTTGCGGCAGCATTCAATGCGCGCCTGATCAAGCGCATGAAGGAGCAGCGCGGTGTGAAGGAGTATCTCCAGGAAGACTATGAGTGAGGAGCTGCAGGGAGTGGTGGTGTGTCATGGCGTGCTCGCAGGGGCGCTGGTGCAGGCGGCAGAACAGATCAGCGGAGTGGCGGGCGCGCTGAGTCCAGTCACGAACACCGGCTGCGACCGCGAGGCCCTCGAAGACCGGGTGATTGCCGCAGTCGGTGGCCGGCCGGCCGTGGTGTTCGTCGACCTGGCCAGCGGCTCCTGCCTTTTCGCGGTTCTGAAGCGGCTTCGGAGCGAGCAGTCAGTCAAAGTGGTCACGGGCGTCAACCTGGCGATGTTGGTCGATTTCATATTCCACCGCTCCCTTACGCCGGAGCAAGCCGCGACGCGCGCCGCCCTCGCAGGCGAGAAGTCGATCAGGATTCCCTGATGTCCATCGTGCTGTGCCGGATAGACGACCGCCTCATCCACGGTCAGGTGGTGATTGGATGGGGTCGCGCCATGGCGATCAACCTCATCATCCTGGTCGATGACCAGGTCGCCGGCAGCGAATGGGAGCAGGAGCTCTATCGCATGGCTGTTGCGCCGGAGATCGAGGTTCGCTTCGTGACAGTGGCGGAGGCTGCCACGCACATGGCTGACTGGCAGTCGAACGGCAAGCGAGGGCTGATGCTCACCGGTGACGTGGAGACTATGGTAACGCTGCGGACAACGCATCCTGAGGTGGTGCAGCGAATCAACCTTGGCGGAATTCATCACCGGCCCGGGCGACGCGAGCGCTTGCCGTTCGTGTACCTGACCGATCAGGAGTTGCGGTCGCTGCAGGCCCTGGAGGCGGGCGGAGCGGTGATCACTGCTCAGGACCTGCCGACCTCGCCGCCAGTTGCGTTGAGGTCGCTGGCATGAACGAGCTCACGCCTGGAGTCATCATTCCACTCCTGCTCTGGGGAACTCTCGTTGGGCTCGATCTGGTCAGCGTCCCCCAGGCCATGATCTCGCGACCGCTGGTGGCCGGGACGGTGGCCGGCTGGCTGGTCGGCGATGTGCACGCCGGGCTTAGAATCGGGGTTGTGTTCGAGCTCTTCGCGCTCGATGTCCTGCCGGTCGGCGCCGTCCGCTATCCGGACTATGGCCCAGCAACCGTTGCGGCCGTCGTCGTGGGCGCGGGGTTCCCCTGGCAGCTGGGGATGGGTCTGAGCGTTGCGCTAGGACTGGTGCTCGCCTTGTTGGGCGGATGGACGCTTCAGCTCGTCAGGCGTTCGAACGCCCGTGCCATTCAGCGCCGTGCGGCAGCACTCGCGGCTGGTGAGAGCAGCGCGATCCGGCGGCTGCAGTACGGTGGATTGCTGCGCGATGCCGCGCGCGGCCTGCTGCTCACACTGCTCGGTGTCGTGTTCGCTCTGGCTATTCGCGAGCGCGTCCATCTCGATGAGCAAACCCATCTTGCGCTCACACTGGTTGCCGTGGGATCAGCGCTGGCTGCGGCGGCGAACGGGGCCTTTCGCAGCTCGGGTCGCAGCGCTCGCTTCAAGTGGCTCGCAGCTGGTGCGGGTGCCGGAGTTCTTCTGGCGGTCCTGACGTGAACGGCCGGCTCCGTGCCATGCTGAGGCTCCTCGCCGTTCAGGGCACCTGGAACTACGAGCGGATGCTGGGTGTGGGCATGGGATACGCAGCCGAGCCGCTGCTGGATGATCTCAAAGCTGTCGATCCGGTGCGCCATGGTGAGGCGGTTGCACGATCAGTTGAGTTCTTCAACTGCAATCCCTACCTGGCCGGGTTGGCCCTGGGAGCGACTGCACGCGCTGAGTACGAAGCCGTTCCCGGACCGCAAATCGTCCGGCTGCGCACCGCGCTGTGCAGCCCGCTCGGTGCCATGGGCGACGAGCTCTTCTGGGCCGGTCTGGTCCCGGCGCTTATCGGGGCGGCACTCATCGCGGTGGTGCTGGGCGCCGGATGGTGGGCTATTGTCGGATTACTGGTCGTTTATAACGGTATTCGGCTGTGGACCAGCTACTGGTCGCTCAGGCTGGGACTTAAGTCAGGCATGCAGGTGGGCTCGGCGATTGGCACCTCGTGGCTTCCGCAAGCAATCGAGCGCGTGGGGCCGGCGGCAGCCTTCTCCATTGGCGCGGCCATTCCTCTGGTCGCTGCCTGGTATCTGCGGCCCTTTGGGTGGTCCGCCGGCCTCGGCGCGGCCGGCATCGCCATGGCGGGCATTGCGCTCACTCGGTGGTTTGCACCGTTTCTCTCGACCGTGCGGTTCGCGGTCGCAGCGATGATCTTTCTCCTCATCCTTCGGCGGGTGGGCGTGTGATCGAGCGCGAAGCCACTATCGTCAACCAGGAAGGTCTCCATGCGCGTCCAGCGGCACGCATCGTCCGGCTGGCCAGCTCATTCAACTCGGAGATCGAAATCTGCAAGGATGGTGTGGGCGTGAACGGAAAAAGCATCATGGGGGTGATGATGCTGTCGGCAGAGTGCGGCAGCTCCATCACTATTCGCGCGAACGGACCGGACGCGCAGCAGGCCGCGGACGCCCTGGCCGACCTCGTGGCCGACGGCTTTGGGGAGCAGTAGCGTGCCGCGCGAGTTCCGGGGTATCGGTGTATCACCTGGGGTAGCCTGGGGGCCGGCACTGTTGGTGCGATGGGACTTCCCCGGGGTACCGGATCGCACCGTGCGCGCGGATCAGGTCGAGCATGAGGTACGGCGGCTCCACGAAGCGGTCGACTACGTGGTGTCGTATCTGCAAGAGCTCGGTGAACGGGTCCTGCAGCGCGCCGGCCCCGAGGAATCCCGGATCTTCGATGCCCAGATCCTCATGGCGCAGGACCAGGAGTTCCTGACGTCGGTCGAAACACTGATCCGAAACAACCAGCTCAGTGCTGAAACGGCATACGAGTTCAAGGCCCTGGAGCTGCGGGCGCTCTGGTCCGGAGCGGCGCGACTGCGGGAGCGCCTCGCGGACCTGCATGCAATCCAGATGCGCATGATCCAGCAGCTCATGGGCAGGGGCGCCGACAACGAGCCATGGAACGTTCCCGATGATGAGCAAGTGATCATCGTTGCGCACGAGCTGTCGCCGGGACTCACCGTTCAGCTCGATCGTGAACACGTGGTAGGTCTGATCAGCGAAGAGGGAACCCGCACTTCCCACGCGGCCATCCTGGCGCACTCACTTGGAATCCCCGCCGTGATGGGCGTCGCCGGGGCTTTGGCGGCAATCCCCAATGGCGCGGTGCTTCTGCTGGACGGCCAGAGCGGCACGGTTCTGCTCGAGCCGACCCAGGACGAAATGGAGCTCGCCAAGGTTCAGCTGAGCCGCCGGCACAAGCTCGAGCTGCAGTTGGAGGCTGTGGTCGGCGAGCCGGCTGTAACGCCATCGGGTCGACCGATCATCCTGATGGGCAACGTGGACCTGCCGGAGGAGATCGAGGCCGCGAACCGCCACGGAGCCGAAGGCGTCGGACTCTTGCGCACCGAGTTCCTGCTCACTGGGCGGGCAAAGCTGCCGACCGAAGATGAGCAAACTGATTATTTCCGACGGGTCGCCCGCGCATTTCCCAAGAAAACGGTCATCATTCGATCGTTCGATCTCGGTGGGGACAAGTTCCCGGCAGCTTTCAAGGCGCCGGTCGAGGCCAACCCGTTCCTCGGCTGGCGCTCCATCCGGGTCTGCCTGGACGAGCCCGAGGTGTTTCGTCCGCAGGTCCGCGCCGTGCTGCGGGCTGCTGCCGGCCACGACATCCAGCTCATGCTGCCGTTGGTGACCACCGTTCAGGAAGTGCGCGACGCACTGGAGATCGTGGCCGAGGAGGCGGCCTCCCTGAAAGCCGCCGACATCCGCGCCGCCGAGTCGGTTCCGGTGGGCGTGATGATCGAGACTCCCGCTGCGGTGCTGATGGCCGATCGTCTCGCCGAGGTCAGCGCGTTCTTCAGCGTCGGCACGAACGATCTGACGCAGTACACCATGGCGGTGGACCGGGGCAATGCACGGCTCGCGAACCGCTTCAATCCGCACGATCCATCGATCGTCCGCCAACTACATCGGGTACTGGAAGTCGGCCGTGCGGCGGGCCTCCCTGTGAGTGTGTGCGGTGAGATGGCGTCTGAGCCGCTCAGTGCCGCACTCCTCATCGGCCTCGGCTACGAGCGTCTCAGCGTCTCCCCGCCGGCACTACCATTGGTCAAGTGGGTCATCCGGACGATCCCCGAGGAAGCGGCGAAGCGTGCTGCCGCAGGCTCTCTGGCTGCCGCCAGCGCGGCCGAAGTGTCTCAGGCTCTGCGTGAAGCCGTCGGCGAGTACATCGATCTTCGGCTGCTCGACCCGCAATCGGCGTTGCCTGGGCGTGGCCGCGTGGCTACTTTGCCCTCCAGTAAGAGCAGCATATAGCACGGCGGGGCTGCAGGGCAGTGGGGCAGCAGAA
>Ga0307416_100002680_pt1 | contig 10304 bp, 8 predicted proteins | sample DK1Cmetagenome_2_FD_203821 | JGI IMG/M metagenome (GOLD analysis project Ga0307416, IMG submission 203821) | Maize rhizosphere microbial communities from greenhouse at UC Davis, California, United States - DK15-C-3 | ecosystem: Host-associated > Plants > Roots > Rhizosphere > Soil | place: USA...
GACCGGCGTCGGCGGTGGTGGACTAGAGGAGCAGACCCACACTAAAGGGTCTGCTCCCCGGGTTCTACGAATTACGCTTGAACAGTTGCAGAATTATCCAACGTGATCGTGATGCGACCACCAATTGGTACGCACCCTTCATAGTTCGCTGTGGCTGCCGCTGCACCAGCACCAGCTGCCGCGCCGGTCGCTGCACCGATCACAGTTGACTTGGTATCCTTCCCAAGCACCTGCCCGATGATTGCGCCGACTGCCGCACCGCCGACGACCTTCTGCACGTCCTTGCTCTTTGGCTGATTGCGAACGCGATCGACGCTCGCCGACGTTGTCGTAGCGTCGAGAGCATACGTGCGACCGCCGAACGTCACCGATACGACGCGGAAGCCCATCTTTACCGGATCATTCGCGTTTTCGCTGCGATTGAGCTCGGTGATCTCGACGGTTGCCGTTGCACCTGCGGGAATCGTCGCGCCATTGGAGCCAGTCACCGTGTTGCTGACCGTAGCGCTGAACCGCTGGCCAACGCGATTCGTGTTGGTGCAGACGCGCGAATTAGACGTAAGCGTGATCTCCGATCCCGCGGGGATGCTTCCGACTCTCGCAGGCTCTGATCCACCTGTGCCCTTCGTTACCGTGTTGCCGCTTGCCGTCGTAGTTGGACCGCTTGGTGCGGACGGACGTGTCGTTGTGCGCGGCGGCGTTCTTACTGTCGAGCCCGAGCTGCGCGGCGGTGTTCGCGTAGCGGGTGCCCTTGCAATCGGAGCTGACGTCGTCGGCGTTCCTGTAGCTGGAACGTCCTGAAGCGCGGGCTGCGCAGTGGTATCCTGATTCGCCATCTGAAGATCGCGATTCAACGACGTATCCTGAGCGAGTGTATCGTCCTTCTTATCGGCGCATGCTGCCGAGAGCAACGCAAGCGACAGCGCGAGCGCCCCTGAAAAGCGATGGATATATTTGGACATCCGGTTCGGCCTCCGTTAATAGACGCTTGCCCGAAACTGTTACAGCACAATTGTTTAGACGTGCTTAGGGGGCAATCGTCGTGCCATCCATGAAACAGCTGAGACGACTTCGACCCTACTATACCCCGTACAGGGTCGATATGATCGCGGGGCTCACTCTCGTCGTTGTGTCCACAGCGATCACGAGCGTCATTCCATGGCTCCTCAGACTCGGCATCGATGATGTGAGATCCGGTGCGCCGCTCGCATCGGTGTGGAAGCTCGCCGCCTCGATCGTAGCCGTCGCCGTTTTCGCGGGATTTCTGCGCTACGCAATGCGCGAGATTCTCAACAGAATCTCGCGAAACATCGAATACGACCTTCGCAATGATTTGTTCGCGCACCTGACCACGCTCGACGCGCAATGGTTCTCGCGAAATCGAACCGGCGACATCATGGCGCGGCTCACGAACGACCTTGGTGCCGTTCGCATGGCCGCAGGTCCCGCCATCATGTATCTGGTCAACACCATTGCGGGAGCGTTGTTCGCGCTCGTGTTCATGCTGCGCATCGATGTTCTGCTGACTATGCTGGCGCTTCTGCCCATGATCGCGCTGCCGGCGATCACAGCTTACCTGGGCGGCGCAATTCACAGACGATTCGAATCGGTGCAGGAGCATTTCTCCACTCTCACCACTCACGCGCAGGAGAATCTGAGCGGAACACGCATCGTTCGCGCGTATCGCCAGGAAAACGCGGAAATCGGACGATTCTCGTCGCTCAATGACGAGTACATGCGTCGCAACATGTCGCTTGCCCGTCTTTATGGCATCATGCATCCAATGTTCGCGGTACTCGCAGGAATTGCCGGTACCGTCGTGCTGGGACTTGGCGGTCTGCTCACGCTGCGTGGAACGATTTCCGTCGGTTCGTTCGTCGCGTTCGGCTTGTACCTCGGTCTCCTCACCTGGCCGCTTATCGCTCTCGGATGGGTGATCAATCTCTTTCAGCGGGGGAATGCATCACTTCTCCGGCTTGCCGAGATACTGGACGCAAAATCGTCGATCGTCGATCCGCCGGATGAAGTCGCAACGCATTTTTCCGCGGTCACGAAAGGCCGCTCGATTGAATACAGAAACGTCGGATTCCATTATCCGACACTCGACACTCGCGAGCCGCGGTGGGTTCTTCGTGATGTGAGCTTCGTCGTTCCCGCAGGGTCGACGCTGGGAGTCGTTGGTGCAACCGGAAGCGGCAAAAGCGCTTTGATCGATCTCATTCCGCGTTTGCACGATCCGCAGGAAGGCGAGATTCTGATCGACGGTGTACCGATCAGAAACGTCGCCGTTCACGAGCTGCGCAGGGAAATAGGATATGTCCCTCAGGAAAGTCTGCTGTTCAGCGATACCATCGCTGCAAACGTTGGATACGGCGCGGGCGACCCTGACTCGATCGAATGGGCAGCGACGACTGCGCAGCTTTCCGCAACGATCGAATCTTTTCCCGGCGGATATGAAACGATGCTGGGCGAGCGTGGTATCAACCTGTCGGGCGGGCAGAAGCAGCGCGCCTCGCTTGCGAGAGCGCTCGCTCGCAGGCCGCCGATCGTGCTGCTCGACGATGCGTTGAGCGCGGTGGACACGCACACTGAAGCAGCGATACTTCGCGCTCTTGGTGATGCGTTGAACAAGCGCACGGCAGTGATTGCGTCACACCGCGTCAGCGCGATTCGCGACGCGAGCTGGATAATCGTTCTCGACGAGGGAAGAATCGTCGAGCAGGGAAAGCACGACGACCTGATGATGGCCGAGGGAAGGTATTGGACACTCTTGAGACGGCAGCAGCTGGTGGAATCGATCGAAGAGGGCGAGGACGGCGATCTCGTTCTCGAAGGGGCCAGCGGTGAGTGAGCAAACCACCGTGAAGTCTCCGTCGCCGCGCGACACTGTACCAGACCGGCTGGCAGCGCTCGAAGCTCAGCTGGCGCAATCGCAGCGTCTCATCATGGATCTCGAGGAGAGGGACGCTCTCAAGACGCAGTTCCTGTCGAACATCTCGCACGACCTGCGAACACCGCTCACCGCGATCATCACGCACGCGGAGATCCTGAGAGACGGCATACTCGGCGAGCTGACGTCCAAGCAGCGCGAGAGCATCTCGACAATCATCACCGGCGGCCGGCAGCTGCTGGACATGATCGCCGAGATCCTGATGCACGCGCGCGACTCGAGCGAGCCGCTTACGCTCGTGGAATCGGAGTTCTCGATTCACGAAGTTGTAGAGCAGGTCACGTCTCTGAACGAATCGCTCGTCGCGAAGAAGGGGCTGAGCCTGGAGCGTTATCTCTCCCCCGCACTTCCGCCGGTGCGCGGCGACCGGGACAAGGTGATTCACGTTCTAACGAATCTCCTGGGGAATGCGTTCGAGTTCACTCCCAGTGGTGGCCGCGTATGGGTCGACGCAGGAATGAGCCCTGAAGATCCCGACAATCTGGTGCTCATCGAGGTTGGCGACACGGGGCGCGGAATCGCGCGCGACCATCATGAGCTCATCTTTCGAGAATTCGCGCAGGTCGATTCGTCGGCGTCGCGCGTTCATCATGGCACGGGCCTCGGTCTCACAATTGCTAGACGATTCGTGGAGCTGCATGGCGGCCGCATCTGGGTGGAGAGCGAGCTGGGGTATGGCAGCCGGTTCTTCTTTACTCTTCCCGTGAACCGAAGGAGCGAATGAGCGCGCGAGTGCTTCTTGTCGAAGACAGCCCGATGATAAACGGAGCGCTGAAGCTGCTCCTCGAGTCAGGCGGATTCGATGTGACCGTCGCAACCACCGCGGCCGAAGCAAAGGCTGCCGGATCGGACGTCCGTGCGGATGTGATGCTGCTCGACATCAGTCTTCCTGACGAGGATGGACTTGCCGTGCTGGAAGCACTCGACGCCAGGGGCATGCGGCCGTCGACGACATTCGCAATGACCGGCCACAGCGACGCGGCGACACGCGAGCGATGCATTGCGGCGGGATGCAGCGACGTGCTGCTCAAACCCGTTCCCGTCAATCAGCTGCTGCGAATCGTGTCCGAAGCGGTAGCGTGAAGGACCGCCGCAGCCGCCCGCGCGCGGGCCCGCTGCTGCGATTCTACTATCAATCGAAATACCGGCTGTTCCGCCGCGAAAGGCGGCCACACGATGGCCGCCGCGGTCTCATCATGCTTCAGGTCGATGCGCTCGCGTACGCTGACCTTCGCCGCGCGATCGACCGGGGCTATTGCCCGACAATCGAAAAGCTTCTCACAGAAGACGACACTTTCGAGCTGAGGCGATGGTTTTGCGGCCTTCCGTCAGCTACGCCGTATTGTCAGGCCGGAATCTTTCACGGCGAGAATGCCGGCATTCCCGCATTCCGTTTCTATGACAAGCCGGCGCATAGTCTCGTCACCTGTAACGCTCCTCAGGGCGTTCAGTACATCCGCGATCGAATAAAATCTCCGGGCGCGCTCGCCGGCGGATCGAGCTACGTGAATCTTCTCGACGGCGATGCGAGCACCGTTGCATTCACTGTCGCGACACGCGAGAAGATGACGGTTTACCAGCGGCTCGGTGGAAAAAGAATGGCGATGCTCATTCTCCTTCACCCGATCCGACTGGTGCGAATGATTCTGCAGAGTGCTTTCGAGTATCTCCTCGAGGAGTGGGAGCGGCTGGTTGGAGAGATCTCGCGACGCGTAACGCACTCAGAGGGAATTTTTCCTTTCATCCGGATTCTCAGCAACGTCATCATACGCGAGCTGCAGACGATGGCGATTCTGCTCGACGTCTATCTCGGTGTGCCGGTGATCTACAGCACTTACATGCAGTATGACGAGCTGGCTCACCATTTCGGCCCCTCGAGCAAACAGGCACTCGCTGATTTACGCCGCACCGACGCGCGCATCTCGGAGATCTGGCGGATGGCGCGTATTGCGGGCGGACGCCAGTATGACCTGGTGATCCTCTCCGATCACGGAATGACTCCCGCGCAGAGCTATCGAGTGAAGTTCGGCGAATCACTTGGCGCAACGGTCGAGAAAATGCTCGACGGCGGAGTGCTTTCGAGTCATTCGGAGAGAAGCGAGTACTCCGATATCGGATCCGAAGTGATCGAGGCGGTTGCGGTAATCACGCCTCCTGCGCAGGCACGCACACGGCGGACGCTCAGGAGGGCGAAAGACTGGCTTCGCAGTCGTTATGGGCTTAGAGAGATAATCATTCCCGAGAAGTATCGCGTTGCTGCAACTCACGACGTTGTCGTGACGTACAGCTCATGCCTTGCGCTGCTCTACTTCGCGGATGATGACCGAAGACTGGAGCTCTCGGACATCATGGGTGACCCGCGACGACTCGACTTGTATCGCGGCCTGCTCGCGCACGAGGGCATCGGTCTGATTGCAACGGTCGATGGAGGCGGCGTACATGTAGAGAGTCGCCGCGGCAAGGCGAAAATCACAGGCGGGAGGCTCGAGATTCTCGAGGGTCGAAATCCCATGGATGTCTACGGCACGGCGACGTACGTGCTTCGTGCGGTCGAGTCGCTCGTGTCCCAGCCAAATGCCGGTGACTGCGTTTTGTTTGGCGCCTACGATGGCTATGACATCATTTCGTTCGACGATCAGGTCGGCGCGCACGGATCTGCGGGAGGCGACCAGGTTTATCCCTTCCTGATCACTCCGTCATGGCTGTCAGTTTCTTCGGAAGTTCTGGAGGATGCGCGTGACATTCACCGCGCGGTCATGCTCCGGTATACGACCTAGATTTGGGCTTTCAGTGCGCGAAACCCGGCTTCAACACGGATTGGACGGATTAGACGGATCAGGGACGGTTGAACTACGGGAAGTCCAGATTTGGACACGGATTTAACGGATTGAAACGGATTCACACGGATACACGGAACGACGGAACTACAACTGATTTGATTGTTTTGTTCGTCGCCATTGCGAAAGGCTCTGATGATTCACGACTTCCTTGCGCACTCGCGTAGTTCAAAACGTTACAATCAGTTCCCGTAGTTCAACCGTCCCTGATCCGTCTAATCCGTGTTGAAGGCGGGTCTACGTTTTCAAGTAGTTTGCACGCCTACACGACGCCGACGATCGTGCGGAACTCGGACGCGGTCAGCTTCTCCGGCTCGAAGGCTTCGCCTGCGCGTTTCATCACTCCCTGCACCACGAGATCGACAGTAACCAGCGGGGCGTCGGCCTCGGCCTTCACTTCTACCTCCCACTTGCCGCGGTCGGGACCTTTCAAGGTGTGACGGTAGCTCGCACTGTAGACAGTGTGCCTGTCGTGCTGCGGAAGGCTTGCCGCAATGACTGCAGCGCCCGTTTCGACGCCGCCCTGACGAATAGGCGGAAAGAGATGAATCATCTCCACATACTCGGCGCCGACCTGCTCGGCTATCTCCTTCAGAAAACGCTCGGTAGTCTCGATCATGTATTGGGAGTGGCGCGCGCTGTGATTTCGCGCTCGACGTAAAGCCTGAGAATGTGCATGAAATCCTGCGCGTTCGTGACGACGCCGAACGCCTGGTGAGTTCCGCGGTCCTTGAGCTTGCTGACGACGAACTCCGAAGAATCCACGCAAATCGTCGGGAGCTCACGCAATGTTCCATCATCGTTCGTCACGAACGCAGGGAGCATGTTACCTGTCGCGATAGCGTGCAGGGCTGTCGCAACGAGTATTGCCATCGTCGCTTTCGTGGTGTGCTTCTTCATCGCATCCTGCCCGGCGATGTTGTCGGTGATCACTTCCGGCAGCGGACCGTCGTCACGAATCGATCCTGTCAGCACGAATGGAACGTCGTGAGTCACCAGGGCATGCATGATTCCGTTCGCGACGATTCCAGCCTTTACTGCGGCGGCTATCGAGCCGGCCGCGCGCACCTGATTGATCGCGCGCATGTGGAGACCGTGTCCTCCACTCGATGCCACACCGGATTGGGTCATCCCCAGTGTCGTTCCAAAGATCGATGCCTCGATGTCGTGCACCGCGACTGCGTTTCCAGCGAGTAGCGCCCCGACGAAGCGGTTCTCGATGAACCACACCATATCGGCTCTGGCGCGCGAGTGAACGAGTGCCGGGCCCGTTACCCAGATCGGATAGCCGCCTCTGTCACGCTCGTCGAGAAGCATTTGCGCCATGAGGAGGTAGTCGATCGGCTTCTCACGCGAAACCGCGCTCGTCATGAACCTGAACTCGCCCTCGTCGTCCGAATCGTCGAGCGAATGAACGTAGATTCCTTCCGAGCCATCCTCCGCTCTTCCCACCGCGACAAGGTCTCCACGGCGAACGCGCCGGCCTTCGCGGATCCAGAGTGTCCCATTCCTCTCCAGAACCAGTGAGGCGTCCATCCTCGGCTCCAGCGGCATTCGCCACTGTCCGTCGATCTTCACCCATGTCGGAAGATTCGTTGTGGAGAAAAACCGGTCGGGAAGAACTCCGTCGGCCGGAGCCGCCATGAAAGTCGCGTCAGGCGCGCTCGCAAAATGCGCCGACGAAAAATCGGGAGTGGTGATATTCGACACGCCTAAATTTGCCGAGAGGCGCTAAAGGAGCGCCACGGGATCGCGATCGAGTGTGACGCGAAGTGCGGCAGGTACGTCGAATCGCTCCATGAAGTAGCGACTCACGCGTGTCAGCTCTCCCGCATGCTGTGACTTGAGCAGAACGTGCCATCGCCAGCGCGTTTTCACGCGCTCGATGGGGCACGGCGCGGGGCCGATCAGCGCCACCTCACCCGTCGTATGCGTATCGATGAGGTTGCGTAGCCAGTCGGCGCCGCGAGTTGCGAGATTTGCCGTCGTGGCGCTGTTCGTCCCGCTGAATACGATGTTCACGAGTCGCAGATTTGGCGGATATGGCGGATTGATTCGTCCCTCCAGCTCCTCGGTCACGAACGTTCGGTAATCGTGAGTGATAGCGCATCGAACTGCATGATGCGACGGTACTCTCGTCTGAATGAGAACTTTCCCGCCCTTCGGCCCGCGCCCGGCACGCCCGGCAACCTGGCTCAGCAGCTGAAAGCATCGCTCGGACGCGCGAAAGTCGGGAAGATTGATTCCGACATCCGCATCGACGACACCTACGAGCGTGACGTTCGGGAAGTCCAGCCCCTTTGCGATCATCTGCGTTCCAAGCAGAATGTCGACGCCGCCTGCGGCTACCCGATCGAGTATCTCCGCATGCGCCCACTTCCCGCTCGTGGTATCGACATCCATGCGCGCAATGCGCGCGGTGGGAAACCGATCGCACACGAGACGCTCGATCTGCTGAGTGCCGAGCCCGCGGTGTTTGAGCGTCTCGCCGCCGCATCGCTTGCAGCGCGAGCGCAGCGGCTCCTGATGCGCGCAGTAATGGCAGAGCAATCGCTCGGGCGCGCGGTGCAAAGTCAAAGTTATGCTGCAGTTCGGACATGCGACGACGTCACCGCAGTCGTTGCATTGAACGAACGATGAATATCCACGCCTGTTGAGCAGCAGAATGCTTTGCTCTCCGCGACGCAACGTCTCGGACAAGGCAGTGTCGAGCTCTTCGCGAATTACTGCTTCGTACCCGGTGTTGGGACCGGTGCTGCCGTCCGCAAGAGCAGCGCGATGACGAAGATCGATTATCTCGACCCGCGGAAGCTTTCCTCCGCCTGTGCGATCAGGCAGCGACAGAAGTGTGTACTTGCCCGACGACGCATTGCTCCACGACTCGAGCGATGGAGTCGCGCTTCCCAGGACGACCACGGCGTTCTCGAATTTTGCCCGCACGATCGCGACTTCGCGCGCGTGGTACCGCGGATTTTCGCCCTGCTTGTAGCTCGCTTCATGTTCTTCGTCTACGATGATCGCGCCGAGATTCGCGAGCGGGGCAAAAATGGCGGAACGTGCGCCGACGACTATCCGCTTGTCGCCGCGTTTCAGTGCGAGCCACGCATCGTACCGTTCTCCCTCGCTCAGCGCCGAATGAAGAACCGCAATGCGATCCCCGAACACGGCGCGAAATCGGTCGACAGTCTGAGGAGTGAGCGCGATCTCGGGAACCAGAACAATTGCGGTCTGCCCGCGAACATCTACGATCTCACGGAGAAGCTCGATATACACGAGAGTCTTTCCGCTTCCCGTGATTCCGTGAAGCAGGAAAATCTCGCCCGGCGCAGCACTCTCGAGTCTCTGAATGGCGGCGGCCTGAGGGAGTGTCGGCTCGAGTCTCCTTGATGAAATCCCCGGCCGGGTAAGAAAAGGATCCCGGTCGATCTCTTCAGCATCGATCCTGATGAGCCCGCGCTTCTCCAATGACTTGAGAACCGATGGTGAGAATTGCAGCTGACCCTGGAGATGTTCGAGAGTGCTCGTTCCGCCGAGCGACTCGAGAAGCTCGAACACTGCGCGTTGCTGCGGCGCGCGCGCGAACGCCTTTTCACGATGCGTGAGCGTTGGAAGATCTTCGCGAAGGTGAACGACTCTGTGCGTCTTTCGCGAGGGTCGCGGCTGTGACGCGCCCGTCATTGCGGCGGGAAGCGCCGACCTCAATGCGATACCGAGCGGAACGACATAATAATCAGCCATCCATCGGCACAGCTCAATCATCTCCGCGCTGAGCGCCGGTGTATCGTCGGGAACCTCGATGACACGCTTTACCTTATTGGGAGCGGCCGACGATTCTCCCAGGCAGATTCCGATTTCCTTGCGGTTTCTGAACGGCACTACCACGCGCGATCCCGCCTGAGGGATGCGTGTATCCTCCGGATTCAGCTCGTATGTGAAGGTCTGAAAGAGCGGGACAGGAAGGGCTACCTCGATCAGTCCCGTTGCGCGGGAGCTCATTCGACCCGCTACCGGGCGCCTCCGCTCGCTTGAGATTCGCGAGCGACCAGAGGCTGAACACCGAGGCCGGGACTGTCTGCAAGACGAATTTTTCCGCGCTCGATCGTGGTTCCAATGAATGGATCTTCGGCGAGCAGCGCGGCACCGTCGAAGTCCGCATGATCGAGGAGCGGCGCAAGCTGCGCGACAGCGGAGATTCCGAGGCTCGATTCGATCATGCACCCTGCCATGACTGTCATTCCGAAAGCTCGCGCAACGTGCACGATCTTAACAGCCTCACGAAGACTCCCACACTTTGCGAGCTTGAGATTCACGCCGTCGACTGCACCCGCGAGTCGCGGCACGTCAGTGGAGAGAAGACACGACTCGTCCGCGATGATCGGAAGCTTCGAGTGGTTTCGCACAAACCTGAGACCTTCGATGTCATGCTGCGCCACCGGTTGCTCGACGAACTCCACGTCGTTGTCTGCCAGAAAGTCGATCATCTTCACCGCGTGCGATGCAGTCCACGCTGCGTTTGC
>Ga0307416_100002681_pt1 | contig 10303 bp, 7 predicted proteins | sample DK1Cmetagenome_2_FD_203821 | JGI IMG/M metagenome (GOLD analysis project Ga0307416, IMG submission 203821) | Maize rhizosphere microbial communities from greenhouse at UC Davis, California, United States - DK15-C-3 | ecosystem: Host-associated > Plants > Roots > Rhizosphere > Soil | place: USA...
AGAAGTTCTAACCGCAGGATCATACGATATCGATGACGAGAGACGCTGAGTCTGATTCGCTGCCATCGGATGTGAAAAGCTGCGCAGACGGTCAGATCGGGAGAAGTCTAGCTATTCGACCACTTAGATCCGTAGTTGATGACCCCGTGCAAGGTCGCCAGTAATTCATCTAGCTTGTACGGCTTTTCAATAAAGTATTGGACACCGGCGTCACGCATCCTGCTCTTTAAGTCGGGATCCAGATAACCGCTGGCGACGATGACGCAGACATTGGGGTTTTGCTGTTTCAAGTTCTTGAACACTTCCCAGCCCGACAGCTTGGGCAACCCGAGATCCAGTAAGACGACGCTGATCTGCCATTTGTGATCGCGGTAGATGTCCACCGCTTCCTGACCATCGGCCGCCAGCAGCACCGACGTATCATTGGTGCAGAGTATTCTCTCTAGCAACCGGCGCATGAGACGTTCGTCTTCCACCACAAGAATCGTGCGGGAGTGGTTATCGCCAGGTTGCATTCCGGGTCAACCCTTCAATCAGTACGTCCCGTAACTGGTAGATAGATTTGAAAAGACGTGCCCGCGCCCGGCTTGCTCGTCACTTGGATGAGACCTTTGTGGTGCTTGAGAATCCCATACACGACCGCTAGACCCAAACCGGTTCCCCGACCGGCGCCTTTGGTGGTGAAGAAAGGCTCGAAAATCCGACTCAGGATCTTTTCATCTATTCCCTCGCCTGTATCGCTAACCTCGATGCGCGCGTATTGCTCGGCCGTGACCTCCTCGGAGTTGGGCACGGCATTACGCACGGCATTACGGTTGACCAGCGAGGTTTTTAAAGTAAGAGTGCCGCCGGCCGGCATCGCGTCGCGCGCGTTCAGGCAGAGATTTAACAGAGCTTGAAAAATCTGATTGCGGTCGGCCAGGAACGGCGGGCTCTGCCGGCTTAAATCGACCCTGATTTCGATCGTTTGCGGAGAGGACTTGCCGAACAACTGCGCCAGCTCTTCCACCAGGTCATCAACATTTACCAGCTCGAACTTAGGCTCTCTCTTACGCGCTAAAGTTAGGAGCTGCTGGACTATGGTGGCGCCGCGCGTGGTGCTGTCAAGAATCGCCGAAACGCTTTCCGTGACCAGTTCATCGCTTACCTTGGAATCTCTCAAGACGAAAGCGTATCCCTGCACGATATTTAGAATGTTGTTGAAGTCGTGCGCGATCCCCGCCGCCAGGGTGCCGAGGCTTTCCATCTTCTGCGCCTGGCGAAGCTCGCCTTCGAGCCAGAGTCGCTCGGCTTCGGCTTGCCTGCGTGCGGTGATGTCCTCGATCGCCAGCAGTATTGAGTTGCCACCGTCATGCTGATTGCTGAAGAGTTTCCGGGCGTTCAGAGACATGATCTTGCGGCCGATGCCGGGAAAGTCGTGCTCGACTTCGAAGTTGTCGATGTGCGAGTCGCGCTTGGCGATATCGTCAAAAACCTCCCGCAGTTTGGGAATATTCCATTGGCCGCTGCCCAGCTCGTAGATGAGCCGGTGTTCGGTCTCTTCGCGCGCGACTTGAAAGGTCCGGTAAAAAGCCTGATTGACGCACATCACTGTGAGTTTGGCGTCAAGGACGAGCAGAGAAACGGGAACTGTTTGTATGATGCTGTCGGTGTACTCAAGCGCGCGACGCATCGCCTCTTCCGATTGCTTGAGGCGGGTGACGTCGCTGAATGTGAAGACCACGCCGTCGATGACGTCGTTCAGGGTGCGATAGGGAACGCAGCGCATCATGTACCACGAGCCGTTTGCGACCGCGAGCTCCTGTTCGTAGGTAGCCAAATTCTTGAGCACGGCGTCGGCGACGCTGGTCAGATTGACCTCGACAAGCTGATTTGCGATATCCTTGATCGGACGGCCGACATCGAGGCTCAGTAAGTTCATCAGCCGTGTTGCCGAAGCCGTGAAACGGCGGATGCAAAACGCCCGGTCCAAAAACAATGTCGCGACATCCGAGCTGTTCAAAAAATTCGCCAGATCATCATTGGCCTTGCTAAGGTCTTCGACCTTTTCGTTGAGCTGGTTGTTGACGGTGACTAATTCCTCATTGACCGACTGCAATTCTTCCTTGGATGTTTCCAGCTCTTCATTGGTGGCCTGTAACTCCTCGTTGATCGCCAGTACTTCCTCATTGGCGGCGGTGAATTCTTCATGCGTCACCTGAAAGGTTTCCATGGCCGTTTGCAGATCCTGTTTTAATCGATTGTTCTCGGCCTCTAGCTGGGCCGCGATATCGCCATCATGCGGTTTCGATTCCTGACGTACCACAGGCTCGGACCTAGGCTGCGGCTCGGCCGGCTGGAAGATGACCGCGATCAGGCGCTGACGCGAGATCGGATCTTTGACCGGCTTGACGGTGAGCTTAACTATCTCAGCAGGATCGTTGCGGTTAATCCCGTGAAGCCGCAAAGTGACGGGTACGTCTTCGCGCTCGGCACGATCGACGGCGAGGCGCAGCGCAACGGCATGGTGCTTTTCGATCATGCTAAAAAGATTCAGAGTGGCATCGCCGTGCGGGTGCGACAGATACTTCTCCGTCGCGCCGTAAAAATGGAGGATCTCGCCGTTTTGCCTAACCAGGACCATGCTTGCATTGAAGTGATCCAGCAGCACCTGCTGGTTCAAGTCGGCGAGTTTGATCGGATGCTCTTCCGGTTTAATAACCCGATTGGCTGTTCTGATAGGAAAGCTGCGAAAGGGAACAGCCACCGATGGCCGCCGCTGGAAAATGCGCCAGCTTCTCGAGACCGGCTCGAACAGATCGCTTTGATCGATGCTGGTATCGGCCTTTCCTAAAAACAGATACCGGTCCGGTTTTAAAGCAAAGCCGAAGAGGTTAAGAATTTTTTGTTGGACTTCCGGCTCGATGTATATCATCAAGTTGCGACAACTGATCAAGTCCATTCGCAGGAATGGCGGATCTTGAATGACGTTGTGTTCGGCAAAGGTCACGCATTCGCGGATTCTTGGCTCGATCTGATAGATGGTGTCTTTTTTGATGAAAAAGCGCGACAGGCGCTCCTCGCTAACATCGCCGGCGATGCTTTGCGGGTAGATCCCTTCGCGGGCGGATTTAAGGGCATCGCTGTCGATGTCGGACGCGAACATCTGCAGGCTCAGATTTTTCCTGGCCGCGGCCATCTCCTCCATCACTAAGATCGCTATCGAATAAGCCTCCTCTCCGGTGGCGCAACCGGGAATCCATGCGCGCAAAGGAGTCGCTCGGGTACTTTCCAGAACGAGAGGCTTGATGACCTTCTCGCGCAGCTCGGCAAACGCCTCCGGATCGCGAAAAAAACTCGTCACGCCAATCAGCATATCTTTGGCAAGTTTTGCCAACTCTGCAGGATTCTCTTTAAGAAAAGTATAATAATCGGGTATGTCCCCTAACCGATTGACACCCATGCGGCGTTCGATGCGGCGCCGGACGGTAGTCTTTTTATAACATCGAAAATCGCTCTTGGTTTCATTGACGAGGAGCTCGAGAATGGCGTCGATGCCAGCGCTGATCGTCTGCGGTGTGGCGCCGTCGGTTGCGGAAACATGGCGCACGTACTGAAGCAGCTTGGCGGGAATTTCCTGAACCGGTAAGACAAAATCCACAAGACCGGTGGCGATGGCGCTCTCGATCATGGAATCGAACTGGGCGCTCTCCGGATTCTGTACGATCACCAGACCACCGGCGCCGCGTATCTCTCTGATCCCGAGAGTTCCATCCGAACCGCCGCCTGAAAGCAACACCGCAATAGCGTCGGCGCCACGGTCATGAGCCAGGGAGCGAAAGAAAAAATCGATCGGCAGTCTCAAGCCATCGTGTTTGATCGGTTCGCTCAGCCGCAGCACGCCCTCGTCTAAAGAAATAAACTTATTGGGCGGGATGGTATAAACGCAATTGGCCTGCACCCACGCTCGGTCCGTTGCCTCGATAACCTTCATCCCTGTTTGCCGCGCCAAGACTTCCGACATGTAGCTGACGTGGTTAGGGTCGAGATGCTGCACGACCACGAAGGCAAGTCCGGTCTCCGCGCCGGTCCTTGTAAAGAATTCTTTCAGCGGATCCATGGCCCCGGCTGAAGCGCCGATACCGACCACTCTGGGATTTCGCCTTGAATCATTCATACCTGAACCAAATCCTATCGCGGATAACCTAATCGTCAAGTAGGAATTTCACACTACTTGTTTTTCCTTAGCAGACTTTTGCAAGAAGGGTGTAGTTTCTCTTACTTTTGTGCATCTAAAACGCGAGCGAAGGCGTGAGGCCGTAAGGTTTCCAAGAAGGGGCATCGTCGTCTAGAGAGTACGGCCCGGCGCAGAGACTTAGAACCCGCTTGTTTGCGCGAAAATCAGAGCTAACGGAAGCCTTAGCTCATCGGCGAAGGGCAAAGTAGATGACACATGCGCTGTTGACATTGTGTGCTGATAAAATGGCTTTTACGTATTGCGGGGTCTTCGGCCGACCAATCATCGAGCGCCAATCTCGAAACCGTACTCGCCGGTGGCGGGATGCCGCGTATTGCCGATCGTCAGAGTGTAAGTGCCCCCTTTAGTCAGGGTCTGTACGCCGCGCTCACCGCAGGCAAGACAACTGTTAAACTGCTCCATGCCGTTCTCATCGGCTAAGCGCCAGTTGATGTAATCCATCCCTTTACTGCGTTCTGTTATCCGAAAGGATACCTTTTGGCCGGGCGTGGCGCTAAATACATAAACGTCCTCCGTTCCCGGACTCTCAATGATTCCGGCTCCGGCAGCTGGAATGCCGGGCCTGATCCGGTCGCCTATCTTGATCGAGAATTGCTTTGCCACGGGCACATCATAGAGTTGCAATCGATACGTGCCGGTGGCCGGATTACTCTCATGCCCGATGGCGAGGCTATAACGTCCGCCCCTCGTGAGGGTCTGAACTCCAGGTTCGCCACAGCCCAGGCATGTGTCGAACACCTCCATGCCGGCGCTATCGGTCAACTGCCATTTGATATAGGACATGCCGGCGCTGTACTCCCAAGCTCGGAAATAAACTTTTTGCCGCGGCGTCCCCTCGAATGTGTAGATATCCTGGGTGCCGGGACTCTCGATGATCCCCGCTCCCGGGCCCGGAACATCCTCCTTGATCTGATCGCCAATTTTTATCGAGAACTGATTTGGCGGCGGCACATCGAATAGTTGAAACTGATAAGTTCCAGTGGCCGGATCTTTGTCGTTGCCTATAATCAGGGTGTAGGTGCCGCCCTTGGTAAGCGCCCGCACTCCAACTTCGGAACAGCCCAAGCAAGCCTTGAATATTTCGGTGCCATCCGCGTCGGTCAATTTCCAATTGATATAATCCATTCCGGTGCTGCGGCCGAGCATGCGGAAATAAACTCTCTGCCGGGGAGCAGCCTTAAACTCATAGACATCCTGTCCGTATGGCGTTTCGATGATGCCCGCGCCGGGTGCCGGAACGCCGTCGGCAATCTTGTCGCCGATCTTGATAGGGAAGGCGCGCTGCGGCGCGGTTGATTTCGTTGTGTCGGCGGAGGGCTCAGCAGAGGATGCGGGGGAGCTGCCCGACTGTGTCGGAGTCGCTGGAGGTTTGGCGGATTCGGATGAAGCTTTCTGCAGCGGCGGATCAGATCGTCGAGCAAAATTTCTCAGTGCCAAAGTGCCCGCGATCACCACCGCAACAAACGCCATTGGGATGATCCAACGGCTGATTGGCTTTAGCCAGGACGCCGGCTCGATTGCTATTGCGGGCCGGGACGGAAGCGGGCGTGGCGGCGACTTAGCCAGCTGTTCAATGGCGTTAACCAGCCGGTTGAACTCGGGATCGGAATCGTCGCCGCGCCAGTTTATGAGCATCGCCGTTTGAATACGTTTGAACTCGAATGGAATGGCGATGTCCTCAATCAACACAGGAAGGAGACAATCTCGATCTGCGGCCGCCGCCGCTTCGGTCTTCACCCATCTCGAGCGCACCGATTCTTTCGACCACAAAACGATCACGCAGCGCGCCGCATTTAACTCTTCCTCGATTACCTGATCGAAAGCTTTACCTAGCGGGATCTCGCGATCCCACCAGACCGACCAGCCGCGCGATTCCAAAGCATCGGCAAATTTCTGCGCAATCGCGCGATCGGTGCTGTCGTAGCTGATAAAAATATCATTCATGAAGGTTACGGCGGAGTGATTCCAAGTGATCGGCTGCAAGTAGATAGCGATATGCGCGCGGTGGATCGAAGCGCCACGGTGGAGAAATCTACTCTGCGGTGGTTATGTTGTAAAGCGTTGTTGCCGGCGCAGTCGGCTTAGAATCTGTCAGATCGACGCAGATGGGGATGGGTCATCGAATCGTATGGTAACCACAAGGGATTATAGATCGGCAACGTACTTGGCCATGCGCTGGCGAATTTCTGCAGCGGGAAGCCGGCCCATGCCCGCCTGCATATTATCGATTAAATGTTGAACTTTGCTGGTCGCCGGTATCGCGCATGTGACGGCCGGATGGGAGACCACAAACTTGAGAAAAAACTGCGCCCAACTTGCGCAACCGATTTCCGCAGCAAAGGCAGGCAGCGGCTTGCCTCTGACTTTGCTAAACAGTTGCGCTTGAGCGAACGGCCGGTTAACCAGCACTGCGACACCGCGATCAATTGCCAGCGGCAGTAGCCGCTGCTCGGCTTCGCGCTCGACAATCGAATAATTTAGCTGCACAAAATCGAGCTCCTCGGTTTCGAGCACACGGGCGAGCTGGTCGTAAGCGCTGGCGGTGTAGTGGGTCACGCCGAGGTAGCGAATTCTGCCTTGTTTCTGCCATTCTCGCAGAGTATTCAAGTGCGCGCGCCAATCGACCAGATTGTGAATCTGCATCAGATCGATCCGCTTGACGCGCAGGCGCCGAAAGGATTCTTCCATCTGCCGGATGCCGGCCTCGCGGCCGCTGGTCCAAACTTTGGTGGCGACAAAGAGCTTACCTTCGAAATTCAGTTCGGCGGCAAGATCTCCGACAATGCTTTCGGATCGCCCGTACATCGGCGAGGAGTCGATCACCGTGCCGCCGAGCCGGACAAAATCGCGCAATACCTCGCGCAAAGGCGCGCGCTCGGCGGATCCGACGTCGAAAGTTTGCCAGGTACCGAGACCGATCATCGATAGCGACTCGCCCGTGCGCGGAATCGGTTTGGTCAATATCGATGAATTGGCTGCTCCCATGGCCGCACCTCCGCTGATAAGGATCCCGGCACCGAGCGCGAGCCGCAGCAACTCGCGCCGGGAGATGAATAGCCGTTCTATGACGTCTAGTTGCGCCGTTTGCTTGTCGATTATGCCGAGTAGAGTCACTGCGCGTCACCGCTCGAGCTTCAGGTGGCCTCAGAAGTTATAGAATCGTCATTTCCGAATACTTCTATCGGGAATCCAGGCGAAACGGAACTGGACCCCCGATCAAGACATTCGGAACTGACGGTTTTGGCGTAAATTCTTGAACGCTATGTTCTGATACCTGGGAGCTTGTTTTGTGGCACTTCACTTCAAATTCCCATTTTGTCCTCTGGTTTGCGCACTATGGGATCCTTCACCCTCGGTATGCCGCGCCAGTCGCCCGCCATCCAAAACTCGGTGAGGCTGCCGAAAGTTGCCAAGGCTATGCTTAGGAAAAGAATGAAATACCATAACCCATCACTCACTGCGCCCATGAGTTCCAATAAACCCGCGACGATCTTGGCGGTACCGCCACCCAGCACGGCGCCGGTAGTCAGGCGCACGGCAGTTTGAACGCCATAGTTAGTCGAGCAGATTCCCCAAAGCCCGCCGATAAAGAAAGCCAAAAAAGGCGCTAAGAAAATCGCGAAGATCGGTCCCGCCTCGGCACCCTGGGTCGACGCCTCCTCGAGCTTCTCAATGTCGGTGGCGTGATCCATCTTGACTTCTCCCCGGATGGTCCTGAATACAAAGAAAACCGCTGAATGGATTCCCAAATCAGGGCGCATGCCGTTAAAATACAAATCGACGTGCTTCTGCAGTTTCTCTCGCGCCGTCGGTTCCGGAAACAATTCTTCCAGTTCCGCGCCGGTTTGCAGGTTAACCGCATGTTCCTTGCGAGCGACAATCAACAGAATCGTTTTTTTCAGATCCGCTTCCCCGAGAGGTAAACTGTGAAAAGCCTTTTCCCCGAACCTTTCGAGGTCTTCATCTTCTAGACTCTGTAGAGTAATGACGACAACGCTGTGGCCGCTTCGGGCTTTGAAACGCTTGATGCGTTTTTCGAGATCTAGATAGCTCGGCTCGGGCATGATGCCGGCAAGATCATTGATGGTATCGTTCAGCGGAGGCAGCTCGAGGGCGCTTAACGCAGAGTGCCAAGAAAAGCTTAAGAAGGCGACTAAAAAGAGCAGAAGCATCACAGACCGCCGGCCGATTGCCGGACGCGTTCGTCCAGCGTCTTCATCTGTGCTTCGCTTAGTGGAAAGCCGAATTGTTCATTGCGCATCCGCAAGCGTTGGCGCGAGACTTCGCAGATGATCTGTGCGGCACGCCGGAATGAGGCTTGATCTTTGACCAGGGTAGCCAATGAGTGGCCGCCGGCGTCTTTATGTTCCAGCTCATCATGGAGAATTTCTCGAAATACCGCGGCGATTTTTTCTTCGATGCCGCGCTTCTTCAGCTTGCCGCAGACTTGATACAACGCGCCGCCGCCGCCTTCGGTCAAGATGATGGCGGCGCGTTCCAGTTCTTCGTCTTTGCGGCGCATTTCCTGTGACGTCACCTTCGCTGATCCGTGTAAAAGTCCGGCGTAGGTCTTCGAATAAGCGGCGCGGACCCTGGCCAGTTTGCGGTCTTGGGGCAGCCAGGTAAGATCGCGCGGTTTGATTTTTTTGCCGCTGATTTCCTCGAGCAGGTCCATGACCAGACGCGCGTGCTTGGTCTCGTCGGCGAGTTTTTCCGTCAACTCGGTGTAGTCGTGCCGCGCGACGCCATTATCAATATTCGGATAGAGTCGGGTCAATGCCTCCAAAATCGGCTTGATCGCCGAGTACTCTTTAAAACCTTGCGCTTTGAGCCAGCGCAGGTGGTCTTGTTTCTGTCTCGGCACGGCGAAAAACGCGCCGATGACCTCGGCTTCCGCCGCGCCATAGGCCGATGCCAGCTTGGTCAGCTGTTGCGTCAATCGATTTGCCATAGAATATTAGTCGCTCTTACGGGGCCGGCACCGGCATGATATCGCCGCACTTTGCGCACGTCCTGAGGCTTTCGTCATGGTAAAATCTTTGATGCACTTGAGACACCGGATCCCGCCGGTAATCGCCGACTTCGACGGCGACATCGTAAATCTTCTCGCCGCACTTGTCGCAATACCAGATAAAATAATCCTGTTCGCCGCTTTTGCGCTTGCGTTCAAAAACGATAAACCAGGAGTTCTCTTCGACCCGCGGCGAATGCGGCACGCCTCCCGGACAGAGCAGCATCTGGCCGGCTTTGATGACGGCGGTTTGCTGCTTGCCTGTGTCGTCGATATAGACAAGATTTTGCACGCCGCTCAGCTGCACCGTGACCTCATCGCTCGGATCGACGTGAAAATCCTTGCGCTCCTTGCGACCGCTGCTGAGAAACGCCAGCGACTCGGAATCCTGCCACAGAACGCGCCGTCCTTTGCCTTCAGCCTTGACCTCGTCAACGACACCGGCGAGATCGATGGGAATGAGCTCTTTCATGAGCCGACTATAGCGCTATCGAAACGGCGTTCAACCCAAATTAGAGCGGTTGACGAGGTACCGAAACCTCCCTTAGGGATAAACGCGGTTTACTCGAGCCTTGAACGAGTGGCTACGCAAGCCGGCAACCGCGTTTACTTTGTTTTGAGATTCCGGCTGCGTTCACAGTTCGGCGATCTTTTTTTAGCGCGGCAATGGCAAGCAAAGACGGGCTATGTGAAATGCAGACGCTCTAGCTGGTACTATAAAGCGGCGCCGCTCAGTCCGGCGCGCGTTTGAGGAACAGGGGCGTGCTGTTGGGCGCCAAAATGACTTTTGGCTGGGATTCGGAATCGCGTTTTCGCGAGAAGAAGGTTTCCAAGACATTTTCGATGGAAAGAACTCCGGCGGTATTTTGGTTGCCGTTGACGACGACGCCTACCGGATGCCCGAGAGCATCAACCACCACGCCGCCGCTCATGTGATTGGCAACCGCGATGCCCCACTTGGTGTCGGGCTCGATACCCTCGGTTTTTAGATAGCCCGGCTCATAGAGTTTATAGTCCGCGGCAAAGTAGCCGCGATGTTTTTCGTCGGTGAGGTT
>Ga0307416_100002682_pt1 | contig 10302 bp, 8 predicted proteins | sample DK1Cmetagenome_2_FD_203821 | JGI IMG/M metagenome (GOLD analysis project Ga0307416, IMG submission 203821) | Maize rhizosphere microbial communities from greenhouse at UC Davis, California, United States - DK15-C-3 | ecosystem: Host-associated > Plants > Roots > Rhizosphere > Soil | place: USA...
TCGTTGGCGCGGTCGCGGTGGCCGTACCTGTCGTGGCCGTCGTCCCAGCAATCGAACCCGTCGCGGGTGCGTTTGCCGGTTTCTTGACCGCGGGAAGGGGTGCGTCAGAACCCGCTGCCGCCGAGGGCGCGGGCGCCGCCGCAGCGAGCGCGGCGACAACCGCGAGCATGAGCGGCTTCAGGCGGAACGAATCGTGTTTCACGGTGAGAACTCCTCGGAGTTTCCGGCGTCTCGCCGCGGGATGCGGCTAGCCGGTGCCGACCAGTTTCTCGGTCTGCAAGATGATTTCGGTGGCGGTCGCGGCGTCGCGGATGATGCCGCCGTCCTTGATCGCCGTGACGGCGACGCGCGTGGTGTTGGGCGTGAGCGACTCGATCTCGACTTCGATGTTGCGGTCGGACGCGCGCGCCGTGATCACTTCCCTGTTGCCGTCCTGCTTCGACTCGACGACCTTGATCTGCATCCGTCCGAGCGCCGCGACTGTCGAGCGACGAACCTTCGGCTGCGGTGCCGCAAACGTCTTGTAGACGATACCGCCGAGCGTATGCGACACGCCGGTAGCCATGCCAACGCCGACCGCGGTCAATGCGACGGCGGCACAACCCGAAAACGCGGTCCCGCATGCGGCGACGGCCAAGCACAGTATCCACGAGCGAGCGGTATGCATGCGGTCATTATGACGTTGGCATGACTGGATTCGCCAACACCGCTCGTCGGAGCTGGGCTTCGAGCCGATGTGCGGCATCGTTGGACCCCTCGGAACGTTGCGCCTCCCGCGGCGTATCATCCCGGTCTCCCCACGCGGTTTCCGCTCGATGGCATCATCGCTCGATGTCGTAATCCTGGTGGCCGGCCAGGGCAAGCGCATGCACTCCGACGTGCCCAAGGCGCTGCACCGCATCGCCGGCCGTCCCCTTGCTTCCCATGTGCTGTCCACACTGCGCACGCTTTCGCCGCGGACGATCGCGTTGGTCGTCGGGTATGGCGCCGACGCCGTCGAGCGCGAGCTCGCGGCCCCCGATGTCGTTTTCGTGCGCCAGGATCCGCCGCGCGGCACCGGCGATGCGGCGCGCGTCGCGCTCGCTGCGCTGCCCGCGGACGGCGTCACGCTGGTGGGCCTGGGCGACGTCCCGCTGGTCCCCGCCGATTCACTTGCGCGATTGGCCGCGATCGCACGCGAAGGCCGCGTCGGCATCCTGTCGGCACGCGTGCGCGAACCGTTCGGGCTCGGGCGGGTCATTCGCACGCCGCAGGGTGATGTCTGCGCGATCGTCGAGGAGCGCGACGCGACGCCGCAACAGCGCACCGTCGACGAGATCAACACCGGATTCATCGCGGCGCCGACTCCGCTGCTGAAGCGATGGGTCGATCGCCTGACGCCGCACAACGCGCAAGGCGAGTACTACCTGACCGATATCGTCGCGATGGCCGTCACCGACCGCGTGCCGGTCGAGACGGAGACGGTGACCGACGAGGCATCGGTTCTCGGCGTCAACGACCGGGCGCAGCTCGCCGAGCTCGAGCGCATTGTCCAGCGGCGCATGGCGGACGCGCTGATGCGCGACGGCACGACGATCGCCGACCCGGCGCGCATCGACATCCGCGGCGATCTCTCCTGTGGCCGCGACGTGAGCATCGACGTCGGGTGCATTTTCGAGGGTACGGTTCGTCTCGACGATGGCGCCAGCATCGGACCGTACTGCGTGCTGCGCGACGTCACCGTCGGCCCCGCGACGCGCATCGAGGCCTATTCGCACTTCGACTCGGCGCAGATCGGGCGCAACTGCCGCATCGGTCCTTTCGCGCGACTGCGGCCCGGCACAAAGCTTGCTGAAGACGTTCACATCGGCAACTTCGTCGAGGTGAAGGCGAGCACGCTGGGCGCGGGCTCCAAGGCCAATCACCTCGCGTATGTCGGCGATGCCGAATTCGGCAGCCGCGTGAATTACGGCGCGGGTTCGATCACGGCGAATTACGACGGCGCGAACAAGCACCGCTCGGTGCTCGGCGACGACGTGCACATCGGCTCGAATTGCGTGCTCGTCGCACCGATCACGATCGGCGATGGTGCCACGATCGGCGGCGGGAGTACGATCGTGCAGGAAGCGCCGGCGGGACAGTTGACGGTCGCGCGTGCGCGCCAGGTGACGATCTCACGCTGGCAGCGGCCGCGCAAAAAGCCGAAAGCGGATCAGGGAGCCTAACCATGTGCGGCATCGTCGGCGCAACGTCGGATCGCAACGTCGTCCCGATCTTGATCGAGGGCATTCGCCGCCTCGAATATCGCGGCTACGATTCGACCGGCCTGGCCGTCGTCAATGGCGCTGCGAGCCCGATTCTCGAGCGGCTCGTGTCGACAGCGCGCGTCGCCGATCTCGCCGCGCAGGCCGATGCGCTGCACCTGAAGGCGACGACCGGCATCTCGCACACGCGCTGGGCCACGCACGGCGCGCCGACATCCGACAACGCGCACCCGCATCTTTCCGGCGGCGAGATCGCCGTCGTGCACAACGGCATCATCGAAAACTTCGAGGAGCTGCGCGACAAGCTGAAGGCTCGCGGTTACGTGTTCCGCACGCAGACCGACACCGAAGTAATCGCGCACCTCGTCCACGCGTACTGGCACGCCGAAGGCGGCGGCGATCTCCTGGCTGCCGTTCAGCGAGCGGTCGCCGAGTTCAAGGGTGCGTACGCGATCGCGGTGATCTCGACGCGCGAGCGCGGACGCGTCATCGGCGCGCGCCAGGGCAGCCCCCTCCTCGTCGGCATCGGCGGCCACGATCATTTCCTCGCGTCCGATGCCTCGGCGCTGCTGTCGGTCACGCGCCTCGTCGCGTATCTCGAAGAGGGCGACGTTGCCGACGTGCGGCGCGAGTCGTACGCGATCTTCGACGCGAACGGTGAACGCGTCGAGCGCAACGTCATCGAGGTGCAGGGAAGCGGCGACGCGGTCGAGCTCGGACCCTATCAGCACTACATGCAGAAGGAGATCTTCGAGCAGCCGCGTGCGGTGGCCGATACGCTGGACGGCGTTGCGAACATTACGCCGGCGCTGTTCGGTCCGAAGGCTGCGGAACTTCTGCCGCAGGTCGATTCGGTGCTCGTGCTCGCGTGCGGAACCAGCTATTACTCGAGCCTCGTCGCGAAGCAGTGGATCGAGACGATTGCCAAGCTGCCGTGCTCGGTGGAAATCGCGAGCGAATACCGGTACCGCGACAGCGTGCCGAACCGCAACGCGCTGGTGATGGTCGTGTCGCAGTCGGGCGAGACCGCGGACACGCTCGCCGCGCTCAAGCACGCGAAGCAGCTCGGACACCGGCACACGCTCGCGATCTGCAACGTGCCGACGAGCTCGATGGTGCGGCAGACCGAGATGGTGTTCTTGACGCGCGCCGGAACGGAAGTCGGCGTCGCGTCGACGAAGGCGTTCACGACGCAGCTTGCCGCGCAATTCCTGCTGGCGCTGACGCTCGCGAAGGTGCGCGGTCATCTGTCGTCCGAGCAGGAAGAGAAGTGGATGGACGCGCTGCGCCACATTCCGGCCGCGATTCGCGGCGCGCTCGCGCTCGAGCCGCATCTGATCGGCTGGGCTCAGCACTTCGCGAAGAAGCAGCACGCATTGTTCCTTGGACGCGGCTTGCATTATCCGATCGCGCTGGAAGGCGCGCTGAAGCTCAAGGAAATCTCGTACATCCACGCCGAGGCCTATCCGGCCGGCGAGCTCAAGCATGGGCCGCTCGCGCTCGTCGACGCGCAAATGCCGGTGGTCGCGATCGCGCCCAACGACGCGCTGCTCGAGAAGCTCAAGTCGAACCTGCAGGAGGTGCGGGCGCGCGGCGGCGAGCTGTACGTGGTCGCCGATCTCGACTCACATCTGACGGCGGGCGACGGGATCCATCTGATCCGCGTCGCCGAGCATCGGGGCCTGCTGTCGCCGATCGTGCACGTCGTGCCGCTGCAACTGCTCGCGTATCACACGGCGGTGCTGCGGGGGACGGATGTGGACAAACCGAGGAACTTGGCGAAGAGCGTGACGGTGGAGTAGTCGGTTCGGCGGAGCGACCCGGTTCACGACAAAGTGTTTGTCCCAACGGCTGACGTGTCCGTCGACGGGGAGCCGTCTGCCCATCGATCGTCGCAGCCTGTGACCCGGACCGCCCTGCGCAATGAGCCGGGCTTCCCGTAATGCGCGATGCGCCGGAGGCTGCACGCCACGTATTCATGACCACCAAGATCAACGGGACGGACCCGTGATGCAGGGAATGCACGCCGGCGTCGTCGCCGCGATTGCAGCGGCGCTGCTGTTTGGCGCAGGAACCCCATTTGCCAAACTTCTGCTGGCCCGCGTCGACCCGTGGATGCTGGCGGCGCTGCTGTACCTTGGCTCCGGCGCCGGTTTGTGGCTGTTTCGGGCTATTCGCAGCGCGCCCACCGTTAAGGTCGAACAAGGTGAGTGGCGCTGGTTGGGCGGTGCCGTCCTTTCCGGCGGGATATTAGGGCCGGTGCTCCTGATGCTGGGACTCTCGGCGATGCCGGCTTCGGGCGCCGCGCTGCTACTCAATGCGGAGGCAGTGTTTACGGCGGTCCTCGCCTGGTTCGCGTTCAAGGAGAACTTCGACCGGCGGATCGCCATCGGCATGCTCGCAATCGTCACTGGCGCCGTGGTGCTGAGTTGGCCGCGAGACACCAATTTCGCCGGCCTGTGGCCAGCGGCGTGCGTCCTGGGAGCGTGCCTTGCGTGGGCCGTTGACAACAATCTGACGCGGGGGGTGTCACTCGCCGATGCGTCATATATCGCGATGGTCAAAGGTCTGGTGGCCGGAGCAACCAATCTCGCCCTCGCACTTGCGACGGGTGCTCCTTTACCCCCGCTCGACACGGTCGCGAGCGCCGCCGTGTTGGGATTCGCAAGCTACGGCGTGAGCCTTGTCCTATTCGTCGTCGGTTTGCGCAATCTCGGCACCGCGCGCACCGGCGCTTACTTTTCGATCGCGCCGTTCTTCGGCGCGTTGATCGCAATCGCGATGTTGGGCGAAAGGGTCACTCTTCAGCTGTGCGCCGCCGGTCTGCTGATGGCCGTTGGCGTCGGATTGCACATGACTGAGCGGCACCGGCACCTGCACACGCATGAGGAATTGGCGCACAGCCACGAGCATGTTCATGCCTCCGCTGGCGACGTCCATCACGATCATCAACATGCCGAACAGGTTCCGCCCGGAACCCCGCACTCACATTGGCATCAGCACAATCCTGTCACCCACGCCCATCACCATTATCCGGACGCACATCACCGGCATACGCATTGAGTGAGTCATGGTCGAACTTGGCAAGACGGGCGTTCAAACCGCCCGGCACTCGGCGCCCCAATCGTAGTTCGCTCTCCTACCGGTTCACCGCCAGCAGCGGCTTCGCGGCATAGCGTTCACCCGACGCCGCGCCGCGCGGGAACGCGCGATCGATGCGCGCAAGGTCCGCCGGCGTGAGCTCGACTGCAAGCGCACCGGCGTTCTCTTCGAGATACTTCCTCCGCTTCGTGCCGGGGATGGGCACGATGTCCTTGCCCTGCGCGAGCACCCACGCTAAAGCGAGTTGCGACGGCGCACAGCGCTTCTCCGCGGCGATCGCATTGATTTCCTCGACCAGATCCAGGTTCTTCCGGAAGTTCTCTCCCTGGAACCGCGGCGAGCCGCGCCGGTAATCATCGGCTTCCAGATCGTCGATCCGCTTGATCTGGCCGGTGAGAAAGCCGCGGCCGAGCGGACTGTACGGCACGAAGCCGATGCCGAGTTCGCGCACCGTCGGCAGAATCTCGTCCTCCGGATCGCGGCTCCAAAGCGAATATTCGGTCTGCAGCGCGGTGATCGGATGCACGGCGTGCGCGCGGCGTAGCGTTGCCGTGGCGGCTTCGGACAATCCGAGCCATCGCACCTTGCCCTCGCGCACCAGCGCTGACATCGCGCCTACGGTCTCCTCGATCGGCGTTTCGGGATCGACGCGGTGCTGGTAATACAGGTCGATCACGTCGACCCCGAGGCGCCGGAGGCTCGCCTCGCAGCATTGCCGCACGTATTCCGGCTTGCCGTTGACGCCCTTGAACGTGCCGTCGGGATTGCGTACGTTGCCGAACTTCGTGGCGATGACGACCTGATCCCGGCGTCCGCGTATCGCGCGGCCCAGCAGTTCCTCGTTGCGTCCTCCTCCATACATGTCCGCGGTGTCGAAGAGCGTGATGCCCAGTTCCAGCGCCCGATGAATCGTCGCCGTCGCTTCGACGTCGTCGCGGCCGCCATAGAAATCGGACATTCCCATGCAACCCAGGCCCATCGCCGACACTTCGAGCCCTTGTCCCAGCTTTCTCGTTTCCACGGTTCACCTCGGTTTCGGAATGAATGACAGATCGTCGTCGAGCATGGCGCGGGCGCAACGCGCGCTGATACGAGGAGTCGCATTACGCGCCTCCTGCTTCGTCCGTCCGTCGATCAAAGGGGTCACACGCGGTGACCGGAGCGGGCCGCGATTCAGGAAGGCGAGCGGTATGCCTCGCCCGTGATTTTGACCGGCGGCTCGACGCGGGCCGGATTCATCGCCGCATCGTCGGCGAAATGCTCCTCATCTGCGGCGGTCCTCCCGCCCGGCTGGCCGCCTCGGTCGCAACGCCGGCGCGCAGCCGATCGAGCTTCGCCGAGTACAAATCGCGATCCTTGCGCGTCGTGCTGTTGTCGGCGGCGATGGCCATGTGCTCGCGGGCGTTGTCCATGTCGCCGAGGCCCATGTACGCGACGGCGAGCCAGAAGTGGAACTCGTGGTAGTAGGCAGCGCGCGCGACTTCCTTCGCGAACATGTCGCGCGCGAGCCGGTAGTCGCCCATGTTGATCGCCGCGATGCCGCGCTTGTAGTAGCCGAATGGCGGCTCGGGCTCCATCGCGGCGAGCTTGCGCGTCAGCTCCTGCGCGGCCGCCGTCTGGCCCCGCGCCATCAGCACCGAGGCCAGATTCGACATCGCGCGCGTGTTCGCCGGCTCACGTTCGAGCACGAATTCGAGCGCCTTCTGCGCCTGCGGCAGATTGCCGTGCGCCTGGTAGACGACGCCCAGCGTGTTCACGGCGCTCAGGAAGCGCGGGTCCTGCGCAATGGCCGCACGAGCCCACCAATACGCTTCGTTGGCATGGCCCGACGTCATCGACTCGACGGCGCGATTGTTCATGTACATCGCCAGGATCATCGACTCGTCGAGCGCCCACGTGCGCAGGCCGCGGACGTCCTTCGGTGGCAGAAAATCGATGATCATCGACGCGTCGCGCGGCGTGTATTCGGTCAGCGGCCGGCCGATCGACAAGTTGACATGGCCGACTGACAGGTAGAAGTCGCCGACGCGGCTCCACACTTCGTCGGTGAACACCTGCTGGTACTGCACCGGCATGCCGAGCTCTTTCGCGAACGCCGCGGTCATGATCACGAGCGACAGGCAATTGCCGGAGCGCGCCGCGAAGGCCTCCGAAGCATTGCGGGTCGTTTCGGCGTCGTATTCGAGCTTGAGCAGCCCCCTGTCGTAGAGCGCGTCGAAGAGTGCGCGCTGACTGCCTTCGGTCTTGATCAGCCGCGCGATTCCCGTCTTGACGTAGGCGCGCATCTCGTCGCTGACGGCGAACACGTCGCTTGCCCGGATGCGCTCGGAGGGCGGCGCGAACAGTGCGTCGTCGAATAGCGCGTCGATCTGCTGCTTCGGCGGTGCCGACGGCGTGCTGGCGCATGCAGCAAGCACGAAAATCAGCGCTAGTGCCCGGAACTTCATCGTGCGGCACTCCCATGGCTATGCGTTGTCACAGTATCACCCGATCGTCGGAAGGGTCAACGCGCGCCAGCGGGTCGGCACTTCTGCGGAAGGAACGAGCCATTGCGGCGTCTCCCGAAGCCCGCCCGAGTCGGGCATCGGCGGCGCCGGCTTGCCATCAATGTCCTACAAACGGAGAACGGCATGAACGACATGATGAGCCGGGTATCCCCCGGAGCGACGACGTTTATCCGCATGGATCACACGCACGCGCTCGCGGCGTTTCACCGATATCGCCTCGACGCCAAGCCGGAAAAGAAGCAGGCCGTTGCCGACACGCTGTGCCTGGCGCTGGAAATCCACGCCCGGCTCGAAGAGGAAATCTTCTACCCGGCCATGCGCAGCTTTGCCCCCGATCTCGTCGACAAGAGCATTCCCGAGCACAACGAAATGCGGCGCCTGATTGCGCAGCTCCGGCAGACGCGCCCGCAGGACCAGGCGTTCGATTCCACGCTCCTGCAACTGATGCGCGACGTGATGCGCCACGTGGCGGACGAGGAGACGATGCTGCTGCCCGATGCCGAACGGGTGCTCGGCGAACACCGCCTCGTGGAGCTCGGTGCGGAAATGATGCGCCGCCGGTTCGAGCTCGCGGCGCCGCACGCGGGCGACATCGCGATCGGCACCGTGCGCACGTTCCCGGGCGCGACGCTGGCCGTTTCCGGCCTGGTCGTGCTGGGCGCATTTCTTGTCGGCCGCGCGTTCAAGCGGCCAGCGGCTCGCCCGGCGCTCGCCACGCCCAGGATGTTGCGCGAGGCGGCGCCGACGCGTGCGTTCCGCGAGGCCATCCGCTCGCACGCGCTTCGCGACGCGATGCGACCGAAGCACTTGCGGACGGCCTCCCGCGCGCTGGCGGACCGACTGCGCCACGCCTGGGCGTGACTCCGCAGCGCTGAATCACATAACGCGCTTCGGCGCGGCGGATCCGGGGTGCTTCAGCCGGCGATGCCGCGCCGCGCATTGATGCGGCGCTCGAGCACGCGCAGCAGCGCGTCGATCACGAAGCCGACAATCCCGATCGCGATCATGCCGCTCATGACGATCGACGTGCTGATGTTCGCCTGTCCCTTGACCAGCAGATAGCCGATACCGCTCGAAGCGACGATCAGCTCGGCGCCGACGAGCGACTGCCAGCCAAGCCCCGCGCTGATGCGCAAGCCCGCGACAATCGACGGAATCGAGGCCGGCAGCAACACTTCGGTGATCATCCGGTAGTGACTTGCGCCGAGCGTCTGCGCGGCCTCGACGAAGCGTCGTTCGACGAACTTCGCGCCGCGGTAGGCGTTGATCACGCACGGCGGAAAGGCGCCGCTGAAGATGATCAGCACCGGCCCGCCGATGCCGGTGCCGAACCACAAGGCCGCGAACGGCACCCACGCGATCGGCGCGACGAAGCGCAGCGCGTCGAACAGCGGCGTGACGATCGCGTCGAGCCAGCGGAACCAGCCCATCAGCAAGCCCAGCGGCACGCCGATCAGCACGGCAAGCCCGAATCCCGCCGCGAAGCGTCCGAAGCTCGACGCGAGATGCTGCTGGAGCGTGTAGCCGACGAAGGGCGATTGCGTCAACGCGGTGAATTTCTCGATGACCTCGGGCGGCGTGGGCAGGAACTGCCGCTGCACGAGTCCGCTGGCCGCGATCAGCCACCAGATCGCGAAGAACGCGACGAAGCCCGCTACGGACAGCGCAAGCCAGCGTCGAAACGGCAAGGCGCTCGACGTCGTGGCCGCGCTCATGTCCGCGTCCTCATCGCGTGCGCCACGGCATCGCGCGCCGCTCGACCGCGCCGAGCAGCGCCGTCATCGCCGCGCCGGTGACGGCAACCGCGGCCATGCCGACGACGATCATCGCGGGGAAGATGTCCAGCGACGCCTGGTAGAGCACGTGACCGAGCCCGGCGATGGCGCCGATCAGCTCGCCCGCGACGAGCGTCGTCCAGCACGCCTGCAATGAAAGCCGCAGGCCGGTGAAGATCATCGGCAGCGCACCGGGAATCAACACCTCGCGGACGAACATCGCGCGCGGCACGCCCAGCGTGCGCGCCGCCTCGAGGAGATGCGGCTCGATTGCGCGCACGCCGCTGTAGCTGTTGATCACCGCCGGAACGAACGCCGCGAACCAGATGATCAGCACCTTCGCGGCGTCGCCGAGGCCGAGCCAGACGATCGCGAGCGGAATCCACGCGAGCGGCGGAATCGGCCGGATCAGCAGGAAGCTTGGATTGATGAACGCTTCGAACGCGCGACTCGCACCCATCGCGAGACCGAGCGGTACGCCGACGGCCGTTGCGGCCGCGAAGCCGAACAGCACCAGCTTGACGCTGTGCAGGATGTGCTCATGCAGGCGCGCGTCGGCGTAGCCGGTGATCGCGATCTGCCGCAGCGCGTCCCACGTCTCCCCCGGCGCGGGAAACCGGCCGGGACTGATCGTGTGCGTCAGCGTGGTGAGCGCGTACCACGCCGCCGCGAGCA
>Ga0307416_100002683_pt1 | contig 10299 bp, 9 predicted proteins | sample DK1Cmetagenome_2_FD_203821 | JGI IMG/M metagenome (GOLD analysis project Ga0307416, IMG submission 203821) | Maize rhizosphere microbial communities from greenhouse at UC Davis, California, United States - DK15-C-3 | ecosystem: Host-associated > Plants > Roots > Rhizosphere > Soil | place: USA...
CATGGCTGCGGAAAGTTGCAACATTCAGCCGGGCGACACCGTTGCCGTGTGGGGCTGCGGACCAGTCGGTCAGTTTGCGATCAAGAGCGCCTACTTGCTCGGTGCGGAACGCGTCATCGGCATCGATCGTTTCCCGGAGCGGCTGCGCATGGCGCACGAAGAGGGCGGCGCCGAGATCATCAATTACGAGGAAGTGAACACCTACGATGCGTTGATGGAAATGACGGGCGGACGCGGGCCCGACAGTTGCATCGACGCGGTGGGCATGGAGGCGCATGGTGCCACGCTCGAATACGCTTACGACCGCACCAAGCAGGCCCTGATGCTGGAGCCGGATCGTCCCATCGCGTTGCGCGAGGCGATCCGTGCCTGCCGGAAGGGCGGCACCGTTTCCATCCCCGGCGTCTATGGCAGCATGGGCGACAAGATCCCGCTCGGTGCGATCGTGAACAAAGGCCTCACGATAAAGTCAGGGCAGACACACGTGCAGCGTTATATGAAGCCGCTGCTGGAGCGCGTGCAAAAAGGTGAGATCAATCCCGGCTTCGTCATTACCCACGAGATGGGCTTGGAAGAGGCGCCGAAAGCCTACGACATGTTCAAAAACAAGGAACGGGAATGCATCAAAGTGGTGTTGAAACCGGGTGCGAAACGCGCCGTTCCCGAGGGCTCGCCTGCAACGGTGATTCCGTGACGATTCGTCAACGCGGCGCGGCAAGTTTGAAAGGATCGAACCCCTCGCGCACGGCGAGGGTCGCTAGCACTTTCGGCACATAGAGTCGCGTCTCGGACGGAAGTGCGTCGGCGATCTGCGCAAAGGTCGTGGCGTCCTGCGCCTTCAATGTGCGCCGCACGCGACCTTCACCGGCGTTGTAGGCGGCGAGCGCCAGCGGCCATGAGTCGAACATCCGGTGCAAGCGGCGGAGCAACGTGGCGGCGGCCCGCGCGCTTTTTTCCGGATTCGTGCGTTCGTCGAACGGCAGCAAGCTCAGCCCCTGAGCTTTCGCGGTCACGGGCATGAGTTGAAACAATCCGCGCGCACCGGCCGGGCTCACGGCGCTGGGGTTGAAGGTCGATTCGGTTTCCGCCAGCCAGGCAAGTTCGGCGGGCAATCCTTCACCGGTGAACACGGCTTTGATCTCCGTCAGAAACTCATCGGCACGCGCGGGACGCGGACGATCCCGCAGTCGGCTCACCCACAAATCATACATCGGAATGTCGGCGCTGGGAGGGATCGGCAGCGGTGGCGGGGCGGAGCCGGCATCGGCCGTTGGCGGTTTCGGAACCGCTGGAGGTGCAGGCGGCTTCGGCGGCGGCGTGGTGGCTTCTTTCGCGACCACGATTTCATCGAGGCGCTCGGCGAGCCAGTCGGAGTAGTCCTTGTATTCGGGCAAGGCGCTCAACGCGACCAACGCGGCGCGCACCTCGGGTTCGTAGGCGGCCAGTTCGGCCAGCGAGCCGGTCGCGCGGGTTTTCTCCAGGCGTGCTGCAAACGCGTCCCATTCCGCGCGCGTCGGAAAGGCGAATTCCTTTTTTATCTCCGGCGGGGCGTAGGTCTCGAACAACGTTTGTCCGAGGGAAAACAAGTCGGCTTCCTCCGTTGTGCCTGCAGCCGGGGTCTCCGCGCGTGTCACCGCGGCGGCAATAAGGGAAACGCAGGCGAGGGGGATTAAACCGGAACGAACCATAGGGTATTCAGAACGATGAATCCCCGAAAAGTTCGGCAGTATCTCTTGCGTTACGAGAGCGAAGTGGCGGCGCGGTTGGCACTCGCTGGACTGCAACGACCTAGGTCGTGATCGTTGGGAGCATTAGCACGATGATCGGCCAGAACCATCCGCGGGTGTGGAGTGAACGAGCGGGGCCGGTAAGTGTCTCCGATGGGTCTCCATCGTGGCGGCAAGCAAGGCGATGCCGGTGTAGTTCAACGCGAGCGACAGCCAGATCATGCCTTCGCTCCTTTCGTAGCGATTTTGCGCACACCATTGCGGTGACGTTGTGGAAATCGAGCCACGGGCGGCGTCCGTCAGGACCGAGGCGAAGCAGGAGCAAGTCTTTGGAAAACCGGCGATGCGTGACGATGCCGCTCACGAGCGCGACCAGCATGAACAGCGCGGCGAAGGCGCGCGAGGCGACGGCGAGCCGGTGGCGTCTCGACGAACGGTGAGAACCGTGGCGATGGACGGGTGCGGTGGCAGACATGTTTCTTATCCGGCCTTGGCGGGGACGATGAAGGACAACGTGAAGACGTGGCGGATGGCCTCATAAGCGCGGCCCTCGTGTTCGCCGGGTTTTTTCTCGACGTGACCGACCTCAATCACGGCCTGGCCGGGCCAGGGCGTCTCGATCGTGACCTTGCCGGCGGCGTCGGTCTTGAACGTGCGGTTCCAGCCGGAGGAGGTGAAAAGCACGACCTCGGCCTCGGGCAGAGGCGCGCCGTTCAGGAGCAGGGTGAAGCTGTTGCTGTCGGCGGAGACGGGCACGAGTTCGAGCGCGAACTTGGCGGCGGTTTCGGTGCGGCCGAGCTTGGCTTGGTAGTGCGTGAGGTTCTTGCCCTTCTGGGAGAAGTAGATGTTGGACAGTCGCAGGTCGCCGGCGACGCCGGTAGCGGCAATGGCAAGGCGATCTCCCTGGCGGGTGACGGCGAGTTCCTTCCCATCGGTGGCGAAAGCCTTGGGCGCGGTGATGAGCTTAAGGAGGCCTTCCTCGGTTTCGCGGAGGCCGGCGGCCCATTCACCGAAGAAGGCGGCGGTGGCGCCGGTGGCATCGCGTTCGAGCCAGACGAAGTGAGCCTGGACGGAGACGGCGAGTGCAAGGGCGACGAAGGAGGCGGCGATCAGTTTATGTAGTTTCATGTAGGATAGGAAAAAAATGACAAATTCGTATTCCAGCGAAGGGTGAATTGAACGGAGCGGGGGTGTCGGCCGCTTCGTCCGTGTGGAGGGCGGAGATCAGGGAGAAGGCAGAGAGTGCTGATAGGAGCGCGACGGTGTTACGAGAGATTTCAGACGTGAGCATGGAGAGCGCTCAGCTTAGCAAGTGGGCGATGCCGAATGCTTACCCGTCCTTGCGGCTGAAGGCGGCGAGGACGGCGACGGCGCAGGCGGCACAGAGGGCGGACCTCCAAGTCTCGATCGCTTCGTCGGATTTTTCCGTATTTAAGAATTGGTTACGTTGGATTCTCCGAGCAGGGGGAGGACGCGATCGATCCAGTCGTTGTAAGCCTCCTCGTAGTCGAGGTCGGCCTCAGCGCGATGGACGAGGGGTTTGGCGCCGAGGGCGGCGAGACGCTCGTCGAGCTTGCGGGCGAAGCCGCAGAAATCGGAGTAGTCGCGGTCACCGAGGCCAAGGACGGCGTAACGCAGGCCGGAGAGATCGAGGTTGGCCTTCTCGAGGTCGTAGAAGAAGTCGGTGGCGTCGCTCGGCGGTTCGCCGTCGCCCCAGGTGCTGACGACGAAGAGGGTGAGCGAGAGGTCGGCGAGGTGGGCGGGCGTGAGTGTCGAGATGTTGGCGACGGTGGCGGTGTCCCGGCCCTCGGCGATCGCGCGTTCGTGCGCCTGGCGGGCGAGTGTCTCGGCGTTGCCGGTTTCGGTGGCGTAGAAGAAGGCGGGTGATGATGTGGGTTTCATGGTGAGTGTAATTGAGAGTTAAATACGCTGAAGCGCGGCGTGGAGAATGGCGGACCAAAGGCAGGCTCCCTCGGGGGTGTCGGTGGGGTGCAGGGAAAGGGGGCTGATGCCGTCGTGGTCGATCAGGTGGATCTGCCGCGGATGCACCGCGATCCGGGCGAGGGCGGGGAGGGCGACTTGCAAGGTGTTAACGCCGTCGGCGACGGTGAGCAGACCATGTGCACAGGTAACGCGGCGAGGGCTTAGCCGTCGCCGCTGGGTGGCGGCGGGTGTGTGCAGGCTGCAGTTGAGGGATGCCTCCGAGCGGGCAAAGAGGTTGAGAAGCACGGGTAGCAAGGCGGGGTCGCAGCGGGTGGCGCCGGCGTCGGCGGTGAGTGTGCAGCCCGAGTAGAATCCACCGTGGAGCAGCGGGTGGACCGGGACGTTGATCGGAGCGGCGAGCGGTGCGAGGAAGTCGGCCCAGTCGGCGGGCTCGGTGTCGGGGTGCGCGCAGAGTTGCAGACATTCGCGGCCGGCGGTGTCAAAGACTCGGATATTACCGGGTGAACCGCAGCAGGAGCAGTGCGCGAGGTGAGCCCGGGCCTGGCCCCAGTGCGAGAGGTCAAAGACGAGGTCGCCTTGATCGTCCTGCGCATGGCCGAGCTCGGAAAGAGTGAGGGCGGGCAAAGGCGCGAGAGTGACGAGGCGGGCGCAGGCGTTGCGGGTCTGGAGGACCACGCGGTCGAAGCGGAGGGCGCCGGTGAGCAGGCCGGACCAGTCGCGGGAGAGCGCGATGTTTCCCTCGGCGTCGGTGCGGAAGCAGGGGGCGGGGCGATGGTGGAAAGGGTGGGTGGAGGCGCGAGTGAAGTGCATGGAACAGCCGCTGTGGTGCGGCGGAAGAATAAAGGCCGCCGGACGACCAAGCCCGGCGGCGACCAATTGACCTTAACGACTCTGACCAAAGAACGCGGTCCGCCGGGTGGCCCGGTCGAAACGTGAGAAGACTTTAGCAGAGGTCGCATCCGGAATGCTTACCGGTCCTTGCGGAGAGTTTACCCGTTGTTGCGGGGGATGAGTGCGCTCGGGGACTGGCCGTGGTGTTCGGCGAAGGCTCGACTGAATTGGCCGAGGCTTTGGTAGCCGGCGGCGAGAGCGGCCTCGGTGACGTTGGCCTGGCCGGAGCGCAGCAGTGCGGCGGCGTGATCGAGCCGTAGCCGGCGCAGGTGCACGGTGGGGCCGTGTCCGAACTCGGCGGTGAAAAGCCGGCTCAAGTGCGAGGGACTGCTGTGCACGGCCGAAGCGAGCTCGGCGAGACCGATGGGTTCGGGCAGATGCGCGGCCATGAACTCAAGGACGGCGCGGAGCGCGGGATGAATCACGCGCGATGTGATGCGATCAGGGGGCGAGTCCGCCGGCGGGGGGAGCAGCAGGGTGAGCAACTCGATGAGCTTGCCGGTGCCCCAGAGCGTGCGCAGGGCGGGGGCCACGGGACATCCGCGCAAGGCGAGGAGGAGAGTCTGCATCGACGGCGTGAGCGGCGCGGGTCCGTGGGCGGGTGGACGGCCGGGTTGGGGCAGGAGCGGATGAAACGCCGCAGGCAATGCCGCGGGCGTGAAGCGCCACACCAGCAACTCGGCGGGACGCGTGGTCGCGGGGCGCAGCGTGGTGGGAGCGAGAGGGGCGAGCCAGGCGAACTGGTCGCCTTCAATGTGCCAGGCGAGATCGGCGTGGAAGCAGGCGACGCGGCCCTGGAGGCCGAGGAGCAGGAGTTGTCCGGCGTGTTCCGTGTCCGTGCGAGGTAGGGTGATGCCCTCGCCGGGCAGGCGGAGTTCGACGAGGTGCTGGGGCGAGGCTACATCGCCGGAGAGCGTGCGAGCGTCCGGCGGAAACATGATGGGCGGGCTTGCGGACGACTCACCCCTGGACGGCCGTTGTCTTGCGCGAGAAGAAGCGACGCCAGCTTAGTGCGAAACCGGTGTAAACGAGGAGCAACCCGCCGAGGCAGGCGATGCCGGCGACGAATTGGCCCAACCAGCCGAGGGCCTGGCCGGTGTGGAGGTAGCGCAGCCACGTGCGGGCTTGGCGACCGGGAGTCTGCTCGGCGTAGCCGGTGCGGTTAATCAGGTCGCCGGTGAACGGGTTGAGGACGACCTGGGTGTTGGCGGCGACGAAAGTCGTGCCGGATTCGATAACGGTGGCGCTGTAGGGCAGAGGACCGCGCGGGGCGTTTGTAGGTTGAGGAGTGGGCGCTGCGCCACGACGGGGCGGGAGACCTTGGCGGAGAGTGATGGATGCCCATGCGGGGAAGTGGGTCTGAAGGCGGGCGAGGGTCGCGGCGTAGGTGAGAACCGGGGTGTCGGGCGAAGGGCGGTCGAAACTGGCGGAGAACGTAGGGGAGACGGCGCCGGGGGCCTGCGGGGTTTCGCCGGCGGCGCGGTAAACGAGGTCGCTGGCCCATTTGTAGCCGATGACGGCCCCGCTGGCGGTGATGACGATGAGGACGGGCAGGGACCAGAAGCCGACGACGTTGTGCCAGTTCCAGTCACGGGCTTTGCCGGAGGAGCCGCGCACGAACCAGAGGGAAGGGCGGAGGACGCGGGCGTTCCAAGCGCGGGGCCACCAGAGCCAGAGTCCGGAGACGGCCAGGAAGAGGAAGGAGAGGTTGCAGGCGCCGGTGATCGCCTTGCCGACGGGGCGCTGGTCGCCTTCGCGGGCGAGGTAGCGGTGCCAGTTAACCATGAGGTGCATGAAGTCGTGGGTGCGCTCGGAGGCGGGCTTGATGACGGCACCGGTGTATTGGTTCACATAATACACGCCGGCGTCGCGGCCGAAGTTGACGGCGACGGCATCGGCGGGATCGCGGGACACGGTGAGGCCGGAGGGTTTCGCGCCTTCGGGGGCGGCGTCGCGGGCCTTGGCGAGGACTTCGTCGAGGGGGAGCGCGGTCGCGGAGGCGGGGACCGCGACGCGGCGGACGTCGCGCTCGGCCCATTCGACGATCTCGTGCTCGAAGGCGAGCACGGCGCCGGTGAAGGACATGACCGCGATGATCGAGCCGGCGATAAGGCCGGAGGCGAGGTGGAGCCAAAAGAGGGTCTTGCGAAAAGTCATGAGCGGAGGAGCGATAAGCGAGTTGTCTTAGGCGGGGGATTTGCGCGAGCGGCGGCGGAACAGCCAGACAGCCGTGCCGGTGATGGCGAGCAAGGCGGGGGAGAATCCGCCAGCGACATAAAGCCACTTCACAATCGGGGAGCCTTGATAGCCGAAGTGGAGCGGACTGAGAATCGACTCGAACTGAGCTGCGGCCGGGGCTTGGGCGGCATCACGAATGCGGCGGACGTCACCGCTTACAGGATCGAAGTCGATGCGGCTCATTTTGCGCCACGGCGGAGCACTGCGGTGAAGAACACGAATTTGCAGGCCGATCCCGGTGTCCCATGGGAAAATGATCCGGGCGAGCTCGGCGTCCGGGAAAGTCGAACGCACTATGGCGAGAGCGGGTTCGATGGGCGTAAGGGTTGCCGGATCGAAGGCGGGAGCGAGCGGTTTGAGGGGCTTGGCAGTGAACACATTCGGAACGGTGTGCCATGAAAACCAGATCCCCGTCGCGCCGAGCACGAAGGTGAAATAAAGGGAGCAGAGGCCGATCGACTTGTGGATGTCGGCGAACGCCACGCGCCGGCCGAGGTGCAGGCGAAACGGGTGACGGAGCAAGGCGCGGACGCGATCACGCGTGATCCAAATCCCGGTGATGCCCAGCAGGGTAAGGGCGACGGACGCCAAACCGACGATCACATTGCCGACTTTTCCGATGTGAAGATACTCGTGGAGGTGGAGCAGCCACGGGCGAAACAGGGATTGGTCGGGGCCATGCCAGACGAGGTTTCCCGTGTAGGGATTGGCGTAGGCCGACCAGCGGCGATTGGCGCCGTCATCGGAAATGAACACGTATTTGTCGGTGCGATCAACGGCCTTGCCCGGCTCGACGCGCAAGGGGCGGAAGCCCGCGGGGGCGAGGGTGGCGGCGTGACGCACGATGTTGCCGATCGGGGCGCGCGCGGCGGGCTCCGGTGGAGGAATGATGACCTGGCGGTCCCGTTCCAACACGCGCTCGATTTCCGGGTGCATGACGAGCAAGCCGCCGGACACGCTGACGACCACCAAGACCGCTCCGAAGCCAAGCGCCAGCCAGCGGTGGAGCTTCCACAGGCGAAGGTGGATGTTCCACCGCCGGACGCGTTTTTCGGCGGAGGGTGCGGACATGCGGGATTAGAATTCGAGGGCGAAGCTGGCCGTGAACGTGCGAGGGGTGCTGGTCCCGACGCGGACGGCGGCAAAGTTGTCTGCGGTGGTGCCGGCTTGGGCGAGGTTGTAGACCTCGTTGGTGAGATTTTTCACGTTGAGCTGAGCCTTCCACTGGCCGCGTTTGTAGTAAACCAGCGAGTCGAGCTGCGCGAAACCGTCATAGGTTGCACGGTTTTCAGTGGAGGCGAAGATGTCGCCTTGAACGAAAAGTCCGAGTCCGAGGCCGAGCCCGCGCATCCGACCTTCCTGAACCTCGTAAACTCCCCAGAGGTTGCCGGAGTGCTCGGGAATACCGGGCAGACGGTTGCCTTTTTGCGAGGTGAAGTTGGCTCCGACCTCGGTGAGTTCGTTGTCGAGATACGCATAGCCCGCGATCAAGCGAAGGGATGAGGTGATGCGACCGACGGCCTGAAGCTCAAAGCCAAGGGTGCGCGTTTCGCCGAGGTTGGACGACCACTGCTGTGCTGCCGGGAGGGCGATGGACGCCGGGTCGGTGCCGGCGATGTCTTTCTTGCGCAGGTCGAAGACGGCGGCGTTTAACTCGAGGCCGCCGTTGAGGAATACTTTGCGGACACCGAGTTCAAATTGCTCCGACGTTTCGGGGTCCAGCACGGGGCCGCCGATGCCGTTGCCTGAAACGGAATTGAAACCGGTGGCAGTCGTCGGATTAAAACCGGTGGCCCAGCTCGCGTAAAAAGCGAGGTCGGTGCGAGGGCGATAAACGATGCCGGTGCGGGGCGAAACGTCGTCATAGTTAACGCGACCAATGCGGTTCTCGACGTGAGAGTAGCGTCCGCCGAGCAGCACATGCCAGTGCCGGCCGATCGACACAAGATCCTGCAAGACAATGCCGTATTGATGGAGGTCGGTGCTCACGCCGGGTGCAGCAGCGCCGAGGACGAAGCCGCCCGCAGGGATGCCGGTGTAATCGCCGGTGTTTACATTGTAGGTGATGTCGGCGGTGTTCGCGACGGAGTAGGTTACGCCGTCATTGTCGATCCGCTCGTAGTCGGTTTGAAGCAAGAGCTTGTGGGTGATCGGTGCATCGATGAAAGATCCGGCGGAGATCTCTTTGTGATAACGCGCGGTCACGGTGTCGCTGGCGCCTTCGCCGCCTTGGGCGGCGGGGCGGATGGTCACGTTGCCAGTGGGCGAGATGTAGGTGTTGCTGGACGCGGGGATGGCGCGCGGGCCGGAGTCGTAGAGGAGCTTGTCGGTGCGAGCCGCCGAGGCGGTAAGTTCCAGGCAAGAGTCGTCGTCAAAGCGATGTTGGGCGAGAACCGCGGCGCGTTGATAGTCGCTGTTGGTTTGGTCGTTCCATCCGGGGACTCCGAAGAACTGATCGGGGTCGAGGCGCGATGAATACGTGTAGCCGACGAGGTCGTTGCCCTCGAGCACTTGACCGCGGTCCTGGGTGTAGTCGTCGGTGATGTATTCGTATTGAAGGGTAATGCTGGTGCGGTCGGTGGGCGCCCAAGTGACAGAAGGTGCGAGGAGCAGGCGCTCACGGAAGTGATAATCGCGGTGGCTGTCGCTGTCCTCGTAGGACGTGATGAAGCGGTAGGCAAACGGCGTGCCGGGGCCGCCCAGCGGGCCGGTGAGGTCGAATTCGCCGCGATAATAGTCGTAGCTGCCGATGATCGCTTCGGCTGAGTCGTAGTGCTGAAAGAGGGGCTTCTTCGTGACGTAGTTGATGACGCCACCGGGTTCGCCCGTGCCGTAAAGAATTGCGGAGGGGCCTTTCAGCACATCGTAACGCTCGATGTTGGCGGTCTCAGTGGTGGCAATGTTGGTCGCGTTGAAGGCGTTGTTGATGCGAGCGCCGTCCTTGTAGAGAGATTGCGAGGCATCGAAACCGCGGATGGAAAATTTCTCTTCACCACCGTTGCCTTGTTTAAATTTGGAGACGCCGGCGACGTTGCGAAGCGCGTCCTCGACGTTGTTCACTTGCTGGTCGGTGAGGATGTCCATCGGGATGGACATGACCGTGAGAGGGGTGTCGAAGAGGTCTGCGTCCATGCCCAGTCCCGTGGTGGTGACGGGTGCGACGTAGTCACGCTGAAAGGCGGTGACTTTCACGGGATCGAGTTGCACGACCTCATCCGCGGGGGCGGCGGGTTGAGCAAAGCTTGCTGGTGCGAGCAGTGCGGCGAAGAGCGCAGTGGTGCGGGAAGCGCGAGGGAATTTCATTAGCGTGAGAGAAGATTCGACAAGAAGCCGCCGGACGACCAAGTCCGGCGGCTATGTGACCTTGTTAGATTTGACCTGACCTGACGTCGTCCGGAACGACCAAGGACCGGACGAAAGTGAAAAGTGATGCGCGGGGGCCTTAAACCTCAGCCCACTCGCGGATCAGGTTATGATAGACGCCGGCGAGCTGCACGGC
>Ga0307416_100002684_pt1 | contig 10299 bp, 10 predicted proteins | sample DK1Cmetagenome_2_FD_203821 | JGI IMG/M metagenome (GOLD analysis project Ga0307416, IMG submission 203821) | Maize rhizosphere microbial communities from greenhouse at UC Davis, California, United States - DK15-C-3 | ecosystem: Host-associated > Plants > Roots > Rhizosphere > Soil | place...
CGGCGTTGAGGGCTCTGATGGCGTCCTCGGCCTCGTCGAGGGTGTTCCCGGCGATGAACCGGTCCGCGACCCGGCGGGCGATCGGGTTGGCGGTGACCTGCCGCTGCAGGAACCCCGAACCCGCCGCCTTCAGCAACGTCGCCTTCAGCATGGCCCCAACCATACCCCGCCGAGGGCGCGCGTCGTCCGGGTCGGCTACGCTCCCCCGCCCGGGGGGTCGGTGGAGGCGCCGGAACCAGCGGCCACCGGCGTGGGCTCGGGGGGGTGGGGGGTGCGGCGTCGGGCGACCACGACCCCGGCGACGACGGCGGCGGCACCGAGGACGAGGGCGACCAAGGCGAACGCGGAGACGGTGACGGCGTAGGTGACGGCGGCGATGGCCGCGGCGGCCGGCATGGTCAGGATCCAGGCCCAGACGATGCGGCCGGCCACGCCCCAGCGGACGGCGGAGAGGCGCCGGGTGGCGCCGACGCCGACGATCGCCCCGGTGATGGTGTGGGTGGTGGAGACGGGGACGCCGAGGAAGGTGGCCAGGTAGAGGGAGCAGGCGGCGGCCGTCTCGGCCGAGAAGCCGCCCACCGGCTTGAGGGCGGTGATCCGCTGGCCGAGGGTCTTGACGATCCGCCAGCCTCCGGACAGGGTGCCGAGGGAGATGGCCGTGTAGGCGGAGAGCACGACCCAGGTCGGGACCGGCAGGTCGCCGTTCGGCTCCAGCTGGAGGTAGCCGGCGCCGACCAGCAGGGCGCTGATGATGCCCATCGTCTTCTGGGCGTCGTTGCCGCCGTGGCCGAGGCTGAAGGCGGCCGCCGAGACGAGCTGGAGGCGGCGGAACAGGCTGTCGACCCGTGCCGGAGTGGACCGCCGGAAAAGCCACAGGTTGGCCAGCATGAGCAGGAAGCCGAGGGCCATCCCGAACAGCGGCGACAGGACGATGAACAGGATGGTCTTCTCCAGGCTGGCCGCGTTGAGGACGCTGAAGCCGGCCTTGGCGACCCCGGCACCGGCGAAGCCGCCGATGAGGGCATGCGACGAGGAGGTCGGCAGGCCCAGCCACCAGGTGAGCAGGTTCCAGGAGACAGCCCCGACCAGCCCGGCGAAGACCACCGCCTCGCTGACCACGGCCGGGTCAACGGTCTTGCCGACGGTGTTGGCCACCCCGGTGTGGAACACGAAGAAGGCGGCGAAGTTGAAGAAGGCCGCCCAGAGGACCGCCATGCGCGGGGTCAGCACCCGGGTCGAGACCACGGTGGCGATCGAGTTGGCGGCGTCGTGGAACCCGTTGGTGAAGTCGAACACCAGCGCCAGCAGGACGATGGCGACGACGCTGAGCAGGACCAGGTCAGGCATGCTTGATGATGACCGTCTCCACGGTGTGGGCGACGTGCTCGAAGTGGTCGAGCGCCTCCTCGAGCTGCTCGACAATGTCCTTCCAGATGAGCACGTAGCGGGCCGGGTGCTCGGCGTCGAAGTTGTAGAGGTCGGCCCGGGCCCGCCGGTACAGGCGGTCGCCCTCGTTCTCCAGCTCGTTGATGTTGATCAGGTAGTCGCGCAGCGGTTCCTGCTTGAGCCCGCGCAGGTTGCGGATGCCATCGGCGGTCGCCCGGGCCGCCCGGTCGATCAGCCGGACCTGCTCGACGACCGCGTCCAGCGGCTCGGTCACCTTGTGGAGGACCAGCATGTCGGCCGCCGCCTCGATGGCGTCGAGCACGTCGTCCAGCTGGCCGGCCAGGGAGTGGATGTCCTCGCGGTCGAACGGGGTGATGAAGGTGGTGTTGAGCCGGGAGTAGATCGCGTGGGTGAGCCGGTCGCCCTCGTGCTCGGCCTCGACCAGGCGCTTGGCCTTCATCTCCGGGTCGACGAAGTCCTCGACCATGTCCAGCAGGTACCGCGCCGCGTCGGCGAGGTTGGCGGCGACCTCGTCGAACAGGTCGAAGTACGACTCTTCGCGGGGAAAGATCCGCAGCTTCACGCGTCCTCCCATCCTTGCGGAGCACGCAGAGGTTACACGTTCAAGCCTAGCCAAACCGGCCGGTGACGTAGTCCTCGGTGCGCTTGTCGGCCGGCTGGGTGAAGATCGAGTCGGTGCGGTCGTACTCGATCAGCAGGCCGGTGCGGTCGCCAGTGCCCTCTGCGGCCTCGGCGGTGAAGAACGCCGTGCGGTCCGAGATGCGGGCTGCCTGCTGCATGTTGTGGGTGACGATCACGATCGTGTAGTCCCGCTTGAGCTGCTCCATCAGGTCCTCGATGCGGCCGGTGGAGACCGGGTCGAGGGCCGAGCAGGGCTCGTCCATCAGGATCACGTCGGGCGCGACGGCGACCGCCCGGGCGATGCAGAGCCGCTGCTGCTGGCCGCCGGACAGCGACAGGGCATTCTGCCTGAGCTTGTCCTTGACCTCGTCCCAAAGGGCGGCGTCACGAAGGGACCGCTCGACCAGGTCGTCCATGCTCTCGGGCCGCATGCCGGTCACCCTGGGGCCGAAGGCGACGTTCTCGTAGATCGACTTGGGGAACGGGTTGGGCTTCTGGAACACCATGCCGATGCGCCGGCGGACCTCGACCGGGTCGACGCCGTCGCCGTACAGGTCCTGACCGTGGTAGTCGATCCTGCCCTCGACCCGAGCCCCCGGGATCAGGTCGTTCATGCGGTTCAGGCAGCGGATCAGGGTGCTCTTGCCGCAGCCCGAGGGGCCGATGAAGGCGGTGATCTCGTTCCTGCCGATCTCCAGGCTGACCCCACGCAGGGCGAGGAACCTGCCGTAGTGGACGTGGACGTCCTCGAGCCGGAACACGGCCTCCAGTGGAGCCTCGTGGTCCTCGCCGCCGCGGAGCCGCACCTGGGTCTGTCCTTGCGTCATCGGGTCACCACCGGATCGTGTATCGGTTGCGGAGGAAGATCGCCACCGCGTTCATTGCCAGCAGCAGCGCCAGCAGGACGATGCTGGCCGCGGCGGCGGCCTCGGCGAAGGCCGCCTGAGGCCGGCTGGTCCAGTCGAAGATCAGCAGGGGCAGGGCGGACACGGGGTCGCGGAGGTCGTTGGGCAGGCTGAAGATGACGATCGGCAGGCCGATGACCAGCAATGGGGCGGTCTCTCCGATGGCGCGGGAGAGGGCAAGGATGGTGCCGGTCAGGGTGCCAGGCATGGCCGCGGGCAGGACCTGGCGGCGCACTGTCTGCCACCTGGTGGCGCCGAGGGCGAAGGCGCCGAGCCGGATGCCGTCGGGCACAGCCCGGATGGACTCGCGGGCGGCCACGATGATCACCGGCAGGCTCATCACGGCCAGGGTCAGGGCGCCGGCCAGCAGGCTCGGCCCCATGCGCAGGAAGCGGGCGAAGATCCCCAGCCCGAGCAGGCCGTAGACCACCGAGGGGACCCCGGCCAGGTTGGCGATGTTGGCCTCGACGAAGTTCGTCACCCGGTTGCGGGGAGCGAACTCTTCGAGGTAGATGGCGGCGCCGACCCCGACCGGGAAGCAGAACAGCGCCGTCAGGGCCATCAGATAGGCTGAGCCGACCAGGGCCGCCTTGATCCCGGCCCGCGCCGGGAGCCGGGAGACGTAGCTGGTCATGAAGGCCACCGGGTCGGCCATGAGGCGGGCCCAGCCGTCGTCGACGATGGTCCAGATCAGGGTGGCAAGCGCGATCACCCCGACGATGGTCCCGACGAACAGCAGGACCGAGAAGGCCGCGTCGGTAAGGATCTTGAGACCGCTGCGAGTCGCTCCCCGCCGCAGCCTGGACGGGGCGAGGACCTCAACGGAGGACGAGGCGGTCACGAGTACACCTGCCGGAAGCGGCGGACGATGCGGGCCGAGATCAGGTTCATGGCCAGGGTGATCACGAACAGGGTCAGCCCGAGGGCGAACAGGGCGTTGTAGCGGACGGTCCCGGCCGCCGCCTCGCCGCTCACCGTCTGGGCGATGGACGCGGTCAGGGTCTGGATCGAGGTGAAGTAGTCGAAGGTCATCTTGGGGCTGTTGCCGGCCGCGATGGTGACGGCCATCGTCTCCCCGACCGCCCGCGAGAAGGCCAGGATCACCGAGGCGGCGATGCCGGACAGGGCGGCCGGCACCACCACCCGCAGGCTGACCTGGCGCTTGGTCGAGCCGAGCCCGTAGGCCGCCTCCCGCAGCGAGGCCGGCACCGAGCGCATGGCGTCCTCGCTGATCGAGGCGATGATCGGCAGGATCATCAGCCCGACCGCGATCGACCCGGCGGCGGCGTTGAACACGAACACCCGGTCGTCGCCGAAGATCGGGCGCAGCAGGCTGGGGGTGATGAACTGGAGGGCGAAGTAGCCGACGATCACGGTGGGGATGCCGGCCAGGATCTCCAGGGTCGGCTTGAGCACGCCCCGGACCCGCGGGTTGGCGTACTCGGACAGGTAGATCGCGGTCAGCACCCCGAGGGGCAGGCCGACCACGATCGCGCCGAGGCCGATCATCAAGGTGCCGTTGATCAGCGGCAGCACCCCGTACTGGCCACCCTCGCCACCACCCTGGCCAGGAGCCCAGACGGTCCCGGTGAGGAACTCGACCAGGCTGGACTCGCGGAAGAACTCGACCGCGTCGACCAGCAGCACGGCGACGATGCCGACGGTGACCGCGACCGACAGCACCGCACAGGCGAACAGGGCATTGACGATCACCCGTTCGCCCGTGCGGACCGTTCGTGTGGCGATGCTCACACTCAGCTCGTGGTCAGAAAGGGCTGCAGCTTGGCGAGGCCCTGGGCGTAGTCGTCCTGAGGCGCGGCCACGTAGCCGATGTCGGCGATGAGCTGCGGCGTCTGCTCCAGGTAGAACTTCACGTACTGCCCGACCTCGGGCTGCTTGAGCGACTCTTCCTTGACGTAGATGAAGAGCGGGCGCGACAGCGGGTAGTCGCCGGAGGTGATCGTCTCGGTGGTGGGCTGGATGCCCGTGGTCCCCTTCTCGGCGACCTTGATGTCCTTCAGGCCTTCCTTGTTGTTCTGGTAGTAGGCGAACCCGAAGTAGCCCCAGGAGTTGGCCTGGCCCTCGATGCCCTGGACGAGGGTGTTGTCGTCAGAGGAGGCGGTGTAGTCGCTGCGCGGCTTCATCCCGCCGTCGTCTGGGTCGCCCAGGACCTCCTCGTTGAAGAAGTCGTAGGTGCCCGACTCGGTGTCCGGGGCGAAGATGGCGATCTTCTCGTTGGGGAACTTGGGGTCGACCTGGTTCCAGGTCGTGGCGCCGCCGTCCTTGAAGATCTCGGCGAGCTGCTTGAAGGTCAGGGTGTCCAGGAACTGGTTCTTGGCCGAGGTGACCACGGCAAGGCCGTCCAGGCCGACCCGGAACTCCTGGTACTTGATGCCCTTGGCCTCACAGGCCTGCTTCTCCTCGTCCTTGATGGCCCGGGAGGCGTCCGAGATGTCGGTCTCGCCGTTGCAGAACTTGGTGAACCCGCCGCCGGTGCCGGAGGTGCCGACGGTGACGTCGACGCCCGGCTGCTCCTTGCGGAACTCCTCGGTGATGGCCTCCGAGATCGGGGCAACGGTCGAGGACCCGTCGACGACGATCTTGCCGGTGAGGGCGGACCCCTCACCCGAGCTGCCGCCGGCGTCGTCGTCGCCGCCGCACGCGGCCGCGACCAGGGCGAGCGCGAGCGTCAGGCCGAGCAGCCAGCCGCGGCGCCGAATCCGTTCCGTCATACCTGTGTTCCTCCTGAGATTTGTCATAACCGGAGCGACGGTACGGGCGGCCGTTGACGCGCCAGGCGACGGAGGATGAACAGCAGGTGAACGGGGCGGGAAGCTTCGTCAGCCGTCGAACCGGTAGCCGACGCCGCGGACGGTCACGATCAGCTTCGGCTCGTGGCGGTCCTCCTCGACCCGGGCCCGCAGCCGCTTCACGTGCACGTCCAGGGTCTTGGTGTCGCCGACGTAGTCGTAGCCCCAGACCCGGTCGATCAGGGTCTGGCGGGTCAGCACCCGGTTGCGGTTCTCCATCAGGATCTCGAGCAGCTCGAACTCCTTCAGGGGGAGGCTGACCCCCGAGCCGCGCACGCTGACCTCGTGACGCTCGGTGTCGAGACGGACGCCGCCCGCCTCCAGCACGGCCACCTCCGGTCGGGGGCCGTCGGTGGCGGTGCCGGCCCGCCTGAGCAGGGCCCGCACCCTGGCCACCAGCTCACGCAGGGAGAACGGCTTGGTCACGTAGTCGTCGGCGCCCATCTCCAGCCCCACCACCCGGTCGACCTCGGCGTCACGGGCGGTGAGCATCAGGATCGGGACCTGGCTGGTGGCCCGGATCCGGCGGCACACGTCCCAGCCGTTGAGCGTCGGGAGCATCAGGTCGAGCACCACCAGGTCGGGCCGCTCGGCCTCGAAGTCGCGCATAGCCTCGCCGCCGTCGGCGGCTGTCACCACCTGGAAGCCCTCGCGCGACAGCGCGTAGCGGATCGCCTCGAGCAGCGACTCCTCGTCGTCAACGACCATCACCTTTGGCATGGGCCCAACATTCCACTCCACCGGCGGCCGGGCAACGACCGACCGGAAACCTTCACTGTCCGTTCGCCTGCCGTCCACCCGCCCGACCTCGGGGTGTTCGGCCCGCGGGTACGATGACCTGGACGAACAGGGGGTTCTGAGTTGCGCACCACCTTCGAACAACGCCTCGAGGGGCTCGAGGCGAAGCTGCTCCAGATGGGCCAGCTCGTCCAGAGCCAGCTCGACCGCACGCTGGAGGCGCTGGCCGTGTTCGACACCACCCTGGCCGACGAGGTCATCGTCCGCGACGACCAGATCGACCGGGCCTATGTCGAGGTCGAGCAGGAGATCCTGCGCACTCTGGCCCTCCAGGCCCCGGTGGCCAGGGACCTGCGCCTGGTGGCCGGCGTGCTGCACATCAACTCCCACATCGAGCGGATGGGCGACCTGTGCGTGAACATGGCCAAGTTCGTCCGCATCACCAAGGACTATCCGCCCGTTCCCGACATCCAGGCCACCCTGGTCGAGATGGGCGGCCACGCCCAGAAGATGGTGGCGGCGGCCATGACCTGCTTCGCCCGGCGCGACCTGGAGCTGGCCGAGCGGCTACCCATCCTCGACCAGCCACTGGACCGGCTGAACAGTGAGGTGTTCCGGCAGATCGAGCGGGCGGCGGCCGACGACCGCACCCTGGAGTGGGCCAGCCGCATGGTGCTGGTCGCCCGCTACCTGGAACGGCTCGGCGACCACTCGGTCGACATCGGCGAGCAGGTGGTCTTCATCGTCACCGGCGAGGTCAAGGAGCTCGTCCCCTCCAAGGCGGTCCGGGCCGGGGTGGAGGACAGCTAGGGGTGGCCTCGCTCAGCGTCTGGCCGATGGGCCGGCGGGTCGCTGCCCTCCGCCGGACGGTCCGGCGCCTGGCCGAGACGGCCCTCCCCGGCTGGCGCTGGAGCGAGCCCGACGACGTGGCCGGGCTGACCAACGAGCTGAACGCGATCACCACCCGGCTGCGCGACCGGCTGGACGAGCTGACCGAGGAGCGCGACCGGGCCGGTCAGATCCTGGACGCGCTCGACGACGGGGTGCTGCTGCTGGACGGGGCGGGCCGGCTGCTGGTGGCCAACCCGGCCGCCCGGTCCTGGTTCGGGCTGCCGGATGCTCTCCGCCCGGGGCTCCCGGCCAAGCGGGTGCTCGGTGTGCCCCAGGTGACCGCCCTGGCCGAGCAGGCGGCCGCCACCCGGGCGCCGGTGGCGGGGAGCTGCACCCTGGTCTTCCCCGAGCCCCGCACCCTGGCCATGCGGGCCTTCCCGCTGGCCGACCGCGGGCCCACCGGCCGGATCGTGGTCACGGTGAGCGACATCACCCAGCGCCACCGCCTCGAGGTGCTGCGCCGCGACTTCGTGGCCAACGCCTCGCACGAGCTGAAGACGCCGGTGGCCGCGGTCCGGGCCCTGGCCGAGACCCTGCTGACCGCCCTTCCCGACGACCCCGAGGCCGGGCGCCGCTTCGCCGAGCGGATCGGCCGCGAGGCCGAGCGCCTCGAGGTCCTGGCCAGGGACCTGCTCGACCTGTCCCGGGTCGAGCGCGGGACCCTCGACGTGGAGCCGGTCGACCTGGTCGGGCTGGCCAAGGAGGTCGCCGACGGGTACACCGACCTGGCCGAGGAGCGGCGGGTCAGGCTCCACACCGAGCTCCAGCCGCAGCTGTCCCTGCGCGGCGACCGGGCCCAGCTCGGGCTGCTGGTGTCCAACCTGCTCGACAACGCCCTGCGCCACACCCCGGCCAAGGGGACCGTGTGTGTCCGCCTCGAGGCCGCCGAGGGCCGGGCCGTGATCCAGGTGGCCGACACCGGCGAGGGCATCCCCGCCGGCGAGCTCTCGCGGGTGTTCGAGCGCTTCTACCGGGTCGACAAGGCCAGGGCCCGCCAGACCGGCGGCACCGGGCTCGGCCTGGCCATCGTCCGCCACGTGGCCGAGGCCCACGGGGGCACCGTCCGCGTCGACAGCGAGCTGGGTCGCGGGTCCAGCTTCACCGTCTCGCTGCCCTTGGCCGGGCCGAGCGCTAGCTAAGTCGGTCGATCACCAGCAGGGCCAGGACGACCAGGGAGATGGCGGCCAGGGCGGCGGCCAGGATGCGGGGGGCGGCGTGGGCCGGGAGGGGGGCGCCGGCGCGGATTGCGTGGTCGGTGGCCAGGAAGCGGCGGTAGCCGCTCCAGGCGGTGGCCGCGCCGAGCAGGACCAGGACGCCGCCGACGAGCTCGCGGCCGCCCGGGACGCCCAGCGGCGGGGCGAACCGGATCACCCCGAGGCCGGCGACGTCCAGGGCGAGAGAGGTCCGCACCCAGGCGAGCAGGGTCCGCTCGTTGGCCAGGGAGAAGCGGTAGTCGGGCTCGCGCCGGTCGCTGTCCACCCCGCTATTCGACCATGCCCGTGCGCTCGGGCGGCGGTCAGCCGAGCCAGGCCCGCAGCCTCTTGCGGTCGGCGGCATTCCAGACCTTGCGCCAGCCGTCGCGGGTGGTGGCCGCGGCGGCCCGCTCGGCGGCGATCAGCATGCCGGCGACCAGGGCGACGTCGCGCCTGGAGGCGCCGGCGGCCTCGCGTAGCCAGGCCTCGCCGACGACCGCGTCCTGGTGGTCGCCGAGGACGCTCTGGATGTCGGCCACGGCGTCGGCGAAGTCCTCTGCCGGCTTGCCGAACACCGGCTCGACCGCCTCGGCGGCATAGCGGGCCCGCTTGGCCCGGATCCTGATCTTGTGGAGCTTCTCGTCGGGCGGGTCGTCGCCCGCCTTGCGGACCTCCTTGCGCAGCTTCTTCCACGGCTTGCGGACCAGCGGCGGCGTCACCTCGGCGGCCGGGCGGTCGGCCCCGGGGAGCAGGGCCGGCGCGGCCGCGGCCACGACCAGGTCCTCGAGCAGCTCGACGTACTTCTCGGTGCCCATGGCCCCGAGCAGCCGTCGGCGGGCCTGGTCGCGCTGCTCGTTCAGCCTGGCCAGCAGCCGCCGGCCGGCCTTCTGGTCGTCGGCTGGGAGGCCGGCCAGGTGTTCGGAGAACCGCTTCAGCAGCACGTCGGTGTCCCTGACCTGGCCGAGCAGGTCGGCCAGCCACTTGAGGTCGTCCCGGAGGCGGTCGGTCCACTCCTCGTCGAGCAGCTTGGAGAAGGTCCGCAGGGTGGAGCGGATCCGGCGGGTCGCCACCCTGGCCTGGTGCACCGCCTCGGCGTCCTCACCGATGTGGACCCCGGCCTCGTGCCGGAACAGCCGCAGGGTGCCGCCGGCCAGGTCGTGGCGGAGCAGCGCCTCGACCGGGGCGTCGGCGTCGACCTCGGGCTGGACGACCTCGTGACCGAGGGCCCGCTCGCGCCCGGCGAGGGCCCGCAGGTACTTGGGGGTGGGCTCGGCCGCCTGGGCGCCGGCCTCGAGCAGCCGGTCGACCACCTTGTCGAGCAGGCCGGTGTCGGCCGAGGGGTCCAGCTCGACCTCGAGCTCGCGGAAGCGGGCCTGGATGCGGCGGCCGTCCAGCACCTGGACCTCGTCGTCGACCACCTCGGCCAGCCGCGACCCTTGCGCGTCGCTGAGCTCGACCGGGCGGCGCAGGGTGCGCATGCGCACCGTCGGCGTCAGCTGGGCGGTGCGGACGAACGGCCGGATGAGGGCGCGCGCCTCGGCCGGTGGCCGGGTCCCGTCGCCTGGGAAGGTGTGCTCGGCCCTGACCAGCAGCGTGCCTTCGGTGCCCTCGGGCAGCTTGACCGTCCAGCCCTCGCCGGGGCGGTAGCGCAGGCTCGCCCCCCAGCGGGCCAGGCGCAGGTCGGAGGTGTCGTAGTAGGTCGTCCGGAGGCGCCGGGTGGTCTGGGGCTCGGCC
>Ga0307416_100002685_pt1 | contig 10299 bp, 10 predicted proteins | sample DK1Cmetagenome_2_FD_203821 | JGI IMG/M metagenome (GOLD analysis project Ga0307416, IMG submission 203821) | Maize rhizosphere microbial communities from greenhouse at UC Davis, California, United States - DK15-C-3 | ecosystem: Host-associated > Plants > Roots > Rhizosphere > Soil | place...
TATAATCTTTTGATGCTTAATCTTTTTAATTTTAAAAATGTAAATTATTAAAAGAGAGTATTATGAAAATGAGATCCATTTTATTAGGAATGAGCCTTAGTATTGCACTGGTATCATGCAAACCTAGCGATGCTGATATTGAAGCAGCAATTAGAGAAAAACTCGGTGACGTTGCAACGATACAAGTTGCTGTACATGATGGCGTTGCAACAATAGCGGGAACTTGCGAAGACGAAATTTTCAAGAAAAATATTGAAAAAAGCGTACGAGCAACCAAAGGGGTAAAATCTGTAATAAATACCTGCGAATTGGCAAGAGCCAATCAAGAGCCAGCTGCGGCTACTGTTGTTATTAATTCTGATGCCGATTTAGATAAATCGGTTAGCAAAGTTGTAGATGCTTACGACGGCGTTAGCGCTACTGTTGTTGGCGGTGTTGTCACGCTTTCAGGTGAAATTAAAAAAGACAAATTACAGCCTTTAATGCAAAGTATACAAGAATTGCATCCGAAAAAAGTAGACAATAAATTAACTATTAAATAAGGATATCATGAGTATACAGGATAAATACAGAGAAGTAATCGATTTAGCATCTGAATTAGGAATCGAAAATTTACAGGTAAGAGAACAAGATAATGTGCTTTACATTGATGGGACAGCAAAATCTGCTGCAGATAAAAATAAGCTTTGGAATGCTTATGAAAAACTCGATCCAGAATATAGATCGGCTGATGTGGTAATGAATATAGAAGTTGAGGAAGGTGTTTCTAGAGAATATACAGTTGAAATAGGGGATTCTCTTTCGAAGATTGGAAAAGCGTATGGAGTTTCCTGGCAAGATATTTTTGAAGCCAATAAAGACATCATTTCAAATCCCGATTTAATTCAGCCAGGTTGGAAATTGAAAATTCCAACACCCTAAAATTGGCAAATTCCAATAAAAAAATCCAAATTCCAGATTTGTATTAATACAATTGGAATTTGGATTTTTTTATTTTCAAGCTCTGGATTGGATTTTAAAATTACCTTCCTCTAATGCTTAAATCAAATAAAAACTTTGCTGTTTCCTGGTCCGAATCGGCTGAGAAACCAGCAACATAAACTCCTTTTTTGCCCGAAGTCGACTTAATTCCGTATACAACTGCCTCATCTGCTGGGTCTGACTCACCCTCGTATCGATACACATGAACAATTTCAAATTTCTCAGGATTCTTTTTAATCGCATCAGCATTTCGATTAAAATCGCACGTAAATCCTTTTTCATTCAATTGATCTAAAGCTTTTGAAACAGTTGCGTAATGATACATTCTTTTCATGATAAACTGAATTTAAAATTATAGATTTCTAAAGATAACTATTTTAAAATTAAAAAGTTATGATAAAATTCATAAAATCTGAAATTTAAAATCATTATTGTTAGTTCTTAAATCCCTACTTTTGCAGCGCAGACCGCCTTATCGTCGCTCCGATTTTATCGGAGGGGAGGAAAGTCCGGACACCATAGAGAGGCATAGCGGGTAACGCCCGTCGGTTCTCTCGTTTTTTGGAACGAGAGGATTAGGACAAGTGCAGCAGAAAGTATGTACAGGTAATGCTGTAGTGAAACCAGGTAAACTCTATGCGGTGAAATACCAAGTATATCGGCATTTAAGGGCTTCTCGTTCGTTGCCGAAGGGTAGGTAGATTGAGTCCATCAGTAATGGTGGATCTAGATAAATGATAAGGTATTGTCTTGTTGCAAAATAAGGCAAGAACAGAATCCGGCTTATAGGTCTGCATTTTTTATATATTTGTGAACTATCTAACTTACTTTCATGAATATTACCACTCCAAATCCATCTTCAAAAGCAAAAAAAAGTCTTTTTAGAACTGTTGTAACCAATCTTACTTTTTGGGTTTTAATTGCTATTATTTCGGGTGTTTTGCTTGGACATTTTTCTCCTGAAAATGGTGTAAAAATGGAATTTCTAGGCAAGAAGTTTATTCAGCTTATTTCGCTTTTTATTGGTCCGATTATCTTTCTAACGATTGTTTTGGGAATTTCAGGAATGGGAAATCTGAAAAAAGTAGGACGTATCGGGGTTAAAGCTTTAACTTACTTTGAAGTGGTTTCGACCGTTGCTCTTGCAATTGGTGTAGCAGTCGCTTATTTATTTAAACCTGGAAAAATTGATAAATCGGGATTGACTTTTGGCGATGCAAGCCAATATACAAATGGCGCAGCAAAGGATTTTTCTTGGTTGCAGTTCTTTTTGTCCAATTTTACGCTGCAGGTTTTGTTAGCGGCTATTATCTGCGGAATTGCTTTGAATTTTTACCAAAAAAGAGAGCAGACGATTTTGGTTCTAGAACGATTTTCTAAAGTGGTTTTCTTCGGATTAAAATATGTAATGTATCTCGCTCCAATTGGTGCTTTTGGCGGAATGGCATATACAATAGGAAAATTTGGTCTGGCGACGTTAATTCCGCTTGGTAAATTGATGCTTTGTGTTTATTTGACCATGGCATTATTTGTCTTTTTGGTTTTGGGAAGCATATTAAAATATTATAAAATCAGTATACTTTCAATTTTAAAATATATCAAAGAAGAACTTCTGCTCGTTCTCGGAACTTCATCTTCTGAGGCTGCTCTGCCAAGTATTATGGTAAAACTAGAAAGAATGGGATGCAGTAAATCGGTTGTGGGTTTGGTGATTCCGACTGGTTATTCTTTTAATCTGGACGGAACTTCAATTTACCTTTCGATGTCGGTGCTGTTTATTGCGCAATTATATGATGTGCATTTGAGTTTCTTTGAAATCCTGACCGTTATCGGAATTCTGATGATTACTTCAAAAGGCGCGGCAGGCGTCACGGGAAGCGGATTTATTGTTTTAGCATCAACCTTAACGGCATTGCATAAAATTCCAGTCGAAGGTTTAGCATTTTTATTGGGTGTAGATAAATTTATGAGCGAAGCGAGAGCTATTACCAACTTAATCGGAAACACGGTCGCGACGATCATAATTTCTAAAACAGAAAGAGATTTTGTAGAGTTGGATTTGAGCAATCCTGAGGGTAAGTGAAATTGATTATGTTTAATTTTTCCCGCAGATTGAGCAGATTTAAGAGATTTTTTAAAATTACAATCTGTGAAATCTGCGAGAGAAAAAACTTTGAGTCTTAGTGCCTTCGTGGCAATTCTTTTTTAGCTCTCGTCTTTTGTAGTTCTCACCAAACTAATGCCCGACATGAAAAAGACAATTCCTAATATTCCGTAAATAATAAGCGATTTGATATCTCTGGTTTCTCCAGATGTGCCGGCAAAAATAACGGCAGTATAAATAAGTCCTACTATTCCGAGGATTGTTAGCAATCCGCCGAAAAATCTTTTTAGGTTCATAATTGTTAGATTTAAAAGTTCTCTAACAAAGTTAAATTTCCATAAGTTAATTGCTGTTATACAATTGCTTATGAAAAATTATATGATTTTCAGAACTTATTTTTCTATTTTAAATTCCAATCCGATATTTCGAACACTTTCAATCTTGATTTTCGGATCTGAATTGAAGTACTTTCTAAGCCTGCTGATAAAAACATCCATGCTTCTTCCTGAGAAATAATCATCTTTTTTCCAGATCGACATTAAAATCTGATCTCTTTTTAAGAGTTGATTATGATTCAAATATAAATATTCGATAAGAGAAGCTTCCATTTCTGTAAGTTGCTGGACGTGATTTTTATTGTTTAGCGTTAAGCGTTCGTTATCAAAAATATACGAACCAATTTCGATTATATTATTTCCATCCAGACTTCTTTTTTGCTCGATTCTTTTTAGGATATTCTGCAAACGAAGAACCAACTCATCAACTTCAAAAGGTTTTGCGATATAGTCGTCTGCACCAAGTTTTAGACCGATGATTTTGTCTTCTTTGAGCTTTCTCGCCGTTAGAAAAATAAAAGGAATTTCTGGATTGATGGTAATTATTTTTTCGGCCAATGAGAATCCGTCCATTTTAGGCATCATTACATCAAAAATGCAAATATCAAAAACCTGGTTTTTAAAATAGTCTAAAGCTATTTCGCCGTTTTCTGCCCAAATTACTTCAAATTGATGCAATTCTAGGTATTGTTTTAAAATCGCCGCAAAGTCAAAATCGTCTTCGGCTAAAAGTAATCTTTTCAAAATAAGGGAATTAAACTTTTAATAAAATAGTAAACTGAGCGCCTTTTCCTAAATCGCTAATAACGTTTACAGAACCTTGATGCGCTTTTACGATTTGATCCACATAATATAATCCTAAACCTAAGCCTTTAGTATTGTGCAGATTTCCTTGTTCGACACGATAAAATTTCTCAAAAAGAAAGGCTTGTTTGTTTTTGGCAATTCCAATTCCGTCGTCTTCAAAACTTACAGAAAATTGCTTTTCTACAATTCTGGTTTTTATAGTAATCGTGCTCGAACCGTATTTTACAGCATTTTCCAAAACATTTAAAAAAGCGGTTGTCAAATGGAATTTATCCAAAACCAAAATTGTTTTTTCAGTCTGAAAATCGGTTTTCAAAATAATTTTAGGGAAAGCAATCTTAAAATCATTTGCGATAGAAAGCAGGAAATCTTCGGCTTCTATTTTTTCTTTTTGTAATTCAAGTTCATTTTCAGCCAAAGAATTCGCCATAACCTGATCAATCAAATTCTGAAGGCGATTGTTTTGGCGTGAAATTGTACTCACAATTGCATTGAAATTTTCGTCGTTGTCACGAATATTCTTCTGCGCTAAAATCTTTGTCGAAATTCCTAAAGTTGCCAAAGGCGTTTTAAGTTCGTGTGTGATATTATTGATGAAATCGGTTTTAACGTCGCTGACTTTTTTCTGTTTAATCAAAGCTTTTAAGGCAATGACAAAAAGCGTAATTAAAGTCAGAATGGATAATAGAGATAGAATGAGAATAAAAGTCATTCGTCTCAAAATAATCATTTCCCAATCCATTACAGAAACGTACATTGAATCTTCTGTCAGCAATTGATATTCCTGATTCTCAAAAGTTCCGTTGGTTGTTCCAACATAATTTCTCACTAAAAAAGCATGATTTAAAGAAGCAAGATTTCCGTATAGTTTGTTTTGAATAAAAGGCTTTTCTGAGAAAATCGTATCGGCTTTTTTTGCACTTTGATACAGAATGAATTTATTGAGTACAATGGCAAAATCAATCTTGAAATTAGGCAAATCCCTTTCAAATTTTCGCTGAATTTCTTGTGTTACGGCACTCTGATATTCGTTTTGTAAAACACCAATTTTGATGTCCAATTTGGTGTTTTTTCCTTTTATGTATTTTTCAGAAAGACTTTTGTAAAGCGCTTCTTTTTTTGCCACAAAAGCCGAATCAATATCACTGTAATTGTTTGAAATCTGAGCAATTTCATTTTTAATTTGTGTATGAAACTGCGCCACTTTGTATTCGTAGGCTGTTTTTACTAAATAACATTGCACCGTCATAAGCACAATTAGTGCGATGACAGAAAATGCGATTAATAAATTGATTCTTTGTTTCATATCTCTTTGGAATTCTGTTTCAAAAATACAGCTTTTACCATACAAATGGCAGATTAACCCTGCATTAACCTACGATTAACTTTCGGAATTAGGTTTTCAAAGCATTTTTGCAGCAACACTAATCAATTTAAAATGAATATTTATCTGCCCTTAAAACTTCTTATTACACTTTTACTTTTTGGTCTTTCCTATATTGCTAATGCCCAGAGTGTAATACCAAAAGATTCGCTTACAAATCAATTGGATGAAATCGTAATCAATAAAGAGAAAAAGACGTTTACAAATTCAAACGGAAATATAAAAGTCGATGTTGCCAATTCGGTTTACAATTCAATTCCAAATCCAGTCGATTTGCTTTCAAAATTGCCAAATGTTCTAGTAAGCTCAGATCGTGAAAATATATCTGTAGTTGGAAAAGGGACGCCGTTGATTTATATTGATAATCAGAGAGTGGGAATAAACGAACTGAACGCTCTGTCTGTGAACGATATTAAAACAATTGAAATCATTCAAAACCCGTCATCAAAATATGAAGCAGAGGGTCGGGCAGTAATTTTAATTACTAGAAAACTAAGCCGAAAAGAAGGTTTTAAAACTGATATTTCTGAAACGGCTTCGTTTAAAAAGAATTTCAATAATTATTTAGGATTCAATTCCAGTTTCAAAAAAAACAAACTGGAATGGAAAGCCAATTTTAATTACAACCGTTTAAATCCTTGGGAAAATCACAGTATTGCATACCAAATTCCGCAAGCATCTATTATTTCAGATTATGATGTTTCTGCTACTACTTACAGAAATCAATATGTTTTTAGCGCAGGTATATTTTACAAAATAAATGAAGAAGATTATTTGTCTATCAATGTAAATGGCAAAAGGCAAAGCGATACTTTCGACATTAACACATTTACATTTAATCAGACTCAAGATGAAATAAATAATGTTTTTACTTACAGTGATAATGCTAGTGATAAGAATTTTATCAATTCAGTTGTAAATTATTCAAAGAAAGTAAAAGCCATTGATACTAAATTGTTTACTGGTTTTCAAGTGTCAAATTTTAATCAGCATTTGTGGAGTTTGGTTCAAAATAGTTTTAATGAAAATGCATTGGAGTTATCTCAAAACCGCGATCAAAAGTTTAATGTCGATGTTTTTTCAGGAAGAATTGATTTAGAAAAAAAGTTCAAAAATGAAATAAACTGGGAATACGGCGGACTTTATTCGGCTGCAAAATCGCAATCAGATTATGATGTTTTTGATTATCAGAATAATGAAAATACAGTTTTCAGCTATAATTTTAAAGAAGAAAATTTAGCGGCTTATTCTCAACTATCAGGAAAAATCAAGAAGATCGATTTCTCAATAGGATTGCGACTAGAAAACACTAATGTAAGCGGAAAATACAGTACGGAGAGTAATGTCATGATTGATAAAAATTACACTAAAATGTTTCCAAAGGCACAGTTTTCTTTTTCAATAGACAGCACAAAATCTATAAGTTTCGATTATTCTAAAAGTGTTTCAAGACCCAATTATTCTTCTTTGAGTATGATTGCAACATATATAAATCCGTATTTTATTTATGGAAGCAACATCAATTTGGGGCCGACATTTATGGATGTAATTTCTACTGCTTTTCAATATCATGATAAATCTTTAAAATTTACTTTATACCAGAATAAAAATCCTGTTTACCAAGATTTTGTTTTTGACAGTCAAGGAAATGTTTTGACTTTTACTGAGAAAAACTTTCAGAAAGAATCGGGTTATAATATTGAATTTACCCTGCCATTTACTTATAAAATTTGGACTAACACCAATTCTTTAATTTTTGCAACTAATAAAATTGAAGACCAATCGGCAGTATTCAATTCATCTAGAACATATTTGTATTACTATTCAAATAACACATTCAAATTACCCAAAGATTTCACGTTTGTTCTCTCTTTTTGGGGAGCAACCAAACAAAAAGAAGGAGTTTTTGAAAGAAATGCTAAGTTGATTTTCGATTTGTCTCTTGCAAAAACATTTGGCAAGAACTGGAATTGTACGTTGAACTACAATGATATTTTTAAAAACACTATTTATACCGAAAGATTTACAATTAATACGATAAGTTCTAGAGCCAGATATTTAGTTGATGCAAACGAAGTTTCTCTAACGCTTCGTTATTCTTTCGGGAAGATTAAAGATTCTGAATTCAAAGAAAAAAGCGTTAATGAAAACGAAAACCGAATCAGATAAGATTTGAAATTTCAAAAATAAAAATTCCAAATTCCAGTCTCGACATCAGGGAGAAAATTGGAATTTGGAATTTGAGATTTTTAATTTTAAAAGCTGAAATTTGGAATTAAAAAAATGGGATTATTTTAATTTATCCTTCATCTTCTTCAGATTCTTTTTTAGAATCATCATGTGGTAATTCTTCGTCATCATCGGTTGAATTTAGTTCGAAAAAACTAAAATAAGAACCGCCGTAGCTTTTCTGAAACGAAAAATTACTCATATGATCCAATTTGGTATATTTTGAATGCTCGATAATCATCATTCCATCATCTTCCAATAAATCCCTTTCAAAAACAGTCAGAACAATTTTCTCAAAAGTCGCCTGATCCAACCCGTAAGGCGGGTCTGCGAATATAATGTCATACGTAGTTTTGCAGTTTTCTAAAAATTTAAAAACATCACTTTTGGTTGCAGCAATATCAAAATCATATTCTGATGAAACTTGCTTGATGAATTTTACGCATCCGAAATCGCCATCAACAGAGGTGATTGGTGCGCTTCCGCGTGAAGCAAATTCATAGCTGATATTTCCCGTTCCTGAAAAAAGATCTAGAACCTTCAAGCTGTCAAAATGAAAATGATTATTCAAAACATTAAACAATGCTTCTTTACTCATATCAGTCGTTGGTCTCACAGGTAGATTTTTTGGCGGAAAAATTCTGCGTCCTTTATATTTTCCTGAAATGATTCTCATGATTGAAATAAGATATAATGTTTTTGATTTTGAGCGGTTGTAAAGCTGTTTCTTTCTTTTACGTTTGAGACATCCATAAAAGAAATATGGCGCACGTATTTATAAGCTATAGCATAAAATGGATCGTTTTCTGAAATGGTTCCCAATAATTCTAATTTGAAACTTTCAGGATTCATGCTCATTTGCTCAGCCGTAAATAAAATGTAGTAGATAAAATCTTCCGGAGTATTGTATTCGAATGTATTAAACAATAAAAGTTTTTGATTCTGCACCACGATAATTTCAAAATTACCAGGATTGAAATTCACAATCATTTTCTTGTCGTCATTGTTTCGTGAGTTGTCCAGAATTTTTTCGACCAAAATGGTATTAGCGTGTTTAGAATCAAAAGATCCTACATTGTCAATCAGGAAATTGTTGATATTCACATACGGAATATAAACAGAATTCATTTGATAATTAGGAATTTGATCAAAAGTAAAGTGATCTGTTTCAAATACTTTTGTAGTGTATTGAAGGTAACTTCCTAAATAATTCTCATCAAATAAAGCAGTTGGAACAAACGTAGAAAGATTGTTATTATGGATAACCATTACTTCGTCGTAAGTTTCTTTTAATTCAGGATTAACCTTAAAAGCATTGCTGAATAAATCTTCAATTCGGCTTGTTTTGCTAGTGGTGTCAAACTTTATTTCTTTGAAAGAAGTAATGACATTGTTTAAAGTATCAAAACAGCAATATGAAAATCCAGTCAGGGAAACCTGAATTGAAAGTTTTCTGTAATTTTTTGAAGTAATGTTAGTATTTTGTAATGACATAGTTGATTTACAATTCGTTACCTGTTTTAAATCAAGAAAGAATTTAAGCGACCACAAACTTACAAATAAAAAAAATAACAATGTCAATTTCAATATCAATGAAAAAGACTTAATCAACATGCAATTTCAAAATTTAATATTGCAAAAAAGTTGCCAGAATGTTATCATTTTGTTTATTATCAGTTATTTAAGTGTGTAATTAAAATTTAAGTTTGAGATTGTTTTTAATTTTCATATTAAACTTGATTTTGTCATTGAAATTGATTTTTGTCATTGCCATTAAAAAAAACGACCTTTGTATTTCAATTTTATTTTATGAATTCTGCACAGTTTTACGGTATTTTACAAAAACGATTTCCTTTTCCTCCAACCTATAAGCAGGATATTTTTTTTCAGAAAATTGCAATCTTCCTGACTGAACCTCAAAACGACACCATTTTTGTTTTGAAAGGATATGCCGGAACTGGAAAAACAACCGTTATTTCTACTATTGTCAATAATTTAGGCGATATCAATAAAAAGTACGTTTTATTGGCGCCAACTGGACGCGCGGCAAAAGTAATTGCCAATTATTCTAATAATCCAGCTTTTACGATTCATAAAAAAATATATTTTCCGAAGAAATCTTCTGGAGGTGGAGTAGCATTTACCAAACAAGTCAACAAACATAAAAACACCATTTTTATCGTCGATGAGGCCTCGATGATTTCAGACAGTACTTTAGACAGCGGTTCACTTTTAGACGATTTGATCAATTATGTGTATTCAGGACAAAACTGTAAAATGATACTTTTGGGAGATACGGCGCAGCTTCCGCCAGTAAATTTGGATGTTAGTCCAGCTTTGGATATTGATACTTTGGGTTTTCATTACAGTAAGGAAATTGATCATATCGAATTGGATGAAGTAATGCGTCAGGAAGAAAGTTCTGGGATTCTATATAATGCGACAGAATTGCGAGAATT
>Ga0307416_100002686_pt1 | contig 10298 bp, 8 predicted proteins | sample DK1Cmetagenome_2_FD_203821 | JGI IMG/M metagenome (GOLD analysis project Ga0307416, IMG submission 203821) | Maize rhizosphere microbial communities from greenhouse at UC Davis, California, United States - DK15-C-3 | ecosystem: Host-associated > Plants > Roots > Rhizosphere > Soil | place: USA...
GAAGAGTTCACCCTCGGCCGCGGCGACGCCCTGCACTTCCGGACCGACCGTCCCCACCGATGGCGCAACCCGGGCGACCGGCCGGCTCGCGCGCTGTGGACGACCATGCGCCCGTCGTGAGACCGGATGCCGGCGAAGGTCGAGGAACCACGTCGAGCAGATGAGCACCGTTGTGATCGCCGTCGGGGGCAACGCCGTCCTCACCAAGGGCGAGCGAGGGACCTATGAGCAGCAGTTGGCCAACATGGCGAGGCTGGCGACGGTGTTGTCGGAGCTGTTGCGGGACGGCCATCGGGTGGTGTTCACCCATGGCAACGGCCCCCAGGTCGGCAACCTCGCCATCCAGCAGGAAGAGGGCGCGAGCCTGGTGCCACCGCAGCCGCTGTTCGTCCTGGGGGCGATGACGCAGGGGCAGGTGGGCCACCTGATCACGGCGGCCCTCTGCAGCGGCGGAGCCGCGCGGGAGCGGCCCGTGGCGACGATCGTGACCCATGCCCTGGTCGACCGCTCCGATCCGGCGTTCCACCGCCCGACCAAGCCCATCGGCCCCTTCTACCTTCGGCATGAGGCGGAGCGGCTGGCGCGGGAGCGGCACTGGCACGTGACCGAGGATGCCGGCCGTGGCTGGCGTCGAGTCGTGCCGTCCCCGGAGCCGCAGGGCTTCCTCGAGGCGGACGCCATCCGGGCGCTGGTCGAGGCCGGGTTCGTGGTCGTGGCGTCGGGTGGAGGTGGGATCCCCGTGACCCGGGAGGGGGCTGGAATCCGCGGCGTGGACGCGGTGATCGACAAGGACCTCTCGGCCCAGCGGCTGGCGGCGGCGGTCGGCGCGGACATCCTGGTGCTGCTCACCGGAGTCGACCACGTGTGGCTCGGCTTCGGCACGGCGCGCCAGCGGGCGGTCGACACCATGACCGTTGACGAGGCCGAGAAGCACCTGGCGGCCGGCGAATTCCCGCCCGGCAGCATGGGCCCGAAAGTCACCGCCGCCGTTCGCTTCGTCCGGTCCGGAGGTGAGCGGGCGGTCATCACCTCCCCGCCTCGGGTACGGGAGGGACTGGCGGGAAGGGCCGGGACGAGCGTCATCCCCGGGCGGGTCCCGGCGGGTGCGGAGCGGCCCCGGTGAGCCCGCTGCGCGTCCGGACGCGCGGGGACACCTATGTGGACTCGGTGAAGCTCATGGGGGCCACCCGGACGATGCTTGAGCAGCCGGGCGTGGGCTGGGCGGCGGCGGTGATGGGAACACCGGCGAACGTGGCCATGCTCGCCGGCGAGGGCTTCGGGACCGACCAGCTCGGGGGCGTCGGCGCGAACGACCTGGCCCTCGCGGTCCGGGCGGGGACCGAGCAGGAGGCCGAGGCCGCCCTCGACGCCGGGATGGGCGCGCTGGCCGAGGCGGCGCCCGCGCCCGCCGGGCGCGCAGAGCGGGCGCCGCTGACGCTGGAGGAGGCCGTCGAGGCCATAGGCGGCGCGAACGTCGGCCTGGTCTCGGTCCCGGGACCATTCGCCGCGCTGGAGGCGCACAAGGCCCTTTCCGCTGGCCTGCATGTACTGGTGTTCAGCGACAACGTGCCGCTGGCCGACGAGGTAGAGCTCAAGGTGAGGGCGGAGCGGCTCGGCCTGCTGGTCATGGGCCCCGGCGCCGGGACCGGAATGCTCGGTGGCGTCGGGCTGGGGTTCGCGAACGTGCTGCGCCGGGGACCGGTCGGCGTGGTCGCCGCGGCCGGGACCGGAGCGCAGGAGGTCATGACGCTGGTGGACCGTTGGGGTCCCGGCGTGTCCTGGGTCGTCGGGGTGGGTGGCCGCGACCTCCATGGGGAGGTCGGCGCGCGCATGACGCGCCTCGCGGTGCGGGCGCTGGAGGCGGACCCGGCAACCGAGGTGCTGGTGCTGGTGTCCAAGCCGCCGGCGCCGGCGGTCGCGCAGTCACTCCTGGCCGACCTCGGGGGCAAGCCGACGGTCGCCGCCCTGATCGGCCTGCAGGACCTGCTGCCCACTCCGCGGCAGGTTCGCCTGGTGGGGACCTTGGAGGAGGCTGCCGCGGCGGCGGTGGGACTGCTCGGCGCGCCCGCGCCCCGACCCGGTGAGGGGCTTGCCGAGCCGGTGCGGCAAGCCGCTGGGCTCGATCCGCACCGGGTGGCGGTCCGGGGCCTGTTCTCCGGAGGCACCCTGTGCTACGAGGCCATGGTCCTGCTCAGCCGGCAGCTCGGCTCCGTGTACTCGAACGTCCCGCTGCGGCCAGCGTGGGCCACGCCGGCCCCGGAGGGCGCACATGTCTGCCTCGACCTCGGCGAGGAGGAGTTCACCCGGAGTCGACCCCACCCGATGCTCGACCCAGCGGCGCGGGTCGAGCACATCCGGCGGGAGGCGGACGACCCTTCGACAGCCGTGGTCCTCCTTGACGTCGTGCTCGGCCACGGCTCGCACCCGGACCCGGCGTCGGTCCTGGCTCCCGCGTGCGCCGACGCCAGCAGCCGATCCGGCGGGCCGGCGGTGGTGGCCTACGTTCTCGGTACCGACGCCGACCCGCAGGGGCTCGCGGACCAGCGCGGTCAGCTCGCGGAGGCCGGCTGCCTGCTCGCCCCGACGGGCGCCCGGGCCGCCCTGATGGCCGCCGCGCTCAGCCGCAGGCAGCCGGCTGTGGCCGAGGCGCGCCTCCCATGACCGGGCTAGCGTCCACCCGCCCCCGGGTCGCGATGGTGACCTACTCCACCAAGCCCAGGGGCGGGGTCGTGCACACCCTCCACCTGGCGGAGAACCTGCACGACCTCGGCCACCAGGTGCACGTGTTGGCGCTCGGCGACCCCGAGGTCGGCTTCTTCCGGCCCCTGCGGGCGCCACACACGATCCTGCCCGGCCCCGACCGAGACGGCAGCCTCGAGGAGCGGGTGGCCGCCTCGACCGAGACGCTCGTCAACGGCCTGTCAGGACGGTTGCGCGGTCGGTTCGACCTGGTCCACGCCCAGGACTGCATCGCCGCACGCGCCGGGGTGGCCGTTGCCGAACAGGAGGGCGGCCTTCCGGTAATCCGGACCGTCCACCACGTCGACGACTTCGTCTCCCAGACGCTGGTGGAATGCCAGCGCCACTCGATTCTCGACCCGGACCACCTGCTGGTGGTGAGCCGGGAGTGGCGGCGGCGCCTCCATGAGGAGTTCGGCGTGGACGCCGAGGTCGTCACCAACGGCGTGGACGGCCCGCGGTTCGCGCGGCCGCCGTCCGTCGACGGCTCCGACCTCCGGGCGCGGGTCGGGGCCGGGGGTCGCTTCCTGTTCCTGACGGTGGGCGGCGTCGAGCCCCGCAAGGGCAGTCTCCAGCTGGTGGAGGCACTCGCCAAGGTCAGGACCGTGGTCAGCCCACCGCCCCTCCTCGCGGTGGTTGGTGGCCACTCCTTCCAAGACCACGACGCCTACCGGCAGCGGGTGCTGGACCGGGCGGCCGAGCTCGGCGTCCCCGATGGTGAGGCGGTCGTGCTGCTGGGGACCGTTCCCGAGGACGAGCTGCCCCGCTGGTACCATGCGGCGGACGCGTTCGTGTTCCCCTCCCTGAAGGAAGGATGGGGCCTGGCGCTGCTCGAGGCGCTCGCGGCCGGCCTGGCAACAGTGGCCACCGACATCCCCGTGTTCCGGGAGTTCCTCGGCGAGCAGGACGCGCTGCTGGTTCCTGCCGGAGACGCAGGCGCGCTTGGCGACGTCATGGTCCGCGTGGTGTCGGACCCAGAGCTGCGAAGCCGGCTCGGGCGCCGCGGCCCGAGGGTGGCCGGACGGTTCACCTGGCGGCGCTGCGCCGAGCAGCACGCCGCGATCTACCGCCGGCTCGCCTCCTGAACGCAGCCTCCGCGCGCCAGCATCACCGCACCGACGCCTCCGGCCTCCCCAGAGCCCCCAGGCGCTCGTCCAGGGCGAGCAGGGCCTGCTCGAAGCAGGCCAGCGGAGCACTGGCCACGCCGGCGCCCACCTGCCCGGTGCCGGCAGACCGGTGCAGGATGCCGGTGTTGATCGACGGGGTGACCCCGGTCTCGACGACCTTGCGAAGGTCCACGCCCACGGGCGACCCCCGCAGGTCGAGGAAGGGCAGCTTGAACCGCGCGCTGCGAACGAGGCAGATGCGCCCCATCGCCTCGGTCGCGGCCACCGCCTTGGCCATGCCGCCACCGAGGAACGTGGCGACCGCCGGGGACGCGGCCGCTGCCGCCCCGCCCAGGCCCACCAGCTCCAGCACCGCGCTGTCGCCGATGTCAGGAGCGCCGTCCGCCGGCCCGTAGCCGGCGTGGAACAGGGCCTGCTCCACCGCCGGAGCGGGCGACGTGAACCAGCGTTGCCCCGTCGCGGCCAGGCGGACGCCGAAGGTCGTGCCGTTACGGGCCATCCCGGTCACCACGCTCGCGTCGGCGACCTCCCCAGCCCAGTCGGTCAGGGTCTTGGCGGCCGCCATCACCAGGTTGAGGAAGAACAGGTGGTTCTCCGAGAGGAAGCGGGCCACCGCCGGCAGACCCGGCCCGCCGACCTCGGCCAGGTAGGGAAGCAGCTGCCGGATGAGCAGGTTCGTGGAGGCCTGGGTACGCATGTGGCCGTCGTCGCCCATCTGCAGGCCCTGGCCGGCCAGCGAGAGCACGTCGACCGGCCCACTGCGGTGCACCGCGGCAGCGAGCACCGGGCCGGCGACATCGCGAAGGAAGCGGAGCCGGTCGACCGCCTCCGGCGCGTCAACGCCGTACCACGGAGTTCGACCGGGGCCCTGGTTGAGACCGGAGAAGGCGCGGTTCGAGCCCGAGCGGTTCTCCACCGCGAAGACGGGGGCGGAGGGGCCGACGGCGCTGGCCATCGGGACCACCGCGTGGTGGTCGTTGGCCGGCTCGAGGTCCACCCCCTCGGCGGCGACCAGGGCCGTGGCCTCCTCGCCGGTCGCCGCCCAGCCCTCGGCCATGACCGCCGCCAGGACGGAGCGGCGCAGCGGGTCGCAGAACCGCTCCCACGAGAGCGGCGGACCGGGGTACAGGATCGTCCGTCGGCCCATCCCGGGCACGAGATCGGCCGCCGGCCCCACCTCCACCAGAACCGCGACCCCCTCGTCCAGGCGGCGCACGGCCTCCCGGTTGGCCTGGTCGACCCGCTCGGCGTGGCGTCCGTAGAGCCGGGTCAGCACCCCGACAAGGCTGGGCTGCCCCCTCGCCGGGATGCGCCAGTCGACATCCATCGCCTCCGCCCCCTGGGCCCGGAGCGCCTCGCCGAATAGCGACAGACCGACGTTCACCGCCCGCACCTGCTCGGGCAGGGGGGACGACAACGGCCCCGGAGGAGCCGGGGGGCTAGACTCACTGGCCATGCTGGAGATCACTGCCTCGTGGGAAGGTGGGCACCGGTGCCGGGTCCCGGTCCGGGGCTTCGAGGTGCTCGTGGACGAGCCGACCACAGCCGGCGGTACGGATACCGGTCCGAAGCCGACGGAGCTGCTGCTGGCCTCGCTCGGCGCGTGCTTCGCGCTGGCCGTGGCGCACGTGGTGCGCAAACGCGGGCGGGAGTTGGCCGACGTGAGCGTGCGCGTGCGCGGCGAGTACCAGGGCACCCGCTTCTCCCGCATCACCGTGGAGGCGACGTCCAGCCAGCCCGAGCTGGTGCGGTCCGTGCTCGACCAGGCCATCCGGTCCTGCTACGTCTCCAACACGATTCGCGGACAGCCCGAGATCGAGTACCGGGTGGAGCCCGCGGCAGCTAGCCACGGCGAGGGGCCACCTCCTCCGCGGCGCTGACCAGCGCCGACTCGGCGGCGTGGAGGGCACCGAGCGCCTTGGCGGCTCGGTCGCGGGCGGCCGACGCCGCCGCGGCCTGGTCGGCGGCCATGCGCCGCACGACCTCCGGGGCAGCTCCGCCGAGCGCGGTTCTGGTACCGACGATCGCCCTCGGGTCCAGCACCTCGGAGAGGTCCCGGCCGGCGAGGCCCAGGCGGCGGCCGATCGTCTCCTCGGCCGCCGCGTCGAGCATCTCACCGGTGAGATCGACGCCCCGAAGGCCTTCGCGGCTCGCCTTGCGGACGGCCGCGCCGACCAGCAGGTAGGCGCTGCGGTAGTCGATCCCGCAGGTCTGCATGACATACTCGGCCAGGTCGGTGGCCTGGGAGAAGCCCGAGCACAGCGCCTGCCACATCCCCTCCGGGTTCACCCGGAGGGTGGAGACCACGCCGGTCATCAGCCGGGTCACCTTGCCGGCCAGCTCCAGGGATCGAGGCACCTCGCCGTAGGCGAAGATCAGGTTATCGCTGCGGGCCGAGGGGGTCTTCACGACCGCGAGGAATCCGGAGAGACGCCCCAGCAGGACCCCGGCTGCGCCCCGCACAATCGACAGCGCATAGGGGTTGCGCTTCTGCGGCATGAGCACGCTCGCGCGCGTGTAGGGGCCGGCCAGTGAGACAAAGTCGAACTCCCGGCTGTCCCAGATCTCCAGGTCTTCGGCCAGCTTGCTCAGGGTCGACGCCAGACTGGCCCCGGTCGCGAGCAGGTCGACGAACCCGTCGGTCTGCCACATCGCGTCGCGGGTGTGGTCGATGACCCCCTCGAAGCCCAGCAGCCTCGCTGTCCGCTCCCGGGACAGCGCGAGGCGGCTGCCGTTGATGCAGCCCGCCCCGGCCGGGCTCTGGTTGACCCAGTCGAAGCCGTCGCGCAAGCGGCCGGCGTCGCGGAGCGCGGGATAGGCGAAGGCGAGCACGTAGTGCCCGAAGGTCGAGGGCTGCGCCTGCTGCAGATAGGTCTGGTCGGGCATGACCGTCTCCGCGGTGGCCTCCGCCAGGGTCGCCACCGCCGCCGCGAAGCCTGCAGCGTCACGCATCAGCTCCAGGGTCATGCGCCGCAGGCAGACGCGCAGGGCGATCCGCCCGGCCTCGCGCCGGGGCCGGCCGGCGTGCAGCCAGCCAGCGTCCGAGCCGAGGCGCTCGACGAAGAACCGCTCCCGTGAGTTGTAGGCGTCGCCATAGCGGGGGTCGTAGGGGAACCGCTCGGCCGGCCACCCGGACACCTCTAGGAGCAGGCCGAGGAGGCGCTCGCCCGCGTCAGCCGGGATCACCCGCTGCTCCCGCAGCACCAGCACGTGCGCCATGTCGGCCAGGTTGAGGCCGGCATGGAGCATCGGGGCGTCCGCGATCTCAAGGGCGAATCCGGCCTCGATCAACTCCGGCGCTGGTGTCGACTCGGAGAACCCCTCGTCAACGTTGCTGGTCACCGCACCTCCTCACGATCGACTGCAGGGCCACCGGGATCCCGCCCGTATGGACGAACACCGCGGGGCCGGACAGTCCCGCTCCGATGGTGGCGACAAGCACGGCCATCGCCTTGGCGGTGAACACCGGATCGAGCAGGAGTCCCTCGGTCGCGGCAGCCAGGCCGGCCGCCGTGTCGCCGTCCGCCGATGCCACTCCGTAGCCCGGCCCGCGGGCGTCCACCAGCTCCACGTCCCGCTCCTCCGGCGTGGGGGACTTGAGCAGGGCGGCACATCCGCGCGCGAGTCGGAGCACGCGGTCACGGCACTCGGCCGGGGGCCGGCTCACGGTGGCGCCGACCACCCGCCATCGGCGGCCCGCAGCCACGGTCCCGGCCACCAGACCGGCCTGGGTCCCGCACGAGCCGGTCGCCACGAGCACCACCTCGGGGTCGGCGTCCAGCTCCGCGAGCTGCCCGGCCAGCTCATCGGCGGCCAGCGCGTAGCCGACCGCGCCGAGCGGAGTCGCGCCGCCGCGGGGGACGACGTAGGGCCGGCGGCCGGCGGCGCGCAGCTGCTCGGCGCGCACGGCGAGCGCGTCGTCCACCGAGGCCCGGTCGGGATCGCCGGTGAACTCCACACTCGCGCCGGAACGCCGAGCGAGCTCCAGGTTCAGGTGGGGCTGCCGTGGCTCGTCCCCGTAGAGGACAAGCTCGCAGACGAGTCCAGCGACCCGGGCGGCCGCCGCAGCCGCTTGGCAGTGGTTCGAGTCCGGGCCACCCCCGGTGAGCAGTACATCGGAGCTTGTGGCCAGGGCGTCCCCCAGCAGGTACTCGAGCTTCCTGGCTTTGTTGCCGCCCAGCGCGAACCCGGTGAGGTCGTCCCGCTTGACCAGGATCGATGGACCTGCCAGGGCGGCGGACAGCCGCGCGGCCCGCCACAGGGGCGTCGGCAGCACCGCCAGCGGGAACCGCGGGGGCTCGCTCACGGCCATGCCTCGGGCTCGGTGCCATGCCGCTCCCGTGCCCGCCGGACCACCTCGTCGACCATGGCACCGGCCGCCCCGGTCCGCGGCCGTTCCAGCAGCGAGCGGAGCTCGCCGGACGGGATCTCGCCGGCGACCTCCGAGCCTGTTGCCGCCTCTTCGAGGGAGCGACCCTGCTGGCGGGCCTCACTGAGGACACGCTGGAGCAGGTCCTGCGCCCGGTGCTTGCCCACCCGAGGGGCCAACGCCGCCAGCAACGCCTCCGACGCGGCGAAGCCTCCACCGGCCGATGCGTTCCCCGCCATCCGCGTCTCGTCGACCTCCAGCCCCTCGAGCAGCGGCTTGGCCAGGTCGAGCGCTGTCATGGTGAGCAGGCACGCCTCGGGGAAGGCCACCCACTCGGCCTTCCATCCGCGGCCGTCACGCTCATGCTCCTGCACCATGCCCTCCAGGGTGGTCCCGGCCGCGGCGCGGACCAGGCGCCACAGCGTTACGAGATGCTCGGCGGTCTCGGGGTTGCGCTTGTGCGGCATGGTGATGCTGCCGACCGCGCCGGGCCGGGTGGCCTCGCGGAGCTCGCCGATCTCGGGTCGCTGGAGCTGGTACACCTCGTTGCCGATCCGCGCGAGCGTCCCGCTGACCAGAGCGAGGAGGGTGGTGAACTCGGCCAGCCGGTCGCGGGAGGTGGTCCAGCTCACCCCAGGGTCAGCCAGGCCGAGCCGTTCACAGAAGCGGCGGCGGAGCTCCGGCCCCGCCTCGCCGAAGAAGGCCAGGGTCCCGACGCCGCCGGCGAGCTGCCCGACCAGCCAGCGGGAAGCTCCCTGGCGCAGCCGCTCGAGGTGGCGGCCGACCTCGTCTGCCCACGACGCGGCCTTGAGCCCGAAGGTGATCGGCGAGCCCCCTTGCCCGTGGGTGCGGCCAGTCATCGGGGTGTCCCGGTGGCGCTCGGCCAGCCCGAGCAGCAGGCCCTCGACGGTACGGAGGTCACGCCAGAGGATCGACCCGACAGACCGCATCGCCAGCGCCGTCCAGGTATCGGTCAGGTCTTGCACGGTGGTGCCGTAGTAGACCCACTCCGCCGCCGACGCCGGCAGGATCCGCTGCAGCCCACGGATCAGCCCGAGCGTCGAATGACTCGTGCGGCGCGTCTCCTCGGCCACGAACCCCAGGTCGAGCCGCTCTGCCGCGGCCTCGGCCCGGATCGCCTGGGCGGCTTCGGTGGGCACGATGCCCAGTTCGGCCTGCGCATCGGCCAGGGCCACCAGGATCGCCAGCCAGGAACGCAGTCGGGCGGGCTCCTCGAAGATCGCCCGGGCCTCCTCCGTGCCCCAGAGGTGCCGGTACAGGGTGGAGTCGATCACGACGGCGCCCCGGTCGGCTCGACGGCGGCGATCACGGTCTCGATGCCGGCTCGCACCTCGGCCAGGGTGGCGCCCCAGGGCACCCGCACCACCAGGCCGTCCCGCTCGATCCTCTCCTCGAGCAGGCAGCACTTGGTCAGCACGGGACCGTCGCCGGGCACGACCAGCTCGTGTGGGCACATCTCCAGGTAGGGTGGGTCGTCCCCGTAGAAGTGGCGATGGATCTCCCGCGAGCGCTGGCAGCCGACCAGCACCCAGTCCCGCCGTGACGGCCGCTCGTCGAGGTAGAAGACCTCAGCACCCTCGGGCGCGGCACCCGAGCCGCGGCATGGGTAGAGGTACCGGCGGGAGGGACGCTGCCGGGCCAGCTCGACGATGTCGACGATCTCCGGCTCGAGCCGGACCGGCGGAAGATCCTCGGCCACCTCCAGCACACGGCGTGCCTGGTCGAGCAGCTTCGGAGGCTGCGGCGGCGCCACCTCCACGACCCGCAGCAGGACCGGCTCCGGGTCGAGGATGAAGCTCACGTGCTCGTACCGGCCCTGGACGACCACGCAACGCGCGTCCGGGGCGCCGGCGAAGGCCTCCCGGCAGATCTGCGTGGGCACGCCGACGTCCACCTCCGGGCTGGTGAGCCAGGCGGACTCCGCCGGACCGGCCAGCACCTCGACGTCCGTGATCGGCGAGAACAGCGGCTCCTCCGAAGCCTTCGCGACCTCGAGCAGCGCGACGCCGTCGCGGCCACGAACGACGATGTAGCGCGTTCGC
>Ga0307416_100002687_pt1 | contig 10298 bp, 7 predicted proteins | sample DK1Cmetagenome_2_FD_203821 | JGI IMG/M metagenome (GOLD analysis project Ga0307416, IMG submission 203821) | Maize rhizosphere microbial communities from greenhouse at UC Davis, California, United States - DK15-C-3 | ecosystem: Host-associated > Plants > Roots > Rhizosphere > Soil | place: USA...
GCGAGTGCCACGAGGCCGAGAGCCACCCAGGCCAGCCCGACGCGTGATCCCCTCGAGCGGCTGACTGGGACAGACACGACGGCGAAGCCGTCCGCAATCAGCGCAAGAGCGCGCGCCACCTCGCCAGCGGACTGTGGACGCTCTAGCGGATCCTTAGACAGGCACTGCGCAATCAGCCGATCAAGCTGGAGAGTGAGACCGGCTCGTACGGACGAGGGCGGTGGAGGGTGTAGATTGAGCACCGCGGCAATAATGCCTGCCTGACTGCTCGCGTTGAACGCCCGTCGCCCTGTCGCCATTTCGTATAGCACCGCGCCGAAGGCGAAGACGTCGGCTCGTGGATCGACTTGCGAGCCCTGAAGCTGCTCCGGCGCCATGTAAGGCAGCGTGCCGAGAATTTTGCCGACCACGCTGGTTTCATAAGATGTGGTTTCGGCGACCTCGATCGCTCGACCGTCTCCGAGCGCGCGTGCCAGGCCGAAATCGAGCACCTTGACACCGTGTTTCGCCAGCATGACGTTGCCCGGCTTGAAGTCGCGGTGAACCACACCTTGCTGATGCGCGGCCTCGAGCCCGCTGGCCATTGATTGCCCGAGCCGCACGATCTCGGCCGGCGTGAGCGGACCGCGTGCGAGACGAGCCTCGAGCGTCTCACCCTCCACGAACTCCATCACCAGGAACTCGCGGTCCCCGGCGCGGCCGACGTCGTACAACGCGCAGACGTTCGGATGGCTGAGTTGCGAGACGAGCTTTGCCTCTCGTTCGAAGCGCCTGCGACCCTCCTCCACGTCGGACCACGCGAGGCTGACGATCTTGAGCGCGACCGTCCGATCCAGCCGCGTGTCGCGCGCGCGATACACCTCTCCCATTCCGCCGGCGCCCAACGCAGCGACGACCTCGTACGGACCGAGTTGTGCACCTGGCTTCAGAAGCATGAACGGGAGCAGTATACCGGCGGCTGCGTCCGACCTCCGGGACACAGCCCTTCTTCAGACGCTCAGTGACGGGCGGATGATGCCGGCGGTTCAACGTCCGGCGTGCCGGGGAGACAAAGAAACACTCACGGCCTCAACAGGTGTCCCCAGTTGAGTATCACGCTCAACGGCGTCGAGAGATTCTCCTCGATCAACGCGTTCACGAGGAATTGCTGCCCGTCCGGCGTCATGTCGTACGGGTAGGCGTCGAGCCTGATCCGCGTTCGCAGGCGCGTCTTGAACAACGGCCGGATATCACCGACCGCCAACTCGTCTCCGTTGACGCGGACCTGCGCGGCCATGAAGGTCTCGTCCGGCGCGACGAACACGATTTCTGCATTGTCGCGCCGCCACTGCGGCCAGCTGCCGCCGTTCGCTGAAACCTGGCGCGGCTCGCCGGCGCGGCCGTGCGGCTTGACGTACACCTCCAGGCGGCCGGACACGTTCGCGGCGTATGCGATCCATCGACCGTCGCCGGAGAAACGTGCCTGTGTTTCGACCAGCGACGTCTCGACGAAGGCCCGCGCAGCCCCGCCGCGAGCCGGCAGCAGCATGATGTCGCTCCGCGCGATGGTTCGGCCGCCGGCGATGAACAGGACCGACTCGCCGTCAGGCGACCAGTCGGCCGCGAATTTCCCGAGCGCAAGGCCCTCATCCGCTATCCGCCGCTCGGGTCCGGTTGTCTGGGACTTCTCATAGAGGTCTACACGGCCTTCGCGGAGCGAGCTGAAGATGAGCCGTCTGCCGCCCGGGCCCCAGACGGGTGCAAAGTCGTCGGTCGGGCCCCATGTGAAACGTTCGCCAATACCGCGCTTGACGTCGAAGGTCCAGATATCGCGCGTGCCGAGTACCGGATCCGCCCTGCTCGATGCCGCCCGGGTTCCGTCGGGCGAGAGCGCGACATCCACCCAGTCAGCCTGTTCACCAAGACGACCGACCTCGGTGCCGCGCCGATCGAACCACGCCAGCTGAGAACCCACGGCGGCCGTCGTCTGGTAGACGAGCACGTCGTTCGACACGCTGTAGGCGCCTCCGATGCCCCCGCCGGAGGCACTCGTGAGGACCCGTTCCATGATCGGCACCGGCGTGCCTTCGAGCGCAAGCCGGGTTGCGTCGAACGGCTGTGCGAGGAGAGTTCCGCTTCGGACGAAGAGCAGGCGGCCGCCGGCATACGCCGGCTGCGACGCGTTCTCGACCAGAAGCTTCGCGAACGATGGCTCTCCGAGTCGCCCGACGTAGATGCCGGTCGGCGTCGTCGCGCCCCCCTGCAGGCTGCCGACCGCGGCATAGAGAAAGTGGCGGCCATCCGGGAGAAACGAGGGTTGCGCGTGCTGCACGTGTCCCGCGGCGGTGTCGAGCGTCGTGGCGGCTGTGGAATCCGCGCCGGACGAACTCGATACCTGGTGAAGCGGCGCGTTGCCGGCCGGCGTGAACAGGATGACGCCCTCGTGATTCCAGGCGCTCAGGCTGCTGAAGCTCAGGTCGGCCAGCGTGACCGGTGCGCCGCCGTCGAGCGATACCCGTTTCAGCTGGCCGCTCAGGACCGAAATCTCCGCTGTCGGCCGCCAGATGAATCCGAGCTGGCGCGAATCCGGGGACCAGAATGGATAAATGCCTCCTTCTGTCCCGGCGATTGGCTGTGCGACGGCCGTATCCAGCGGTCGGACCCACAACATCGTCCCGCCGCCGGGCGCGTTTCCGACGTACGCGATGCGCCGGCCGTCGGGAGACACCGCGAAGCGCGTCACCTGCTCTGGAGCGGCAGCGGTCGCGAGGTTCGGCAATGGAATCGCCGCGCTCACGACGCGTTCGTCCGCGGCACTGGGGTCCGGGGCCTCTCGCCGCCAGTAGAGCATGCCGAGTGTCAGAAGCAGGACGGCCGCAGCCGTCCACGCGGCCGCCTCTCGCATCCTGGACCAACGCGTCGAAGCGGCCGCTGCTGCCGGAATCGCACCGGAACCGGTGCCGGCGGTGAGCGCCTCGTCCAGCTCGATGCGTGCATCGGCAATGTCGTGCAGCCGGCGCCGTGGGTCCTTCTCGAGACACCTGCGCAGCAGCCACCGCACGCGCTCGGGTGTCTGGCTGGGAAGAAGCGTCCAGTCCGGTTCACTCCCGAGGATCGCAACCACGGTGTCGGAGAGAGTAGACCGGGCAAACGGGTTGCGCGCCGTCAGCATCTCGTAGAAGACGCATCCGAACGAGAAGATGTCGGTGCGCTTGTCGAGCGGCTGGCCGCGCGCCTGTTCCGGGCTCATATAAGCAACGGTGCCCAGGACGACTCCGCTCTTCGTCGCGTCCGCCGCAACTGTCGCCGCATTGCCCCCGGCGACCAGCGCTTTCGCCAGGCCGAAGTCGAGCACCTTCGAATGGCCCTCGGCGGTGAAGGCGATGTTGGCAGGCTTCAGATCGCGATGGATGATGCCGCGATCGTGCGCAGCCTGCAGGGCGTCGGCGATCTGCCGCGCGATCGTCAACGCATCACGAACGGCGAGCGGACCGGATGCCAGACGAGTGGCGAGCGTGCCTCCCTCGACCAGCTCCATGACGAGGAACTGGGAATCGCCTGCTTCTTCCAGACCATAGAGCGTTGCGATGTGTGGATGGGTCAGGCCCGCAAGGATCTGCGCCTCGCGGCGGAACCTCGAGATGCGTTCGGGATCGGCAACCGCAGCCGCGGGGAGCGCCTTGACGGCAACGTCGCGTCCAAGGCGTGTGTCGCGCGCGCGATACACCTCGCCCATCCCGCCCGCGCCAAGCGGCGCGACGATGTCGTACGGACCGAGGCGATGTCCGGATGGCAGCGCCGTCACTTCCTCGCCAGCGCTGCGTTCGGCATGCCAGCCATCTCTTTCATGGCGTGGATGATACCCGAGCGTTGCACGCCGGCGCGAAGCGTGGCTACTTCAGCACGATCCGCTGCGTCACCTTCCCGTCCTCGATCCGGCGCTCGGAGAACGCCGGGTTGCCGCGCATCTCCGAAGTGATGAAGGGATCCCCCGTGAAGACGATCTCGAAGATGTGTGGCGCCCGCCCGGCCGCGCTGACCTCGAAGTGAATGTGCGCCGGCACGCGGCTCTGCGGATATGACCCCGGCTTGATTGTGTCGAACGAGTACGCCCCCTTCGCATCGGTCCGCAGGAACAGCTTCAGTCGCGGATTACGATTGTCGCTCGCCGGCTTCACGCTGTAATAGCCCTCGTGATCGGTCTGATAGACGTAGAGGGAGGCGCCAGCGACTGGCGCGTTGTCCGGACCTACCACGACGCCGCTGACGTGGACCGGCTGGCCAGGCTCGCCCGCCGGCGCCAGGCGGCCGGCCGACGGCGCGCCGGCAGGAGCTTCGTGGACGGCCTGACGTGCGGCCGCCGCGCCCGACAGCAGAACGACGACGACGATCGAGATCCAGGGCAAGCTGCGAACCCGTGTGATGAACATGCGCATCACTCCCTTCGGCGTGAATCGTCTCACGACTTCCCCGGCCGGGCGCCGGCCGCCACTACTTCGTTGGGGCGAAACGCGGGACCGAAAAGAGTAAGAGCCTCGCGGTCGCGAGGCTCTCGAGCAGACGGTTGTCAGTTGGTCGAACGTTTCTTCGCTGCGTTCTCGAGCGTTCTCGCGGCGTCGAGGTGCTTTTGCGCGACGGGGAACGTCTCGGCCGCCCACTGATTGATCTTCCGCGTCACGTCGTTATCGCTCTTGGCGGGACGGACTTCCACATCGCCCATCTGAGTTTTGGGGTCGGGCAGCGCGTTGGTTTGGGTGCGCCCCGCCGCGGCGGTCTTCCAATCCGCGAGCGACTGGACGTCGAGCCGGGATTCCAGCTTCGCGGCAAGGTCCTGATGGCTCTCGACCATCGCCTCCGCATACTCGTGATCGAAATCGGTGCCCTGTTCCTTCGCCAACTCATCGACGATCTTCTTGTACTTCTCGTCGAGCTGGGCGGGCCAGTCAATCGGAACGCCTGAGGCGGCGCTCTTCAGCTTGTTCCCAGCCGCGCCATGCTCGTCGATCATCCTTTGCGCGAACGCCTTGATGTCAGGGCTCGTCGCCTTCTCGAGCGCCATGCGGCTGAGCTCGATCTCCGCCAGGTTCTTGAGCGCGACGTCATGCACGAAGTCGTCGTCGTCCTTCACGTCCGCACCGGCCCCGCCCGTGCCGACCGCAGCGGGGCGTTCCGCGGGGGCGTCCGAACGGTCGGACTTCGAGCAGCCGCCGATGACGATCATGACAGCAGGGACCGCGACCCACAACAGACCAGCACGACTCATCCGATCCTCCTCTGCACCTCGACCTGATTAGCGACGCTGCAAGAGGAGTGACGTCAGCCGCTCACCGTAGGAGCGCCCTATTCCCTCGGCCCGGCATGCGGGTCGTACGGTTCGATTTGCGCGGCGCGGGCCCGCCAGTACTCAGCCTTCAATCGACTGACCTCCAGCGTTGCGCAGTAGTCGGCGGGAAGGAGATTCCGGATGTAGCAGTTCCCCACCCGAACCTCGATCGTCGGATAGGCTCGACGCAAGAACTCACGGAGGTCGGTTTCAAGCCGCTGTAGATTCACTTGGCCCCACAGCGTCGTTCTGGTTCAACAAAGCCTCGCCGCGCGAGGCTCTCAAATATGCGAGCGGTGGGAGCTTGCGGCTTTGAACACAAACAAGTACTAGCCGAGCTTTGCCTTCACGGCATCAATGACCTTTCTGCCGGACGGAAGCACGCCGAGTGCCGCGAGCGCACCTGCGTCGACAACGGTCTCGCCGTCGACCAGGACCTTGAATTCTCCGTAGCGGCCCTTGACCATGTCCACGTCCGATCGCAGTTCGCGACGGAGACGCGCCGCCACACGGACGGCGTGCAGGCCCGACACTCAATACGCGCAATAGCGAACGGTAACCCGCGCCATGCTGACCTCCGCAGCTAGAGTACCAGCATCTGCCGCACCGGAGAATGCTATCATCCGCCCCACGAATGCATTCAGGCGGGCTGGGCTCGTTGTCTTCTGCGTTGCGGTCATCGCGCTCGCGTCCGCTCCGCTGCTGCTGCCCAAGCCGACAGCGCGTGAGATCCGACAGCAGTTGTGGGCCGAGCTCCAACCGGTCCCGCTCGCAAATTGCGAGATGCGGCGTTTCGGCAGTCCCAATGACGGCGGCTATCTGATGTGTGGGAATCTCCTCGGCGCCGTCCAAGCCGCGTACTCGTACGGCATTGGTCCGTTCGACGATTGGGGCTGCGACGTGTCCCAGAATCTTGGTGTCACCGTTCACCAATACGACTGCTTCATGCCGCCGCCCTCACCGTGTCCGAGGGCGGTGTTCCACAATGAGTGTATCGGTCCCAAAACGGTCGTCATCGAATCGCGGGTCTTCGATTCGCTCACCAGGCAGATGTCAAAGAACGGCGATGCTGGCAAAACATTCGTCGTCAAAATCGACATCGAGGGTGCGGAGCTTGATTCGCTGCTGGCCACACCGGACAGCGTGCTGCAGCGTATCGACCAGCTCGCGATGGAGATTCACGGTGCAGACAAGCGCTTCCTGCGAATGGTCCGGAAGCTGAAACGGACGTTTCACCCGGTCCACATCCATTTCAACAATCAGGCGTGCACCGTACGATTCAAGCCGTTCCCTGCCGCTGCCTACCAGGTCCTTTTCGTCAACAAGCAAATCGCCGTCGTCGATCCGCACCAGCGGCGTCCCACCTTGCCGCACCCGCTGGATGCTCCCGACTACGCGCTCGGGCGCGACTGTCAAACACCGCTCGAGCCGTAGATCGAAATCGCAAAAACAAAGAGCCTCGCGGTGCGAGGCTCTGGAAACGAATCTATGATGAATGGTACCGGTACGGGGATTCGAACCCCGGTCCCGTGGCTGAGAACCACGTGTCCTGACCCCTAGACGATACCGGCCCCGGACAAGAAACTTTGATTTTAGCAACTGGCGCTGAGCCCGGTCAAGGACGCCGATTGCCGCGGATCAACAAACGGGACGCGGATTCTCACAGATCTCTCTATGCAAACGGGGACGCGGATTGACGCGGATCAACACACGAAACGCGGATTGACGCGGATCAACACACGAAACGCGGATTGACACGGATCTCCTAATCAACCTCGACGGATCAACGGGGGATCTCACGCTCATGACTGAGGCATGATCCGCGAGAATCCGCGTTCCCGCTAAAGAAAAAAAGAAATCCGCGTCGATCCGCGTCCCGTGAATGGTTTGTGATCCGCGAAAATCCGCGTTTCGTGAAAATGTCGTGTGATCCGCGACGATCCGCGTCCCGTCATTTAAACCGCGACGATCCGCGTCTATGATCTCTATATGCGCTTTCTCCTCGGACTGATCCTGATCCTCGTACTCGCCGCGGGCGGCGCCTGGCTGGTGGCCGGCCGTATGGCCGCGCCCGGTATCCAGATCACGAAACCTGAAAAGTTCGTCGGCGCCTCGACTGAGGTCGAGGTCGCGGTCGAGTCACCCGACGGCCAGCTCTCGGATCTGCAGATCGCCTTCGAGCAGAACGACAAGCAGGTTCCGCTGTTCAGCCTCGCGGCCCCGGGCAGCGCCAAAACGAAACAGGACGGACAGCGCGTCATCGTCACTGCCGTCATCGACAAGCAGACGGTGCCGTCGCTGCAGTCCGGCTCGGCGCGGATCAGCGTCCGCTCCGGACGGAAGGTGCTGTACGGGCTGCGCACCAGAGACGCCGCCGTGACGCGTGACGTTCAGGTAAGACTGGAGCGTCCGCGCGCCGCGGTCGTCTCGACGCATCACTACGTGAACCACGGCGGCGCGGAGATGGTCGTCTACCGCGTCACCCCGGACGATGTGGAGTCGGGCGTCGTGGTGGGGAACGTCGAATATCCAGGCTACCGGGCAGCCGGCGCCACCGTGGACGGCGTCAACATCGCCGACCCGGCGCTCCGCATCGCCTACTTCGCGCTGCTCTACGACCAGGACCTGAACACGCCGATGCGCGTCTACGCGCGGGACCCCGCGGGCAACACCGCACGCGCGGATTTCGAGCACCGCGTGTTCCCGAAGCCGTTCAAGAAAAGTCAAATCCCGGTCGACGACAAGTTCCTCGATCGCGTGGTTCCGGCGATCCTCGAAGGCACGACCGACATCAAGCCCGAAGGGGACACGCTCGCCAGGTTCCTGGCGATCAACGGCGAGCTGCGGCGGAAGAACGCCGACAAGATCGCATCGTTTGCCGCGCAGACCGCGCCGGAGATGCTGTGGCGAGGCGTCGTGTTCCACACGTTCAAGAACAACGCGGTGGAATCCGCCTTCGCCGACCAGCGCACCTATTTCTACAAGGGCAAAGAGGTCGACAAGCAGGTGCACCTCGGCTTCGACCTCGCCTCGCTCAGCAATGCCCCTGTCCTCGCAGCGAACCGCGGCAAGGTGCTCTTCGCGGACGAGCTCGGCATCTACGGGAACTGCGTGATCATCGACCACGGCATGGGTATCCAGTCGCTCTACGCGCACCTGTCGTCGATCGACGTGCAGCCCGGCCAGATGGTCGAGAAGGAACGGACGCTCGGCCGCAGCGGCATGACCGGTCTCGCCGGCGGCGACCATCTGCACTTCACGATGCTGCTGCACGGCCGCATGGTGAATCCCGTGGAATGGTGGGACCCCCACTGGATAGAGGACCGCATCCTGCGCAAGCTCAAGGCCGCCGGGGGGGTGTAGTAACGTTATGTCTGTGAAGAAGTTCGGGGCCTTGACCGCACTGCTGACCGGAATGCTCGCGGCGGTCGCCTGCGGCGGCGAGAAGGCGGCGGCGCCGGTGAATACCCCGCCGCCGGGCGCGGTCCGCGTCGACGAATCCAAGGCAGGGACCATCACGGGCAAGATCGCGTTCGAAGGGACGGCGCCGCAGAACCCGGCCATCGGGGTCGGCTCCGATCCGGTCTGCGCGCGCGAGCATCCAGGCGGTATCACGTTCGAGAACGTCGTCGTCAGCAACGGCGGGCTCGACAACGTGTTCGTCTATGTCAAGGACGGCCTGGGCAACTATTATTTCGACACGCCAGGCGCAGCGGTGACGCTCGATCAGCAGGGATGCCGGTACCGCCCGCACGTGCTGGGCGTCCGCGCCGGGCAGCCGCTCGAGATCTCGAACAGCGACGAGACGATGCACAACGTGAACGCGATGGGGGCGGCGAATCGCGGCTTCAATTTCCCGCAGGCGCTCAAGGGGATGAAGCAGACCAGGACGTTCACCGCCCGCGAGGTGATGGTGACCTTCAAGTGTGACGTCCACCCGTGGATGAATGCCTACGTCGGGGTGATGGACCATCCATACTTCGCCGTCAGCGCCAACGGGGGCGCGTTCGAGCTGAAGAACGTCCCCGCCGGCACCTACACGGTCGAGGCGTGGCACGAGAAGCTGGGCACCCAGGCGCAGAGCGTGACGATCGGCGAGAAAGAATCGAAGACCATCAGCTTCACGTTCAAATCGGCGGCCGCGGCAAACTGAGGCGACACATGAAATCGAATGCGGACGCGGCAGCAATGCCCGTGGCGCGAACACGGACCAGCGATTACGTTGCGCTCGCCAAACCGCGGCTGAACTTCCTGGTGGTCGTCTCTGCGCTCGCCGGCTACGCGATGGCGGGCGGCGAAACCGGCGACACGCTGCGTCTCGTCGCGACCGTCGTCGGCACGGCGCTCGTCGCCGGGGGCGCCTCGGCATTCAATCAGATCATCGAGCGGCAGCCCGATGCGCTGATGCGGCGGACGAGGCTGCGGCCGCTCCCGGACGGCCGGCTTCAGGCGCCCGAAGCGCTTGCGTTTGCCGCGATCATCTCGCTGCTGGGCGTGCTCACGCTGTGGGCTGGTGCGAACCTGCTGAGCGCGGTCGTCGCACTCGCGACCCTGCTGATCTACGCAGTCGTTTACACGCCGCTCAAACAGCGCACCTCGTTCTCGACCGTCGTCGGCGCGATTCCAGGCGCGCTGCCGCCGGTAATCGGCTGGGCTGCCGCGCGCGAGTCGCTGTCGCAGGGCGCCTGGGTGCTGTTTGGAATCGTCTTCCTGTGGCAGCTGCCGCACTTCCTCGCGATCGCGTGGATGTATCGCGAGGACTACGCGCGCGCGGGGTTCCCGATGCTGCCGGTCATCGAGCCGGACGGCCGCAGCACCGCGCGCCAGGCGGTCATCTACGCGGCGGCGCTGCTCCCCCTGAGCCTCGCGCCGACGTTGATCGGAATGTCGGGCGCGCTCTACTTCACGGGCGCGCTCGTGCTGACGCTGGCCTTCCTGGCGATCGCCGTGAGGTTCGGGACGACGCGGAACGTGGCGGACGCGAGACGCCTGTTCT
>Ga0307416_100002688_pt1 | contig 10295 bp, 8 predicted proteins | sample DK1Cmetagenome_2_FD_203821 | JGI IMG/M metagenome (GOLD analysis project Ga0307416, IMG submission 203821) | Maize rhizosphere microbial communities from greenhouse at UC Davis, California, United States - DK15-C-3 | ecosystem: Host-associated > Plants > Roots > Rhizosphere > Soil | place: USA...
CCCGCCCGCTTGGCTTCTTCCCCCGCACCCGGTCCGCCCTGCGCTTCACCGCGCGGATGAGCCGCCGGGCGCGGACCCGCTTGGAAACGGCTGGACGAGGACCGAGCAGGGAAGCCTCGAGGCTCCCGTCCGGTGCCTCCCGAAGCCTGAGCCGCCGGCCCGTGGCGATTGTGTGGAGGGCCCCGCCGGCGCTGAGCGAGACGTGGGCCTCGTAGAGCCCGGGCTCCACGCCTGCCAGGGACACCCCGGCGAAGCGCGGAGTGGCGAAGCGGGCGTGGGTGTGGCTCTTCGTGCCGTCGCCGAAATGATCGGCGGGATCGGTGACCCGGGCACCGGTTAGCGGCACGGACCGGACGCTCGCACCGGAGGCCAGCACGAGGTAGTAGCGGCCGGATTCCCAGCCGGTCATCGATGTACCCCGGACAGCGAAGGTACCGTCGAAATGGACCCGGTCCCCGCGCGCCCACTGGCTGTTGATGTTGAAGACGGCCTGGTGTGGCGCGGTCCCGAGGATCGGGCGCTTGCGGAGCACGCTGCCTCTGCTGTCGGACGCGAAAGTGATGAGGTCGCCGCCGTCGTTGCTCTCCGTGGTCGTCCGTCTGGTGGAGACACAGGCGGCCGTCCGCTCGGCTGATTCCGCCGTGAGCGCCAGCGAGGCCTCGTAGTCGCCGCGGGGCAAGCCGGAGAGGTCCACTCCGTCGCTGGACGCCTGGAACTTTCCGAAGCGGTAGTCGCAGAAGTAGTCCTCGTAGTGCGTCTGGTAAATGCCGCGATCCTGGACCTGGGCCAGCGGATATTCGTACCGCCCCGCGTCGCCGGCGAGGACCAAGGACGTCCCCAAGGCCGCGGGCCGGTCCGCGGCATGGCCGCGCAGGAATGCCACTCCCTGCGGAAAGAATTTCGGACCGGCCAGCCTGCCGGCCCGCAGGTCCACGACAGGCGCCGAGGAGCTTCGCTGCGTCCGCAGGCCGGCCGCCGCTACTTCCGGATCCTGCCGGAAGCCGTTGCGCACTTCGCCGTACCGGGGAGGGACGTTCTCGCCGAGCGCGTACAGCACGGACAGCAGCAGCGGCATGTTGTAGCGGGTGATGTCCGAATGCTCGTTGACGAGGTCGGAATCCGTCTCGATGTAGTTGAAGTTGGAGTATCGCCGCAGCAGGGGCAGCGCGGGCTCCACCTGCTCGGCGTGGAACTGGTCCTGCACCGAGCTGAACAGATAGATATTCCGGTCGCGGCGGGCGTCCTTGGCGGCCGCATCGGGCAGCAGGCTGTCGAGCAGCTGCAGCTCTTCGTCGCTTCCGGTGCGGGTCAGGTGCCGGTGGATGACCGGCCGGTGCTTAGCCGTGTGGCTGCCGACGTAGATTTGGGGAGCGCTGGCCACAATGTTCGGAAAGTCGTACTTGATGCCGTAGTAGAGCGCGGCGAAGCCGCCCTTCGAAAAGCCCACCAGCGTGCAGTCTTCGTGCCCCAGCCCCAGCCGCTCCAGTTCCCGGTCGATGGCGGCAATCACCGCCCGTTCGACGGAGAAGTCCAGGCCGTTGCAGAGGTAGTAGGAGTACTGGCCGCCGAAATCATCCTTCAGCCACAGCCAGTTCGCCTGGCTGTCCCGCGAACCGCGGCCGTCGAACTCGTAGCTGTCGATCGGCCGGATTCCGGCGAACATGACCACCAGATGCCGCCGGTCGAGCTTGGCGGGGCGGCTCTTGCAGTGGACCGTCACGCCCTCGTGGACCAGCGTGTGCTCGGTTTGTTCCCTCGTCATCCGTTCAGCCCTCCAGAATGATGCTCAGGGCGTGGGGCTTCCGTCCGGAGCCGGGGGTGAGTTCGGCACGCCACTTCTCCGTCGCGGCCTTGAGCAGCGCCGCAGGCGTCGCGGGAGCCTTGCCGCGGCGGGTCAGGAGGTGCCGCGCGAGTTCTCCCCGGGTGTGCTTGGCGAAGTGCGAGACGACGGTGCGCTTGCCGGCGCGCTCCTGGGAGACATTGACCGCCACCGTGCTCTCCGCCGGCGGCGCCCAGGCGGCGGCATAACTGCTCGAGCGGCAGTCGACGACCAGCTGGCCGTCGGCACGGCCGTCCAGCGCGGCGGGCAGGTGCTTCTTCCAGTAGCTGGCGAGCTTGCCCGTCTCGGGGAGCCCAACGGACATGGACAGCCGGTAGGCGGGAATGCGGTCGGCGAAGCCGATTGCGCCCCAGAGCGCGGAGATAACGACGACGGCGGCATCCGCCTTGCGCTTCTGCGCGGCGGTCATGCTGGCGTAGCCGAGCGCGTCGTACAGGACCCCGGAGTAGACCGTGTGCGCCGGCGCCGACGGCTCGGCCTCCAGGCGCCTGTTCCGCTCGACCTCTTCGGCCAGCGAGGCCCCCACGCCCAGCAGCGCCAGGGCTTCCGGATGGGAACTTGCGCTGGCCAGCGCGCCAAGGACCTCCTGGCGCGGACCGTTCAGCTCGGCAAAGCTCAACTCGGAGAGTTCGAACGGTTGGCCCGTCTCAGCAGCCGTCTTTCCTTCGGAGGGTGGGAGCAGAATCAGCACCATAAGAGCTTACAGACCCGCAGCCGCGACCCCGGGTCCGGCCCCCGCGGATGACGGGCCGGGACGCGGGCGGCTGTATTGTAGGACAAGGACAGGTTGGCTGGGCGATCGCGTTGGCTGCCCGCGGGCAGCTGCCGAGGAAAGTCCGGGCTCCGCAGGGCAGGGTGGTGGGTAACGCCCACTCGGGGAAACCCGCAGGCAAGTGCCACAGAAAACAGACCGCCAGGGCCGCTTGCGCGGCGCCTGGTAAGGGTGAAACGGCGGTGTAAGAGACCACCAGTGTCCCGGGTGACCGGGACAGCTAGGTAAACCCCACCCGGAGCAAGGCCAGACAGGGCACGTTCGAGGGCCGCCCGCCCGAGTGCCCGGGTAGGCCGCTTGAGGGCATCGGCAACGGTGCTCCTAGATGGATGATCGCTACCCTGCAACGGGGAACCGGTGCAGGTGACAGAACCCGGCTCACAGGCCAACCTGTCCCACTTTGTGCGGCCGCTGTGAGTGACTTCACACGTAACCGACTCGTGGGTGTGACCGGATTCCCTAAAATGGAACTGGGCAACGCCCAACAGCACTGAGCCAGCCGAGGCGACTGTGTATTCTGCGCGGAGTGGATTCGACTTCGCTGCGGGGTTTCGCCGCGGAATTCGCGGCGGGTACAACCGGGATCGAGGAAGACCCCGGCTGATGTAGGAAGGTAACTCTGTGAACCAGAAGTCTGAAGCGGCCCTGGATACGTGGATCAACCGCGAGGCGCTCGCTGAAACGATGATTCCGCTGATTGGCCGTTTGTACCGTGAAAACAATGTGGTCACGTCCATCCATGGCCGCAGCCTGATCAACCAGTCCGTCGTGGGTATTCTCAAGGCCCACCGCTTCGCCCGCCAGATCGACGAGGTGGAGCTGCCGCTGGAGGAAACCTTCCCCGTGCTGCAGGCCCTGACCGAACTCGAGCTTGGCGCAGGCTCCGTCGACCTGGCCCGCCTGCTGGGCAAGTTCAAGGACGAAGGCGCAGGCCGCGACCTCAAGGAGTTCCTGCGCGGGGAACTCTCCGGGATCGTTGGCAAGCGCGGTGAAGACACCCGCACCAGCACCGACGTCGTGCTGTACGGCTTCGGCCGCATCGGCCGCCTGCTCGCCCGGATCCTGATCGGGCATTCCGGCGGCGGACACGGCCTGCGGCTGCGCGCCGTGGTGGTCCGCAAGGGCAGCGAGAACGACCTGGTCAAGCGTGCCAGCCTGCTGCGCCGCGACTCGGTCCACGGACCGTTCGAGGGCACCATCTCGGTGGACGAGGAAGCCAATACCATCCTCGCCAACGGCACCCTGATCCAGTTCATCTACTCCAACGATCCGTCCACGGTGGACTACACCCAGTACGGCATCGAGGACGCCATTGTCGTCGACAACACCGGCAAGTGGCGCGATGAGGCCGGGCTGTCCCAGCACCTGCAGTGCCCGGGCGTATCCCGCGTTGTGCTCACGGCCCCGGGTAAGGGCAACCTGAAGAACATCGTCCACGGCGTGAACCACAAGGACATCACCGCCGAGGACAAGATCGTCTCGGCCGCCTCCTGCACGACCAACGCGATCACCCCGGTGCTCAAGGCGCTCAACGACAAGTACGGCATCATCCACGGCCACGTCGAGACCGTGCACTCGTACACCAATGACCAGAACCTGATCGACAACTTCCACAAGGGTTCCCGCCGCGGCCGTTCGGCTGCGCTGAACATGGTGCTGACCGAGACCGGCGCCGCCAAGGCCGTGGCCAAGGCGCTGCCCGAGCTGGAGGGCAAGCTGACCGGCAACGCCATCCGCGTTCCCACCCCGGACGTCTCCATGGCCATCCTGAACCTCAACCTGGAGCAGGAAGCAACCAAAGACGAGCTCAACAGCTACCTGCGCGCGGTGTCCCTGGATTCCGACCTGCACAAGCAGATCGACTACATCGCTTCGCCGGAGGTCGTCTCCACGGACTTCGTCGGATCGCGCCGCGCCGGCATCGTGGACGGGTTGGCGACCATCGCCAACGGAAAGAACGCCGTTCTCTATGTCTGGTATGACAACGAGTTCGGCTACAGCTGCCAGGTCATCCGCGTCCTCGAGGAAATTGCAGGCGTCCACCCGCAGCAGTTCCCCGTCGTCGCCAACGAGCCGCTCGCCGAGGCGATCGGCTGACCTGACCCTCACCGGTCTGGCTGAAAGTGCCGGCCGCGCCCCCGTGGCGCGGCCGGCACTTTCGTATGTGGCTATGGCTTTGCCGCAGCCGTGTTCCTAGAATGTCCCCATGACTGAGACACAGCTCACGCGTTGGGAAAAGGCGCAGGCCAACTACAAGGAAGCCGTCCGCCTGCTGGAGGACGCCAAGGCGGCGTTTGCCCGGGGGGAAGTGCCGCAGAAGCGCGTGGACGAGCTCACCAGGCTCAAGGAGATCGCCACGGAGGACTATCTCCGGTGCGAAAAGGAACACCGCTCCGGATTCACCGACTACTGACAGGGGCCTGGCCTGGCGCCTAGCGCCGGATGATGCTCAGTGCCCGAACGGATCCGCGTCCACGCCGGGCATCCAGGTCTGCCCGGGGATGCCCCAGCCGGCATTCTTGATGTGCTTGCGGGCCCGCTTGCCCCAGCGGCCGTCGAGGCGGTCGATATAGAGCTTCCCGTCCAGGTGGTCGTATTCGTGCTGCATGACCCGCGCGAACCAGCCGGTGGCCTCGAAGTCCAGCGGGTTTCCGTGCTCGTCGAAGCCGCGGACGCGTATCCATTCCGCCCGCTTGAGCGGATAGGACAGCCCGGGCACCGACAGGCAGCCTTCGACCTCGTCGTCCGGGTCCGGCTCGGCGCCGGACACCTTGCCCAGCGTGAGCGAAGGGTTGACGACGACGCCGCGTTCGGGAACGCCGTCGTCGTTGGCGTAGTGGTAGGTGTAGAGGCGGAGGCCGACGCCGATCTGCGGCGCGGCGAGGCCGACACCGTGGGCCTCGTCCATCGTCTCGTACATGTCGCGGACGAGTTCGCGCAGCTCGTCGTTGAACTCTTCCACGACGGCTGCGCGGCGGTGCAGGACCGGTTCCCCGGTGATGGTCACGGGACGGATCGTCATGCTTCTCCTCATGTGGCACGGCCGGAAAAAGCGAAGAGCCGCCTGGAGATGTTCCATGCGGCTCTTGCTGAGTAGGCGTGGACGCCAACACTAAATGGGGTGAGTAACGGGGATTGAACCCGCGACCTCCTGGACCACAACCAGGCGCTCTGCCAGCTGAGCTATACCCACCATATGCCTCTTTGTTCCTCCCGGCAGACTCCACTCTAGCGGTTCCTGCCGGTCTTCAACCACAAAAGGCAACGCAGAAGAGTCTACATGCCCGGCGGGGTGGTTTTGGCCAATTCGGGCGATTTCGGCCCGAATTCCGCCAAATGTGTCCCACCTAACATCCGGTGCTACTCCACGGCGGAGACGGACGAGGCGATCTGCTTGGCCGCCGCCGAGTCCGGACCGGGGGAGGGGACGAAAACGGCCTGCCGGTAGTAGCGCAGTTCGTTGATCGAATCCTTGATGTCGCCCAAGGCCCGGTGTCCGCCGCTCTTGGCGGGGGCCTGGAAGTAGGCCCGCGTGAACCAGCGGCGGGAGAGTTCCTTGATGGTGGAGACATCGATGATGCGGTAGTGCAGGTGCTCGATGACCCGGGGCATGTCACGGGCCAGGAAGTTGCGGTCGGTGCCTACGGAGTTGCCTGCGAGCTGGGCCTTGCGCGGTTCGGGGACCCATTGGGTGATGTATTCCATCACGCGGTCCTCCGCCTCGCTCATCGAAACGCCCGACGGGAGCTCGTCCAGCAGTTTCGAGGTGGTGTGCATCTGGCGGACGAAATCGCCCATTTGCTCCAAGGCCTCTTCGGTCGGCTTGACGATGACGTCGACGCCCTCGCCGAGGACATTGAGTTCCGAGTCGGTGACGAGGACGGCTACTTCGATCAGGGCGTCCTTTTCCAGGTCGAGCCCGGTCATTTCGCAATCTATCCAGACAATATGTTCATTAGAGATAGGCACCGCTCCAATGTACCGCGCCGGCCCTCAGGCCAGGCGGTTTGGACCGGCCCCACGGCGGGTGCTGCCCGGGCGGCGACGGGTCCGAATGCTAGAATTCGCTGTTAGGCACCCCCGCAGCGTGAGCCCGCGGCAGCCTCATTGCCCGCCGTTCCCGGGAATGCCGCCGGGCGGCGTGGCAACCGGCCCAGCAGTGTGCCGCGACTGACCTGACCGCCCGTATGGATTGGATATGCCGAGACCATGACAGCCAGCATGCCCGCTGCTGAAGCGACCGGCTCCGCCAAGGAGCGCGAAGGAGGCGGGCAGTCAGCGCGAAGCATTATCGAAGGCACCATTGGTTCCTTCCTGATGTTCTTCGGCTCCCTCGGGGTCGGCTGGCTGGCCTCGATTTCGGAACTGCGCCGCTGGCCGCTGCTGATCTGGCTTCGGGTGGAGCCGGCGGGCGTCGTTCTCTCCGTGGTCCTGCTGGCGCTCGGCGGCATGCTCCTGGTCCGTTCGTGGCTGCGCCTCGGCCAGCGCTTCACGGTCTGGGGGAAGGAGTCCCGCAGGGCGACCTACACCGCGATCATCGCCTGGGGGACTCCGCTGGCGTTCAGCATCCCGCTGTTCAGCCGGGACGTGTATGCCTACATCGCCCAGGGCAAGGTGATGGTCAATAACCTGAATCCCTACGTCGACGGGTACGACCAGCTCTCCAATTACCTGCAGACCGGGGCCGACGACCTCTGGGCCCAGAGCCCCACGCCCTACGGGCCGGTCTTCCTGTGGATGGAAGAGTTCGTCGTCTGGCTGACCGGCGGCCACCCCGAGTTCTCCATCATCCTCTTCCGCATCATCGCCCTGGCCGGGGCCGCCATGTGCGTCTACTACGGGCCGAAGCTGGCAGAACTGCACGGCATCAATCCGAACCGCGCGCTCTGGCTGGCCTGTGCCAATCCGCTCTTCCTGACCACCTTCATCGCCAGCGTGCACAATGACGCCCTGATGCTGGGGCTTGCCCTCGGAGGCCTGTATCTGGCCGCCGTCGGGAAGCCGCTGCCGGGCATCCTGCTCGTCACGCTGTCCGTCGGCATCAAGCCGATCACGCTGATCTTCCTGCCGTTCCTCGGGCTCCTCTGGGCCGGCAAGGGCGCCAGCTGGCCGCGCAAGTTCTTCTACTGGGCCGTGACCGCGGCACTGTCGCTGGGACTCCTTGGCATCCTCGGCCTGATCAACGGGTTCGGGTTCGGCTGGGTCTCCGCCCTGAGCACCCCCGGGAGCATCTGGATCTGGTACGCCCCGATCGGCCTCCTCGGTGCGGCCCTGGGCGGAATGTTCGATGCCTTCTCCCTGGATGGGGAGACGGTGACCTGGCTGGTACACAAGATGGGGACTGCACTGTCCATCGCCGTCGTGCTGTGGATGATGTTCCGCGGCCGGCACGAACTGATCGTGCGCCGCCTGGCACTGGCCATGGCAGCTGTGGTGCTGCTGGCGCCGATCATCCAGGCCTGGTACGTGGTCTGGTTGCTGCCGCTGTTCGCGGCGACAGGCATCCGCAACGACTGGCAGGTGCGGACCGTGTACTCCGTCACATCGTTCCTGATGGTCTATGCCATCGCGGACCAGCTGGACATCTTCCCGTACATCGCGATCGACCTGAACGCGGCGCGGCTGCTGGCCGCGTTCGTGGCCGTAGCTTTCGCGGTCTACCTGATCTTTTTCGACCCCAGGACGCGCAAGCTGTTCCGGAAGGAATACAGGGACGCGGCCGACGACAGGCTGTTCTGAGCCACGATCGGGCGGGCCGCGAGGCGGCCGCCCGAAGGCAACGGCAGCAGAGAGTGGAGATACTGGAGCAATGACGACCGAACCCGAAGAAGTAATCGCCGCCGATTTCGACGTCACCGAGTGGGACCCCGAGCCCTACGAGATGGAGGGCTCGAATTCGGAACTGAGCAGGGTCCGGGTGACCAAGCTTTTTGACGGTTTGATCACAGGCACCAGCCGCGCCGAACTGCTGATGGCAGGCAATAGCCGGGGAGCCGGCTACGTGGGCTCGGAGGTTTTCACCGGTACCGTCGACGGCAGGTCAGGTTCGATGATCATCCAGCACTGGGGCCTTGCCGAGGGAGAAGTGGCGGTCAGCGACGGACACATCATCCCCGGGTCCGGCACCGGAGAGCTGAAGGGAATTGTGGGCAAGGCGACGTACTCGCAGGACGCGGCCGGGCAGCACAGCCTCCAGCTGCGCATCTACTTCCGGACCGAGACGCCGACCGAGCTACCCGGCTGATCCTCTAAACTCAGTACGTTACGAACCGATTGCTGTAAGGAAACACACCTGGCATGAGCCTTGCCGACTATGCGAAGCGGAACCGACTCCACCGAGTCGGTGCCCGGCCGTCGCTGCACCGCTATCTAGCCGATGCCTGGAGCCGCCGCGACTTCGCCATCGCCATGGCCAAGTACAAGATCGAAGCAGCGAACCAGCGCAACCGGCTGGGCATGCTGTGGATCTTCATCAAGCCCACGCTCAACGCCGTGATGTACGGCTTGATCTTCGGCGTCCTGCAGGGATCGAACCGTCCGGAGAACTTCCCGATGTACGTGGTGATCGGGGTATTCCTGTTCGAGTACTTTTCGACCTCGATGAACAACGGCGCCAAGTCGATCACCGGCAACGGGGCGCTCGTGCAGTCCCTGGCCTTCCCGAGGATCACCCTGCCGCTGTCCACCGTGATCCAGCAGCTGTTGACCCTGGTGCCGATGCTCGGCGTCATGGTCGTCTACATCCTTATCCTGGGCGCGCCGATCCGGGCGGAATGGCTGCTGATGATCCCGCTGGTGGCGATCTTCACCGTGTTCAACCTCGGCGTGGCCCTGATCGGGGCGCGGTTGACCGTGCATATCCGCGACCTGACCCAGCTGCTGCCGCTCGTCACGAGGATCCTCTTCTACACCTCGGGGGTTCTCTTCGCCATTGACCGCATCCTGGCGCCTTACCCTTGGGCGGTGGCCCTCTTCGATTTCCACCCGCTGCACGAAGTGCTGTCGATCGCGCGGGGGCTGCTGATGCCGGGTGTCGAATTCAATCCGATCTACTGGCTGTATTTCTCGGTGTGGGCCCTCGTGGTCTTCGTCGCCGGGGTCCTGTTCTTCTGGGCAGCCGAGGAGCGCTATGGCCGAGTCGACTAAAACCGGAGAAGAAGTGCTCAACGAAACCGCAGCGGACGGGCGGAAGCCGGTTGTCGTCGTCGACAGCCTGCATGTGAAATACCAGGTGCACGCGGGCGGACGCCCGGTCAAGGGCGCCGGCCGCTCGCTGCTCAAGCGTTCCGGCCGCGGCATCAGGACGGTGCACGCGCTGAAGGGCGTGTCCTTCACGGCCTACGAAAACGAATCGATTGGCGTCATCGGCTCCAACGGCTCCGGCAAGTCCACGCTGATGCGCGCCTTGGTGGGGCTGACTCCGCCGAGCGAAGGGGCCGTCTACGCTTCGTCCCGACCCAACCTGCTGGGCGTGGGCGCCGCCCTGATCCCCGATCTGTCGGGGGACAAGAACATCCAGCTGGGCGGGCTTGCCCTGGGGTTTTCCAAGCAGGAGATCGGCCGTCTGCGGGACGATATCGTCGGATTCGCCGAGCTCGAGGATTTCATCGACCTTCCGATGCGGACCTATTCTTCCGGCATGCAGGCGCGGCTGAAGTTCGCCATCGCTGCCGCCAAGCAGCA
>Ga0307416_100002689_pt1 | contig 10295 bp, 8 predicted proteins | sample DK1Cmetagenome_2_FD_203821 | JGI IMG/M metagenome (GOLD analysis project Ga0307416, IMG submission 203821) | Maize rhizosphere microbial communities from greenhouse at UC Davis, California, United States - DK15-C-3 | ecosystem: Host-associated > Plants > Roots > Rhizosphere > Soil | place: USA...
AACACGATGGGAGGCACCATGGCCAATCCGCAGGTGATGGAGCGGCTCTACACCCTGTCCATGGAGGCGGCGAAGGACCCCAGCTGGGAGCGGGTCAAGGCGCGCCTGGAGTGGCTGATGGCCGACCCCAGCATGGTCACCGACGACCTGATCAAGACCCGGCAGGCCATCTTCCAGCAGCCGGACTGGTTGCAGGCGTGCGAGAACAACATGGCCCTGCAGAACCTCGAGATCCGCAAGCGCAACATGCTCACCGACGAGGCACTGGGCCGGATCCAGGCTCCCGCGTTGGTGCTGTGGACCACCAAGGACCCATCGGGGCCGGTCACCGAGGCACAGCGGATCGCCTCACTGATCCCCGGCGCGAAGCTCGCCGTGATGGAGAACTGCGGTCACTGGCCCCAGTACGAGGACACCGAGACCTTCAACAAGATCCACCTCGACTTCCTGCTGAACCGCTAGCACTCCCACCGCCCCGCACTCATGTCGCAGTTCTGCCGCACTCAGCCGTCCCTGCCCGCCACTGACGCCGAGGACCAACCATGATCTCCACCGCAACATCCCGGAACGGTTCCACCGACAAGCCGTTCGACACCGATGTGCTCATCCTGGGCGCCGGGCCGGTCGGACTCACCCTGGCCAACCTGCTCGGCGGGTACGGCGTCCGCACGATCGTCGCTGACGCCGGCGAGAAACTGATCGACTATCCCCGCGGGGTCGGTCTCGACGACGAGTCGCTCCGGACGTTCCAGACCGCCGGTGTCGTCGAGCAGGTCCTCCCGCACACCACGCCGCAGCACATCATGCGGATGGTCAACGGCAAAGGACAGGTGCTGGCCAACGTCGCGCCCGGCGCAGACGACTACGGCTGGTCGAGGCGCAACGGCTTCATCCAGCCACTGGTGGACGCCGAGCTCCTCGAGGCGCTGTCGCGATACGACCACGTGGACGTCCGCTTCTCCTCCACGCTGCTCGGCTACGTCGACGACGCCGACGGGGTCACCGCGACCGTCGAACTCGGGAACGGCACCCGGACGACCGTCCGTGCCAGGTATCTCGTGGGTTGTGACGGCGGCCGCAGCATCACCCGCAAGTCGATGGGCGTCACGTTCGAGGGCCAGTCCTCACCGACCCGGTTCCTGGTCATCGACGTGCGGAACGACCCGCTGGGCACGCCGAACGCCTACCTCGGGGCCGATCCGGTTCGGCCCTTCGTGTCCATCGGGCTGCCGCACGGCGTCCGCCGCTTCGAGTTCATGATCTTCGATCACGAGACCGACGAGCAGGTCGCCGACCCCCGGTTCGTCCACGGACTGCTCGCGCGGCATGTGCCGGAGCCGGCCGGCCTGGACTTCATCCGGCAACGCGTCTACACCCTGCACGCCCGGATCGCCGGGGCGTTCCGCAAGGGTCACGTGCTGATCGCCGGGGACGCCGCGCACCTGATGCCGGTCTGGCAGGGCCAGGGCTACAACTCCGGCGTCCGGGATGCCACCAACCTGGCCTGGAAGCTCACCGCCGTGCTCCGCGGCGTCGCCGATGACGCCCTGTTGGACACCTACGACGCGGAACGGCGTGACCACGCCAAGGCGATGATCGACGTGTCCGTCGCGATGGGCCGCATCCTGTCCCCGACGAACAAGGCCCTCGCCGGCGCCCGGGACAAGGTCGCGGCCGCCCTGAATCTGATCCCCGCGGCGAAGCGGTGGATCGCCGAGGGCCGGTACAAGCCCAAGCCCCGGTTCCACGTCGGAGCCCTCGTCGAGGCCGTCGGACCCGCCGCGGAGGGCCAACCGGTCGGTCAGATGTTCCCGCAGCCCCGCGTCGATACCCGCACCGAACAGAACGTGCTCCTCGACGACGTTCTGGGACCCTGGTTCTCGGTGCTCGTGTGGGGCAACGACCCCCGCCAGGTGTTCGACCAGAACTCCCTGAACACCCTGACGCGGCTCGGCGTGAAACTGATCAGCGTCCGGCCCTCCACCCAGTTGCACTGGGACGCCGCACCGACCGGCGACCCCCGCGAAGCACTGGATGTCACGGTGATGGGCGATGCCACCGGCCGGTTGAAGACCTGGTTCGACACCCACCCGGTCGGCTTCGTCGTCGTCCGGCCCGACCGGTACGTCGCGGCCGCCGCCGTGTCCCAGCACGCCCCCTCAGTCACTGCTGCCCTCGCCACCGCCCTCCACCTCACCCCGGGAGATTCCGATGCCGCTCGCCCTCGTCTCGATGTCGCACAGCCCGCTGCTGGAGCTCTCGCAGCCGCCGGCTGAGCTGGCCGCGGACGTCGAGACCGCGTTCGAGGCCGCCCGCACGTTCATCAAGGAGTACGACCCGGAACTGGTCGTGGTCTTCGGTCCCGACCACTACAACGGCTTCTTCTACGAGCTGATGCCGCAGTTCTGCATCGGCCTCGCGGCGACCTCCATCGGCGACTTCGGTTCCACCCCGGGGCCGCTCGACGTTCCCCGGGACATCGCCGAAGGGTTGGCGCAGGCAGCGCTCGACGGCGGAGTCGACCTCGCGGTGTCGCTGCGGATGGAGGTCGACCACGGCATGGTGCAGCCTCTGGAGATCCTCTTCGGTGGCCTGGACACGGTGCCGACGGTCCCGTTCTTTCTCAACTCCGTCGCCCCGCCGTTCACCCCGGTGCACCGGGTGCGCGTCCTCGGCGAGGCCCTCGGCCGGTATCTCTCCGGCCTGGACAAGCGGGTGCTGCTCATCGGGTCCGGGGGGCTCTCCCACGAGCCGCCGGTGCCGACCCTGGAGAGCGCGCCCCCGCATGTCGTCGAAGGACTGATCGCCGGCCGGCACCCCTCCGAGGAGGCGACGGCGAAGCGGCGGGCCAACGTCCTGGATGCCGCGAAGCGGTTCGCCGCCGGCGAGGGCAACCTGAAGGCGCTGAATCCCGACTGGGACAACACCTTCCTCGACCAGCTGGCCGCGAACGATCTCGACGCGATCGACGAGTACACCAACGACTCGATCAAGGAGCTCGGCGGTCAGTCCGGGCAGGAGATCCGGAACTGGATCGCGGCCTACTCGGCGCTGTCCACCGCCGGCCCGTACGACATCACCTACCGCTACTACCGGCCCATCCCGGAATTCATCGCCGGCTTCAGCGTCACCACCGCACTCCCACGCACCCACGCCTGACCGGCACGAGCGTTCGAAGGGGACGCGGCACTACCCCTCGAGCGCGGCGCGGCGCTGTCGCAGGAACGCCCGGTCCGCCTCGTTGCCGGCGAGCGCCATCGCCGCGTCGTAGGCAGCTGCTGCTTCCGCGCGCCGACCCAGCCGGCGCAGTAGATCGGCCCGGACGGCGTGGAAGAAGCGGTGCCGGGGCAGCTCGAGGCCATCGATCAGGGCCAGTCCCGCGCCCGGACCGGACACTTCGGCCACCGCCACCGCCCGGTGCAGCGCGACCACCGGGCTCGGGGCGACGGCCATCAGCTGGTCGTACAGGGTGACGATCTGAGCCCAGTCGGTCGTGGCGGTCGACGTCGCGTCGCTGTGCACGGCGTTGATCGCGGCCTGGATCTGGTACGGCCCGGGCCGGTTCCGGCGCAGGCACTCCCGGACCAGCTCCTGGCCCTCGGTGATCAGGCCGCGGTCCCACAGCGAGCGGTCCTGGTCAGCGAGGAGGACCAGCTCCCCGTGCGGCCCGCTCCGGGCCGGCCGGCGCGCCTCGATGAGCAGCATCAACGCCAGCAGGCCGTCCACCTCCGGCTCGTCGGGCATCAGCTGCCGCAGCAGCCGGCCCAGCCGGATGGCCTCGGCACACAGGTCCTCACGGACGAGCCGGTCGCCGGACGTCGCGTCGTGCCCCTCGGTGAAGATCAGGTAGACGACGGCCAGGACGGCCCGCAGCCGATCGGGGAGCTCGGCCTCGGTCGGCACGCGGTACGGGATGCGGGCGGCCCGGATCTTGCCCTTGGCGCGGACCAGCCGCTGCGCCATCGTCGGCTCGGGTACGAGGAAGGCGGCGGCGACCTCGGCCGTGGTCAGGCCGCCGAGCAGCCGCAGCGTCAGTGCCACCTGGGCCGGCGTCGACAGCGCCGGGTGGCAGCAGGTGAAGATCAGCCGGAGCCGGTCGTCCTCCACCGTGCCCACCTCCAGCGTGCCCACCTCCACCGGTCCGTCGTCCGCCGACAGCAGCGCGGCCTGGGCGTGCCGGTCCGTGCGCGAGCTCTCCCGACGAAGCCGGTCGATGGCACGGTTGCGGGCGGTCGTGACGATCCACCCGGCCGGGCTCGGCGGGACGCCGTCGACGGGCCAGCGCTGCACGGCGGTGAGGAAGGCGTCCTGCACCGCCTCCTCGGCGGCGTCGATGTCGCCGAGGAGGCGGACCAGGACGGCGACCACGCGACCGTAGTGCTCGCGGAAGACCGTCTCGACGGCCGGACGCGTCACCGGAAGGGGCGCACCTCGATCGGCAGGGTCGTCGCGCGGGCGAGCTTGCGGCCCCAGTCGAGGGCCGCGTCGAGATCGGGGGCGTCGATGATCGAGAACCCGCCGACGTGCTCCTTGCCCTCGGCGAACGGCCCGTCGGTGAGCAGTACGTCGTCGCCCTGGGGCCGGAGGACCGTCGCCGAGCTCGGCGGGTGGAGGCCGCCGGCGAAGACCCAGACGCCGGCCGTGCGCATCTCCTGATCGACGGCATCGACGTCGGCCATGATCGCTTCCAGGGCGGCGGGGTCGGGCGCGGGACCATCGCTCGGCTCGACCACGGTCAGCAGGTACTGGGTCATCGGATCCTCCTCGGGCCGCCGCCGGCCCCTCGCCGGCTGCTCACCCTCTGTACGAACGGGCGACGCCCGCATCGACAGGTCGGCAGAAAGATTCAGCGACGCAGAGGCTGGCGCACCAGCACCCACAGCGGGAGCTCGTCGTCCGCCGTGTGCCCGGTCCAGCCGACCTCGAAGCCGAACCCGCGCAGGAAGCGCACGTTGGCCCAGGAGAACACCGCGGCGGCGGCCGGCACGCCGTCGGTGTCGCAGCGCACCAGCACGGGGGCGAGCACCGCGGCTCCCAGGCCCCGCCGCCGCGAGGTCGGGCGGACACCCAGATGTCGGAGCCACCAGTGCGGCTCGGCGGGACGCGCTTGGGCGACGAGTGCGGCGGTGTCGCGGACGGCACCGAACCGGTCCGCGGAGAGATAGGGGAGCTCGTTGGCGAGGGCCGCCTGAACGTCGGCCGGCAGCGGGGTCGTGCCCTCGGCGCCGGGCGGTGGCTCCCAGACGGCGACCGCCGTGACGTCGTCGGTGACCCAGGTCGTTCCGGTGCCGACCCCGCGGTGGCCGGCGTCGAGTTCGTTCAGCCGGGTGAGCCGCTGCATGCGCCCGTCGTCGGGCAGCGCCCACCGGGTCCACCGAGAGTCGGCCAGCGCGATGGTGAGGGTGGCCGCGATGCGCGGGACGTCGCGCTGCTCGGCCCGCCGGACCTCGGGGCCCTCCTCATCCGGGCTGTCGATCCGCCGGATCGTCGGGCCCTGGGTCACCCCGGCATTCGACCACGGCGCACGACGACGACGGGGGCCGCCCCGGGAGGACGACCCCCGCCCGGCTCAGGCGACGAAGCCCGCGCGGTCGACCTTGCGGTGGTAGTGGTCGCCGAGCTTGCCGCCGAGCACGGCACCGAGAAGCGTCACCAGGAGGACAGCGACCAGGGCGATGATGCCGCCGGTGGTCGCGGTGCCCTCGTCGATCGGGATCCGCGGCAGGTTGAGCTGCTGCAGCACGTTGAACTGCGCGCCGAAGACCAGGCCGAGGGCGGCCAGCGCGAGAACGACGAGCAGGCCGATGACCCACACGGCGAGGCCCTGGCGGGTGCCGTCGAAGCGCGCCATCCGGCCGGCGACGTAGCCGCCGGCCAGGTAGGCGAGGAACAGGATCACGAGCAGCACGATGCCGCCGACGACGCCGATCGTGTCGGCCTGCTGGGCGGCCTCGTCCGTGGAAGGGACGCCCTGGGTGAGACCGATGGCAACGCCTGCGGCGCTCAGCAGCGCGACCAGTAGCACGGCCAGGCCGTTGGCGGAGAGCCAGCCGAAGAAGGCAGCCCCCCACTTGATCCCGCCGTAGCGGGAGCGCTGGGCGTCGATCGCGTCGCGGGCGGCCCCCCTCGTCGGGTGGGCTCCCTCGGTGTGGACGCCGTCGGTGTGGACGCCGTCGGTGGCGGAGGAGTCGGGCGTGGACATGTGGTGCTCCTCGGTCGGGGCTGGACGGAGGACCTCGACCGGGGCATTGCCTCGTCCCGGGCCGGAGGGCCGTTCCAGCTCATATCCGGCCCGGCACGGGGGAAACGATCAACCGTGTGTCGGGGCCGCCGCACAGGACCGGGCGCGCCCGTGTGAGGTCCACGGAACCCAGCGTTGACGCCGGTGTCCATGAAGGGAAACGACGGCGACAGACCCTCGGTCCATGCCCGCCGCCGCGTCCCCTCGTTCCCCGGCCCGCGGTGTCGGGACGACGCGTACGACGCTGACCCACTGCCCCTACTGCTCGCTCCAGTGCGGCATGAACGTGACCGCAGGCGACCGCCCGGCGACCCTCGTCCCGGCCGAGTTCCCGACCAACAAGGGCGGGCTGTGCTCCAAGGGCTGGTCCTCCACCGAGCTGCTCGACCACCCGGAGCGCCTGCTCCGCCCGCTGGTCCGAGCGACGGCGGGGGACCGGACCAGCCCACTGGTCGAGGCCACGTGGGAGGACGCCCTCGGCCGGCTGGTCGCGGCGATCCAGCGCACCCAGACGCGCTACGGGCGCGACGCCGTCGGCTGCTTCGGCGGCGGGTCGCTGACCAACGAGCAGGCCTACCAGTTCGGCAAGTTCGCCCGCGTCGCGCTGCGCACCAGCGCCATCGACTACAACGGCCGCTTCTGCATGTCCTCGGCCGCGGGTGCGGCCAATCGGGCGTTCGGGCTGGACCGCGGGATGCCGTTCCCGCTGAGCGACATCGCCGAGGCCGACGTCGTCGTCCTGGTGGGCAGCAACCCGGCCGACACCATGCCGCCGGCGATGCAGTACTTCGACGCCGGCCGCGAGAAGGGCGCCCAGCACTTCGTCGTCGATCCCCGGCGCACCGCGACCGCCCGCAACGCCGCCCTGCACCTGCAGCCGCTGCCGGGCACCGACCTCGCGCTGGCCAACGGTCTGCTGCACATCGCGCTGGCCGAGGGGCTGGTCGACGAGGAGTACGTCGCCGCGCGCACCACCGGCTTCGACGACGTCCGGGCCGGCGTCGGCGCGTACTGGCCCGACCGGGTGGAACGGCTGACCGGCGTCCCGGTGGCCGACCAGCGACGCACCGTGTTCGCCCTCGCCCGGGCGGAGAAGGCGATCATCCTGACCGCCCGCGGCGCCGAGCAGCACCGCAGCGGCACCGACACCGCCCAGGCGTGGATCAACCTCGCGCTCGCCCTCGGGCTGCCCGGCCGCCCCGGCAGCGGCTGGGGCACCGTCACCGGGCAGGGCAACGGACAGGGCGGCCGGGAGCACGGGCAGAAGGCCGACCAGCTGCCCGGCTACCGGTCGCTCAAGGACCCGGCCGCCCGCGCGCACGTCGCCGCCGTCTGGGGCATCGACCCCGACGACCTGCCGATGCCGGGCCGCAGCGCCTTCGAACTGCTCGACGCGCTCGGCACCGACGGCGGGGTGCGCACGCTGCTGGTGCTGGCCTCCAACGTCGCGGTGAGCGCCCCCGACGCCCGGCGGGTCATCAGCCGGCTCGGCGACCTCGACTTCCTCGCCGTCAGCGACTTCTTCCTGTCCGAGACCGCCGAGCTCGCCGACGTCGTCCTACCCAGCGCCATGTGGGCCGAGGAGGACGGCACGATGACCAACCTCGAGGGCCGGGTCATCCGCCGCCGGAAGGCGCTGGACCCGCCGACCGGCGTGCCCGACGACCTGCAGCTCCTGGCGATGCTCGCGGCACGGCTCGGCGCCGGGGACACGTTCAGCGGCGACCCCGAGACGGTCTTCGAGGAGCTCCGCCGCGCCAGCGCCGGCGGCATCGCCGACTACTCCGGCATCAGCTACGGGCGGATCGACGACGAGCAGGGCGTCTTCTGGCCGTGCCCGCAGGACGACCACCCCGGCACCCCGCGGCTGTTCGCCGACCGGTTCGCCACGCCCGACGGTCAGGCCCGGTTCCTCCGTGTGGAGCACGTCGACGCCCACGAGCGGCCCGACGCCGACTACCCGTACGTGCTCACCACCGGCCGGGTGATGGGCCAGTACCAGTCGGGCACGCAGACCCGCCGCACGCGCAGCCTGGCTCTCGTCGCGCCCACTCCGCGCGCCGAGCTGCACCCCGACCTCGCCCGCCGGCTCGGGATCGGCGCGGACGACGTCGTCGAGCTGACCACGCGTCGCGGCCGCGCCCGGTTCCACGCCCACGTCACCGACACGATCCGGGCTGACGTCGTCTTCGCCCCCTTCCACTGGGGCGGCGGCTCCAGCGCCAACGCACTGACCGACGCCGACTCGCTGGACCCCACCAGCAAGATGCCCGCCTTCAAGGTCTGCGCGGTCGCCGTCGCCCGCGTCGACGGGCCCGCGGAGCAGATCCCGCCACCCGCACCGGCCACCCAGCCGCAACCGACGGCCCACCAGCAACCGACCACCCCCGAGCCGCGCCACCCGTCCCGGAAGAGGAGCACCCGCGTGAAGAGCAGCCCACGCTTCCTGCAAGGCGTCTTTCCCATCACCGGGGAGGGGCTGGCGAAGCCCGGCCCGATCGACCCCGCGCTGAAGTACACGGTGCCGAACGGCCAGTCGGCCCAAGCCCTGTACTTCCGCGGCGGCAACTCCACCGGCGAGCTGGTCTACGTCCTGCTGGTGCGCGACGGCGAGCCGATGCGCTGGTTCCCGATCGGGGCGAAGGGCGACGTCCACGTCCCGCTCCGGGTCGTCGAGGACCTGCCCGGCGGAACCGTCGTCGAGCTGCACGCCGCCGCGCCCGAGGGCGTCACCGGCGAGCTCGTTCTCGACCTCGGGCTGGTGGAGGTCTGATGGCCATGTCTGGGACCAACCCAGTCCTGGGAGGCCGGCCCGAAGGCCTGACCGCTCTGCACCTGGACGACGACCTCGATCCCCGCGCCCGGCTGGTCGTGGTGGGCAACGGCATGGCCGGCGCCCGGTTCGTCGAGGAGGTGCTCGAGCGCGGCGGCGGTGAGCAGTTCCGGATCACCGTCTTCGGCGACGAGCCGCACGGCAACTACAACCGGATCATGTTGTCGCCGGTGCTGGCCGGCGAGGAGCACGAGGACGACATCGTGCTCAACAGCCACGACTGGTACGCCGACAACGGGGTCGTGCTGAAGGCCGGCGTCCGGGCCGACCGGATCGACACCGCCGCCAAGCTCGTCCTCGCCGCCGACGGCACCGCGACGCCCTACGACCACCTCGTCCTCGCCACCGGCAGCTACTCGTTCATCCCGCCGATGAAGGGCGTCCGCACCGACGACGGCGAGCTGCTGCCCGGCGTCTACGGCTTCCGCACCATCGACGAGACCCGGGCGCTGCTGGCCGAGACCGGCACCTGCAGGCGCGCAGTTGTGATGGGCGGCGGGCTGCTCGGTCTGGAGGCTGCCCGCGCGCTGCAGGGCCACGGCCTGCACGTGGAGCTCGTGCACGCCATGCCCTACCTGATGAACATGCAGCTGGACCCCGAGGCCGGCGCGATCCTCAAGAAGAGCGTCGAGTCGCTCGGGATCGCCGTCCACCTGGACGTCTTCGCCACCGACGTGATCGGTGGCGACCGCGTCCGCGGCGTCGGCCTTGCCGACGGCCGGCAGCTGGAGGCCGACCTGCTGGTCGTCGCCGCCGGCGTGCGGCCGAGCACCGACATCGCCGTCCGGTCCGGTCTCGAGGTGGAGCGGGGCATCGTCGTCGACGACCAGCTGCGCACCGACGACCCCGACATCTACGCGATCGGCGAGTGCGCCCAGCACCGCGGCGAGGTCTACGGCCTCGTGGCGCCCGCCTGGGAGCATGCCGTCGTCCTGGCCGACGTCCTCACCGGCACCAAGCCGGACGCGGAGTACCACGGCAGCCGGACGGCGACCAAGCTCAAGGTCGCCGGCGTCGACGTCGCCGTCATGGGCATCAACACCCCGGAACGGGACGACGACGAGTTCCTGGTGATCTCCGAGCCGAAGCGCGGCGTGCACCTGTCGGTGGTCATCCGCGACGACAAGCTGGTCGGCGCGACGCTGCTCGGCGACACCCGCAAGGTCGCGTTCCTGACCCAGGCGTTCGACCGCGGAGCGCCGCTGCCCGAGGAGCGCATCC
>Ga0307416_100002690_pt1 | contig 10291 bp, 9 predicted proteins | sample DK1Cmetagenome_2_FD_203821 | JGI IMG/M metagenome (GOLD analysis project Ga0307416, IMG submission 203821) | Maize rhizosphere microbial communities from greenhouse at UC Davis, California, United States - DK15-C-3 | ecosystem: Host-associated > Plants > Roots > Rhizosphere > Soil | place: USA...
CAAATGCCCCGTTCATGATGCCGGTGAGCGTTTCCGCCTGCCGGAGCAGATCGGCCGTGCCGCCGCGCGTCTGCTTCACCCCGGCAGTATTGCGATCGGTGATGCGTCTGACGTCATCGAGCTGCGCCAGGAGCCGCGCCGCCGCCGCTGACTGCTGCCGGTTTGCCTGCGTGATGCCTTGAATGTCGTGGGCGGTGGATTGCGCCGACATCGCCATGTCGCGCATGGTGCGCGACTGCTCCGCCGCCGCCTTTGCCGTCTGGTCGCTCTGCAGGCGTACCGAGTCCATCGCCGCTGTCATCTGCGCGGCGGCTGACGTCTGCTCGGTCATGGCTTTTGTCACCTGGGTGGCCTGCCGGGTCAGCTGAGCCGCCGCCGTGGTGATCTGCTCGCTCGCCGTCGCCTGTTCGGCGACAGCACGCGCCGTCGTCGTGGCCCCACGCCGCAGCGATTCGGTCGCTTGGGTCATCTGCGTCGTCGCCGTCGTCTGCTCAGCGGCGGCCCGGCGCACTTCCACGGCCAGCCGCGCCGTGCTTTGCGCGGCCTTCATGATGTCGCGTGACGCGCGGCTTTGCTCCGCCACCGCCTTGGTGACCTCCTGTGCGATCTTCCGCATCTGCCCGGTGGACTGGACGAGGGTGGCGCTGCCGGACACCTGCTGGGCGGTTGCCGCGGCGACCTGCGCCGCCTGCTCGGCGGTTGCCGCCACGGCCATGGCAACCGACCGTCCGGCGACGCGCTGCTCGTCGGTGGCGCGCGCAATCTGACCGACGAACTCCGCAGTCTCGCCGATCCCCTTCAGAATCTTGCGCAAACCGGCCGCTCCGTTCTCGGCAACCGCATTGCTGTCGTCGGCGATCCGCAGGCTCTCCGCGGACGCGCTGACCGCTTCCTGCGCCACCTCCTGCAGCCCCTTGATGATCGCGGCAATGTCGGCCGTCGCTTTCGCGGACCGATCGGCGAGGTTCCTGATCTCTTCGGCGACGACCGCGAAGCCACGTCCGGCGTCTCCGGCGCGGGCGGCTTCGATTGACGCATTCAGCGACAACAGGTTCGTACGCTCGGCTATCACGTTAATCGTGTCGACGATCGAGCTGATCTCGCTGGTGCGCTTCCCCATCTGCTTCATCACCGACGAGGACTGGGACATCGTGTCGCGCAGGCGGCCGATGCCCTGGATCGAACGCTGCACCGCCGCGCCGCCCTCCTCCGCGTCCTGGGCAACGCGCCGGCCCGTTTCGTCGGCACGGCGCGCGAGGACGGCCACTGATTCGATCGACCGTTCCATCTGCGTAGCGCTGGTGGCGGCGGTCGTCGCCGCGTCGGTAATCTGACGCGCGTTGTGCGCGACGCTTTCGGTCGCGCGGGACGTCTGGTCGATAGCCGACGCGTTCTGCTCGACCATCGTCGCCAGGTTCTCGCTCATCGCGCCGACTTCTTCGATGGACGCCGCCATCTCGTTGATCGACGAGGCGGTTTCCTCGGCGGCGGCGGCCAGGTCGTCGGCGTTGCCGGAGATCGATTTCACCGACGCCGCTATCTGCGTCAGCGATGCGGATGTCTGCTCGACCGACACGGTGACGTGTTCGGCGTCACGACTGACGCCACGAATTGACGCGGCCATTTCCGTCATCGCGGTCGAGACGCTTTCGGCGGATCCCGCCATCTGGCGGGCCGTGTCGGTCACACTCACGATCGACGCGGATGTCTCCTGCAGCGCGGAGGCGTTCTGGGTGATCGCCGACGCGACGTGGGCTGTTCCTGCGGACACCTGCTCGATCGACGCCGCCATCTCGGCAATCCCCGCGACGAGCTCCTCCGTCGCGGCGGCCACGGATTCCGCAATGCTCGCGGTTTCGGTGAGCGAGCCGCTGATGCCGCTCAGGTTGGCGGTGGCGTCAACCAGGGATCGGAGCTGCGCGTCGGCACCGTCGGACACTTCGCCCGCGACGACCGCAATCTGATTCGCCGATGCCGTGACCTGCTGCGCCTGCGCCAGCACCAGTCCGGGATCGAACGCTCCGTGCCGGCCGTGACCGTTGCCGTTGCCGTTGGTGGTTCGCTTCTGCGTCGCCATTACGTCTCTCCCGCTCCGCTTACGCGGCCAGAATCGGCTCTGCCGAGTCGAGCAGCGCCCCAAGATTGAGAATCACGATGAGCCGGCCGTCGAGCGTCGCGATGCCGGTGATGTAGCGCGTGCTCATCGCGGTCAGGCTTTCGCCCGGCGGCTGAATCGCCGCCGGCGGAAGCGTCAGAAACTCGCGGCAGGCATCGACGAGCAGGCCGACGCTGCGTCCCCCGACCTGGACGACGAGCAGCCGGGTCCGCAGATCACGATCGGCCCGCTCGAATCCGAACCGCGCGCGCATGTTGACGGCGGGGACGACCTGCCCGCGCGAGAACACCACGCCGTCGACGAACGAAGGCGCATTCGGCACACGCGTGATCTGCTCGACCATCTCGACGTGGGCCACCTGCTGACTGGGCAGCGCGTAGGCCGTGTCGGCGACGCTGAACAGAATGTAGTGATCGTTGGTCCCGGACATGCCTGCTCCTACGCTGTCGCCGTTCGTGCCGCCGACGCGGCGCGCTGCCTGACCGCGCGCGCGATCGCGCCGGCGTCGAGAATCAGTACGACGCGCCCGTCGCCGAGATCGGTTGCCCCGGCGACGCCTGCCACGCGAATAAGAGGATCGACAGTGGACCGGACGACGATTTCGCGTTGACCCACGATACGGTCAACGATCAGGCCGACCGCCGCGGCACCCTGCCCGACGATGAACGCGTGCGGACGGCGGCCGCCTGCCGATTCGATTCCGAGCAGCCGCGACAGCCGCACCACAGGAAGGGCCATGCCCCGGTACGGCACGACCTCGCCATCCTCGAGCCGGCGGATGGCGCCCTCCTCGAGTTCCACGACTTCCCGAACCGCCGCCTGCGGCACCGCGAACTGTTGCGCGCCGATGCGGGCCAGCAGCGCGTCGGTAATGGCCAGCGTCAGCGGCAGCTCGACGGTGAATTTCACGCCCCGTCCGGGCTCCGTCGACAGTCGCAACAACCCGCCGAGTTCCTGCACCGTGCGACGGACGACGGCCATGCCGAAGCCGCGGCCGCTGGCACGGTCCGATTCCTCCCGCGTCGAGAACCCCGGCGAGCAGATCAGATCGAGCAGCGCGCCGTCGTCGATCAGCGCAGGCACCGTCAGACCCAGTGCGCGCGCCCGCGAGACGACGCGGTCGGCGTTGATGCCGCGGCCGTCATCACTGATTTCGATGGTCGCGACCTCGCCTGCGGCGGAGGCGGTGAGCCAGATGGTGCCTTCTGGCGGCTTGCCCGCCGCGATACGTTCGTCGACCGGTTCGAGGCCATGAGCCATCGCGTTGCGGACGAGATGCAGCGCCGGATCCATCATCCGCTCGACGAGGAACTTGTCGATCTGCGTCTCCTGACCGCGCATCTCGACTTTCACGCGGCGGCCGCTGTCGCGCGCGAGATCGCGAACGACGAACGGCATCCGGCGGAAGATTTCCCCCACCGGAACCAGCCGGACGCGCATGACGCCTTCGCGCAGGTCGCGCAGGTGCCGCTCGATGCCGGACGTGGTTTCCTGCAGCGGCCGCCAGACGCTCGCCGGCACGTGCGCTTCGACCGCGGCGAGCCCGTCGACGAGGCGGGCGCGCATGATGACCAGATCGCCGATCATCCGCATCAGATCGTCGAGCTTCGCCAGATCGACGCGCACGTAGTGACCGGACGACAGGACCGATGTGTCTGCCGGCACTGGTGCCGCGACCGGCGGGAGCGCGTCGGCAGCGTCGACGGTGTCGAAGACGATGCCATCGGCGGCCCACTCGTCACGCACGTCCGCCTCAGGCGCCGCGGTAACGAAGAACTCGAAAGAAATCGCCCCGGCATCGCCGATCAGCGGCTGCGCGCGAAGAATCTCGCCGTGCTCACGCAGTCGGGATCGCACGAGGTCCACATTGATCCCGCGCGCCAGCAGCGCCGGAGACGGCGTGAACACGCATCGCCACGGCGCAGCGACGGCGGACGCGCCGGTGCCCGCCCCCGCCTCATCGTTTGTCGACAGCGCGCGCAGCGATGAGACCGCCTCGGTGGTGTCGGGTTGAGGCTGGCCGGAGCGATGGGCGCTCACCGCCAGCTCGAGACGCCGCGTCCCGGTGATCAGGCCCTCGATGCCGACGGTGGTCACGCGGACCTGGCCGTCGCGAATCGCGCGCAGATAGCTTTCCATCTCGTGCGCCAGCGCTTCCGCTTCGCGATGTTCGACCATCGCTGCGATGCCCTTGATCGAATGGAAGCTGCGAAAAAGCTCTTCGGTCACGGCCGCATCCGGGCGGGCCTGCCCGACGCCGCCTTCGAGGCTCAACAGCGCGCGCCGGATCGTTGCGAGATGCTCCTCGCTTTCGGCGTAGTAGTCGTTCAGGAAGCGGTCGAGGAACTCGTCGCCCATCAGGCGCTCGCGGTGAGTTCATCACCGCCCGCAAACAGCTTCCGCACCTCGCGTCCGAGGACGTCGGGCGAGAACGGTTTGGTGAGATACGCGGACGCACCGGCCTTCAGCGCGGCGGCGCGACTTTCCTCGTCGCCGCGTGTCGTCAGCACGGCAATCGGCACGTTCCGGTATTTCTCGTGCGAGCGGACGAACTGGAGCACTTCCAGCCCGTGCATGTCCGGCATGTTCAAGTCGAGCAGGATCAGCCCGATTGAGCCGAGGGCCAAACGTTCGATCGCCTGCAGCCCGGAGGCGGCTTCGAGGAACTCGACTGTCGGAAAGAATCGCGCGAGAGAGGCGCGCACCATCCGGCGAATCGTCGGCGAGTCGTCGACGACAAGGATCTGCTGCATCGTCCTGTGCCCTGGGTGCGTGCGCGCGCCGGAGGGAACGCTAACTATATCGTGTGGTCGCGGCTGGTGCGGGGGTTTGCCCTACAGCTGAGGTCGCTCAGAAGATGTTTTCGGGGCGTCTTTCCTGCCTCGATTCTCCGAACACTTCGGCTTCGAATATCAGAATGCGCGCGCCTGTCAGCCAGGCATCCGGTGCCAGCGCGGCCTTCATGCACGTGTGGCGGAGGAATGTCTCGACGTCCCAGCCATGATCTGCGGCGACTTGAGGCAGCAACAGGCCACGGCGGCCATTGCTTTCGATGATCAGACCGTGGCGCCCGATCTCGATCTCCCCTGTCGACGCCGCTTCACGTTCCGGACTCAGCACGGAGATCTCGATCGACAGGTCCTCTACCTCATCGGATTGAACGGGCGCGAAGCGCGGATCGGAGTCGGCGAGCGCCCGTCCGAGATGCTGCACGACGTGCGCGATCGTCCAGTCGGGTTCCAGACGGCCAAGGCAGCCGCGAAGCGCGTCGCGCAGGTGGATCGACACGAACGCACCGCGCCGCGTGTCGAGCGCGCCGCCACCTTCGGGAGCGGGCTCGCGCTCGCGGCGGACGCGCGCCTCGAGGGCGCGGCGGGCGATCGACAACAAGCGAACACGATCAACACGTTCGAACATCATTCAGAACACGGCGGCGGCGAGGTAACCGACGACCGACGATTTGTCGCCGGAGACATCGCCGGAATCCGCATACCGGAGCACGTGCGCCCCGGTGGCGCCAAGCTGCCGTGCCGCGTGGAGAACGGACACCATCGGACCGCCGCCGCAGGCATGGCGCGGCTCCGCTTCGAGCGCGGTCATCAATCCATCCGGGTCAAGCGCCTCGATATGCCGGATCACGACCGCATCCATTCGAGCGGCGACATCTGCGTCCTCGTAGTGAGATAGATCGGAACTCGCGACGAGGAGAACGTCCGAACGACTCGAACGACTCGAACGATCCGAACGATCCGAACGATTGTCTAAAGCGCGCGCAATCGCGTCGCCGAGTCCGAATGCCGTTTCGCGCGTCTGGTGCCCCATCACCAGCGGCACGATCGGCACGCCGGGCAGCAGCCGCGCAATAAAGGGCAGTTGCATCTCCAGCGAATGCTCGCGGCCATGAGCGGCCGGCAGCTCGATGATCGCCTCGGATTCGGCGCGAATCATCTCTGCAAGATCTGGTTCCACGGCAACCATACCGAGCGGGCTCTCCCACGCGCCGGCGCTCCAGATCGAAACGCCACGAAACGGAACGAAGTGCGATGGGCCCACCAGCACGACGGCGCCGTACGAAAGGTTGTTCAGCAGCTTGTAGGCGAACGCGGCGACGGGTCCGGAGTACATCAGGCCGGCGTGCGGCGCGATGAGGGCGCACGCCCGGCTGGCTGTCGGCGCGACGTGAGCGCCATCGAGGTACCGATCGATCTCGTCCGTTAGACGCGAGGGATTGTCGCAGTACCACGTTCCTGCCACCGCCGCGCGTCGGTTCACCGCCCGGGACCCGCCAGCTCCGTCGCAAAAACGAGCGCCATCGCACCGCCACGGGGATCGCGGCCGGTCAGCGCCGCACGGCGCAGGTAATCGTCGAGCGATCGCTGCTTGTTCGTCGATTCGCAGACGTCGACCAGGACTCCGTCGGACGCAGCGCGGGTGTTGACCGCGCGCCAGGCCGCGTCGACGAGTGGTTGATATGTCTTCGCGTCCAGCCAGCCATGCCGGATTCCAATGAGCATCGACGTGCCAATCATCGCCGTGGCCGAGAACTCAGCGTACGAACCCGGATGATCGATGACCTGGTGCCACAGGCCGTCGACGTCCTGGAATCGGGCGAGCGCCGCCATGTGCCGTTGAAACGACTCGAGAACGGGCGCGAATCCCGCGTGATCCTTCGGAAACGACTGGAGCGTGAGCGCCAGGCCGAGCGCGGGGAACGCATTCCCCCGGCCCCAGGCCGCGTCGGTCAGCGGTGAGTGGCGGTAGAGACCGTCAGGCCGGAAGACCATTTTCTGCATGAACGCGACGTGTCGAGCGGCCATGTCGAAGTAACGCCGCTCTCCCGTCAGCGCGCCGGCCCGCGCCAGAATCGCCGTCGCCATGAACAGGGAATCGCTCATCTCGTCGTGAAACGGCATCGACTCCTTCATCTCGCCGGTTTCGGTGAACCCGAGATCGACGGCCTTCCGAAGCGCCGCGAGATACGCGGGGTTCTTCGTCCGCGCCGCAAGTTCCGCCATTACGAGATGCCCGGCAAGCACGAGCGAGTTCGGCCGATCGAGTGGATCTTTTGCTCCAGTCACGTACGGTGCGACCAGCCGTTCGACGTCCGCCGTCTGTCCGAGCCGCAGCCGCCCGATCAGCGCCATGCCGGGGATGTAAGTGAATTGATCGAAGTCGTGCCCGTAGATTTTTCCCAGCTGCTCCGCGAGGTCACGCGGCGAGCGCCGGCGGCGGCCGTTGATTTCACGGCGCGCTTCCGACTCGACGATTGTTTGCGGAATCGCCTGCAGCAGCCGCGCACTCGCTTCGAGACGCCGTGCCGGAATGCGGCCGATCCCGGCGACAGGATGCTCGGACAGGGCCAGCGTCAGGCTTGCCGCGTCGGCGCCGGCAATGAGCACGAGATCGGGCGCGTGGATGCCGATCCACCGCCACAGCACGTGCGACTCGGTGCTGACCCGGTACGCAATACCGGTCGGTGGAAACACGAGCGCCGAGCCCTCAGGGTTCGCGATCGCGATGCCTATCAGCGTGTATCGCCGCCTGGCCTGCGGCTGCTTGTCGAATTCCTCGATCGCCTCCGTCACGGCGCGGCTCGACGCGTCCCGCCCGGACAGACCGCCGACGAGCGCAACCACGGGAGCCGAATCGGAAGAGGCGCGCACGATCGCCGCGCGAATCGTCCCGCCATTGGCCGCGAGCCCGATGTCCTGCATCTCCGCGGCGAACGCGGGCAGCGAGACGAGCAGCAATGCGGCGAAGATTCCGCTGGCGCGCACGACGAGGAAATTGTATCGGACCGGGGTCAATTGGGGATTTGGGATTTGGGATTTCGCAAACATAATCAGCCTATGCCCTCCCTGACGATTGCCGACGTCGAGCGCATCGCCGCGCTGGCGCACCTCGAGCTGACTGACGACGAGAAACCGCTGTTTACGCGGCAGCTGGCCGACATCCTCAACTACGCCGAGCAGCTCCAGGCCGTCGACACCAGTGGCGTGCCGGCAACAGCTCATGTGAACACGGCGCGCGGCGATCAGGGTGTGGAACGCGCCGACGAACCGCGGCCGTCGCTGCCTGTCGCCGACGCGCTCGCCAACGCACCCGACGCGGCGCGCGACGCCGGCCTGTTCCGCGTGCCACGGGTAATCGGGTGACGCTCGTCGATCGCGCCGCCCGCGACCTCCGTCAGGACATCGCCGACGGCACCGTCTCAGCCGTCGAAGCCTGCCGCGTGACGCTCGACCGGATGTCGTCGGCGAACCCGGCGCTGAACGCGTTCAATCATGTGGACGATGAGCGCGCGCTTGCACGAGCGGCCGCCATCGATCGGCAGCGCGCCGCCGGCGAACGGCTCGGGCCGCTGGGCGGCGTGCCGATCGCGCTGAAGGACAACCTGTGCGTGCGCGGCATGCGCACCACCGCGTCGTCGAAGATCCTCGACTCGTTCATCCCGCCGTACGACGCCACCGTCGTCCAGCGGCTCGAAGCCGCCGGCGCCGTCATCGTCGGCAAAACCAACTGCGACGAGTTCGCAATGGGATCGTCGAACGAGAACTCGGCGTACGGTCCGGTGCATAACCCCTGGAATCTCGACACCACCCCGGGAGGATCGAGCGGCGGATCGGCGGCCGCCGTCGCCGCCCGGTGCGTGCCGCTGGCGTTCGGCTCCGACACCGGTGGATCGATCCGGCAGCCGGCCTCGTTCTGCGGCGTTGTCGGTTTGAAGCCGACCTACGGACGGGTGTCGCGATACGGGCTGCTCGCCTTCGCCTCGTCGCTCGACCAGATCGGGCCGTTTGCGCGCACCGTCGCCGACGCCGCCATCGCGCTGTCGGTCATTGCCGGACATGATCCGAACGATTCCACGTCGGCAACGACGGAGGTGCCGGATTACGCCGCCGGGCTGAACGGCGACATCCGCGGCGTGCGCGTGGGTGTACCGCGGGCATTCGTCTCCGAAGGCGTGGACGATCGCGTGCGCACGGCATTCGACGCCGCGCTCGCGACGCTGCGCGATCGCGGGGCGGTGCTGGTGGACATCGAGCTCCCGCACGCACAGTTCGCGATTCCGGTCTATTACCTCATCGCCACCGCCGAGGCGAGCTCGAATCTCGCCCGCTACGACGGCGTGAAGTACGGCTTTCGATCCGCAGCCGCGAAGGATGGTCCACTGAAGACGATGTACAGCCGGACGCGGGACGAGGGCTTCGGAGCCGAGGTGAAGCGCCGGATCATGCTGGGCACCTACGTGCTGAGCGCCGGCTACTACGACGCGTTCTATCTGAAGGCGCAGCAGGTGCGCACGCTGTTACGCCGGGATTACGAGCAGGCCTTCGCCTCCGTTGACGTCGTCGCGATGCCGACCAGCCCGGTACCGCCGTTCAGGCTGGGAGAAAAGACTGCCGATCCGCTGCAGATGTATCTCGGCGACGTGTTCACGGTCAGCGTCAATCTGGCCGGATTGCCAGGCGTGAACGTTCCCTGCGGTTTTGCGGCGGGGCTGCCGATCGGATTCCAGTTGATCGGCCGGATGTTCGACGAGGCGACGATCCTGCGCGTCGCCGACGCCTTCGAACGGGCCACCGACTGGCACAAGGCTGCGCCTCCGCTCGGGTAGCCTGGGTGGCCTGGGTAGCGTCAGTACCGCGACCGTTTCTTCCCCAGGTCGTACTTGAACGTCGTCCACGGCACGTCGCCCATCCGGACGTCCGCCGTGCCGGTCATCTTCACACCGTCGTTGCGGAAGACGAAGGCAATCCGGATCGCGCTGTTGCCTCCGCGGCCGCCGCCTCGACCGGCTGTCGGCCGCGGGCGGCCAACGACCGCCGTCGCGCGCAACTCTTCGCCGACGATCGTCGCCTCGGTGATCGTCGCACCGTCGTCGCCGCCCAGAAACGGACGCATCGTCCCGGTGATTTTGCCGTCGACAAGCTGCAGTTCGAGCGTGACAGGCTGCTCGTTGTTCGCGCCCGGGGGCGGATTCGGAATGGCCCACCCCTGGGTGCCGACCCAGGTGCCGACGAAACGGGCAGCAGGGACCGCGGCCGCCTGGACCTGGCCGAGGGCAAGGGCGGCGATGAGGAGGAGCAAACCCATGGGCGGCCCATCCTACCGCCAAACTTGACCCGTCGGTCAAAAAGCGGTGATATCGGGACGCGGTGCGGATAACTGCCT
>Ga0307416_100002691_pt1 | contig 10291 bp, 5 predicted proteins | sample DK1Cmetagenome_2_FD_203821 | JGI IMG/M metagenome (GOLD analysis project Ga0307416, IMG submission 203821) | Maize rhizosphere microbial communities from greenhouse at UC Davis, California, United States - DK15-C-3 | ecosystem: Host-associated > Plants > Roots > Rhizosphere > Soil | place: USA...
ACGGCAGATTGGAAGGAAAAATCCTGATGGTGTGGCCGGGGAAAACCTGTTCCGCGCGCCCCGCGGTCATGGTCATAACTAGCGTAGGTCGTAGATCGTAGTTCGGACAGCTACGACCGACGATCTACGACCTACGACCTACGATCGACGATCTACGATCCCCCGGCTCCTCCACATCTGGTAGAGCGGCGGATAGATCACCAGTTCGAGCAGGAACGACGTGAGGACGCCGCCGATCATCGGCGCGGCGATTCGCTTCATCACGTCCGCGCCCGTGCCGGTCGCCCACATGATCGGCACCAGCCCGATGAACATCGTCGCCACGGTCATGAACTTCGGGCGCAGGCGCTTGACCGCGCCGTGCATGATCGCCTGCCGCAGCTCGTCGACGTTTCGCAGGCGTCCTTCCTGCCTGGCCTGCTCGTAGGCCAGGTCGAGGTACAGCAGCATGAAGACGCCGGTCTCGGCATCGACGCCGACGAGCGCGATGAGGCCGACCCAGACGCCGACGCTCATGTTGTAACCGAGCAGGTACAGGAACCAGACGGCGCCCACTGCCGAGAACGGCACCGCGAGCATCACTATCAACGTCTTCGCCAGCGACCCCGTGTTCACGTACAGCAGCAGGACGATGCAGGCCAGCGTGATAGGTATGACAATCGACAGCCGCGCGCGCACGCGCTGCATCGCCTCGTACTGGCCGCTCCACGCGATTGAGTAGCCTTGCGGCAGCTGCAGGCGCGAGTTGACGAGTGCGCGCGCGTCGTCGACGTAGCTCGCCGGATCTCGATCCACCAAATCGACGTACACGTAACCCGTGAGGAGCCCGTCCTCGTTGCGAATCATCGCCGGCCCGGTCACCGTGGCCACCGTGGCCAGCTGCGCGAGCGGGATCTGCCGCTCGCCGTCTTCCACCGGCACCGGCAAGCGGTCGAGTGCCTGCAGGTCGGTGCGGAAGTCGGCCATGTAGCGCACGTTTACCGGGTAGCGCTCGCGGCCCTCGATCGTCGTCGTGACGTTCTCGCCGCCGATCGCGTTCTGGACGACCATCTGCGCCGCATCGACGCTCAGTCCATACCGCGCCAGCTCGTCGCGCTTCCAGTCGATGTCGAGGAAGAAACCGCCGGTCGCCCGCTCGGCGAACACGCTCCGAGTGCCTGCTACGTTCGGCAGCAAGGCAGCGATTTCGGTACCGATGCGGTCAATCTCCCTCAGATCGGCGCCGGCAATTTTCAGACCGATCGGAGTACGGATGCCCGTCGTGAGCATCGCGGTCCGTGCCTTGATGGGCATCGTCCAGGCGTTCGCGACGCCGGGCAACTGCAGCGCGCGATCGAGCTCCGCGACGAGCTGTTCCTGGGACAGGCGGTCGCTCGTGATACGGCGGAACGCTGGCTTGATCCACTCCGGCGCCCACCCGGAATACCACGTGTCGACATGCCGCCACTCTGACCGCGGACGCAGCGTGATGACCGTCTCCAGCATCGACAGCGGCGCCGGATCGGTAGGCGTCTCGGCGCGGCCCGCCTTGCCAAGCACGCGCTCCACCTCGGGAAATTGCTTGATCACCCGATCGGTCGTCTCCAGCAAATGCTGCGCCTCGCCGATCGAAATCCCCGGCATCGTCGACGGCATGTAGAACAGCGTGCCTTCGTCGAGCGGGGGCATGAACTCCGCGCCCAGCCGCATCGCTGCGGGAATCGTCGCGAGCATCAGCGCGCAGGCGGCTGCGACGACGCGGCGCGGATGGCGGAGCGCCCACGCCGCGACCGGCTCGTAGATCCGGATCAGCACGCGGCTGATCGGATGATCTTCTTCGGGCCGCACGCGTCCATAGCGCATGACGAGAAGCCGCAGCGCGGGATCCAGCGTAATGGCGAGAAGCGCGGCCACGACCATGCACAGCGTCTTGGTGTAGGCGAGCGGCGTGAACAGTCGCCCTTCCTGTGCCTCGAGCGTCAGCACCGGCAGGAACGAGACGGCGATGACCAGAAGCGCGAAGAAGCTGGTCCCACCGACTTCCTTGACCGCGCTGATGATCACCGACTCGTGATCCTCGCGGCGACCCGTGCGATCCCAGATCTCGAGCTTCTTGTGCGTCTGCTCGACGACGACGATCGCCGCATCCACGAGCGCGCCGACGGCGATGGCTATGCCGCCGAGCGACATGATGTTGGCGCTGAATCCGAGCGCGCGGAACGGAATGAAGGCGATGAGCACCGCGATTGGAATGGTGAGGACAGGAATCATCGCGCTCGGAATGTGCCACAGGAAGAGCATGATGACCGCGGCCACGGTGATCATGATCTCGGCCAGCGTCCATTTCAGGTTGTCCACCGATCGTCGGATCAGTTCCGAGCGGTCGTAAACAGGGACCACTTTGACGCCGGCCGGCAGTCCGCCTTCGACCTCGCGCAGCCGCGCCTTGACGCGATCGATCACCTCCAGCGCGTTCTCACCGTGCCGCATGATCACGATGCCCGACACGGCCTCGCCCGCCCCGTCGAGATCGGCGGTGCCGCGGCGGATGTCGGGCCCGAGCACCACGCGGCCGACGTCCTTGATGCGGACGGGCGTGCCCGTCGCGGTCGTGGTCAGCGCGATGTTCTCGAAATCGGCAACGGACCTGGCGTAGCCGCGCCCACGCACCATGTACTCAGTCCCCGCGAAGTCGATCAAACGGCCGCCTGCATCGCTGTTGCCTTCGCGCACGGCGTCGACGACACGCTTGATCGGAAGGTTATAGGCACGCAGCCGGTTCGGGTCGACGTTCACCTGGTACTGCCGGACGAAGCCCCCGATGGAAGCCACGTCCGAGACGCCGCGCACCGACTTCAGGTAGTAGCGGAGATACCAGTCCTGATACGATCGCAGGTCGGCGAGGCTGTGACTGCCGGACTCGTCGACGAGGACATACTGGTATACCCAGCCCAGCCCCGTCGCGTCCGGCCCGAGCTCCGTCTTCACGCCTTGCGGCAGGCGCGACATCGCGGCCGCGAGGTACTCCATCGTCCGCGATCTCGCCCAGTAGATGTCGGTGCCGTCCTCGAACACGACGTAGACGTACGACGCACCGAAATCCGAGAAGCCCCGTACGGCTTTCACGCGGGGCGCGCCGACGAGGGCCGTCACGATCGGATACGTGACCTGATCCTCGATGATGTCGGGACTGCGATCCCACTGCGAATAGAGGATCACCTGCGTGTCGCTGAGGTCCGGCAGCGCGTCGAGCGGAACATGCCGGAGTGACCAGTAGCCGGCGAGCGATCCGGCAAGCGCCATCAACACCACGGCGACACGATGGCGGGCCGACAGGTCAATGATGCGGTTGATCATGGGACTTCATCCGGCTTTCTGAGTCGAGGAGAAACGTGCCTGATACGGCAATGCGCTCGAACGGCTCGAGCCCGCGCTCGATTGCGACGCGCGTGCCGATCTGCCGGCCGACCTCCACGTCGCGCGCCTCGAACACGCCGGCCGTGCGCTCGACGAACACGCTGTTGCGCAGGCCGGACGCGATGATCGCTTCGGCGGGCACGAGAATCGACGGTGGATACGGCACCTCGACATCGACGTCGACGAACATGTCCGGGCGAAGGAGGAATTCAGGGTTCTCGGCCTCGACCCGCACTTTCATCGATTGCGTCGCCGGGTCGAACTGCGCAAGAAGGTCGGAGCTCACGCGCGCGTGAATCGGAACGGATCGGCCGCCAACCCTGATCGTGGCCGTCATTCCCGGCTTCACGTACTGCACGTCCGCGGCCGGAACGTCGGCCAGAATCCAGACGTGGTGCAGGTCGGCAATCCGAAAGAGCTCCGTACCGCGGTCGAACTTCTCACCCGCAGACACGTTCCTCGCCACCACGAAGCCGTCGACCGGCGACGTGACCTTGATGGTTGGCGCCACGACGCGCGTCTGCGCCATTTCGTCGATCTGCACCGGGGACATTCCGGTGGTCAGCAACCGGTCGATCGCCACCTGCTTGTTGGCGACGGCGGCCGCGATCTGCTGCGCACCGCTCGCCAGCTTCATTTCGCGATCGAGCACGTCGAGCGACTGGACGTACGCCGACATCGGCTGCCGCGACTCGGGCGTCGAGAAGCTGGCCAGCCACTGGTTCCTGCGCACCTGGCTGCCGGTCGTGACCGGTGCGATGTCGCGGATATAGCCGTCGAGTCCCACATACAACCGGAAGATGCGTGTTTCCTGAGGCGTAACGCGACCGAACAGCCGCAGATGCGCGACACCGCCGGCCCGCTCCACGGGCGCGACGCGAACACCAGCGACCTGCTGCTTTGCCGCCGACACAACGATGGAACCGAATGGCACTTCGATGGCGGGCGGCACCTCTGCGTAGACCGGTTCGAGCGCCATGCCACAGCACGGGGCCGTACCCGGCTTGTCGGACTTGTAGTCCGGATGCATCGGGCAGTGATAGTAGAGCGGCGTGCGGACCTCGACGGCGGCTGCCTTCACGGCTTGCCGCGGGATCTGCAGCGACCCGGCAAGAAACGCGATGGTGGCGACCGCCAGCAGTACGATGACGTAACGTGAAGTCTTCATGGTCATCCCGCTACTTTCAAAGGTGATTGGCGATTGCTGTCAATCGCCAGTCACCTATCACTAATCACCAGTTACGAATTGGCTACGGCTGCACCTGGAACCCGAACATCATGTTGTGATCCTCGTGCGCCAGGTTGTGGCAGTGCCCCACGTACGGTCCCGAGAAGGTCCTGAAGTTGCGGTAGATCACCACCTCTTCTCCAGGCTCGAGGGCGACGACGTCTTCCCTGGCGTTGTCGTCGGGATGCTTGGGATCGAGCGGCGTCGGTATGCCGTTGCGAGTGATGACGCGATGCTCCTCGAAGTGCAGGTGCATCGGGTGCACCCACCCGCCGCCACCGTTTTTGATCGTCCACACCTCGGGCTGACCCATCTTCGGGAACGCGAGGTTGTGCCCCGGGTGGAACTCCTCGCCGTTGATCAGCCATTCGGTTTCACCCCCGAACGTGCCCCCGCGCTGCAGCTCGAAGCGCCGCGTCGGCAGCGAGCCGAGCTTTTTCATGTTGATCCTCGGCAGCGGACGCAGGTTGGTCGGCGTCAGGCTGTTGTCCGCCGCCTTGTTGTCGCTCTCGATGATGATCTTCAGCATCGGGACGCAGAAGCCCGGCTCGAAATCGGGATCAGGGACCGTCGTGCCGTTGTCGAGGACCATCATCGCTTCGTTCGGCTTGCGGCCGTTGGTCATCTGCTTGATGTTGACGAGCCAGATCACCTGGTCCTTGCCGGTCGGTGTTCCGTCCATGTATTTCGAGAAGTCCACGACGATCTCGCGGCGCTTCGCCGGCCAGATTTCCACCGAGTTGCGGAGCAGCGCGAAGGGCAGCAGGCCTCCGTCGGTCGCCACTTCGTGGAAATTCAGGCACTGCTCGCCGTCACGGATGCGGTACTGTCCCTGTCGCTTCTTCGGGTTTGAATCCGTCGCGAGCTGCGGGCCGTCGCTCGAGCTCATGAACATGAAGTCGTAGATGCGCGCAATCGACGCACCGAGCAGGCGCAGGCGGTACTTCCGCCTCTTCACGCGCAGCACCGGGTAGGCCACGCAGTTCGTCGTGAACACGTCGCCGACGAAGCCATGGTTCGGAAGGTGACGGAAGAACGTCTTGCCCCACCATTCCGGGTGCGTCTCGCCGCAGCCGTTGTGCGCGTCCCGATGCGGCGTCACGCCGTCGTCGAAGGCGCAGTCGTAGAACGCCAGCGGAATGTCGTAGTCGACGCCTCCCGTTGACGCGTTCGGCACACCCGGCAGCCGCAGCCCGTAACGCTCGTCGCCGGGATCCAGCTGCGGATCGTAGAGCGGGAAGAGTCCCACCAGGCCCTTGTAGACGTTCGCGCCGGTGTGGTGCATGTAGTGGTCGTGGAACCAGAGGAATGACTGCTTTTCATTCGGATCGTTGTCCGGCGGGTAGTTCAGATAGAGGTTGTCGCACCACTGTTCGGGGAGATATCCCTGCGGCCGCCAGTTCGGATTGCCGTCGCTCTCGCACGCGGTGTGACCGTTGTGCAGGTGCGTCAGGAAGCCGAACTCCGGCGATCCGAAGTCACAGCGATCGAGACCCATCGGGTTCGCCTCGAGATCATTCTCGAGCCGGACGGACACCGGCTGCCCGTACCTGGCGTTGATCATGGGACCGGGGAACGTGCCGTTGAACCCGTAAATCGTGCTGGCGGGCAGGTTCTGGTCGCCGACGACAGGATGGCCGAACGCCACGTCGGCGCCGGTGACCGGTGATCCGTCACTTTTGATCGCCCGCACCTTGGACGACGTGAACCGGTGCTCTGCCACCTTCAGCTGAATGCGGTAGTACACCGGGTCGGGCAGGCCAAGCTGCGACGGCCAGATCTGATGGCTGGCGTAATCGCAGTCCTGCCGGCTGGCGCTCGGACGCTCCCAGCTCGATGCGCCGGACCAGTGCGAAGGTTTGGTCCAGTCGTTCGGATCGGATGGCCTGAGCGGCAACGGCACCGGCAAGGGATCCTTGAACGGCTCGAGGATCAAGGGGCTGGTCGGGTGGACCTCGGTGTAGAGCGGACCGCCGTCCAGGCACGGAGCCTGTTGCGCTGACGCGGTGCCGCGAAGGGCTGTCGTCGACGCCACCAGCACGCCGCCGCCCAGCTTGAGCAGGTCGCGCCGATTCATGGTGGCCCGATCTCGTGTAGTCATGATGACGTTCTCCTCTGAGGCTATGAACCGTACGTGAGCTACTTGCTGAATGGATTCAGGTTGAGGAACCGTCCGATCGCGGCTCCGCCGGCGGCGCCCACCGCCGGAATCTCGACGAGGTTGTCCGTCCCGGGAACCGTGTCGCCATTGGGGACGAAGAGTTGCGGGTGATCGAACGGAGCACGCTGCGACCGCACACGTTCATCGGTGAGCGCGAGCATGAACGCGACCACGTCCTCGAGTTCTTCGTCACTCATCCCGAGCGGACGGATGAGCGGCGCCAGCGTCGGGTTATGGAAGTCGCCGCCGTCGTCATACATCTCGACGACCTGCATCAGCGTCGACTTGCCGCCGTTATGAAAGTACGGCGCGTTCAGCTCCGTGTTGCGCAGGCCGGGCACCTTGAAGCTGCCGGCGACGAACGCGCGTTCGGTCTTGCGCAGCGACCCTGAGAGCAGCGGGTACCCCGTCGAGTTCTTGACGACGGTCGCGCCGCAGGTCAATCCCGCGCCAGGCACCTTGATGTAGGACGGATCGAGCAGTGTCTGCAGCGTCTTGACGATCGACCACTTGCCACCGAACGGGTCGTTGGCGTCGACGCCGACATCGTCAGCCGTCGGACGGACGCCGATGTTGTAGTAACCGGCATCGTAGACGGCGACCGGCGCGTCGGCGGGCGGTACCTCGGGAGTCGAGGTGTTGAACGACGAGACCGTCCAGGAGAGCGGGTTGAGCGTGACCTGATCGGTGCCCGGCGGCACGGGTGGGATCTGCCAGAACATGCGCTCCATGCGCTGGTCGAACCCCGCATTGGCGAATGCCACGTCGTCGGGCTCGACGCCGTGCACGAGATTCCGCGCGGAGGCGCTCGTCAGCTCGGGGCCGACATGGCAGAACATGCAGCCGGCGCCATTCGGTCCGGGTGCGGGAGGCGGCGGCAGCTCGAACAGCGACAGTCCGTTCAAGATGTTGTTCGCGGTGATGCCCGGGAGGTCGGCTTGCAGCTGCGCGGCGAGCGCGGTGAGCGGCGTCAGGTCAGGCGTTGCGCCGGGGGTGCTGCGATAGCGAAGGTACTGATCGATCGGCGACTGGTCCGCTACGAGCGTCGCCTCGTAGAGCATGATCGACAGACCCCAGAAGAGCGCCGTGTTGGCTTCCATCATGGTGTAGGTCTTGCCGTTCGCCGAGCGGATGGTCTTGGTCGTGTTCCACCACTTCGGCTTGAACGCCTGCTGGATGAGCGTCTTGTAGGAAACCGTCAGTCCGCTGACCGGATCAGCGATGCTGCCGAGCACGCTGTCCGACGGATCGACTCTTTGCAGACCGAGCGGCTTCGCCAGCAACAGCTTCTTCCCCAGATCCGGGAAGGTGCGCCCCGCGGCTGACATCTCGACGTCGTTCATCGCCGGCCCCACCGCCTGTGATGCGAGGCTGGCGTTCTGGATGTGAATGTCGACCTGCGCCGGCCCGAGCGGGCCGACGAACCACACCTTGGCCGACGTGTCGCGATTGCCGAACGGGTTGGCGCCGTTGAACTCGGCCTGCGCGCGGCCGTCGAAGAAGTTGCGATGGTTGAAGACGGCGTTGATCACGCTCGGCGCGTTGCGCCCGGTGACCTGCCGGACGTTCTTGCCGTTCACCGAGTAGACGGAGTCGGCAACCGGCGCCGTGAGCTCCGCGCCCGCCTTGCCAATGCCCTGGAACACGCTCTTGCGCACGCCCTGGGAACCGGCGATGTTGTCGGTATCGCTCAGCTGCGGCACTGTGAATGGGAACGCGCCCGGCCAGAGATCGCGGTTCGGTCCGAACACGGTGCTGTCCCATTGCGCGTTTGCGCCGGGATTCAACTGGTTGCGCGAACGGGCGTCCTGGCCTGCCGCGAAATGGCAGCTGGCGCACGCCGTCTTGTTGTCGCTGCCGGCCTGCATCTCCCAGAAGAACGCCTTGCCGAGGCGGATGGCGGCAGTCAGATTGGCGACGTAGTCGACGAGATCGGCGCGGATGATCGGCGCGCCCGTGACTGGATCGCGCGGGATCACGGGATTGGGGACGGTGCCGAGGCCGGTCAGCAGGATCGGCGGAGCGACTTCTTCGGTGAAGCCGCCTATACAGGTAAAGGATTGCGTCTGGGTCTGCGCCTCCATGACGGCGAGGCGGCCGGCCGCGATCGTCACGAGCAGAATCGCCAGGCCCATGAAGATGCGGTGTTGTCTGGAACGAATGTGTCGCGCCATGGTGTGCGGCGCCTCCTTGCGCGCGTTGACGATGGGGCAACGATAGAGGCGATGGGTGCCTCGACGTCAGACGGTGATCTCCCATGCGACGGTGAAAATGTGCGGCAAACGATGGCGGGAAATCCCGGGGCCGAGTCAGGCATGAGCGAAAGGAGAAAGAGGAGAAAGGAGGGGCCGACGGGGCCGGCCCCGAAAAGGCGGGACAGGAGTTAGCCCTTGCAGCCGTCGCCCTGCGTCAACCTGACCAGATTGACCATGATCGTGCCGTCGGCCGCGATCTTGATGCGGAAGCGGGCGCGGATCATCCAGTTGTCGATCTTTCCCGCACCCTTCATTGCGATCTTGTCGAAGAAGTCGGATTCGAACGCCTGGCTGAGGGTGCCCACCGGCGCCTTCACGATGAACGACTGCGATTCGGAAAACGCGTAGACCTTGCCGCTGAACATCTGGAGCAGTGTGATCGGGTCGATAGCGGTCCACCCGGCGCCGGTGCCCTTGGTCACGGTCTTGACGTCGATTTTTCTGTTTCCCTTGTTGTCGAGCGTGTCCACGATGGTGATCGTCGTGGCGCCGAGCACATCGACGAACTCCTTCGTGCACGGGTTGAGGAAGGCGCCGCCAACCTGAATCTGCTGCCCGGTGACGGGGTCGATCTCGAATTCGGGCGGCCCGGTGCGGTCGAACTCGACAACGAAGGTAGACCCGTTCTGCGCCGTGACGATCGTCGGAACCGCAAGCGCGGTCGCGACCGCAACACCCACGACAAATCTGCTAATTCGTGCTGTAGCCATGATTGCTCCTCCAGTTGCGTCGCGACGGCCTGTCGCTGACAGCGCAACGATAGGGGAGCGGCGTGTGTGGCGTCAGTCGGTGATCTCCTATCGGAGGCGAGAAAGTTTCCGCTCGCAGGGATGGAGAAACCCGGTGCCGGGCGTGGTGATTGCTCGCTGTCTCGTCGTGAAGTCGGAACGGGGGCGGAGCCGACCGGCCGGCCGGCTCCGCGCATCGGCGGGAAGAGTGGAGTATGGCGGCTACGATGGGAGCTTCGAGGGATCGCAGCCGTACGACAGATACAACTGTGTCGCCGTCTGTTTGATGAGCGGGTTTACGTACTCATAGGTGATCACCTGGAGCAGGTAGGCGCAAATCGCCTCCTGCGCGTTGCCGCCGCCCTTCTTACCTCCAGCCTCGGCGGGGGCGACACCAAGCGTCAACCCACCCGCCATCACCATCGCCAGTGCCACAGCCGCGGTGAACGTGCGAATGCGCTTCATAACTGCCTCCTGTAAAAAGCCGAATGAGATCGGGTCGGGAGCTTTCCTGTCCGTCAGG